>OBZC01000229.1_pt1 | contig 78743 bp, 66 predicted proteins | sample 1538231 | NCBI WGS metagenome assembly OBZC01 (sample SAMEA2580225, study PRJEB22360) | human gut metagenome | biome: human gut; feature: human-associated habitat; material: faeces | place: Denmark | collected 2008/2010 | reverse complement strand
GCAACAGATTTTATATAAGATGCATAAACCTCAAAAGCTAAAAGCGAAACCCCTGTTAGTATAGAATACACTTTGACTCAATTTCAGGATTATGTTATACTTGTGAGAAGAATGATAAAGTTCTGTTTAACTGATCATGAGTACTCACACTATTTTAACTTTTCGACGTTTTACAGACCTGTGCTGATCTTTCTGCGCAGTTGTATTTTTTCATGACGTTTTTTCGTATATGAAAACGCCGAACTATTTCTGACCATGTACACAACATATGGGGGTAATTACTTGAAAATCCAGGAATCTGCTGAAAACTATCTTGAGACAATTTTAATGTTAAGCGAAAAACAGCCGTATGTGCGTTCCATCGATATTGCAACGGAACTCGGCTTCTCCAAACCCAGTGTCAGCGTCGCAATGAAGAATCTCCGGGTCAACAACCTGATCTTAGTAAATGACGAGGGACATATTACGCTGACTGATGAAGGCCGCCGGATCGCAGAGACGATCTACGAGCGCCACACTGCTCTCTCCAAATGGCTGATGGATCTCGGTGTCAATGAGCAGACAGCTCTCGATGACGCGTGCCGGATCGAACACGATATCAGCGCGGAGAGCTTCGCGGCAATTAAAGAACATATTAAAAAATATTCTTCCGAAGCGAAGAAGTAATTGAAACACTCCGCCAAAACGTCTCGGCGCTACTATGAACAATTTTTGAGAATGTTGGAAACGCATTTCCCGTGTTTTCAACATTCTTTTTATGTGCAAATCAAACGAAATATACCGCCTTTTTTCTGTATGCATGATGACAAAAGCGCAGGAATCATGCAGCTATTCTCAGCCCATGATCCTGCGCTTTTACCATTTCACATATGAACTTCCAATCAGTCCTTATAAGCAAATCCCACAAAGGAAAGCTCGCATCCGCCTGCCACGCGGCTGAAAATATTTACAACGGTGCTCATCACGTCGACAAACACATTGTCCTTTGTCTCAACTCTGACCTTGCCATCGACGATCTCCGCATTCTGGATATCCGGGAGTTCCAATATTTCCCGCATGATCTCCGCTGCTTCCTGTTCTGAAATTTTCTTTGAAAGCTGATAAAATCTTCCCATAATTCTGCTCCATTTCTCTCCCGGAAGAGTATTATGCAAAGTAGCTGTAATTGTTTTTGCAGCCGCCTGTTAGGTGTTTCTAACTATTTTTATCATACTCTTTTTGGAGAAAAATGGAATATTTTTATTGAGAACTTTTCTCATTAACCAGAATTATTTTTCAGCTCCATAAAACCGTTATTTCACCCACACGCCGCTGGCGTCTACCTTATATCCATCCGGTGTCGTCGTGTTCGTCAACATATACCCGTCGGCGCCCATGTAGTACCAGAGTCCGCTCACCGGAGACTGGAACCAGGCATTCGTGAGGTAGCCGCCGGACTTCTTGTCCACCCACCAGCCTTTGGAATTGCTCTTCCACTGGTAGAACGCACCTTTGCTGTAGAGATACATATTTGAAAGAACGCCCGACGCGCAGACATTGTTGATCACAAATCTCTGTCTCCAGATCTTTCCGTCAGAATCCTTCGCCTGGATCTCAAAAATGCCCGCCTGTCCGGTGTAGGAAGACTTTCCCTCAGATTTTCTCGCGTTCCAGTCCAGTGTATACTGAAGTGTTCCACCTTTTTTTACAGTTCCAAGAGACGCATTAAAATCCCTGATCGGATTTCCCATTCCGTCATAGGCCTTCACGGTGTATGTCGCGCTGGTCGCCGCCTCCGTCAAAGTCACCACAGCCCCTCTCTTCACGATCGGCGCATCCTCCGTCTCTTTCTTTCCCGATGTATTTGTCACAGTCACATTCGTCGTCCCCACATAGGAACTGTCCGCGCTCTCAACTTTCCAGGTAAATCCAGCAAACGCCGTGATCTGGAATGCTGCCGCAAAGATGCATGCGAAGATAGCTGTCTTGACCGATTTTTTCATAGCGATCCACCTCACTTAAATTTAGCACTCATTCCATTATAGCTTATCTCCGAACGAAATGCAACTTGACGAGTCTTACGCTTCTCTTATGGAAAAGTGGCAAAATGGGGGCGGAAGAGCTACTACAGCACAAAGCCCTCGATGCCGCAGCTTCAAGGGCTTTTAAAAGCTATTCTACTCAATTCTGTCACATATAATCCAGTTCTTTCAAATCTTTAAAATATTCTGAAAACTCTTGCTCTGAGATTTTTGTTTTATCTTTATAATAACGTTCCCCTTCTGTTGCGTCCCACCCCAAATGAAATTTTACATCCATTCCAGAACCATTTATCTCCACAAACGCATAATCACCCATCATGGAGTTTGGCCGAACATCTGTCAACACCAATGCATGATGTTTTTCTGAATACCGCAGACTTCCATAATAATATCCATTATCCAATACTGTCACTTCTCCACTTTGCAGATCTGCAGAGCAGATCAGTGCATAAAAAAAAACACCATCACTCGTAATGATTAATTTTTTTTTTCCATCCCCATCTATATCTAAATAACCATACTTAGCGGGATCCGCATACCAATCAGCTATATACTGCTTGTACTCTCCATTTTGAATAAAATTTCCAAATATAGTCTCTTCTGGAGAACTATAAATCCATTTTCCTGACGCATCTACCCTATAACCAGCCGGTGTAACGATACTGGTCAGCATAGTGCCATCTGATCCCAGGTAATAATCTCCGATCTATTTATCATGAACCATATATCCGACATTATCAAAATAATACCATTTTCCGCCTATATTGCTTCATCGGCTCATCGGGTATGTACCTGTACTTTCCTGATACCACCAGCCGACATTATTTCTTTTCCATTCACCTGCAAATGCAATGTTTGATAACATAAGTACGCCTGCCACGCTTAACCCCAGAACTATCATTTTATCTTCATAGCTTTATTCCTACATAAGTAAAATAAGTAATAGGACAGGATTCCTACGATCCTGCCCCATTACCTGACTTATTATTTTGCCCAAACTCCGTCTGAGTTTACATAATAATTGCCAATTTTTGTTCTTCTCGCAAGAACGCCCTTATTTCCATCAGACTCTTCATGGAAATAGTACCAGTAATCACCAATCTTCTGCCAGCCGGTCAGCATTCTGCCTCTTGTTCCGTCTGCGATCGGATAAAGATAGAATTTGTTTTCATCCTGTGTCAGCCAATCCGTTTTCATCGTTCCGTTTTCATCGAAATAATACCACTCAACTGTACCGTTATACGGGACTTCCGCCCATCGCTTGCAGAACATTGCGCCCTGTTTGTCGCCTGCATTTTCAGTAAAGTAATACCAGATATCGTTGATATACTGCCAGCCCGTCATCATCTTTCCAAGCTTTCCGTCGGACTTCGGATTCAGATAATACCAGGTTCCGTTATCCTGATACCAGCCGGTTACAAGATACCCCTGAGCATCAAAGCGATACCATGACTTCTCGTTCTGATAATTCAGTTCTTTCCAGCAGTCTGTATACCATGTTCCATCTGCGGCTTTGCACTTCCAGCCCTTTGCATCCTGCACCCATGCGCCGTCTGCGCCGATATTTCCATAATCAGCTCTTACTGTTGCACGTCCGGAGCTGCTGTGTCCGCCGCCGCTGCTGCCACCGGAAGATTTTCTACCAACTCTGTAGTTCTGAGCCGCACGCTTTAAGTTTCCTGTTCCTTTTTCACGGAACTCCGCACTCAGTGTATGAGTTCCTACCTGATTATTAGCCTTTAAGGTCTGGCTTCTGATCGTAAGACGGGTACTTCCGGATTTTGCATCGAAATCAACACCCTCTACAAGGCGTTTACCATCAAGAGTAAGGTTGTCCCATTCCTCGATCACACCGATGGATGTCATAGTATAATCGTTGTTGTCACTCAGTAAGATATTTGGAACACGTTCCTTCAGATCATATCCCTGATCGACTGCACTATCTACGTTTGCGTCGGTGTTGTCTACAACCTTTAAGGTGAATTCTTTTGTAACATTTGCAAACTCACTATAGCTGTTCTTCATCTGAACGGTAAATGTAAATTCACCTGTTTCTAACGGTACTCCATAGAGCTCACCGTTTGGTTTTAATTCCATTCCACTCGGAAGTTTTCCATCTGTGATCTTATAGCTTACCGTATTAAAATCATACTTATTGCTGTTCTGGATCATAGAACCGTAGTGGACATATTTGACCGCGTCCGGAATCTCAGTTGTCACAATACCCGGGTCACCAACAACACCCGTCAGATTTATTACCATAATTGGCTTTCCAGCTTCCTTGATTGTCAGTGTACCTGTGAGATCCTGTCCATTTATCTCATCACCATCATAAACCAACTTCAGTTTTGCAAGATTTGCAAGTTCATCATATCCCAGTCCCTGATAACCGGAAAGATCATGCTCTCCCTTTAATGTCCAATAGTTATCCAGAGTTACAACCCACGAATCAAATAAAGCACCTTCTGCTTCCACTGATAATTTGGATAATGCCTTCGTTCCCATATTAGCAAGAATGATTCTGTGCTCATAATCATGGATACTATTCAGCATTGCTTCACGAGTTGTATAAACAACACCGTTTTCTTCTCTGGTATCTGAGCTCTCGTCTGCAAGGCTGTTCATATAAAGCCAGCTTTCACCCTGTTTTGGCTTAATGATCTGCAGCCAGTAGTTCTTTGCATTCTTAGAGTTTTCGGCTGATGCGGTATAATGAACCGGGCCATTGGAGAAGTCATGCAAACTCTGTCCGCTGATTTCTTCTTTATTGGTATACAGTTTCATTCCGTTCTGCATGGTAAATACAGGCGCTAATGAAGTTAAATCGGTATCCTCGCCTACAAGAATCGTAATGTATGAGAAATCCGCATAATCGTCTTTATAATCTCCATAAGACGGATTTAGAACCTTACAAGCAACATAATTTCCCTGTGCATCATTGATGCCATAAAATGATACCGCTGTTGAATTATCTAAGAATGCCTCCGATCTTGTATAAATATGCCAAACATATCTTTTAAGCTTTCTGCTGTCATCATCGGCTTTTCCGCTGAATACACTTACATATACACCCTTGCTGAAATCTGCTTCATATCCCTGTGTCTGATTAAACAGGCTTTCCTTGACATCCACAGCCCCTGCTGCCTTTGCCGCATCAATCGATTCATATCTTCCTATGAATGCTCCGATTATCTGGTTCTCACTTGTTGCAACTGCTTTTTCAAATGTTAAAACAAGTCTGTATGTGTCATTGTCTGCATAGGAAGCTCCCAGATTATAGACAAGTTTTTCTTCCATCCAAGGATCTTCTTCATCTTCTTCCCAGCTTGTGCTATAGGAGATGCTATTACCTGTTTTGTCATAAAGGCTTGTATAAATATGATCGCTCTCTGAGGACAAATAAAGTTTGAAATCGAAAGCATCCCCCAGTACCTGATCATTTTTATCATAACCATTCATGCGGAAGACGCTATGACTAATTCTACTTCTTTCTCCGGTTATCTCAAGATACCAACCATCATCCTTTTTTACAGCTTCAGGCGATACCTCACTTGACAAACTGTGAGTTTCTATTTTGGATATTACCGATCTTTCAAATAAGTCAGAATTGATTTTCAGAGAAACTGTCATCTCTGTATTTCCTTTTACTTCTTCTGTCGGTACATCCACATGCATCCGTCTACTAAATGCGTAATCAGAATAATACGCATCCGTTACTGTCACATTTTTGGTCGTTCCATCATCATTATGAATCGTCACAGTTGGAATCAACCAATTCTCTGTATCTGTCACTGCAATATCTACATAATAGCGAATATTGGAAGCATCCAGCTGATCCGGGTTACCTACGATCATCTCCCAGCTGGTACTTGTAGCCCCACTGGTATTAAATGCAAGATCCATCGCTACTACTCCGACAGAATCTGGATCGCTTTCATAATTATCTCTGCTGTCACGTGGTTTCCATAAAATTTCTGTTTCCGTTCCAATCTGGTTCTCACCCTTAAAAACAGTCGCCGGTTTTACACATGCCAGTTCAATCGGCGTAAATCCCGACAGATCAAGCGACAGATTTCTCTCCTCCAACGGCAGCAGTGACATCAACGCCACGCCATCTCCATCCGTAAACTCTTTCTCCTTAGGATAAACAACAACTTCCTGACCTCCAACATCCATGGTCAGCTGGGTAACGGCTGTTCCGTCGAAGCTTGCGGATACATAGAAGGTATGTCCGTCGATCTCGATAGAATCCTCCGGATTCATGAACCACTCATTTTCTGTTTTTCCGTCATAGGTAAACTGAACCTCATACGGGAAGAATGGGTTTTCCTCCGGGATATTGATGGTATAGCTGCCATCCTCCTCAAAACATGCGTCGCCGAGATCGTTCTCAAAATCTTCCTCGCTTACAACATGAACATTGAAGGAGCCGGTATTATAAATGATCTGTTCTGCAGTTTCTGTGGCATTGACTTCTGTCTTTGTCTTTGTCTCTGTCTGCGTTCCAGTCTGCTCCTCCTTTTCCTTCGCATCACTGTCAGTTACTTTTTCATCAGGTGTTTCCTGATTTAATACAATATGCGGCAGCTCTGTCTCCGTCTGCTGATCCAGGATTTCCGCCGGAACCACATTAGCCGGGAGCGCCAGTGCAGCTGCCAGCATCAATGCCATTCCCTGTTTAAAGATGCGTTTTTTCATAATTTTTCCCCTTTCTTAAAATTTTATCTGTAATTCTTTCCAAGATCGATCAGTTCCTGGATCGAATACAAATGACACTGTCTCAATTCTCCATTTTTGTAATCGAAATAGATTGTTTCATCCGGGATATGAATATCACACAGATCCGGCAGATCTGCCAGTATCTCAAGGTTCTGATCCAGCAAAAGACCGTATCTCTCACCATCTGCCCGGACATATTCTGTTAGTATGTACTCGCCGACCTCTGTCACATAGGCCAGGAAATCATCCTTCTCCAGTTCCTTTACAAACTTTCCGCTCTGCTTGTCATAAACCTTCGGAGCGCTGTGAAGTTCCGACACAAACCGGTACTTTTCTGTTGAAAATTCCTCTTCCAGATCCTTTGAAGGCGCTTCCCCTCTCTCCTCCGAGATCAAAGTGCCGTCCTCCGAACTGTACGCCCGGACTGTCCCATCGTACCAGATCACATCCAGCCAGGACTTTTCTCCGTCCCTTCTAAACTGCTGGTCGTAGATCTTTTCCGCCTCTGGGAAGCTTCCTTCCGCCGTCAGGGTTCCGTCACTATCATAGATCCGGAATCCATCATAACTGAAAAGCATCGCCTTTTCCCCGTCACCCATCACTCTGGCCTCGTCATGGGAATACTTCGCGTCGTAACGCACCACACATGTACCCTCATGAGTCTCCTCCTTCATGACGCGGATATCCGGCTGACTCCGGTTCGCCAACGCCGCATACTCTGTCCCGAGCTCCACAAAGCTGTATTCTTCATCACTCTTTTCATGTACCAGGGCGTTTTCTCCCTGATCAAAGATAGTAAATCCCGGCTCGTTCGTCACGGCAAGTGCGTGCTTGTCCGAAACACTGAAATTGCTGATGTTCCATGTATCCGTGAAAGCGATTTCCTTATCATCCAGCGTATCCGGATCAAATTCAGACAGAAGGTTTCCCTCTGAAACCCAGATTCCCCTCTCATCCGCCTTCGCTTTCATCCGGAGGTTCGACTCCATGTCACCGATATAGGTTCCTTCCTCCACATTGACGAGTCCAAAGATGCTGTGACCGCTCTTTCCGGCCGAAAACACAAATTTATCTCCATGGAAGCCGCCTGCAAACTCTGTATAATCCGAGTTCTCGTACACGATCAGGTCATCCTCCGGATGCTCTGTGTCCATCACATATAGTCCGCCGTCCGAAAAACTGATCGCCAACATGGTTCCGTCCATATTCAGGCAGAAAATTGCATTGTCCGGATCCGCAAAGGAATCATTAAATGCAGAGGGCATTTTTTTATCTCCCATAGAGCGTTCCCGCAGCAGCTGACCATCTTTCATGTCATAGAATGAGACAATATTTCTGTCCCGATCCAGTGCCGCCGCAACCTGCCCATCTCCGGAGATCGCCAGTGTCGAAGCCATTCCTGTCCTCCACATCTGCTCTCCGCTCTCAATGTTGTAAAGTGAAACTCCGTCTTTTCCCGCAGCCAGCAGATGACTGTCATCGGAAAACAACGCGTCCGCTAATGCTGAATCCATCATCGGGCAGGTCATTAACGTTTTTAAGCTTTCCGCATCATAGACCGCAGCCTCGGACTGGTATACAGCCACGAGTTTCTTCCCGTCCGGGGACATCTTTATCTTATAAGGAGCCGACGGAAGCTTTACAACTCCGCTCGACCGAAACTTGTCGGAGAGATCATACACTCCCAGCGCATTTGCAAGCGCCCGTTTAGATTCCGGAAGCCATTCCGGTGTCAGGATTCCTTTCGCCTCGGGAAGACCTGCAAGAGCATCCTTGACCGCCTCGTCCACATCCCCTGACTCAAGGGCACTTTTCGAGTATTCCGCAAGCTTCAGCCAGTTCTCCGTCGTCTGCATCCGCTTTAATCCCACAAATGTCATGGATGCACCTGCCGCAAGAAGCAGAAGAACTACACCGATATCCAGCCGTTTTACCGCCTTCAATCGTCTGACCCGGGGATCCCGGTCTCTCAGATGTAAAAAATCTGAACGCATGTCCTGCGCCGTCTGATATCGCAGATCCGGATTCGGATTCATCGCCTTTTTGATGATCTTTACAACCTGCGGACTATATTCTTTTTCTGAAAGCGATACGACTGCCTTCGCATTTTTTGCCGGCTTTGAACCACTGAGAAGGTGATATAGGGTTGCTCCGGTACTATAAATATCGGATCTCACATCCGGAACGATGATCTTCTTCGGGGATGCAGAAAAGCTTTTCTCTTTTCTGTTTCCTTCTTCCTTCTCTGTGGATTCTGTATCAGATTCCGTGATCGTCCTCTCAACTGTAGGATTATCAACCTCTGTCTCACTATCCTGTCCGGATTTTGATTCCGCCTCTGTCTCTGACTCGCCGTTTACTGTATCGCTGTCTGAAGAGAAATCAAGTCCGTAGTGTTCCGGTGATGCGTATCCGGCACTGCAGCCGATCACTGTGTCCTCGCCGAGCGATAAAGCAATATTAAAATCAATGAGAACGATATGGTTATCCGGTGTCCGCATCAGATTCGCCGGCTTGATATCACTATGTACAAATCCCCGCGGCGGGTCTCCGTGTGTCGGACTATGGAGATAATCAAGAGCGTCTAAGAGTTCTTTCGCCCATTGAATTACCTGAGGCTGTGAAAAATGTTCTCCCCGCTTTAATGGACGGTCAAGACTCTCTCCCTCGATATAGTCCATAACGGTATATACCGTGTCATCTTCAACAAAGAAATCATATACCTTCGGAATATTCGGATGATTCAGGTTTTTCAGAACATCTGCCTCTCGGCGAAGCAGAGCCGTTTTCGTCGTAATCCGGCGTTTGTCCGCCTTCAGGACTACTTTCTTATTCAATCTCAGATGATCTGCGAGATATACGTTTCCGCCGCCGCCGGATCCCAGTTTTCTTATGATCCGATACGTCGATGCAATAATTTCCTCCACCTGGTACCTCCCGCTTTGTTACTTTCCTTTTATTTCTTTCCCATACTCTTCATTCAGCTTGCTGTTCAGCCTGATCTTTTGGATTGTATACAGACTTCCCAAAATCACCGCAAGTCCGACGGAACACGCGCATAGAAAAATTCCACCGTAAAATAAATGTTCATTCAGCATTTTGCTTTTCCTCTGATTTTTTCATGACAGTTTCATTATGCTCAATAAAGCAAACCATATCTGTTAATACTTTGTCCAACTTTTCAAAGCCAATCCGCACGACATGGCGCCCACGGATGCAGAACTTCGTCATACCACTCCCACAAACACTCCTTAAAAAAAATCAAAAACAGCAATAATATAATCAATCCCACTGCTGCGATCTTCCAGCCCTTCTTCATACTCTCTTCCCCCTTTGTCCTTGACTTTTTCCTCCAGGCTCTTTAATATAAAAATGTTTTATAATTTACCTATTTGGAGGACTTTCCAGTGACCACATATTATTTTTCTGTTCTTCTGATCTGCACACTGGTCTTCGGCAGCATCATCGGCGCTTATTTTACGACTGCCGAGTATAGGATCCGTTTTGATAAGCCGCTGATCACAAAAGACTGTTACTGTCCGGAGTGCGGTCATGTCTTAAGCGGTCTGCACCAGATTCCTGTGATCAGCTGGATCGCTCTCGGTGGAAAGTGTCACTACTGTGGAACAAAAATCCCGCTCCGCTACCCGCTTATCGAGTTCGGCTTCACATGTTTCTACGGGATTACATTTCTGTTATTTTTCACGCATCCGCTCTTTCTCTGCGGTCTGTGGATCGCTGCCGTGATCGTTCTCCTGTTCTTCCGCTGCAGTTCCCATCTTCGCGGAACGCTAAAAGGAATCATGATCTTCACCGGCTATCATCTCATCTATTCAGCCGTTTTTCTCATCATTTATGCTGCTCTTGGGCTGCTTTGACGGTCTTCAAGACCTGCTTCCGGCAGCCTTATCCAATATATAAGGCATACCTGGAACTCTAAGCAATCCGGACCAGAACTCCTGATATATTATCCTTCTCCCCCATCTCCATGACATTCCGGATCAGATATTTCAGCACGTCCTCTGCCTCTGTATCACTCTGCACATTCTTCCTTCTAATCACATCAAACAGAATATCTTCCCGGAGTCTCTTAAAAAGTCCGTCGGACCCCACAAGAAATGTCTCTCCCGGAACAAGGCTTCCGCTTGACTGATTCATCCACAATTCTTCGACCTTCCCCATAAAATTTGCCAATAATGTCTTCAACTTTCCATCCCGCTCGACAACCGATACCTCGTCTTTCGTAATCTGTGAGACGCGATCATCTATCAGCAGGATCTTGCTGTCTCCAACATGAAATACATGATATTTTTCATTCAAAAGAACCAATAGTGACATCGTGCATCCAATATCAATTCCGTTTTCCTTTCGATAAATCCAAATCAGCTCATTCAGTTCGCGAATCGTCATATCCAGATCATCTATCAAGGACTCTTCGTCAATATTTTCAGGATACAACGGCTCCATTCCAAGAAACCAACGTTCAATTCCTACCCGGATCATCTCCGCCGCGATCTCACTCTGCGCAAAACTGCCGATTCCGTCGCACACACATCCCACTGCAAATAATATTCCTTTTTTTGAACTGCTCAGGCAGCATGCCCGGTCCTGATTCTTCTTCCTGTAATTTCCTTTTACAGAAAGACAGCCTGCATACTTTCTCATTACCCCTGCCTTTCTCAGCACACCCGATAGATCATAAATCTCTTTTTGCACACGATCATGATCGTATCATTTCTTTTCAGGGTGTGCGGCATATTTGGTGTAAGATTTTCTCCACTTACGATCGTACCGTTTGAAGATCCAATATCAATGATCTGCCATTCATTTCCGCTCGGCTCGATTCGGAAATGGCGGCGGCTGACAAACGAAACCGCAGCATCAAAGTTATAATCTGAGCATGGCTCACCATTCTTGTCCATTCTTCCAATCGTCGCATGACCTTTTCTCAGATCGATCTCGATAAATTTCGGGCATGTGCATCCGGCACAATCTTCCAGTCTCAACCGGATCACGCGGTTATCATCCAGCTCTCCGTCTCCTGCTATTGCAGTGCTGTCATCCCCATCTTCCTCCTGAACATAAGAACGGTAAGCTTCAACTGTATCCTCGCCTCCTGCCGGATCAGAAACCGGTGCTGGTGTTGGTACAGATTCCCATTTCGGTGTGGACTGCACCTTCTCCGGCTCTGCCGCCTTCTTAAATCCCGCCAGCAGATCTTCCGGTTCTTCTTCCTCTTTCTTTTTTCCCTTTAAAAAGCCAAACAGACCAGCGCCCTTTTCTTTCGGTGCCTTCTCCTTCGGCTGTTTTTCCTTCTTTTTCCTGTCCTTCTTTTTATCCGGCTCATCATCTCCGAACAGGTTATTGATCAGCCGGTTCTCCTCATCGCTCTTTCCATAAGCGCCGGAACTGATTCCCGGGCGTGTTCCCTGCTCCCGGACAGGTGTCTTTTTCTCTGCCTTTACAGGCTCCTGCTTTTCTTTCTTCTCTGCCATTTTTTCCGGAATATCCTGGACAAATGAAACGATCTTCTTCATATGATCCTCGGCTGGCTTTGGCGGAGCCAGAGGCGCTGCTTTTTTCTCCACATGGTCTTTCTGAAGATGTTCCAACAGCGTCATTAAATTGGCATTCGAACTCTTGATTACACGAAGCAGATCGACCGTATAACTCTGATCATCCTTGATGTCCATTTTCAGGATCAGACCCGCAAAGAAGCTAATGATCTCCTGGTCAGAATTAGTCTGTGACTTAGTCGGCACATAAATATATTTCACTGACTGCTCATTCTTTCCGACCAGAATATAATTTTCATCCAACACAAAATTGTGGTAATCAAGGAACCAGTCGCTGCATGCCTTAAACGGCTGGATCAGATTTGTGAGCAATTCAATAAATTCCCTTTTCTTCATCTGGGTCGGCATATAACAGAACCGTACCCCATCTGTCAGTTCATAACGGATTTCCGTCTCCCCATCGATCTCCATCATTTTTAATGGAAACAAAAAATCCGGGCAGTCTTTCCGAAGTACTTTCACAGCGATAAGGTCCAGATCACTTTTTTCTGACACCTCAAGCTTTGTATAACTTTTATTTGCGTCTGAAACATCTGTCAGCATCTCAAATTCCCCTTTTCATTAAAATTGCAGACTAAAATAATTCAAAATATTTTAATTCAAGAACCTCTATATTTCCCTGGTCATCATAAGCAAATGCTTTTCCATTAAGAAATGGAAGTGCCTCTGAATATTCAGCATTGATCACCATATTTCCATATTGGTTGATATATCCCCATTTCCCGGCATATTGCACCGCTGCTGTCTGATTAGAGAATGAATACGCATCCACATACTGGCACGGAATTACGTTTTCTCCTGCCTCGTCTGCAAATCCCCAGTTTCCGTCACTGTCTGATACGGCGTAATAGCCGCCTTCATATCCTTTTGCATTCGGGAATCTTTTTTCATAACAGGCTTTTCCCTTTTGATCGATCAGGAAATAACCATTGCCATCCGCAACAACTGCGTATTTACCACTGAATACCTGTCCCCTGCTGTTTACAGCAACATCGGTAAGCTCAAAATCGGTTACGTTTTTCATGTTTCCGTCTAAAACTGCCCATTTTCCATCTTTCTTTACAACAACCATACCATTATCGTTCAGATGGGCATCCTCGTAATCCTCTTCATTCAGGCGTTCAAACATATTGGAATAAATTCCATACTTGCCGTCCTTCACTCCTATGATCTTATCTCCGGCAATGTCGATCACCTGATCCAACCCATTTTTATCTACAGCATTCCAATAACCGTTCTGATCGATCAGTGTGTATACCCCGTCAATCTTCACGACCGCATAGTCTCCGGAAAATCTTGTCGCGTCATCGTACTCAAACTCGATATTTGTCCGCCCATTCTTTCCTGTATATCCCCATTTTTCGCCATTCCACATCGGAATGATCCAGTTTTCCGAAGGCAGCTTTCCTTCTTGATAATCTGTCCCATTTGTATTGTACTGATACTTTACAGACTCACAGAGATCCACCAGCTGACTGTCACCGTAGATTTCTATTCCCTGCTGCAGATAACGGATCGCTCTCTTTATGCTTTCCTCTTCAATTAAAGTTTCCGCCCTGCTGAGATATTCGTCGACAAGAGCAGTCTTCGCCTCAATACGGTCATCTACAAGGTCAGCATATTCTTCCGTCATACCTCCCTCTGCGTAAATATCAAGCAGGCGTCTCTCATATGTGAGGTTATTCTTTGTCGAATATGCTTTCAATGCTTCCTTATATTGATTAGCTGCCCGTATATACAGCTTGTCCGGTATAAATTCCTCTGCTTTTTCCACCATCGCGTTCTGCTTTCTGACACTGTTCTGGAGAACCACCGTATATCCGCTGATTCCCCAGCCTGCTGCCATTCCCGCAATCAATATCAGGCTGATCTTTGCCTTTGCTCCGCCTACAAGATTATTCTTCTTTGCCATTTCTTCCACCTGCCCCGTATAGATTTACAGAAGATATCGGACAACCACGCCCATATATAAAAATGGGACAAATGGGAGCCGGTCTTTTCTTGTTATTTTTTTTCTTATCAGTTGAATGATCGAATATCCCGCAGCAATCAGACATCCGTAAAACACAGCACCTGGAATGTCCTTTCCCGTCAGATATATTCCCATAATCAGGGAAAGCTTTACATCTCCTGCCCCCATGCTTCCATGGCTCAACAGGTATCCCGTGCCAAATGAGATCAGGCTGAATAAAAATCCCAGAATAATGGAAGGAAGAAGCTTCAGAACCGTATCCATATCGTGAACTCCATAACCTCCCACGATAATCGGGAAAAGTACCAGTAAAAACAGAAGTACACGATTGGGCACAAGCTGTTCCCTGTAATCTTCCACACAAAAATACGTCATAAATGCAAGCATTACATATCTCATTATAGATAACAGATATGGTACTTCCTCTCTGATATCGTTTCTCCACATCCGAAAGAACGCAAACTCTGCCGCTGCAAGTACGATTACTTCAATTTTTGATATCCCGGTAAATTTTTCCGTCTGCAGAAGCGTAAGACACATATAAATTCCCGGCAATATGATCATACCCGCTGCCAATATTAAATACTCGTTCATCTTGCACCTCTGTTATTTTGAATATTTCACTCCGTCTCCATCCATCCATGCAGGTACTTCGCATCTTTGGACAACATGGATCGTCGGATCCTTCCGAAAAAGCTTAAAGAAGTACACTTCGATATCGTATTCCACCACCAAGTCGATCATCCGATACTGATCGTCGCTCAAAAAACTGCTGTTTTTGAAATTCAGGCCGTTTATTCCGTCCTTCACTCCATAGTGGATCAGATATTCATCCGCAGACATCGCCCTGTGTTTTGCGAAGCTTTCATCCAGATAAACCTGAAACATGCCGTTCGATATACATCCGAGAAGCCACGTTTTAGCCTTTTGCTCGCCTTTCTCGATCCCAAGATATACTATGCTCCTGAGCAGCTGTTTCGGGTCACTGATAAAAACTCCCGCAGAGTTTACCAGCTGCTGTCCTTTATTGATCGTATCCTTTCCGGATTCAATGGTTCCGGAAAGGGATGATGAACCACTTTTTATTCCATTAAGGTCATCTTCAAATTGACCGACCTGCTCCAGAAAGCTGGAGAGATCATTCAATGTCGTATCCAGTGGCGCTGTCTGCTTATCAATGTCGGCCTTTAAACCAAGGTCGGCAGAGCGGATCCCCAACGCCTCATAAAAATATGTATACGCTGAGATTTCATTTCCCATCTGATGCATGGCATACTGGATCTTATTATGAACCGCAAAAATATCAATAAAAGAAATAATTCCAAGAATCACCAGGATAAAAGGTACAAGACCGAGAATTGCTTCAACAGTCAGTAATCCTTCTTCTCCTGTTTTTTTCCACCGCATGTACCGATTCCCTCCTTAGTAACCTCGAATAACAGAATATCCGAAATAATGGTTCTCAAGACGTTCGATCTGTGACTCTGTGCTTGTACCGGAATAAAACATCTCCGCAAAATTATCGGGAAGAACAACAAAATCCGCCTTCACTTTACAGGTCGCTTTTACCGCTGTCACGGTATCCTGCATTTTAAAGTCAAGAGACGACCATTCACCGCCTTTATGCTTTGCCTGATTCATATTTAGTGTGATCAAATTGGCCGTTCGTGAGGTAAGCGTATTTGAGTCTGTAAAAATGCAAAGCAGTACAAACATATAATCCTCATAGGTAAGGCCGAATTTATCTTCCGAGGACTCCGGAATGTCGATATGAAGCAGAGATGCGATTCCGTCAATTCCGTTCAGGTCTTCCATCTCCGTTTTCATAAAGGTTACCTTATCCCGCTCTTTTAGTTCCATCCAGTCCGCCGCTGTCTCTATCGAAGCAAACGCCAGTCTCAACGCGCCGCTGACAGAAATCCGCACAAGGGGAGCCACCGCTGCACCTACTCCTGTTGCAGCTACTGCGGTCGCTGCCGTATCTGCCACTGCACAGATTGCCTCATTTATTTCCGTGATCGCGTAACTGGCTGCAAAGTTCATCGTCTCACGGACTCCACAGATGATATTTCTCGATTTATTCAGATTTGATACCGAATTATTATATCCGCCGAGAAGATATTCCAGTTCCGCTCCATACAGGTAGTTGATATCCGGTGACATTTCGTATCCGGTCAGGCTGATGTCTTCTTTGGAATCCTTTTTTTCTTCCGTCATATTCGTTTCAAGACTGTTTTTCTTTGGTGCTTTCACGCCTGTCACTCTGCTGGAAAACATTCCGAAATCATAACTGGTAACGAGAAATTTATCCAACGCATGTTCTCCGCCTGCTGACAGGTTTTTCAGGGAAAGTCCTCCTGAGAAATAATCACTGAATCCTGGAACATCTCCCGTAGCTCCGCCGGATTTTAATTGTGCTGCAATTCCATCCGGGATATTTCTTGCCTCGGTTTGTTCAGGCTTATTCAGTTCTTCCTCCGCCTTTTCCTGTGCGTCTTTAGCCTCATCTATTTTTTTATCTCCGGCATCTTTATCGCCTTTTCCACTTGCTCCTCCTTCGCAGAATTTCTGAAGCTCCTGATAAAACTCTCCTTTATCATCCCTGAAGTCATACCATTGTCCCCAGACTTTTGACTTCCACGTGCGGTCAGTACCCGCTTCAATTTCACCACTTAAGATCTTTTCCCGGATATCTTTCAGTTCGCCTACTTCATAAGCAAAGTCGCTTTTATTTCTTTCATTTTTCAGTTTGTCCTGATTGGTCGGCTCAATCAGGTCATATACTTCCTGGAATTGATCCGAAAGTTTCAAAATATCTTCCAGATCTTTTATTTCCGCTTCGATTCCCACTCTGATGTCATCAGAACAGTCGACAAGATGCTCTTTTAATTCCCTTACCTGTTCCTTTAATGTCTTGAGAGTGTTATCCAGCATAACTGTCTGTACCCTCAGCGCACTAATCGCTTCGCCTGCATTATCGAAATTGATTGGTTCTCCTTTCGGATCTGTCAATGGGTTCTCGTATACTAATAACTCTATCTCAAGGTCGTCAAGGTATTCATCTACATCAAAATCTTTATATTTGTCATACAGATCCGCCATGTCCGCCACTTTTTCAGCATCCTCCGGATCATCCTCTGAACTACTGCTTTCTGTATCTGTATCTTCCTCTTCACTGTCAAACATTTCCAAGGCAGCTTCAATTTCTTCCTGATGTTCTAAATAATAAGTATATTTTTCGTATTCCTCCGATTTTACAACTGCTTCCAGCTTATCACTGTAGGCAACAAACCTTCTCTCAAGACCATCAAGATAATCCGGATATGCTGCAATCGCTTTCAATGTATCATAATAATCCTGGATGTCTTCCATCGCCTTCTGGCTTTTATCAGAAATTTCTTTTCTTTTTTTGATTGCATCCATATCATCATCAACAGTTTCAAATTCCCCCAGCGAACTCAAAATACCATTTTCGTCCATAACCTGTTCCACAATGCGGTATTTCATAAAATCACTGATCTGAGTCATCAGCACATTATTGTTGGAAAGACTGGCACCGACCACCTTTTCGTAAGAAATTTTTACATCGGCATCCTTGTAAGGCATAAAGCCAGATAAAGATTTTCCATCACCGACCGGATTGAAGGAATATCCCACCGTATCCGCAAGCTTATTGACTGCCTCAAGTCCCTCTTTATTCTGTGTAACTGAAAATAAGCCATACAACTCTTTCAGAAGATTGTCAAATTCACTTAAAACTGCGTCACCATAAGTATCCGCCGCCATAACAGCCTGGGAACTATATAGATTTAACCGTGCCACGTCAACCATAACACTGCTGATTGCAACGACCGGTACCATCATCAGGGTCAGGAAGACCGTAATGATTCCATGACTGCCTATTCTCTTTATCTTTTTTCCTTTTTTTCGGATTTTTTTCATTATCTTCATTCCTGAAACTCCCCTTTTCTATGCTCCAAGAATTTCTTTCAATTTCGAGTAGGCCGCAGATATTTTTCCTGCAAAATTCCGGGCCATTTCTCCAAGCTTTGTGTCTTTTACGAGGCTGATCGCGTAGTCTCCGTTTCGAATCAGACTGTCATGGTCCACCACTGCAACGCGGGCCGTAGCGGAAATTTGGTACTTATTGTCGATTCCAAGAATAGAGAAATCCAACGGCGATGAGACTGTCTGCGTTGCAGTCGCCTCAAACTGTTTTAAGAGTACATAATTGCTGTAATCGATCGTAAGTGAAAGATCGTTCCGATACAGAATCCGCTCTGCTGTAGATTTGAAATATTTTTCAAAATCCTTCTGGGAATTCAGATTGTTTCCATCTCCAAACATTCCTCTATAGGGAGAAAGAGGGCGGGAAGCGGAATAAGAGTTTCCCGCTCCCACCTGATAATCGCTGCCTTCCGTATACTCCATCTCCGCATTTTTTGTCACATAAGTGTCCGTTACCGTATTCTTATAATAGACAAGGGTTGTCTCCAGGGCAGCCTGAAGACTTGCACGCTGAAAGAGGAATAGTGACAGATAAAGAAGCAGTAATGTACTTAACACAGCAATCGGAAGAATAATGATCGCTTCCACTGCAATATGTCCTTTTTCTTTTTGTCTGTTCATACACTGTTCCCCCATCTTTGTAGTAATTATCTGCTATGAGATCTTTGTTTTGAAAATAATATCCATTAAACCGTTAGCCCACTCTGAAAGTCTGCCCCAGAATGTGGTAACTAACGTAACAACAATTACTAAAATAAGAAGTGTTGCAACTACGTTTGAAACGCCATCCTGCTCTTCTAAAAAGCTCTCCAGTTTGTCTTTTGCCACATTTGCTCTGAGCATAGCATTAATGCAGATCTTGTCTAACATTTTCATTCTCGTTTCCTCCTCTTGATTTGTATATTACCATCAATTCCCTTTTCTGAATTACAGGTTAAAACCTGCCATAGCGGGAACAATGATCACAACCAGAATTCCGATAAACATCAACATTGTCGGAATATACAGCCGGTTCTGAACCGCTTCACTCATTCGTCTGGCGCTGTGTTTTTTATCCAGCCAGCACTCGTCATTAATTTCTTTCAGATCATCCGAAAGGTTTGCGTTACCTGACGCATAGCTCTTACTGATAACCGTGATCATCTTATCCAGATATTTATTGCTGCATCTGCACTGCATACGTGTAAACGCTCCCTGAAGTGTTGAAGACCGATTCATCTCCTTCACCACAAGTGTCAGTTCCTGATAAATCAGGGAAGTGCCGCTCTGGGCTGTCTCCTCGATCGCGCGGGTAATATTCATTCCCGCCGTTACCAGAAGCGTAATTTTTGAGACTGCATTCGGAAAATCCCGATCCAGCTCTTCCTGACGTTTTTTTGCTCTTGTGAGGATACCGTCATACGGAAGGTATCCGTACAAAGCACAAACGATAAATGATGCCACCATCGGCATTAAACCGCCCGCCTCTTTTCCTGCCGCAATCATCAGTGTTCCAATCAGGCAGGCCAAAATCAGACCGATCCACATAAATGCCACCAATGATGCCAGAAGGAAATATGCATAAATAGCAGAATTTCTCTTCCCGCTCGTCTCCTGGTTTCTCTCGAGTTCAATAAAACCAGACTGTTCACAGCTCGCTGTCAACTTTTTTAAAACTTCATTGTCTCCGTCCAGCTTCAGATCAATCAGCATCTGGTATCCGAAAAAACAGATATAATCCAGAAATGAAAATGTTGATCCGCTGTAATATTTCTCTTCCTGATTTCTGTAATTCTCAATCTGCCTGTCCCATTCGCGAACTTTCTTTCTTGCCTTTTTTTCTTTATCTCTGCGGTATTTTTCGTACTCTTTCAAATATGCCAGTCTCTTGTCTTCCAGATCCATTCTCGAAAACCGGTTCGACCATGCCCTGGAAAGAACGATCTCAGCAGCCGATGTTTTTCCTGCCTTTCCTGTCTTTACAAAAAAAGTCATGATTCCCACCGTTGCGACTATCATCAGTATTATCGCTGCCACAATCACACCCCCGTTTATACGTCAATTTCTGCTGCTCTCGTAGCGATCACATACGATACAAATGTACAGATCACGCCAACAGTCGCCGCAATACGTCCGATAGCTGTTGTAAATAATGAGTCCATAAAGCCGCTTCCCATTGTGGACATCATGATTACAAGTACCAATGGAAGGACTAACATCATATACGCCTCAGACTTTGCGGAGTTGATCTCTGTCTGGATCTCCATGGCAATCTCGACTTTGTCCTTGATAATGTCGCGGGTCTGGGCAATGATATATCCGAAATCGCTTGTCTTTCCTTCAATCGTCTTGTAGATTGCGGCAAAGCTCAGCACATCATCAATATCGCTCCGCTCACCCAGTTCCTCAAATCCCTTCACCATGGGAATTCCAGCATGTCTGTAATCACTCACGATCAGGGCAATTTCCCGGACAATGTCGGAATCCTGATTGTAGATCATCTGAAGTTCTCTCAATGAATCCTCAACTGCATTTTCCATCGACCGTCCGCTTCCTCCGCTGATGGAGATCGAAATAATTTCCAGAAATTCTTTAAATTGAAGTCTCAGTTTTTCCTGGCGTCTCTTTGTCACAGTCTGGGAATAGTTCTTCTCCTGCCAGATCCCGATTATAAATCCACCGATCACCGCAACCGGAATAAACCGATAATAGATAAACAGCACGACACCGATCATCACAGAGAAAAACAGATACGCCAGCATGTGCTGTCCCTTTGTCATATTACACTCATAATATTTGAGCCTTACCTTATTCTTCTCGTCCATCATTTGCCTCCAGATAGTCATATACTCCGGCCAGAATGAATTTTTCCTGATGCTGTATCTTGTTTTCTGTCCTTACCAGTCTTCCGGATACTTTCTTTAATGTTGACTTCTCATCCTCTTTAAATTTGTAGATCGAGTTCAGCGTTACTCTTCCATCTTTATAGCCAGTAACTTCCGTAATCTCCATACACTTTCTGGAGAAGTCGCGCAGTCTTGACAGATGTACGATATAGTCCACAGCGGAAGCGATCTGCTGCCGGATCGCCTCAAGCGGAAGCTCCGCGCTTCCTGTAAGAACCATTGTCTCCAGTCGGGACAGCATACCTTCCGGTGAGTTCGCATGACCGGTGGAAAGGCTTCCATCGTGTCCGGTGTTCATGGCCTGAAGCATATCCAGTGCCTCCGGTCCACGGACCTCTCCGACTATGATCCGGTCCGGTCGCATTCGCAGGGATGCTTTGATCAGATCACGGATCGTAATTTCATTGGAATCCTTCGAATTCGCCTTTTTCGTCTCCATGCGCACCAGGTTTGGAATATTCTTGATCTGAAGTTCGGCGGAATCCTCTATCGTGATTACACGTTCCCACGGCTGTATGTAATTTGACAGTGCGTTTAAAAATGTTGTCTTACCACTTCCGGTTCCGCCGCATACAAACACATTGTGTCTGGTCGCCACAACTTTTTCCAGAAAGTCCGCTGCTTCTTGGGTGATAGATCCATAAGAAAGAAGTTTTTCGATCGTCATCGGATTCTTCGAGAACCGTCGGATCGTGACGGTTGCCCCATTTAACGCAACCGGCGGAAGAACTACATGAACACGTGATCCATCATCAAGTCTCGCGTCAACGATCGGGTTACTGGCATCGACGGTCCGGTCCATGCTACTGACAAACCGCTTTACGATACGCTCCAGATCCTCACTGCTCTCAAAGTGTTCTTCCAGCTGCATTAATTTTCCGCTTTTCTCCACAAAGATCGTGTCATATCCATTGATCATGACCTCCGTGATATCCGGGTCCATAATGATCTTGCCGAGAATCCCAAGACCTTCTACAGATTCTGTCACTGTATATTTCAGTGTCTTTTTATCTTTAAATGACAGATTCTGATAGTACCAATAGAGTCCTTCATCATTCTGTCTCGCCCATTCGATTCGTTCCTGGATCTTATGATCAATCAGATCAGACATTTCATTTTCCGAATACTCCCGCATCCGGCCTGCCTCCTGAACGATCTTCTTTAAAACGGCGACTTCATCCATAAAATATTCTTTTGCCATAAAAAAATCCTCTTTTGCGTTATGATTCCAGAATTCTGTCGATATCCATTTCTCCATTTTTTTCGATCGCATGCAGAATGTTTTTCATCTGTAAATTTCCATAATTATGGATCAGTCCCGCCTCAGCAAAAGCATTTTGTCTGCAGTATGAGGAATTACTTTCAGCAAAATTATGGACTACCAGCATTTTTTTCTTATATTCATTGACGATTCCCTGTCGTAAAAACAGCTGCATCTTCATGGAACACAGCTCCCCAGGTTTTTCTGTCACGACGATCGTATCAGAAATTTTCATTACCGCCGCTTCTATTGATCCGATGCCACTGTTGAGGTCTATGATCAGAATATCGCACACACCACTCTTCTGGATCTTATGGATAACGTCCTCGATTTCCTCCCCTGAAACAGCCTTATGATCCGCAAGCCGTTCAAATCCCTCGACATAGCAGATATCATTGACGCCTTGTTTCATCAGACCTTTCATTTTTAATTCGAAGTTCACGCTCTCATCGGCAGCAGCTTCAGCCAGTGCTACAATTCCCGGTTCCTGATATGGATTCAGTGCGTCGGCACTGCACAATGCCTCCAGGCTCAAAAACAGAGGTTTCTTTCCTTTTTTTGCTGCCAGATCGGCGATCGCAAGGGCAACCGTAGTCTTTCCGCTTCCTCCGATAGGAGAATATACCGCTACAACTGACATTTTCCCCGCATGATCTGATTCATAGGAATATCCAGCTTTTTCTGCGTATGCACGGATCATATCCTTATATATTTTACTGATTCTCTGGTATTTTGAAATGTGAGCACATTCCTTATAAAGACTTGTATTTTCCGCCTCTTCGCTGTAAAGGCAAATCGGCATTTTCACCCTTGAAAAATTGATCCTTGATTCCGACAGATCCGGATCAAACATTACAACATCAAAGGATTCATTTTCCATCGCATTCTCAAGTTTATCTGCACTGGTATAAACATAGATTGTCAGATCGCTGTAGCCCTGCAGTTCTTCGGATATTTTTCTCAGGTACTCTTTATTTGAGTCTGCTATTGCAAGTAAAATATTCATACCAAGTCCCCCATTTATTTTCTTTTTGTAATTATTTGAACAGAAGCAAAATATCTCCTATTTACTAAAAATAAAATACCATATATTCCCTAACTTTTATTGCGGCGTTCAAAATCGACCCACTTTTCGACAAAAAAAGAGAAGTTTCTCTATTGAAAAGAAGTTTCCCTTTTTAACTGTTTTGATGTTTTCTATTACAGCCCCCACCGCTGTAAAAGTACTTCCGCTTCCTCTTCACTGATTCCTTCTGTATTCTGGACCGACTGATCATTTTCATGGGCAAGAGGAACCATTGCGGCAAAAGGATATTTGTTCAGGTATTTACAGTCGGAGATGTAACACTTTTCTTCTGAATTATCTCCTGTGAAGAATACCTGTCCGCAGATAGCACCTGCATACCCGCTATAATTTTCATTTACCCGTATATCACCTGCAGCCAGACAATTTTTAATAAAACCACCTTTCATTTCCCCTGCAATCTCACCCATACAAGAACCGCCCATCATAATATTTGCCTTCTCACTTGATTCTTTGGCATCTTTGTAAATTGCATCCTTCAACTTTTCACCAAATGATTCTGTTCCATCTCGATATTGAATTGCACCTGTATTGGCACAATCTTCTATTGTCCAACTCTCACTGGTTTCCTTTGAATAATCTACATGGCCAAGAATGCCGCCTAACCTTCCGCTCTCATTCATCAATATTGTTCCAGTATTAATGCAGCCTGTAAACCAGACTCCTTCTGTCTCTTTATCGATCGATAACAGACCCAGAATACCACCTGTTCCCAGGATTCCGGAATCACAGATTATCTTTCCCGTATTCTTACACTTTTCTATGTACAATGTTCCGCGGCTTGATTCCTTAAATCCCAAAGTGAAGCCCCAGTAAGCCCCTATGATGCCTCCATTCGGTGCACCGGCAGTTACCTGTCCGTTATTTGTACATCCACTGATTTTACTTCCTTCGACTGTCGAAAATAATTTTCCTATAATTCCGCCACTCCAATTTTCAGCTGTGACATTTCCGTCATTTCTGCAATTTCTTATACTATACTTTATAGCACCTATATCAAGTTCTCCAATAATTCCCCCGATTGTCGTTTTCCCTGTTATGTCTGCATAATTTTCGCAATTTTCAATTTTTAAATTATCAGCCTGAAAATCCCTAGTATATACTTCACCAACGATACCACCCACTACGCCATCTTTAGTATCAGCCTGCAAATTTCCATAGTTGATACAGTCAGTAATCTCCACAGATCCATTTTCATATGTTGTTTCTGAATTTTTATGAGATATACTGATTTTTCCAATTGTCTGAATCGCACAAATTCCGCCCAATTCATAAAATCGTCCCGACATGTCCATCCGATTTATACAGCGGTCAATTTTTGTATTATCAGCTCTTCCACAGATTCCTCCTCCTTCAAAAAAGGGAAATTCCTGTCCATCCCTAACTCTTACACTTCCTGTTGTTTCACAATTTATAATTGATGATTTGCTTGCTGTTCCGCAGATTCCACCGAATATTCCATGACTGTCCTGATAGCTGATATCTCCGTGGAATGTACACCCAGTAATCACGACCCCATTTTGACAATATCCAACGATTCCCCCTACTTGGTCCGTTCCATTAGTGACTTCTGAGCAGGCATCTATATCAACTGAACAATTCTCAACTTTCACATTTCCTAAAGCATCTCCGACAAGGCCTCCTGCATCTATGCCAGAATCTTTCACATAAAGAAATCCCTTTTCAATGTTTACATTTGAAATGCTACCAGAACTTAAATAGCTAAACAATCCTATGTAATAGCAGTCTTCAACAGACCGCACATACATCCCACTGATCACATGTCCATCACCATCAAAATTCCCCTTAAAAGAATCGCCAACCGGTTTCCACTGATATTCCGGTGGATTTTCTTTCCAGTTTTCATAATTCCCAACATCATTTAACTGGATATCTGCTGTGAGCACATAGTATGCCTTATTATATTCCGGTGCCCAGTCATCATTCACCTTTCCCATCAGGGCCAGCTGTTCTGCTGTGGCGATCTGGTATGGATCTTCCTCTGTTCCGCTTCCACCTGCAAATGAATCTGCTGCCTCTATATATGGAATCTCTGGCTCCTTCGCTTCAGCAGTTGTCTCGACCTCTATCGTCGTTTTCTCTGCTGCCGCCTGTGTCTGTTTTACGGATGGACTGCATCCATACAAAAGCAGACTGGCCAATATCTCCAAATAAATCAGTTTTTTCTTTAACATCCGCGTATCTCCTGAAATAAGTTATCTATCTTCATCCATCAACTATTTTCCGTTATAAAATCCTGATGTACCGCCAAACTGTCCCGCATTATTCACTGTCCCTATCTTCCATTCTCCGTTTGCATAAGAAAATGTTCCAGCCCCTCCCGGCATCCATTCTTCATCGATACCATCGCAATAACTGGTGACAAATGTAATTTTATTTTGTGATGGAGTAATTAATTCGAAGCCACTGTCAGTAAACATCAGGCTGGCTTTTTCGTCTGAAAGCTTATAGATAAACGCCTCTTTTTCATCTCCTGCCTGTCTCCACAGAATATTGAATGCCAGTTGCACACCATCGTCCGTCGGAATCAAAACAAATTCATCTTTCTTCAGCCACCAGTATTCCTGCTTTGAAAAACAGTATGCGCGCTCACCATTTGAATACCAGAGATACGCGGTACATCCTCTTTCCTGATTATGCGTGTCGATCATCAGGGCAACCATCTCATTCTTTCCGTCATTATCAAAATCTGCAGTTACCTTATTTCTAACAATATACGGTGCCTGCTTTGTTATCAACGACAGCAGATCACTTTCTGAATAATCATTATTTTTCTTCCATTTTCCTGATGCGTCCACCTGATATCCATCTGGAGTAGTCGTATTGGTAAGCATGCTTCCATCTGACCCAACATAGTAATCTCCAACCCATTGATCGTGGACCATATATCCGCTCAAATCAAAATAATACCATTTTCCATCAATATTGCGCCATTCCATTTTCACACAATCCCCATCGTTCTTCTGATACCACCAGCCTGTTTTATTCTGTCTCCATCCTGCCGCAAATGAGGTTGTTGTAAATGTCAAAGTAGACAGCACTATTAATCCTATTGTTGCTAATTTCTTTTTCATAGATCCCTCCGCCTTTCTTCTCAACTATGTTAAATTATACTATATTGTCCTCATTCCCTATTATTCTCTCCAAAAATGTCCCATCTTTCGGCAAAAAAGAGAAACATCCTCCTAAAAGGACGTTTCTCTCCATATTATCGGAAATTTCCGACAATATTTCCGATAACTCCTCCCGCATACGTATTGGAATCGTTTATATAAAGATATCCTTTTTCAATTTTTACATTTGAAACACTGCCCGTAAAAAGTTCTCTAAATAAACCAATCCCCAACCAGTCTTTTACTGACCGTACATACATTCCACTGATCACGTGCCCATCACCATCAAAATTCCCCTTAAAAGAATCGCCAACCGGTTTCCACTGATATTCCGGTGGATTTTCTTTCCAGTTTTCATAATTCCCAACATCATTTAACTGGATATCTGCTGTGAGCACATAGTATGCCTTATTATATTCCGGTGCCCAGTCATCATTCACCTTTCCCATCAGGGCCAGCTGTTCTGCTGTGGCGATCTGGTATGGATCTTCCTCTGTTCCGCTTCCACCTGCAAATGAATCTGCTGCCTCTATATATGGAATCTCTGGCTCCTTCGCTTCAGCAGTTGTCTCGACCTCTATCGTCGTTTTCTCTGCTGCCGCCTGTGTCTGTTTTACGGATGGACTGCATCCATACAAAAGCAGACTGGCCAATATCTCCAAATAAATCAGTTTTTTCTTTAACATCCGCGTATCTCCTGAAATAAGTTCTTCTAATAGTTCAAAAAACAAGCTTATTATCTCTATTTTTCGATTCTGTTCAGATATGCGAAATACCTGTTCTTCGTCTCCACATACCTCCTCTTACTGATCGAAATCTCCTCCCCATTTTCCAGCTTAAAGCTTTCATTCTCGATCCGTCTGATATATTTCATATTGACAAGAAAGCTCTGATGGCAGCGCACAAAGGTATCTCCCATCCTCTGTTCAAGATCCGATATTTTATCGCGGCACACCTCTTCTCCCTCATAGGTGTGGATCATGGTCCGGTGGGCCCGGCTTTCCAGATACAAGATCTCATTGAGATAGAATATCTGTTTATGGTTCCGACACATGATCGTAACTCGTTTCTCATCATTTTGTTTCTGCTTTTCTTTTGCTATTTCAAGAAGTTTCTTTAAAATAATCAGATCCACCGGCTTTGTAAGGTAGCCGAGGAGATTCACCGGTTTCAGAAAAATATGCTGGGAGTATTTCTTTGCATCCTCCGTCATATAGATGATCTGAAGTTCTGGATACCTCTGATTTAACTCATATGCATAGTCAATTCCCTCCTGCCGCTCTTTCGTTTTCGGAAGTGCAGGATTAAACTCATGACAGATATCCATGATCAGTACATCCGGTCGATTTCCAGCCTGGAATTCTTTTTTCAGTTTTCTGATATCCTGATAGGTATCAACGTTTTCTATGCCAGCTATTACCCCCCCCAGAAAACATACGTTCGACAGCGAGCAGTACTTCCGCCTGATCGTCACACACTGCAATTCTCATTTTATATCCCCTTACATTTTCAATACTTTTACTTTCTAAATCTTCTCCTCTCCGCTATTCAGCGATTTTATTTCACACTTTTTTCACATAATTATTCTCTAATTGCAGATTATACAATACGATGACTTTCAGTTTTCACCGCCGTCAAAATCGCCCCATTTTTCGGCAAAAAAAGAGAAATATCCTCTCCCGAAGACATTTCTCCTACATTCCAATCCCTCTATATTCTCTTGTTTCTTCCCCTTCCTACACCTCCCCAATCCTCTTCTCCATCTCCCCCAGCATATCCTCCGCGGCCATCCATTCGCCCATCTCCATCATTCCCATGACGACCATCATCTGGTTGTTAAAATCGTGTTCGAGTTTTCGCTGGTCGGTCTCGAAATCTTCCATGAGTTTTAAGTGACTTTTTTCGATTTCAAACTGGTCATTCAGTGCCTTTAACAGTTTCTCATTTTCCTGACGTTTTTCTGTCTCCTGAGCGATGAGCGGGAGGAACATGTAGATCATAATGATCAGGATAAAAAGGAACTGCTGGCCGATGGAGACCGCATGCTGTTTTTTCGAAATATAATCCATGTAGGGATACATTCCGGCGAGAATGCTGACTGCGATCAGTGCTGTGACTATCTGGCTTTTTTCGCGGAACAGAGATCGTCTCCATTTTATGAGGAAAACCATTCCCATGAGGATCAGACTTAAAAGTATGATCTCGCATGTCATGGCACGTACATAATCGTAGACTCCCCAAAATGAGCCTGTGACCAGCCAGCCATTATTTACGAATATCGCATTGCAGATAAGCTCCGCAACCGTCGTACATCCGATCGCGATTACCACCATCAATATGATTCTTTTCAGGGAATCGCCAAAGCACAGAAATACACCGCTTAAATATATCGCCATCAGTACCCAGCTCGTCATTCCGATCACTTCCTGACCACTCAGCAAATTCATATATTCTTTCGCGCTGCATGAAAGGACATTAAAGCTGATCTGCAGGATCAGCACCTTTGTAATTGATCCTCGCCATTTCAATGTCTGCATCAGGAAAAAGGTCGTAGGCATAAGGCCAAGCACGCCGATCAGCATGCGCAAAACCGCATCTGTGTTCATGCCGTTCTCCCCCTCTCCTCTTTCGCACCGGTTCCCGCCGCGTCCAGGATCACCGTGCTCTTATATATCTTTTTCTCCCTGTCGATCTTCACATTGCAGTTTCCGCCATACATCTTTGCGATCTCCTGAAGGATCCTGCTGCCATATCCGCGCCCGCCGCCTTTTTCCATTCCGAGATACTTCTCCGCAAACGGATTTTCCACAGCAATCACGAGATAGTCTGCCTTCACATGGATATCGGTCCGGATCCATCTCTCACTTTCCGGAAGATATTCCACCGCCTCCATGGCATTGTTCATGAGATTCGAAAGAATGCTGCACTGGTGGATCCTTGAAATTCCCGGAAGCTCACCCACGTGCGCATCGACGGATAACCGGATCTTCACCTTTTGGCATCTGATCTCGTACTCCTCAAGAAGTACATTTAAGATCATATTGGAGCAGTACTGTCCTGCTTGGTTCTTCTCGATCTCCTTCTGAAGCTTTGCCGCCGCAGATCCCCGGTCTTCTGTGTGAAGATCGTTTTCAGCCTCTTTCACGATCCGCAGAAGATCTTCCCGCCTCTTGTTCAGGCGCTCCGCCTGCACTTCGGCGCTCTCCTCTTCCATTTTCATTCTGTTCAGTTCATGTTCCAGCCGCTCTTTTTTCTGCTCCAGCACCTTATTTTTACTGTTCCGGTAACTGTTTATAACCAGCACTGCTTCCGTAAAAAAGCTGATGGCGACCACCGGAATACCTATCTGATTCCAGGCTGACGGGATGCCCTGAAAGAGCATATGATTCATGATAAGAAGCGTAAACTGGCAGATGGTAAATAATATAAGAACGATCATGATGCCGCGTCCTCCAGATACTGAAAATACCTCGTCCGCGCTTCCATGTACCGCTTTTTGCTGATGGGGATCTCCTCCCCGTTTTCCAGTTTAAACCGGTCATGCTCCACCCGCCGGATATACTTCATATTTACAAGAAAGCTCTGGTGACACCGTACAAAGGTTTCACCCATCCGCTCCTCCATATCTGAAATCTTATCATGGCACACCTGCACATTTTCGTATGTATGGATCATGGTCCGGTGGGCGCTGCTCTCCAGATACCAGATCTCATTGAGATAAAAGATCTGCTGCTGGTTCCGGCACATGATCGTCACCCGCTTTTCATCTTCCTGGGCACGTCGTTCCTTTGCGATCTTAAGAAGCTTTTCAAGGATATCCGCATTCACCGGCTTCGTGAGATATCCCACGAGGTTTACCGGCTTCAGGAAAATATGCTGGGAATATCTCGTCGTATATCCGGTCAGGTAAATGATCTGCAGCTCCGGGAATTTCTGATTCAACTCATAGGCGTAATCGATTCCCTCCTGCCGTTCCTCAGTCTCCGGAACTCTCGTATTATATTCATGGCAGATATCCATGATCAGGACATCCGGTCGTTTTCCATCTTCAAATTCATCCCTCATATGCCGGATATCCTGGTAAGTTTCGACACGCTCCACCTCCGGAATCTCTCTCAGCATATTTTCAACGACATCCAGCACTTCCGGCTGGTCATCGCATACCGCAATGTTCATTTCCATGTTCCCCCATGTATTTCATTTCTCTCGTTTTAGAGAGCTTTTATCGATAAGATTCTTTTCGATCAGCCCAGCAATTATAGGCCTCTCTCCCTTAATATTTTTGCTCCGTTTATTCTGTTTTTTCTTTTTTTACCAGTCAATCATAACATACTTTCCTTTTCGCTTCAAGTTCGCAGGTTTCCCCATAAAATCCCGCAAAATCCCCCATTCTCCCGTTCTTTCCACATTGACATCCCCTCTCAGTATGCGATATAATTCTTATTAACCATCTTCAAAGATTTTAAAGGGCAAAATCATCATTTTTTTTGCCCCCAGACATCTTTTAAACGCTTACTTGAGGGGGTATTTTAAGTTATTATGAATGGTGCAGAAGCTATGGTCAAATGCCTCGAGGAGGAGGGCGTAACCAGGATCTTCGGATATCCGGGCGTTGCGATCTCCCCGTTTTATGAGGCCTTATATAATGCCGGAACCATCGAGCATGTCCTTGTCCGTCAAGAGCAGGCGGCCGGACACGCCGCAAGCGGCTATGCCCGCATCTCCAGAAAAGCTGCGGTCTGTGTGACGTCCTCCGGTCCTGGCGCGACGAACCTGATCACGGCACTAGCGACAGCTTACGCCGACAGTATTCCGCTTATCGCGATCACCGGGCAGGTAAACTCCAATCTCCTTGGACGTGATGTATTCCAGGAAGCCGACATGCGTGGTTCCACAGAATCTTTCGTTAAGTACAGCTATCTTGTAAAAAGCGCCGATGATATTCCGCGTATCTTTAAGGAAGCTTTCTATATCGCCTCCACCGGACGAAAGGGACCGGTCCTTATCGATATTCCCTGCGATGTCCAGATGGACCTCTTAAAGAAATCCTTCGACTACACATCTGAGGTCAATATCCGCGGATACAAGCCGAATACAAAGGGAAACAACCCACAGATGCACAAGGTAGTCGCCGCGATCAACAAGGCGAAAAAGCCGCTGATCTGCGCCGGCGGCGGCGTTATCCTCGGAAACGGTGAAGAATGTGTCCGCCAGTTCTGTGAGAAGAACAATATTCCGCTTGTAACAACCATGATGGGTATCGGCGTTATGCCGAAGAACCACCCGCTTTACTTCGGAATGCTTGGAAATAACGGAAAACCTTACGCGAACCGCGCCGTTGCAAACAGTGACCTTCTGATCATTGCCGGTGCGAGGATCGCTGACCGCGCCGTTCCTAAGCCGGAAAATCTGGAACAGCAGGTAAATATCATCCACATCGATATCGATACCGCCGAGATCGGCAAAAACCTCGGACCGACGATCCCGCTTGTCGGTGATATCAAGAGCATCTTCGACCGCCTGCTTCAGGAGAATATTTCCATCGATACTACGAACTGGATTGAGACACTTCAGGATATCAAAAAAAGTACGGTAGACCACCGTGTCTTCAGCGACAAACTCGTAAATCCGATGCTTTTAGTCCAGCATCTCTCTGAGAAGATGGACGATGACGCGATCTATGTTGCGGATGTCGGACAAAACCAGCTCTGGTCTGCCGACAACTATGTGATGAAGAACGGCCGTTTCCTCACAAGCGGCGGCATGGGAACCATGGGCTATTCCATCCCGGCCGGAATCGGAGCGAAGATGTGTACGCCGGACAAGCAGGTTGTCGTTGTCTGCGGTGACGGTTCTTTCCAGATGTCCATGTACGAGCTTGGAACCATCGCAGTAAACAAGGTCCCGATAAAGATCCTTGTCATGAGAAACCACTATCTCGGTCTCGTCCGCGAGCATCAGGAGAAGACTTACGAGGAACACTATTTCGGTGTCCAGCTCTACGATTATCCGAAATATGCGGAGATCGCCGCTGCCTACGATATGGACTACTTCCACTGCGACAGCAACGAGACTCTCGACGCAGAACTCGACCGTTTCCTCGCCTGCGACAAGGCCTGCATCATGGTCTGCGAAGTCGACAGCCACAACAACACAAAATAAGGAGAACGCAAGATGAAAGGTATTTTTTCTGTACTTGTAGAAAATAAAGACGGTGTTCTCTCCCAGATATCCGGTCTTTTCGCGCGAAGAGGCTTCAACATCGACAGCCTGGCCGTAGGCGAGACGGAGCGCCATGATATTTCCAGCATGACCATCGTCTCCACCGGCGACCAACGTACCGTCGATCAGATTGAGAAACACTTAAACAAGAAGCTGGACGTGATCAAAGTCCGCCGCCTTGAAGAAACCCGCAGTGTACTTCACGAGCTGATGCTCATCAAGGTCTCCTACTCCGCGACAAACCGCAGCTCCCTGATCGAGCTCTGCAGCGTCATGGGCGCCAAGATCGTCCATGTCTCCCCGAAGAGCATGGTCATTGAGTTCCATGCCGCACCGGATGTGATCACAGATTTTATTGAACTGGTAAGAAGCTTTGGTATTCTGGAGCTTCAGCGGACGGGTACGATCTGTATGTCGAAAGACTGAGTATCAAAGACCTGAAATTGTTTGCCGTATATTTTTCGTCAAACATCTCCGGTCTTTTCTAAATCGAATCAAGTATCACAATAAACTTTGTTTATACTAAATTAGATTGTTTTATAAAAAAATGTCATGAATATAAGCTTTCTTCCAGATGCTTTCTTTCATGACATTTTTTAGTTCTTTGCGTCTTGCCGCAACAATTTTTTATTCCTATTCAGCCTTTTCTAATACTGGCTCATATTTTCTATCTTCTTACCCGCGCTCCGCCACAAATTTCTCCACTTCCTCATACTCCGGAATACTCGGAGCCGCGCCGTTCCGGCTTACGGCGATGGCACTGGCGGCACTTGCCGTTTTCAGAATCTCCGGAATCTCTCTTTCTTTTGTGATTCCGGACAGGAAATATCCACAGAAGGTATCTCCCGCCGCAGTGGTATCCACTGCTTTAACTTTATAAATATCCTGTTTGAAGCACCTGTTCTTATCAAAATACCAGGACCCATTTTCACCCAGCGTCAATACAAAAGCGGCATCCGGATATTTCGTCTTCAACTTCTCCATGATCTCTTCCGGTTCCTCACTCTCCGCTCCGGAGATCTCTTTTCCCTCGATCTCGTTAAGAATAAAATAATCCACCAGATTCATCGGGATCGTCTTCAGATTCTCGTTGATCGGGGACGGATTCAGCGCGACCTTCGCTCCGGCCTTCTTCGCCGTCTCAGCTGCATATCCCACATTGGAGATCTCGTTCTGGAGAAGGACGATATCTCCCTCTTCCACCTCTTTTACCGCCTCGTCGATCATTTCCTTCGATACGGAATCGTTGGCTCCGCCGCAGATGATAATATTGTTCTGTCCATTCTGATCCACCTGGATCACCGCGTGACCGCTGGCTCCGGAAAGACTCTTTGTACCTTCCGTATGTACCCCGGACGCCTTGAGAACATCTAAGAGCATTCCCCCGTCCGCTCCAACAGCGCCCACATGATGCACTTCCGCCCCGGAACGTGCCAGAGCGATCGACTGATTTAATCCTTTTCCGCCGCAGGCCTCCGCATACGTTCTCGTCTTGATCGTCTCTCCCGGTCTTACAAAGTGATCCACTCCATATACACGGTCAATATTCAGAGATCCAATATTTAATACCTTCATATTGCTTCTCCCTTTCCAAAAGATCCCCCAGAAAAAACTTCCGGGGGATCTCATTTTTACATTTTATAAAGATTCAACTTTACGCCTCGCGTCAGTCAGATCCTATTTGTAACCTTTCTCATGAAGAGCAGCCTGTGCTGCAGCAAGTCTTGCGATCGGTACACGGAACGGTGAGCAGCTTACGTAGTTTAAGCCAACCTTGTGGCAGAACTCTACGGAAGACGGATCTCCGCCGTGCTCGCCGCAGATACCGCACTTTAACTCCGGACGTGTTGCGCGTCCTTCCTTAACTGCGAGCTCTACGAGACGGCCAACACCAGTCTGGTCAAGTCTTGCGAACGGATCAGACTCGTAGATCTTTGCTTTGTAGTAGGAATCAAGGAACTTGCCGGCATCATCACGGGAGAAGCCGAATGTCATCTGAGTCAGGTCGTTTGTACCGAAGGAGAAGAACTCAGCCTCCTCAGCGATCTGGCCTGCAGTAAGAGCTGCACGCGGGATCTCGATCATTGTACCAATGTGGTACTGCATATCGGAGCCTTTCTCTTTCTTAACCTGCTCAGCAACTTCAACAACGATATCTTTCACGAATTTGAGCTCTTTCTTCTCGCCAACGAGCGGGATCATGATCTCCGGAATGATATCATATCCATCTTCTTCTTTTACTTCGATCGCAGCTTCCATGATCGCACGTGTCTGCATCTTTGCAAGCTCCGGATAGGTAACTGCAAGACGGCATCCACGATGACCCATCATCGGGTTGAACTCATGAAGCTCATCGCATTTCTTCTTGATCTCGTCAACAGTCTTGCCCATATCTTTTGCAAGCTCTGCCATCTCTTCCTCTGTCTTAGGAGTGAACTCATGCAGCGGCGGATCTAAGTAGCGGACTGTCATCGGTCTGCCCTCGAGTGCCTTGTACATAGCCTTGAAGTCGCCCTTCTGGTACGGAAGGAGTTTGCTTAATGCTTCCTCTCTTGCCTCTACTGTATCAGAAACGATCATTCTTCTTAAGTTGTGGATTCTCTCCGGATCGAAGAACATATGCTCAGTACGGCAAAGGCCGATGCCCTCTGCGCCAAGCTTAACTGCGTTCTTTGTATCAGCCGGTGTATCAGCGTTTGTGCGGACACCAAGTTTTCTGAAGGAGTCAGCCCAATCCATGATTCTCTTGAAGTTTCCGCCTACGGATGCTTCCTGAGTCTTGATATCACCGTTGTAGATCTTACCTGTTGTACCGTCTAAGGAGATGTAATCGCCCTCGTGGAAGGTATGTCCGCCGAGTGTGAATTCCTTCTTCTCCTCGTTGATCTTGATCTCACCGCAGCCGGATACACAGCAGGTACCCATACCACGTGCAACTACTGCTGCGTGGGATGTCATACCACCGCGGACTGTTAAGATACCCTGTGCAGCGTGCATTCCCTCGATATCCTCCGGGGATGTCTCAAGACGAACCAGAATCACTCTCTCGCCCTTGCCGCCGATACCAGCTGCCTTAGCGTCATCTGCTGTGAAGCAGACTTTACCAGCTGCAGCACCCGGGGAAGCCGGAAGAGCCTGTCCGATAACCTCGCCTGCCTTTAATGCAGCCGGATCGAAGGTCGGATGTAATAACTGATCAAGGGATTTTGCTTCGATTCTGCAAACAGCTTCCTCAGGAGTGATCTGTCCCTCATCTACTAAATCGCATGCGATCTGGATTGCAGCCGGAGCAGTTCTCTTACCATTACGTGTCTGTAAGAAGTAGAGCTTACCTTCCTCGATCGTGAACTCCATATCCTGCATGTCGTGGAAATGATTCTCAAGTTTCATAGCCAGTTCCATGAACTGCTTGTAGCACTCCGGAAGGTCTTTCTCAAGCTGGGTGATCGGCTGCGGAGTACGAACACCGGCAACAACGTCCTCGCCCTGTGCGTTGATCAGGTACTCACCGAAAATACCCTTCTCACCTGTGGACGGGTTACGTGTAAAGGCAACACCTGTACCAGATGTCTCACCCTTGTTACCGAATACCATTGTCTGTACGTTTACTGCAGTACCCCAGTCGCCTGGAATATCATTCATACGACGGTAAACGATCGCACGCGGGTTGTCCCAGGAACGGAATACAGCTTTCACAGCTCCCATTAACTGTTCCTTCGGATCCTGCGGGAACTCTTCACCGTTCATAGCCTCTTTGTATACAGCTTTGAACTTCTCAGCAAGCTCCTTTAAATCGTTAGCGTCTAACTCTGTATCATAGTGAACGCCTTTTGCTTCCTTCATTTCGTCAATGATCTTCTCGAAGTAGGACTTCGGAACTTCCATAACGACGTCAGAATACATCTGGATGAATCTTCTGTAGGAGTCATATGCGAAACGCGGATTACCTGTCTTCTTTGCGAAACCCTCAACCGCTACATCGTTTAAACCGAGGTTTAAGATGGTATCCATCATACCCGGCATAGATGCACGTGCACCGGAACGTACAGATACAAGTAACGGATCCTCAGTATCACCGAATTTCTTTCCGTTCACGCCCTCGAGCCATGCTAAAGCTTCAAAGATCTGATCCTGGATCTCTTTTGTGATCTGTTTTCCACTGTTGTAGTAATCTGTGCAGGCTTCTGTTGTTACTGTGAATCCCTGCGGGATCGGCATGCCAAGATTTGTCATCTCCGCAAGGTTGCAGCCTTTGCCGCCGAGAAGATTTCTCATTGCCGCGCTGCCTTCTTCAAACTTATAAACCCACTTTGCCATAAGTTGTTATTCCTCCTAGAATTTAGTTTAGACTGAGATGTCTATATTGCCCTCATCTCTTTGCTCCCCTGCAATACTTCCGCTCCCCCATCACGTAACTCCGGTTTGAAAATATCGCACAAAAAAATCGAGTGTCGGAAAAAAGGCCTGTACATATTATAAGGGATGTTGCCAAAAATTGCAACATCCCTTTATAAAAGTTTCGTGATTTTTTCACATATTTCTGTAAATTTCCGTCGTTTTTCTTGGTCAAAATTGTACACAATTTTCTTTTAATTTAGTACAATTTACCAGTGAGCACTGCCAGGAGGATACCAAGAACCGCTCCCGCAACTACCTGCAGCGGCGTATGTCCCACATATTCTTTCAGTTTTTCCTGGAGAAAAACTCCGTCTAAATTCAGGATATTCTCAAAGAAAACGCTGTTCAACAGTTTTGCCTGTTTTCCGGTCTCCCGCCTTACGCCCATCGCGTCGTACATTACGATCATCGAGAGAACAAAGCTGATGGCAAATTCAAAGCTTCCCACTCCGTACTTCATTCCGGATGCCGTCGTAAGCGCACAGACCGTCGCTGAATGGGAACTCGGCATTCCTCCGGAGCCGAAGATCCGCTCCGGATTAAAAGACTTATTAATCACCATATCGATCACGGTCTTTAAAAACTGCGCCACTGTCCATCCGAGCACTGCACTGATCAGTATCTGGTTTCCCAGAAATTCATTCCACATTGTCATGTTTTCCTCTTTTATGTCAGTATTTCCAAGTCATTTTAGTATCCGATCAGCCAGTCATATAATTCCTGATACTTTCCGGCAGACGTCTTCCAGGAGAAGTCCACAGCCATCGCCCGGTCAACGATCTTATTCCATTCCCGCTTCTTATCGTAGTAAATATGCTTCGCATAGCGGATAATATTCAACATCTCGTGGGCATTGTAGTTCGCGAAGGAGAATCCTGTTCCTGTTCCCTCGAACTCATTGTACGGCCATACCGTATCCTTTAAGCCGCCTGTCTCGCGGACGATCGGCACCGTTCCGTAGCGGAGCGCCATGAGCTGGCTCAAACCGCACGGCTCAAATAAGGACGGCATCAGGAACGCGTCGCAGGCCGCGTAGATCTTGTGGGACAGCGGCTCGGAGTAGTATATCTGCGCTGATACGCGGTCATGATATTTCCAGTCGTAATGGCGGAACATATTCTCATAGTTCTCGTCTCCGGTTCCAAGAACGACCAGCTGCACATCATCCGTACAGATCTCGTCCATCACGCACTGGATCAGGTCCAGACCTTTCTGGTTCGTGAGTCTTGAGATGATACCGATCATGAACTTCTTATCGTCCTTCGCGAGACCAAGCTCTTCCTGAAGCGCGCGTTTATTTTTCACTTTCTCTTTTCTGAAATTTTTCGCGTTGTAATTCTGAACGATATCCGGATCCGTCTCCGGGTTGAAGACATCATAGTCGATACCGTTTACAATCCCACGGAGATCGCCGGATCTCGCCCGCATAAGTCCGTCAAGCCCTTCTCCGTAGAACGGGGTCTTGATCTCCTCTGCGTAGGTGTTGCTGACCGTCGTGATCGCGTCGGCATACACAAGACCGCCCTTCAACATATTTCCGTCTTTGTATGCCTCTAACTTATCCGGTGTAAAGAAGTAGTCCGGGAGTCCCGAGAATCTCTGGATCGTCTTTACATCCCACACGCCCTGGAATTTCAGGTTGTGGATCGTCATGACGGACTTGATTCCGCGGAAAAACTCTCCCTCTCCGAATCTTCCCTTTAAATATACAGGGATCAGTCCAGTCTGCCAGTCATGGCAGTGGATCACATCCGGTCTCCATCCGATCACAGGAAGTGCGGATAACGCTGCCTGTGAGAAAAATGAGAATTTTTCCAGGTCATAATACCAATCACCATATGGCTTATCGCCCCAGAAATAACTCTCATTATCGATAAAATAGAAGGTGATCCCTTCATATACATATTCAAGAATTCCGACATAACGGCTCTGTCCCAGGTAATCCATATAAAAATGATTTACATAAGTAAGATTGCTCAAAAATTTATCCTTGATACATAGATACTTCGGGATCATGACCCGCACATCAAAATATTCTTTATCAAAACATTTCGGTAAGGATCCCACAACATCGGCAAGTCCGCCTGTCTTGATAAAAGGTACAGCCTCGGAAGCGACAAACAATATTTTCTTCATGATAACCCATCCTTCCACTTTTTGCTCCATGGCAGGGAAAATTCCGCAAAAATGCCATGTCCCGCTATTAGATTCAGTATAACACATCCCTCGGAAATTAGAAAGTGGGTCTTTTTCTTTTTTCAGATTTTTCAGATACGTTTGTAATCCAGTCGGATTTTGTCTGCAATCAGTGCAATAAATTCAGAATTTGTCGGTTTTCCCTTGCCGCCGTTCACCGTGTATCCGAAGAGGCTGTTCAAGGTATCAAGCTCTCCTCTGCCCCAGGCAACCTCGATGGCATGGCGGATGGCGCGCTCCACGCGGCTCGGTGTCGTCTTGTGGGTCTTCGCGATGGTCGGATAAAGGATCTTCGTGACAGAGGACAGCATCTCTGTATCCCTGACAGACATGATGATGGCATCTCTCAGATACTGGTATCCTTTAATATGGGCTGGAATTCCGATCTCATGCAGCATCTGGGTCACATCCGTCTCAAGATTCTGTTCTATATAGGTCTCTTTATCAAGATACGGCTGTACCTTCTTCACATCCGTATGTACCGCACCTGCCGCTTTTATCCGACCGCGACAGACTCTGTGGATCTTATCCAGAATAATATCCCTGTTGAAGGGCTTCATAATATAATAATTAGCTCCGAGCCGGAACGCGTCCTCTGTCACATCCTGGCTGCTGGCCGCCGTCACCATGATGAAGGACGGGTGGTTCTTCATCTGCGTGTTGTTTTTTACTTTTTCCATGACGGAAATTCCGTCCAGTCTCGGCATGATCACATCCATGAGAACAATATCCGGATTCGTGCGGACGATCATGTTGTACGCGTCCTCGCCATTATCCGCCTTCCCAACTACATGGATCCCATCTTCTTTTTCCAGAATTTCGCCAAGTAAATTCAAAGTCTGTCTGTTGTCATCTGCAATCGCAATGGATAATTCTGCCATAATGCTCCTCCTGTAACACATAAAGTTTCTTTTTCGGTCATTTTCCCCGTTCCGGCCGGGCGTCTGACATGATATTTTTCTTTTTGAGCATCCCCGGTAGGAATATAGACATTATAGTATTGCCCCCTTGTCGAATCCAATCCGAAATAGGTGTACAATTTCAAAATCATTCGTGATTTTTCGTTATTTTACGAGCTTTGTATCTATTTTTAGCACCATATCTTTTTTCTTAACATTTTTTAACAGCAAACATGTTAAAAAGAATGTGCCTTGGCACATTCTCGCGCCTCGCGCGGTCGCTTGCGACGATCTACATCTTCGCGCGAGTGTGCATCTTTGGCACGTCAGTGCCTTTTTATGTAACGGGGAATTCCTCGGAATTTCCCGTTACATAAAAAAGACCCGGCATGTTTCCATACCGGGTCTTCTCATATTCTGTCGTTTTTATTTGATCGTGAGCAGGTAATTCGCAAACTGCTGCGCTGTACGGCCGGAAAGTCCGCCACCGCGCATCTCGAAACGGTTCGCCTCGTAGCAGATCTCCTCATCAGTCATAACCTCCGGAGTGATGCCCGCGCGTCTCGCGAGAGCCACTGCCATCTCGTTGAACCCTTCCTTGTTCGGCTTCGCGTAGAAGATAGAAAGGCCAAACCGGTTGACCAGGGAGAGCTTCTCCTCCATGGTGTCGGAGCGGTGCAGATCCTCGCTGTGTTCCATGTCCTCTCTATCCTTCCACGTCTCCTTGATGAGGTGACGGCGGTTGGATGTGGCGTAGATCAGCACGTTGTCCGGCTTTGTCTCGACTCCGCCCTCGATAACAGCCTTTAAGAACTTGTACTCGATCTCAAACTCCTCGAAGGAGAGATCATCCATGTAGATGATGAACTTGTAGTTGCGGTTCTTGATCTGGGCGATGATCGTGGAAAGATCCTTAAACTGATGCTTGTAGATCTCGATCATGCGCAGGCCCTGGGGGTAGAACTGGTTGACGATGGCCTTGATGCTGGTGGATTTACCGGTACCGCTGTCGCCGAATAACAGCACGTTGTTCGCCGCTTTTCCGTCACAGAATGCCTGGGTGTTCTCCACGAGTTTCTTCTTTTGGAGCTCGTAGCCGATGAGGTCATCCAGCATAACGGTATCCATGTTGTTGATCGGCAGGAAGCGGATGGATCCGTCCTTGTTCTCAGCAATGCGGAATGCCTTGTTGAGTCCGAACATGCCGACACCGTAATCTTTGTAGAACTCCGTCACATACTGGAAGAAATCTGCGCCTGACTCGGCCGTCTCAAGCTTCTCGCTTAAGGTTCTCACTTTCTCGCTGACATTTTTATTGTACATCAGCTCTTTTTTGCGGATTGCCTGGTAGTGGGTCAGCTGTGTGAAGCAATCGATGGAGAGTTCTTTCTCCAGCCAGGAAAAATCGTAATCGAACAGTTCCTTGAACATGTCGAAATCGTGGGTCACAAAGTTGTTGACCGTTCCTTCCTGAGCCCCCATCTTCTCACAGACGAGGCTGAACGGATTCTCATTCGTGATCAGGAGGAATGTCAGGTAGTTGTGCCATAAGTTCTTGTCAAAAGCGTAGTCTGTGGCAACCGTCAGAAGATTCTTCACCTGGTGGAAAACGCGGCCTCTGAGCGCCGCCTTCGTCTCTGTTCCATCTTTCAGTTTCTCACAGATATCCGCAAGCTGCCAGAGGATCGAGTCTTCCGGCAGGCTGCCGTATACGAGCAGGTTTGATACGATCTCGTTCATATAGTTTCCTCTCTTTCCGGGGATTTTTCCGAAACCTGGCAGCCTTCAGAAACTGCCGTATGGCATTTTCCGTCGGATACCTGGTAAAAAGGCGGCGCAGCTTCCAAAATAAGCCCGCCGCCTTTTATATATCATGCGATACCAGGGTTCCAAGATCAAAAAGCCTTTTGCAAGCAAGCTTGTCAAAGGCCTTCCGACCTTTTGACCTTAGGTATCAAATTACTCTACGATAGCACCCTTATCCGCAGAGGATACGTTCTTCGCATAGCGCTTTAAGTATCCTGTCAGCTTCTTCGGCTCGCGGATCTTCATGGTCTTCTTTCTCTCTTCCATCTCCTCATCGGAAACAAGCAGCTTTAAGCTGTAGTTCGGAATGTCGATAGCGATCTTGTCGCCGTCTTTGATGTAAGCGATCGGGCCGCCTGCAGCTGCCTCCGGGGAGATATGTCCGATAGCTGCACCGCAGGATGCACCTGAGAAACGTCCGTCTGTAAGAAGAGCAACGGTTGTGTCAAGCTTCATACCAACGATCGCGGATGTCGGAGAAAGCATTTCTCTCATTCCCGGGCCGCCTGCCGGTCCCTCATAACGGATGACAACGATGTCGCCCGGAACGATCTTTCCAGCGTAGATCGCTGCGATCGCCTCTTCCTCGGAATCAAAGCACTTTGCGGTACCTGTGTTGACTAACATCTCCGGTTTTACAGCGGAACGCTTTACGATCGCGCCGTTCGGAGCCAGGTTTCCGAAAAGGACGGCAAGTCCGCCGGTCTTTGTGTATGGATTGTCTAACGGACGGATCACTTCCGGATTGCGGTTTACGGCACGGGCAACGTTCTCAGCAACAGTCTTTCCTGTTACAGTCTTGCAGTCGCCGTGGATCATACCGGCATCGAGAAGTTCTTTTAATACTGCGGAGATTCCGCCTGCCTCCAGGAGATCCTGCATGTGGTGATGTCCTGCCGGTGCGAGGTGGCACAGGTTCGGAGTCTTCTCACTGATCGCGTTGATCATGTGAAGATCAAGAGTGATATCAGCCTCATGGGCAATTGCAAGAAGATGAAGCGCAGAGTTTGTGGAACATCCGAGAGCCATATCGGTTGTTAAAGCGTTCTCGAATGCTGCCGGTGTGATGATATCGCGCGGACGAACATCGTCAGCTAAGAGTTTCATAACCTGCATACCTGCAGTCTTTGCGAGACGGACACGCTCAGCGTATACAGCCGGGATCGTACCATTTCCCGGAAGGCCGAGACCAAGAACTTCTGTTAAGCAGTTCATGGAGTTTGCGGTGAACATACCGGAACAGGAACCGCAGCCCGGGCAGGAGCTTCCTTCGATCTCAGCGAGTTCCTCATCGTTGATCAGGTTCGCTTTTCTTGCACCGACAGCCTCAAATACAGTATTTAAATCTCTCTGGTTAATGGAGAGCATCGGGCCGCCGGATACGAAGATACACGGAAGGTTCAGACGCAGAGCTGCCATTAACATACCCGGAACGATCTTATCACAGTTCGGGATGAAGACGAGTGCGTCAAAGCAATGTGCTTTTACCATACATTCGATGGTATCAGCGATCAGTTCACGGGAGCTTAAAGAGAAATGCATTCCGTCATGGCCCATGGCGATACCGTCGCAGACACCGATGGTATTGAACTCCATCGGAGTTCCACCTGCCGCAAGGACGCCGTCCTTTACGGCACGGGCGATGGTCTGTAAGTGCATATGTCCCGGTGCTACTTCATTGAAAGAGTTTACAACGCCGATAAACGGGCGGCGCATCTGCTCGTCGTTATATCCATCTGCCTTTAAAAGAGAACGGTGCGGCGCATGCTCTACGCCAGCTTTTACTTTATCTGAATTCATGATTTTTCTCCTTATGAAACCTAAAGCCAGGCGGTGATGCCTGGCCCTGAAGAATTTTTTTTAGGGTTTCGCTGCCCCGCAGTGCCACACTCGCGGACTTGTGTCCGCTCGTGCGCGGGCATTCGCCCTATGAATCCGCCGGCAAAGATTCACTTATGTGCGAGCACAACGTGAATTTTTCCTCGTCGGATTCGTTGCCCCGCAGTGCCACACTCGCGGACTTGCGTCCGCTCGTGCGCGGGCATTCGCCCTATGAATCCGCCGGCAAAGATTCACTTATGTGCGAGCACAACGTGAATCTTTCCTCGTCGGATTCGCACTGCTCATTGCTATCGCGACTATTTAGCCTCGTCAAGATCCTGTGTCTGCTTCCAGCCCATCTTTGCTCTTAACTCGCGGCCTGTCTTAGCTGCAAGTGTCTCAGCGTGTGCTGCTCTTGCTGCGTTGAAGGTTGTTCTGCCAACCTGGTTCTCAAGAATCCAGTTCTTAGCGAAAGTACCATCCTGGATCTCTGTTAATACCTGCTTCATAGCCTTCTTCGCTTCGTCGCCGATGATTCTCTTACCGCTTACATAATCACCATACTCAGCTGTATCAGAGATGGAGTATCTCATTCCCTCGAAACCAGCGTTGAAGATCAGGTCTACGATTAATTTCATCTCGTGGATGCACTCGAAGTATGCGTTCTCCGGCTTATAACCAGCCTCAACAAGTGTGTTGAAACCAGCTTCCATTAATGCGCAAACGCCGCCGCAGAGAACTGCCTGCTCACCGAAGAGGTCTGTCTCTGTCTCTTCCTTAAATGTTGTCTCGAGGATACCGCCTCTTGCTCCGCCGATGCCTGCAGCGTATGCCTTAGCAACTTCCATGGAGTTTCCAGCCGGGTCCTGCTCAACAGCTACGAGGCACGGAACGCCCTTGCCGCCAACGTACTGGGAACGAACGGTGTGGCCCGGTCCCTTCGGAGCGATCATGATCACGTTTACATCTGCCGGCGGCACGATCTGTTTGAAGTGGATATTGAAGCCGTGAGCGAATGCAAGTGTCTTGCCTGCTGTAAGGTTTGCCTTGATATCGTTCTTGTAGAGAGCTGCCTGCTTCTCATCATTTACAAGGATCATGATGATATCTGCTGCCTTTACAGCGTCTGCTGTGAGCATTACGGTGAAGCCATCCTCTTTTGCCTTAGCTGCGGATTTGGAACCCTCGTAAAGACCTACTACTACGTCTACGCCGGAATCTCTTAAGTTCAGAGCATGGGCATGACCCTGGGAACCGTAACCGATAACAGCTACTTTCTTTCCGTCAAGAAGTGATAAGTTACAATCTCTCTCATAATACATGGTTGCCATAGTTTTTCTTCTCCTTATTCTTCATTGTGATCGACACATAATGTGTTGTCTATCCCTAAACCGATCGCGATCTCTCCCGACCGGCTAAGTTCTAATATACCAAAATCTCTGACTTTTTCAATAAAAGATTCAACTTTTTTGCTGTCTCCGGTAATCTCGGCTGTCAGATGCTCTTCACCGAAGTCTACGACTTTTCCGCCGTACTCGTTGATCAGATCCAGTACCTGATGTTTGCTGGAACCTCTGTGGCTTCCTGTCAGGTGCATTTTGATGTACATATGCTGGGCAAATACGGTGTTTTCCGGCTCCAAAAGGGTTACCGCGCGGACATCGATGAGTTTTTCCAGCTGACGGACCACCTGGTCCTTCATATATTCATCTCCTGTGGAGACGATGGTGATCCGCGTATAGTTCGGATCATCAAGCGTACCTGCGGAGATATTATCAATATTATAGCAGCGCTTTGCGTAAAGACCGGCGATGCGGTTTAAAACGCCGAAGCGGTTGTTTACGATCATGGCGACCGCAAACTTTTCAACTTTGTTTTCCATGGTCACCTTATCCTTCCACAATCATGTCTTTAATAGATCGTCCCGGCGGAATCATCGGCAGGACTTTCTCATCCATATCAATGTGACAGTCGATCAGCACCGGTCCCTGGGATTTGTCAGCTACATCAAGGGCTTTCTTTAGATCCTCCATCGTGTAGACCGCGTACCCGTCAGCACCGAAGGCTTTCGCCAGAGCCGGGAAGTCCGTCTTTCTGTCCAGGATCGTCTGGGAATAGTGACAGTCGTAGAAAATTGTCTGCCACTGTCTTACCATTCCGAGAACATCGTTGTCAAAGAGGACGATGGTGATCGGAAGCTCCTGGCTTACCGCCGTTGCCATCTCGTTTAAGTTCATTCCGAAGCTTCCGTCTCCGGTGAAGAGAACGGTTCTTCTGCCTCTGGCAGCGATGCATCCGCCGATGGCTGCTCCGAGACCATATCCCATGGTTCCGAGTCCACCGGAGGTGAGAAGTGTGTGCGGCTTTTCAAACGGGTAGAACTGCATGGTCCACATCTGGTGCTGTCCGACATCGGTAGCGACCACTGTGTCCTCGGTGCAATGTCTGTGAACTTCCTCAATAATGGCTTCCGGTCCGTAAGGTTTCGGTGCCGGGAGGATCATCTCGTTTTTATAGCCCTCAAGCTCACTCACCCACTCCGGATGCCGTTCTTCCGGGAGCTCTTCCAGAATCTTCGCAAGGATCTCTTTCACATCGCCCCAGAGGCTCACATCAGGACTGACATTCTTTCCGATCTCCGCGCGGTCGATATCGATATGGACCGTCATACATTTTTTTGTGTACTCGTTCAGGTCGCCTGTCGCGCGGTCAGAGAATCTGACGCCGACTGCCAGAAGCAGATCACATTCGGACTGGGCCTTGATGGACGGATATTTTCCGTGCATGCCGCACATTCCAAGATTCAGCGGATAGGAGGCCGGAACGGAGGTGATTCCCATCATCGAAAGACCGATCGCCGCGTCGACCCGTTTTGAGAGCTCCAGGACTTCTTTCTGGGCTCCTGCTGCCACGACACCGCCGCCTGCGTAGATAAACGGCTTTTTCGCCTTTTTGATCATCTCAACAACTTCACCAATGTCTCCGCACTCAGACTTTCTCGGCTTCTTTACAACACTTGGGACTTTTAAGTCCTCCACATACTCGTATTCCGCAGACTGGACGTTCTTCGGAATATCAATGAGAACCGGTCCCTTACGTCCGGAATTCGCGATCTCGAAGGCTTCAATAATCGTCTTCTGAAGATCCTTGATGTCCCGGACCATGAAGTTGTGTTTTACTACCGGCTGTGTAATTCCGACGATATCCACCTCCTGGAAAGAATCCTTTCCGAGACTGTTTACCGCGACGTTTCCTGTGATCGCGACCATCGGTACGGAATCGAGGTAGGCATTCGCGATCCCTGTCACAAGATTGGTAGCACCGGGACCGCTTGTGGCCAGGACCACGCCGGTCTTTCCGCTTGCTCTCGCATATCCGTCAGCGGCATGGGCAGCTCCCTGCTCATGGGCTGCTAAGACATGTCCGATACGGTCAGACGCAAGATAGAGTTCATTATAGATATCAAGCACTGCGCCCCCCGGATATCCGAAGACCACTCTCACGCCCTGATGGATCAGCTCTTCCACCAGGATCCGCGCTCCGTTCATTTTCATAGCTGTTTTTCCCCTCATCTTATTTCTTTCGGAATGTCCGGCTCTGTCAGACATTCCCGTCTTTTCTTTTTCTGGTGCGGACAAATGTCCGTATCAAAATTCAGGTATAAAAAAGCCTTACAGCGTTACACTGTAAGGCTTTGCTTTTCTTCGTAACTTGTTCTTTCAAGTTTCTATCAGGCAATCCCGGATTCAGTATAACGCAAATAAGCATTCCCGTTCACGACGATAATGCTGACGATAATTCGAATCACGACTGCGAGTAGAATAAGATTCGTCATATCTTTGCGTCTCCTTTCCAATTGCCCTTCAGCAATGTTGCTACGTTTTATTATAAGCACTTTGTCAGAAATTGCAAGTAATTTCTTTTTATAGCTTGTATGAACCAAAGTTATAAAACATTGCCCGCTCGTAAATGCCTTTTTGTTTATCAGGAAATTCCTTCGCGTTTCCTGTTAAAAAAAAGCTCTGCAGGCACCGGGATTTCCCCGGTCTGCAGAGCTGCTCCTATTTCAAATTATTTTTTACAGTTTTGAGTATCCGTACGGATTGATCAGCGCATCCAGTTTCTTTCCCTCCTTACATAACGGACAGTTCCTGTAATCGCTGTACTGGTAATCCGGAACATCTTTTAATCCGAATACCGACTTGATCGGAATCCCATTGACATTCTCAAGCGCGCTGAATACTGCGGAGATCCCCTGAATAATTCCTCCATAGTACTGGACACCCTCGATCGCCTTGTTGATCGTCAGACCTGTTGTCACGGTCGCGGTGAGGATCAGCACATTCTTTCCGTTGATCATTGCGCGGTAATTGTCCTTAAACACGATCTGGCTGTTGCTGTTGAACTCCGGTTTGATAACGTAGATCGTCTTATGGGCGTTCTTCGACATGAAACCGCCTTTTGTCAGCTCCTGCGCAAGAAGCGTTCCGATCACCTCGGTCCCTTCCATGCATACGATTGTATCGACGATCATATCGTACAGATACATATGTACGAGTGCCTGGGCAATTCCTCCCGCCTCACTCAGACGGCTCTTTACCGTCGTCAGGTCAAAATAGTAATTCGTGTGGGCATGATTCGTTGCAAAATGTCCCTTTACGATTTTTAACGGGGTATCTGTACCGGTCGTCTGAATTTTGTCATACTTTAACTCCATACACGATCCTCCTTATTCAAATCTCACGTTTACTGTTATTTGACTATATTATACCGAATTTTCAGATACTATTCAAGGAATTTTCCTGTTTTTCATCAGGTTTTTCGTCACTGTTTACGCCTTGCGCAAACAGTAACGGTTTTTCTCCCTGTTTTTCTACCACGCAAGGACCTCATGTCCGGTCTCTGTCACGAGTACCATGATCTCCCTCTGGGCAGACGGAAGCCTGTCATCGGTATAGATCGTCCAGCCATTGCTGTCATCCACAAAGATATCCGGACGGCCCATGTTGATCATCGGCTCGATGGTAAAGATCATCCCCGGTGCCATAAGCATCTCCTCGCCCCGTCTTGTCACATAGCTTACAAACGGATCTTCATGGAACTCAAGACCGACACCGTGGCCGCCGACTTCCTCGACAATGGTGTATCCGTTCTTCTTCGCATAGTCATGGACTGCCTGCCCCATATCTCCTAAGAATCCCCACGGTTTTACCTGTTCAAGACCTTTTTCCACAGCTTCGTTCGTGACACGGACAAGTTTTTCCTTTTCCGGATCCACGTTGCCGATCAGGAACATTCTGGACGAATCAGAGAAATATCCGTGAAGAATCGTGGAGACATCCACGTTGATGATATCGCCGTCTTTTAAGACAACATCCCCGGACGGGATTCCGTGGCACACCTGATCATTGATGGAGGTGCACACGCTCTTCGGGAATCCCTCATAATTTAACGGTGCCGGAATCCCGCCGTGCTTTGTCGTAAAGTCGTATACCCACTGGTCGATCTCCTCCGTGGTAATTCCCGCTCTGATGTGCTCCGCCACATAATCAAGGACTGCCACATTCAGTTTTCCGCTCTCACGGATCCCCTCGATCTGTGCCGGTGTCTTGATGATCTTGTGGGACGGAACCTCGTGGCCTGCAAAGCGGGCACGACTGATCTTCTGGTCAAATGCCATATGGCACTCACAATATGGCTTCCCGCTTCCACACCAGCATGGATCATTTTTTCCGATTCTGCGAAACATAATTTTTCCTCTTTTCTATCTGTTTTTGCATTTCTGCATCGCACAGGATTTTCAACAAAAAATGTGCCTGGCACATTCTCGCGCCGCACGCAGTCGTGTGCGGCAATCTATATCTTCGCGTGATTGCACATTAGAAAATTCCTGTCCGTGTACAGGAATTGCGTTTGCGAATTCTTTTATTTTCCTGTATAATATCCTTATCTATCATAACGTCGGAGACTCTGTTTGTCAAATAAGTCTCCTGAGAAAATATGCCGTTAATATCACGGCGTGGATTTTCCGGACTGAAAATCCCCCGCGTTGCAGAGGCGGCTTTAAAGAAAGTGAGGAATTTACATGAACGTACTGATCACCGGGTTCGACCCCTTCGGCGGAGAACCGATCAATCCGGCATGGGAAGCCGTAAAAGCCATGAAAGACGAGATCGCCGGGGCAACGATCACAAAGCTGCAGATCCCGACCGTCGTCAATAAATCCATTGCGAAGGTCCATGAAAAGATGCTGGAGCTCCGCCCGGATATCGTCATCAGCATCGGCCAGGCCGGCGGACGGTTCGGCGTGACTCCGGAGCGTGTTGCGATCAATGTAACAGATGCAAGAATCCCGGATAACGAAGGAAACCAGCCCATCGATGAGCCGATTTTTGCAGACGGAGATGCTGCCTATTTCTCCAATCTTCCGGTGAAGGCGATGGTTCAGGAGATCAGGAACGCCGGTTATCCTTCTACCCTCTCCAATACCGCAGGAACCTATATCTGCAACCATGTCATGTATGGAATTTTATACTATATCCAAAAGGAATTTCCAAATGTACGCGGTGGCTTTATCCACGTTCCGTATGCCGTTTCCCAGGTTGTCAATAAACCGGCGACCCCGTCCATGGCCATTGCGGATATTACGGCTGCATTGGAAGCGGCGGTGAAGGCGGCTGTTGAATATGAGCAGGATATCAAAGTGATCGGGGGAGAGACGCACTAAAAAGTCACTTCTGTCGCACAAAAAAACTTCATCTTCGGAAGTTTTTCAGGCTGTGATACCGGTCTGAAAAACTCCAAGGATGAAGTTTTCTTTTATCCGGATCCCAGGCTGCCTTCAAAGCACCCGCCCGGAATCCGGTTTTCTGATTATTCTTTTGTTCCTCTCTCCGCAGACGCATTGAGCTTTCCGTCGACCACATCGATCCTGATCGTATCTCCGGTGTGGACGCCATCCGACAGGATCAGGCGGGCTGCCAGAGTCTCCACATTCTTCTGCAGATATCTCTTGAGCGGTCTTGCGCCGTATACCGGATCATAACCGTTGTCCACGATAAACTGCTTTGCAGAATCGGAAAGTGCAACCACAAGCTCTTTATCCGCCAGACGCTTGTTGATATCGGCAACAAGCAGATCAATGATGCTTCCGATGTTGTTCTTTGTAAGCGGCTTGAAGAGGATCGTCTCATCAAGACGGTTTAAGAACTCCGGACGGAAGTGGGCACGCAGATCGTTCATGACCTCAGCCTTTGCCTCCGGCTTGATATCACCGTTCTCATCGATGCCGTCAAGCAGATACTGGGAGCCGATATTGGAGGTCAGGATAATGATCGTATTCTTGAAGTCCACGGTCTTACCCATGGAATCTGTGATACGTCCATCATCGAGAACCTGAAGCAGAACATTGAATACATCCGGATGTGCCTTCTCGATCTCATCGAACAAAACGACACAATACGGTTTTCTGCGGACTGCCTCTGTGAGCTGACCGCCCTCATCGTATCCGACATATCCTGGCGGCGCTCCGATCAGACGGGATACGGAGTATTTCTCCATGTATTCACTCATATCGATCCGGACCATGTTGTTCTCATCATCAAACAGACTTGCCGCAAGTGTCTTTGCAAGCTCTGTCTTGCCGACACCGGTAGGTCCGAGGAACAGGAAGGAACCGATCGGCTTTGTCGGATCCTTGATCCCGGCCTTGGAACGGATGATCGCGTCTGTAACCTTCTCGACTGCCTCATCCTGACCGACAACACGTTTGTGGAGCTCATCGTCCAGATGAAGGGTCTTGTTTCTTTCACTTTCCGTGAGTTTTGCAACCGGGATGCCCGTCCAGCGGGAGATGATCCTTGCGATCTCATCTTCGGTAACGCTCTCATGAACAAGGCTCAGATCTGCGTTCTTTACCTTCTCCTCCTCTTCCTTCAGCTCTTTTTCAAGCTGCGGAAGCTTACCGTACTGGAGCTCTGCTGCCTTATTCAGATCATATTTCTGCTGTGCATCCTGGATCTGACGATGGACTGCCTCGATCTCCTCACGGATGGAGGAAAGCTTATCAACCGTCGCCTTCTCATTCTGCCACTGGGCCTTCTGAGTCGCGAACTGGTCATGGAGCTCTGCCAGCTCCTTCTGAAGATCCGCAAGGCGTTCCTGGCTTAAATGGTCTGTCTCTTTCTTAAGAGCCGCCTCCTCGATCTCAAGCTGCATGATCTTTCTGGAGAGTTCATCCAGCTCCGTCGGCATGGAATCGAGTTCCGTCTTGATCATTGCGCAGGCTTCATCCACGAGGTCGATAGCCTTATCCGGAAGGAAACGATCGCTGATATAACGGTTGGAAAGGGTTGCCGCCGCTACAAGCGCAGAATCGGTGATCTTTACGCCGTGATAAACCTCATAACGGTCCTTCAGTCCACGAAGGATCGAGATCGTATCCTCGACCGTCGGCTCATCAACCATAACCGGCTGGAAACGACGTTCCAGAGCCGGATCCTTCTCAATATATTTCCGGTACTCATCCAGAGTCGTCGCACCGATACAGTGTAACTCACCACGGGCAAGCATTGGCTTTAACATATTGCCGGCATCCATGGAGCCTTCCGTCTTTCCGGCTCCTACGATGGTGTGAAGCTCATCGATGAACAAAATAATCTGTCCCTCGCTCTTTCTCACCTCATCGAGAACGGCTTTTAAACGTTCCTCAAACTCACCGCGATATTTCGCTCCCGCAACAAGGGCACCCATATCCAGTGAGAATAATTTCTTATCTTTTAAGCCCTCCGGCACATCGCCGCGGACGATACGCTGTGCAAGACCTTCTACAACGGCGGTCTTACCAACACCAGGTTCACCGATGAGGACCGGGTTGTTTTTCGTTTTTCTGGAAAGGATCCGGATCACATTCCGGATCTCGGCGTCACGGCCGATCACCGGGTCCATCTTCTGGTCTCTTGCCTTCTCTACAAGGTCAGAACCATATTTATTTAAGGTATCGTAGGTTGCCTCCGGATTATCACTGGTAACTCTCTGGTTGCCGCGGACCGTGGACAGAGCCTGTAAGAATTTATTCCGGTCGATCCCATAAGTACGGAACAGTTCCTTCATAGCCTTGTTCGGCTGTTTTAACAGGCATAAGAACAAATGCTCGACGGAAACATATTCGTCTCCCATCGCCTTTGCCTCGTCCTCGGCGTCAATCAGAACTTTATTGAGGTCCTGGGTCAGATAAACCTGTCCGCCTCCGGATACCTTCGGCAGCTTCTTAAGTGCTGCTTCCGCCTCATCCGCAAACTGCTCACCGGAGATTCCCATTTTTGTGATCAGCTTTAAGATCAGGCTGTCATCTAACTTTAACAGACTCACCAGGAGATGTTCCTGGTCGATCTGCTGATTTCCATATTCATAAGCCAGCTTCTCGCAGTTCTGGACTGCTTCCACTGATTTCTGTGTAAATTTGCTGATATTCATGATCGCAAGCCTCCCTTCAATTCTGAAGTACTTGTTGTGTTTGTTGTCAGTAATACCGCCCAGCGAAATTTTCATCCGCCGGGCGGCTTAATCTTTTAGATACGTGGCAGCTGCGCATGCGTTTCTGTATCGTTACCGCTCGGGGCTGTCAGATCACCCTTCGATGGAAATGTGCTTCGGACCTTCAACCTTCTTCTCTTCCTCTTTCGGAATTGATACGCTCAGGATACCGTTTTCGAATTTTGCCTTAATCTCCTCTTCCCGGATCTCCTCGCCCAGATAGAAGGTTCTGCTCAGAGCACCTGCATAACGTTCCTTGCGGATGTATTTGCCTTTCTTATCTTCCTCGTCCTTATCAAGACCTTTCTCGGCACTGACGGTCAGATAACCATCCTTCAGTTCAATCTGGATCTCATCTTTCTTAAATCCCGGAAGATCGATATCAAGCTCATACGTCTTTTCTGTCTCTCTGACATCTGTCTTCATCAGTCTGGATACATTCTTACCATACAGCGGATCCTTCTTTTCTGTAAAGAACTTCTCATCAAACGGGAACATATTATCAAATAAACTTTCTCCAAAAATACTCGGCATATACATAAATCATTCCTCCAATCAGAATTCCTGTTTTCTTGTTTGTCATCTATCTGAAAGAACTTCAGAAGATTTTCCAATCTTGGGAACTCCTTGAGATCCTTTGATTTTTTCTCTCTTCCTTTGTTCTGCATGTAATATAACACATATTATTAGCACTGTCAAGAGGTGAGTGCTAATTTTTTTGTGAATTAATTGTGTATTTCATTGAAGCATTGTAACTTTTCAGGCTCATCGTAGAACGCATTCTATAGGTAGTCGCCAAGCATCTCTCCCACGCACCTCTCGATCTCATCAATAATTTCCATACACCGGTTCTTCTTCATTCCAGCCGTAATGCCAACAGCTAATAATTCTTTTCTTCCCGGATCTTTTCCATTTCCGTCAACGGTCGTTGTGTGTTCCCCATAGTACGTATTACTATAAGTAAGATCGTATGCAGGGCTCAGTCTCCACTGATCTTTTTCTTCATCATACAAATAGGTGAAATTTTTTGAGTGGTCATCTCTGTTATGCGCAAAAACATTAAAACACATTCTTCGAAACATACTTTCCACATCCGCATAATGATCCTTCGTCAATATCTTCGTAAGTTTCATCAGACTGTGGTAATCAAGACTCGGCTGTTCAAAGTCCAGTTCGAGAAGCGCTGCAGCTGTCAGCATATGGACTCGCTTTATTCCATTTTGATCAGGGACTCTGTCAAACCGCCTGGTTCCAAAATAGCCTTTACAGATTCCAGACGGGAACAGCTTTGTCTCACTCATCGTAATTTCACATTTCCGGGCACAGCATGAATAATCATACTCCATTTTTCCTGCATCTTTTCCATCTACATGGGCCGCAAATTTTATGATCCACTCTTCATTTCCGATTGAAGTCATGATCTTCGGCCTTGCTCCTCCGCTCGTTCCTCCAAGCCGGTACAATTCGTCAAGTTTGTCTGTATATTCTGTGTTCAATATTTTCTGACACTCCCGCGCCAGTTCATCCAGGTCAGGATTATCCTGCTGCTCTGGAAATTTTCTTTCCGGATAATACGTCAACGCACCCATTCCTGATTTTCCAACGATTGCCAGGCGGTCTAAAACCGTCAGTTTATCCGGATTCTGTTTATGCTCACGAAGCAGACGATTTAGCAGCAATCTTCCCCAATTATCCGGAAGACTGTCCGCAAACACGCCATAAAGGCCGCCAAAATAATCCTTTGTGGGCACAAACACCTGCTTTTTTAACGGCAGAGAAAACGGGCTGATCGAAAATCCATGTTCCAGCCATTCATCGGTGTACTGAAATGCTGCTTTTCGATTTGCTGTCATGGCCAATGTCCCCACAAGTTTTTCATCATAATACACCTGCAGCGCATTATCTTGTTTCATTTATGACCTCCTTTATGTCTCTGTATGGTACCTGCGAAAAAATATTCCTGAGTTCATCCGCAATATCCAATGCCATTGCGATTTTCGTCAGAGACAACAAGGATATCTGACCGGTAGACTCGAATCTTTTAACAGAGCCATAACTCACACCGCTCATCGACGCCAGCTTCTCCTGCGAGATTGAACGCCGTTTTCTAATATTGCGAACCCTCTGCGCCAACTTCAAATCCAGTTCTTCCGCTGTCTCCCATATAAAACCTTCCATAGTCTTTCCCACTTTCGATTTCGTTTTTCATACATTCATTAGATAATATTTTGTCTATTTTTACATGATTACATTCAAAATATATAATATATTATCTGTTATTATTTTACCATCAGTCAATATACAAATCAATAAAAATGTAACCCAACCCATTCTCACTATGACCTCTGCAATCTCCATTTGCCTGCAGACACATATCAATTGCTCGTACTATCTTTTAACAGCCCAAAGTCCCATCAAAATTTTCATTAAAAAAGACCACTGTTTCCACAAATCGCTCTGTGAAAACAGTAGTCTTTTCCTAAATGGTCAATGCTCCCCATTTGTCTCATATACATACAGAGAGAATCGATCCCCATTTATGATCTGAATTCCCGCATACAATGGCTCATTCTCCTGATCGTATGCTGTACTTCTAACGAACATCAGATAGTCGCCCTTTCGGACTTCGAGTAATTTTGCTTCCTCCTGTGTTGCTCTGCAAAGCTCGATCAGTTTTTCCGAGCTTGTAACCTGCATTTCTGCTTTCTCTTTCAAATAATCAAAAAGGGAATTATCCTCAAACTGAGCTTCTAACAGGAACGCATATTTTAACGGAAAATAGTTTTTTTCAATCACGACCGGTTCTGAATCCGCGAATCTCAGACGTGATATAAAGATCACTTTACTGCCCGTCTCAATTCCAAGCCTTGCCGCAATCTTTTCATCTGCATCCACAATCTTATTTTCCAGCATATGTGCCCCCGGCACGACTCCCATCTGCTCACACATCTCGCTGAAGCTCTGGAGACGTTTGATATTTCTGGAAAATTTTGGCTTTGTTACGAAGGTTCCCTTTCCCTGTTTCCGAACAACAAGTCCTTTTTCCATGAGGGAACCGATTGCTTTTCTCACGGTGATCAGACTGACACCATACGTCTTTGCCATCTCTGATTCCGTCATGATCTTATCTCCCGGTTTATATCTTCCGCTTTTGATATCCTTTTCCACTGTATCCATAAGCTGAACATATAACGGAGTCATCGCATCCTGCTTTAACATTCATTTTCCCCCACTGTCTAAATTCTTTTCAATACTATTCTAATAACAGCTCAGACAAATAGCAAGGACAATTTCCTTTCCAGAGCAAGTTCCCTGTTCGATCCCAAAATTTTTACAGGCAGTCACCAGGCTCCGGATCCTCAAACGGAACGCCGTATCCAAAAGCGCCTCTCACCATGCATGTCTTTGCAGCGAATTCAGCTCCCTTTTCCATTGCTGTCTCGATTTTTTCTCCATCTAAAAGGGAAAGTAAAAAGGCAGTTGTAAAAGAATCTCCGGCTCCCAATGTATCGATTGCATCAACAGGCTTTGGGATCTGTCTGTAATACTTTTTTCCGTCAAAAGCGAGGGATCCGCGTTTTCCCATAGTTGCCACTGCAATTTTACAGCCTTCCGATACAAAGCGCTTACATGCTGCCTTTGCGGTCTCCTCATCAATTTCTCCGCAGGAGAAAAATGCGTAATCAACAACAGGCGCGATCTCTTTTAAATAATATTCCTCATTCCAGTGACCGGAAAAATCATAAGAAACCGGAATTCCAGTTTCTCTTACTTTTTTTAACTGTGAATCAAAGTGACCATTATTACTGGTATGAACAAGGGAAAATTCCCTGATATAGGAAATATCCTCTGGCTTTAGATCCAACGGATGCTCATTTACGATCCCTCCGCGGTTGCTCATGATAAACTGTCTGTCACCATTTTCAAGCCGGACTTTTGCGTATCCATTCTCGCCGGCATATTGCCTGCATCTGGAATGATCGACCCCGATCTCATCAAGAACAGAAATAATGTGTTCTGCCACTCTGTCCTTTCCAAAAACGCCGAGGTACGCAGACTGCGCCCCCAGCATTTTTGCATATACAGAAAAGTTCATGGCCTGACCACCCGGATACATGATCTTTGCAGGATAATACTGATCACATACATTATCTCCGATGCCAATTACCTTTATCATTAATACTCAACCTTCCACATATATCTTCTTTCATCCATTGAATGACCTGTTTTTTCTGCCAGCTGAGATACATAATACCGCTCAATCGGGATCATGACAACCGGATTGAAGAATTCTGCAACCGAAGGATCGATTTTTCCTCCATTCAGCTTTTCAAAATCAATGATAATAAAGTTCTCAGCATATGTATTCAGGAACTTCAGGCATCTCTCATCGAGCGCTCTTGTACGTCCCTCACTCATTAACAGGATCATCGGGAGCTTCTTATCGGTTGTCTCAAACGGTCCATGGAAGTACTCACCTGTGTGCAGGCATACCGCATGTCTCCACTGCATCTCCATAAAGTGACAGCAGCACATGGAATAAGCAACTCCATAGTTCGGACCGGATGCAAGGACATAGAAGACCGGCTCATGTTCGACTTTTTCTGCCCATGCCTGTGCAGCCGGAAGACAATTTTTCTTTCCCTCTGAAACGATCTCATCAATATACTGATACGCTTCCATTGCTTTCTCATATTTATCCCAGTTTTCAAACTGATGGAGAACCTCAAAGCCGATGCGGAGCGCATTCGCCTGATTGGAGTCGCTGTAATCCTGATGATCTCCGTTTGAATATGTCACAACATACTGACCGACCTTTGCCATACCGGTCTGCATATTTCCCGTCATGGCAATCGTGATTGCTCCCGCTGCATTTGCTGTTTCGACAGCTTTTACAGTCTCCGGTGTAGCCTTAAGAGAACAGATGACTGCGATACATCTCTCATCTAATTCTTTCGGGGTCGCATGTACGAACTCATTGCTGGTATAGGTTGTCGCACTGAAATTTTTTGCTTCCGACTGGACCAGGTAGAGTCCCGGGAAAATAGCTGCCTTTGATCCACCGCAGGCAACAAAATACATATGCTTTAATCCACCTCTCTGATCCATCTTTTCCTTAATTTCCGCAATAATCTGTTTTACTTCCATCGTTGAATTCCTCCTCTGCGCATTTTTCGCATGTTATATTTTTACAATGTTTACTGATACAGGAAGCAGGCAACGCTTCTCTTTGTTCCATCGTCTCCCGTGATCTCTGTTAATTCCGGACGGCTCTGTCTGCATTGATCTGTTGCCATCGGGCATCTTGTACTGAACAGACATCCTGCCGGCGGATTTAACGGACTCGGCAATTCTCCCTGGAGGATCACCTCATCCCGCTTCGCGTGGATATCCGGAACCGGAATCGCTGACAGCAATGCTTTTGTATACGGATGAAGAGGTTTCCCATAGAGCTCCCTCTTTCCTGCATATTCCATGATGCGCCCCAAATACATGACCGCTACCTTGTCGCAGAGATACTCCACCACGCTCAAGTCATGAGAAATAAAAATGTACGTTAGATTTCTTTCCTTATGAAGGTCCTTTAACAGATTCAGCACCTGTGATCGAACTGACACATCCAGCGCTGATACCGGCTCATCACAAATGACAAGCTCCGGATCGTTGATCAGGGCTCTTGCGATCACAACTCTCTGTCTCTGTCCACCGGACATTTCATGCGGATATTTTTCAAGATATTTATCACTGAGACCGACCTCCCGGAGGATCTTCCTGACCTTTTCCAGTTTTTCTTCTTTCGTATATTTTCCCGCCACATCCAACGGTGCCATAACGGATTGAACAATTTTTTTCTTTGGATTTAAGGACGCATACGGATCCTGAAAAATAATCTGAATTTTTTCTCTAAGCGGACGCATCTGGCGTTCGTTATAATTTGTAATATCTTCTCCATGGAACAGGATCTGTCCTCCGGTTATCTCATGAAGCTTTAATATGGACTTTCCTAACGTTGATTTCCCACAGCCCGATTCGCCTACAAGGCCTACGATTTCTCCCTGATTGATCTTCAGGTTAATGGAATCCACCGCTTTTACTGTAATTTCCTTTCCATGTACCTTTTTTACCGGAAAATATTTTTTTACATCCCGGATTTCCAATAAAGGGGCCTCCATTATTCCACCTCCCTGCTGTCCTGTATTTCGGGATCCATAGACCGGAAGCATCGTACAAAATGTCCTGCTTCTCCCTGCATTCCCGGATCTTCTTTTTTGCACTGTTCCGTTGCATATGGACATCGCGTAGAAAATCTGCAGCCGGCCGGCATCTCATCCAGCCCCGGAACCGTTCCCTCGATCGTAAACAGATGATCTTCCTGACCACTTCCAAGCTTTGGAATTGATTTCAGCAATCCCACCGTATATGGATGCATCGGATGATCAAAGATATCTTCTGCGGTTCCATATTCCACTGATTTTCCAGCATACATGACCATGACATGATCTGCCATTTCTGCCACCACACCCATATCATGTGTGATCAAAATCACCGATGTGTCTGACTCCTCCGCAAGCTTCTTTAAAATTCTGAGGATCTGGGCCTGAATCGTCACATCCAGGGCCGTTGTCGGTTCATCTGCGATCAAAAGCTTTGGCTGGCAGAGCAATGCCATTGCGATCATTACCCTCTGTCTCATACCACCGGACATCTGATGTGGAAATTCCCTGATCCGCTGCTCCGGAGAAGGAATCCCCACTCTGGCAAGCATTTCAATACACTGTTTTAATGCTTCCTTTTTTGGTATCTCACGATGATGGGTCCTGATCATCTCTAACATCTGATCTCCGATCCTGTATACCGGATTCAGAGACGACATCGGTTCCTGAAAGATCATGGAGATCTCATTTCCCCGCACCTTTCTCATTCTGGCTTCTGATGCCTTTGACAGATCTTCCCCTTCAAACAGGATCTGGCTGTTTTCATCAATTTCGCAGACAGAAGGAGATACCAGACGCATAATCGAAGTGGCCGTGACGCTTTTTCCGCATCCTGACTCTCCAACAATCCCGATCACCTTTCCCCGGTCCAGTGAAAAAGTAACATTATCCACTGCTGTCAGCTTCTTTTTTCCTACTTTAAAGGAAACCTTCAGATTTTTAACTTCCAGCAAATGTTCATCCATCTGCTCCCCTCCTGTCATCATCCTTCTAAATTTGTGACAATCCTGTCACCGTTTTCTGATCATTCTTTTACAGACCATTTCCAGACAGCCTGGTTATTGACTCCGCCTTCAAATGCGTTATATCCCTGGAATCTCTCCGACTGAACTCCGAAAGTATATCCGTTATAGAGCATTACTAACGGCATCTCATCCCAAAGAAGCTGCTGATATTCGTTTACCAGTTCTTTTTTCTTTGCTTCGTCTGTTTCAGCAGCGATCTTATCCTGAAGCTCTGCGTATGCGGTATCTGTGATCTGGCAGTATGTCGCATTCTTATTGTCATAATATCCGGACATCCAAAGCGGATAGGACATTGCTGTTGAACCGCAAATTCCAAGATCATAAGTGCCATCCTGAAGTCCTGAGAACATCGTTGCAAGCTCAACTGTCTGAACATCGATCGTAATTCCCGCCTCTGCAAGATTCTGCGGAATGTTTCCTGCCATACTCTCTCTTGCGGAGGTTACTGCCATTTTAAGTTTTCTTGAAGAATCCCATCCGGCCTCTGCAAGAAGCTCTTTCGCCTTATCTACATCTCTGGACCAGGTGAGTCCGCAATCATATTCCGATCCCGGGATCACACAGGTTGCCGGTGCAATGCCTTTTCCCTGCAGAGTCTGCTCGATCAGAAGCTCTTTATCGATTGCATAGCTCATTGCCTGACGGATACGCTTATCTGATACATTCTGGTTATTGATCAGGAATACGCCTGTGAAGGTCGGTTCACTTGATTCTGTCACCGTAAGTCCCATATCCTTTGCCGCAAGTGCATCATCAGTCGTTGGCTGCTGATAAAATCCATCCATCTCTCCTGCTGCAATGGATGTGATCGTATTCGTGGAAGCGATCACTTTCAGAATCAGTTTGCCAAACTGCGGCGCACCAAGCTGATAATCCGCAAAAGATCCCAGCTCCAGCTGGCTTCCGGAAAGCTCAGAGATAAAGGTGCAGGGACCGGAACCGATCGGTGCTTTCCAGAACTCATCATCTTTCATTTTTTCAGGTGCGATATCACCAAGAAGATGTTCCGGAAGTACATAGAAATACTTGTTATGAAGGATCAGCCAATCCTCGACCGGAGTAACATTCTTAAAAGAAATCTTCAATGTATAGTCATCCACAGCCTCAACTCCGACGGATTTTTCAGCCGTTTCAAGACCATTATCATCGGTTCCTGCCCATGTGTTGAACTCACTTCTGAGTCCGTAATCAAACTTCGGATTTGTGATCAGCTGTGCGGTAAATACCCAATCCTTTGCGGTTACCGGCTGACCATCGTGCCATTTTGCATTTTCATCTAAGTGAAAGATTGCAGCTTTTCCATCATCAGCAGATTCCCATGATTTAGCCGCTCTCGGTGATACTCCGGAACCTGCTTCCTCAATAAATGCAAGGCGGTCATACAGCTTGTCGCAGACCAGATTCTGATAGATCGATCCGGAGGTAGATCCGTAAGGATTAACGGTATCCCATGCAGTTGTCAAACCGTATGTAATGACCTTATCGGAATAATCTCCCGTCTTATCCGTCGCCGTTGACGCTGCTGTTGTTCCTTCCGCTGCAGATGCAGCCGCTGTCGTCTCATTTCCCGAGCTGCCTCCGCATCCGGCGAGAAGTCCTGTTGCCATGGCTGCCGCAAGCATCCATGCTGCAATTTTTTTACTTGATCTCATAATGATCCTCCTTTAAATTTTTTGATATATACTGCCCTATTTTGTTTTTGGATCAAGGGCATCTCGTACACCTTCTCCGATAAAATTAAATCCTACAACAACGAGAATGATGCAGATTCCCGGTGGGAACCACACCCACGGACGTGCCGTCAATACAAGAAGATTCTGCGCTGCAAATATGATATTTCCCCAGGATGCCTGTGGTGTCTGGACACCCATTCCGAGAAAGCTTAACGAGGATTCTGTTAAAATTGCGCCTGCTACCCGGAATGAAATATTTGCCCATACCGGAGGGATCGCATTTGGCAGTACCTCCGAAAGCAGAATCTTTGGAGTACTCATTCCAATCGCTTTTGTCGCCTGAATATATTCACGTTCCCGGATCGATAACACATTTCCGTAAATCAGCTTTGCTATTGCAGTCCAGCCCAATACTCCGATCACCACCGTGACCGTAAGGATCGACGGTCCGAACACCGCAACGAGAACAAGGATCAGGACCATCGTCGGGAATGACATAAATGCATCTGCGACACGCATGATGACAGTTTCTGCAATTCCTCTGAAATAACCGGCGATCAGTCCTAACGGAATTCCGATCAAAACTGAAATGATCGTAGACATGATTCCGACAAACAGTGAGATTCTTCCTCCATATAAAAGCCTTGCGAACAGATCTCTTCCCACATCATCCGTGCCCAGAGGGTGACCGGAACATGGGGCTTTGTTGAATCCTACCGCCCGGTCAGTCGTATATGGGTCGAGCTTCATGAATATCGGGATCAGGATGACTGCCAAAACAAGAAAGCAGACAATGATAAGGCCTAAAACAGCTTTCCGGTTATGCATAAATTTTTTTACTGCTTGATTACTTAATATTTTTTTCATGCCCTGATGCCCTCCTATTTAAATTTAATTCGCGGATCCAACGCAGCATAGATCAGATCCAGAATCAGATTTACAACGAGAACAACGACACAGATCAAAACAGCGACTCCCATGATCACCGGATAATCACGACTTGTGATCGCAGTGATCATCAGGCTTCCGATCCCCGGCCAGGCAAATATCTGTTCTGTCACAACAGCACCTCCGATCAGAAACGGGACGGAAAGGCTTAGGGTTGTAACGATCGGAATCAGTGAATTGCGAAATGCATGTTTGATCACAATGACGACATTTCTAAGTCCTTTTGATCTTGCTGTTTTTATGTACTCCTCATTCAAAACCTCAAGAACACTCGATTTTGTCTGTTTGATATAATTTCCGATTGGCTGGATTCCACACACGAAAGCCGGAAGTGCCAAATGATAGAGAAGATCCTTCCAATCGCCGTTAGATCCTGCCGAATACATGCCGCTCGTCGGAAACAATTTCATTTTTACAGCCAATACATAAATCAGAAGAAGACTTAAAAAGAAGTTTGGCACCGATGCTCCGATAAAAGCAACAAATGTACTGATATGATCCCATATCGAATTCGGTTTACAGGCTGAAACCACTCCAAGCGGAATTCCTATGATGATCGCACCAATAATACCGGTTCCAGTAAGCAGTAATGATGGGATGATACGCTGTCCGATCATCATGCTGACTGTCTGGGAGGTACGGTATGATGTTCCAAGATTTCCATGCAGCAGGTCTGCCAGCCACAGAAAATACCGGACAAGAACCGGCTTATCAAGTCCCAGTGAAGCTTTCAACGCCTCCAGATCGCTGAGTGACATTTCTCCGGATGAAGCCAAAATTGAAAGCGGTCCTCCGGGAGCAAGATTGATCAGCAAATACACCGTAAATGTAATTCCAAGAAACACCGGTATTGCATAAAAAAGTCTTTTTATAACATATTTTATCAATCAGATTCTCTCCCTTCGGCTTATTGTTTTTTTAACATATCTTTTAGAATTGCCAGATGAAGCTTTACACATGGTTCAACGGATCCGATATATCCGTACTCTTTCTCACTATGGTCATTCGCTCCATGCGGTCCCATTCCATCCATAACGATCGCATTTCCACATCTGGAAAGATGGTTCGCATCAGACAGTCCTCCACGATCTTTTTCCTCAAACGGAATTCCCTGTTCTTCAGCAACTTTTCTGACCCGTTCGATATACTTTTTTGCTTCCTCTGTTTTTATAAACGGCGGAGTTTCCTTCTGCATTGTGATCGTTGTTTTTACTCCGGGAACAAACGGTTGTCCTTCTGTTATTTTATTTACATATTCTTTCAAGCGGATTCGTTCGCTGTCATCCCTGAATCTCATTTCAACACTGATTTTTGCATGATCTGCAACTACATTTCTGGCTGTACCGCCATTTGCGATCCCGACATTTACCGTCGTATCTTTTTCTCTGTCCGCCAGACTCATTAATTCTACAATGTAATGTCCCATCTCAAGAACCGCAGACGCATTTTCTACTTCAAACATAAAGCCCGCATGGGCCGCCTGACCTTGAAACTCAATATCATACGTCAGGGAACCTTTTCTCGCAAAGCAATGGCGGGTTCCATTTTTTCCAGCAGATTCCATGACAAAAATGTGATCTGCCTGACATCCGATTCGATCTGTGATCTCTTTTGAGTAGATCGACCCGATCTCTTCATCCGGATTATAGACCATTGCGATATTCAGGCATTTCTTCTCAGTTTCCGGTAAATTTGCCGCGATATGAAACATTGCAAGATCACCGTTTTTCATATCACCAACACCCGGACCGTAGTAATTTTCTCCTTCGATCCGAAATGGTCTTTTCTCTGCCGTCCCGTCCGGAAATACCGTATCCATATGACCGATATACATCGCATCATAATGTTCGGATACATGATTTGTAATAAGAAGGACCTGACGACCTCCATCGGCAGGAATTCGTTCTACGTTCCAGCCGATCTCCTGATACCAGCCAGCCAATTTATCTGCCACCCGGTTGATTCCGGCTACATTTCCAGAGCCGCTGTCAATGTTGACCAGCTCTTTCATCTGTTCCAAGTACAATTCCAGATTCATGTTTCCCCTCCCTTTCGCCTTCAAAATCTATTTCAAAATTCACATCTCTCATCTGAAATTCATTATATATCATATTATAACCATTTGTCAATATGTATCATTATATATCGTATTATAATTTAACTTTGTATATTATGTTCAATCAAAATCCACTGCTTTACATTTTTTTCCGTTTTTGCTATAATAATGCTACATCGTGTGGCGTTTCTGCGTAAATCCAGTTGCAGAAGCGCCACACTTTTTTTTATCTCCGTGGGAGTTAGGTCTCCGACCGAGATAAATGCTCCGCAAGGATGCGCAGTGATTCTGATAGGAATACCAGAATCAAGCGCCAAGTCTCACGGGTGTTCGATTTAAATTGAAAGGAGGTGGGAAGTGAACGATAAAGAACAATTTTATAGACAGATCGTGTTGCAGAAATGCGTAAGTCCGGATTTAAAGGAGCTTACGCATTTCTTATTTTTTTAAGAAAAAGGAGATCATTATGGAAATTGGAAATCAGTTTTTGGGAACAGAGCGTATTGATAAGCTGATGCGTCAGTATGCAGTTCCCTGTATCATCTCATTGTTAGTAGGTGCATTATACAATATTGTTGATCAGATCTTTATTGCAAACGCCAGCTACCTCGGCTCTTACGGAAACGCAGCTAATACCGTTGTTTTTCCGTTGACGGTTGTTGCACTGGCTATCGCCGTGATGGTCGGTGACGGCTGCTGTGCCTTTGTCAGCATGGCGCTTGGCCGGAATGAAACAGCCCGGGCAAAGCGCAGTGTCGGCAATGCGGTAGTTTTGATCATTGTAGGAAGTCTTATCCTGACCGCCGTATATCTGATCTTTGCAAACAGCATCATCGCCATGTTTGGCGGTACGGTCAATGAGGAAACCTACCGGCATTCACAGGAATATTTCTTCTACATTACTCTTGGGATTCCGTTTTATATGTTCGGTCAGGCTATGAATCCTATTATCCGTGCAGACGGGAACCCGAAATTTGCCATGATTTCCACACTGGCAGGCGCTGTTATCAACATCATTCTTGACCCGATTTTCATTTTCGGCCTTCAGTGGGGCATGATGGGTGCAGCTGTAGCCACAGTGATTGGTCAGGTGGTGACGGCAATTCTCGCTGTCTGGTATCTGGTGCACATGCGGATCATCAAGCCGGAAGCCGGTGACTATGCACTTTCTCCAAATATATTCGGACGGATGCTCACCCTTGGTATTACCAGCTTTCTCTCTCAGATCAGCCTTGTGGCCGCAATGGCAGCGATCAACAATATGCTCCGTAAATACGGTGCATTGGACGCTGTGTTCTCACAGGAGCAGTACGCACAGATCCCCATGGCAGTCGTCGGGATCGTAATGAAATTTTTCCAGATCGTCATTTCTATCGTAGTCGGCATGGCAGCCGGCTGTATTCCGATCGTCGGCTATAACATGGGGGCAGAAAAGACCATGCGTGTGAGGGAGCTGTTTACCCGGCTGCTTATTTCCGAGGCTTTGGTAGGTGCAGTCGCGCTCATACTGGCGGAAGGATTCCCGCATCAGCTTATCGCTATTTTCGGCGCTTCTAATGAGAGCAGCTACTATACCGATTTTGCTGTTAAGGCATTCCGTACCTATCTTTGCATGATGATCTTCGCGTGTGTCAACAAGGCATGTTTCATCTTTTTACAGGCCGTGGGCAAGGCATTGACATCTACCATGCTTTCCATGTTCCGTGAGGTAGTATTCGGAATCGGCTTCGCATTGCTCCTTCCGGTTTTCTTCGGTCTGGACGGTGTTCTGTATTCCATGCCGGTTTCAGATATTCTGACCTTTATTATCTCAGCAGTGATTATCATAAAAACATATCATGAATTAAATGTGAAAGGAGCATAACGTATGAAAAACAGAGTGATTACGATCAGCCGTGAATTTGGCAGCGGTGGACGTACCATCGGAAAAAAAGTGGCAGAGCAGCTGGGCATCCCCTGCTATGATGCAGAGATCATTCAGGAAATGGTAAAAGAAACCGGTTTTACACCGGAGTATGTAAAGGAAGCCGGTGAATATACGCCCGGCAGCTTCCTCTCATCTGCATTTTCAAACCGCTTATTCGGCCCCACAAATGAAGATATTCTGTGGGAGCATCAATATAAGGTCATCACGGAGCTTGCACAAAAAGGCCCCTGTGTAATTGTTGGACGCTGTGCTGATTACATTTTACAGGATAAGGCCGACTGCCTGAAGGTCTTTATCCACGCGGATATGGATTTCCGTGCCCTGCGCATCGTCGAGGTTTATGGAGAACGGGAACAGTCCCCGGAGGAACGCTTGCGCAACAAGGATAAACGCCGTGCTGCATATCACCGATTCTATACCGACATGAAATGGGGGTATGCACAGAATTATCATCTGACACTCAACAGCGGTGTGCTTGGAATCGATCAGTGTGTAAACATCATCACTTCTTTATATTAGAGATATCCTTCACACTGCATTTCATTGCAGACAGGAGCAACATCTAATCTATTCCCTTTCCGGATCCGGAAAGGGAATTTTGTATCTATCCGCGCAGATAAGTGCTATAATATAATACTAAGATCATGCGGTCCGAAGTCCGACGCAGGCTTGTCTGTAGGAATACTTTTGCCCCTGGGCCCACCAAAGACATGATTCAAGTCGGAGACCTGACTCCCACCGAGACAAATTTGCTGTTACTCACCACTAAAAAATGCGGGCGTCTTCTCGACCGAGATAAAAGAATCAATAAAAAAGAAAGTGATGGATAAAAAATGCAGACGTATACTTATGTTTCCAAGGGAAAATTTGAATTAATGGAAAAACCGAAGCCGGTTCTTATAGATGAACGGGATGCCATTGTAAAGGTAACACTCGCCAGCATTTGCTCAAGTGACCTGCACATTAAACACGGAAGCGTCCCCCGCGCTGTGCCGGGTATAACCGTCGGACATGAAATGGTCGGTATTGTTGAAGATATCGGCAGCGCCGTAACGAATGTGAAACCCGGTGACAGAGTCACGGTAAACGTGGAAACCTTCTGCGGGGAATGTTTTTTCTGCAGGCATGGTTATGTAAACAACTGCACCGATCAGAATGGCGGCTGGGCTCTCGGATGCCGGATCGATGGCGGACAGGCAGAATATGTTCGCGTACCATTTGCAGATCAGGGGTTAAATAAAATCCCAGATCATGTTACAGACCGTCAGGCTTTGCTGGTCGGAGATGTTCTTGCCACCGGTTTCTGGGCAGCTCGTATTTCTGAGATCAAAGAGGAGGATACGGTATTGATCATCGGGGCCGGACCTACGGGCATCTGTACGCTGCTCTGTGTCATGCTGAAGAATCCGAAACGTATCATCGTCTGTGAAAAAGACGAAGGCCGTATCCGCTTTATCCATGAGCACTATCCGGAAATCCTTACCGTATCACCCGAAGCTTGTGCAGATTATGTCCGTGCCAACAGTGACCATGGCGGAGCAGATGTCGTTCTTGAAGTCGCAGGCGCCGAATCCACGTTTCGCCTTGCATGGGAATGTGCAAGACCAAATGCGATCGTGACGGTCGTTGCTCTTTATGACAAGGCTCAGACTCTGCCGCTGCCGGATATGTACGGCAAGAACCTCACCTTCAAGACCGGCGGTGTAGACGGCTGCAATTGTGAGGAAACACTGCGGCTGATCGCAGAGGGCAGACTGAATACAGAACCCCTTATCACACACACATATCCCTTAGACAGGATCGAAGAAGCTTACACACTCTTTGAAAATAAGATGGATGGCGTGATCAAGGTAGCCATCGAGTGTTAATATGCTTCCAATCCGGTTTCCTGCACACTGTATTTAAATTGTCTTCCCGGTACCCGATTCCGTTTCTCTATAATAACACAGTCCACTGCATCCATACGGAAACAACGTTCGTTTCATGTTCCTGATATATTCCTCTTCCGTATCCACATGCTCAAGGATATCCAGAGCTGTCTTCAGGTTCCGGATATCCTTTTCCATAAAATCCACATAATTTCCGCGCCCCACAAGCTTCAAATGGGTGATTCCGGCCTTTTGCAGCCGATACAGGGCGCAGAGCCCACAACCTGTCGCACCGCAGAGATAGCCATCGGGATCATACATCCGTTCCTCATCATCTTCGTTCGGTTTATCTGTGCTCTGCTCGTCATTCACATCATTCTCTGAGCTCTCCGTCCGTGAGATCAGCTTCTCTGTTTCTAAACATTCTTCTTTTTTCTCTCTATTTCCTTTAACTTTTCCTATCTGATACGGGACCCGGCACAGATGCCCCATCTCGTCGCAGTGCAGGGAATTACAGAACGCCCCCGAAAACTGACAGAGCTCGTTCAGTGCAAATGCCTCAAATTCACATACGCCCCTGCTGCCCTTTTCCCTCTCATGCCGGATCACCGACTCCATGTCTGCGAAGCTGTTCTTCCTGTGAAAGATAAGCCGACTGACATCCATGCGGTCAAATACATCTATCATTCGGCTGTTTACCTCTGCCGTCTCCCCACTCAGATGGATCTCACAGCGGATCCCATTATTTTTCAGGTAGATCAGCAGCGCCGGATCCGCAATAATAAAGCTTGAGAATCCAAGCTCCATACACCGGTGAAGGACATCCGCGATCTCCGGGTACTGCTTAGGCGTATAATAGAGAGAGTTAAACGTCAGATGTACCGGCTTCCCATATTTTCTCACCAGCGCTGCCAGAATCCTCAGCTCACTCTCCGCCCCGATCTGCACGTTAATGCCAAGAACCTCACGGCGGTTTAACGGCAGAACCGTCCCGTATTTTTTATTCCATTCATAAGGTACGTATCCGCAGAAAAACTCATCTGCCCCGGCCTTGACGTACCGCACATATTCATCGATGGATCCAAGTCCCGCCGTGATCTTCATTGTATTTCTCCTTAAACTCAGCTTATCAACTTCTGAAAGTTCGCACCTGCAACATTTCGTTTCTTTTTTCACAAGTACAATTCTGACTATCTGCTATTTTTAATTGCATATTTAGTTACAACAAATTTACTACAATTCTATCAATTCTTTTCTCTTTCCAACCTTCTGTATCCGCCATTCCGGAAACTGTACTCTCATCCAGCGCAAAGAGCGAATTATACCGCCCCACCATCTTCAAATGCTTCGGATACAGAAAGACTTTCTCCCTGCAATATCCCGGACACGATTCCGGCAGTTCCTCCTTTCCCCGCTCTCCATTTTTACACACAGCATACAGTGTGCAATACTGGGAGGTGTTCGTCTGATAAAACGGAACGTGGATGCTGTTCTTTCCTTCCGGAAATTCCTGCCTGTATCCGCAGGACTCCCACTCGTACCGCCGGATCCCGAACGTGTCCCTCAGATACGTCCGGTAAAATTCCGCATTCAGGCTGTTCTCCCGGAAATATCCTGTCTCTCCCTGCTTGTATCCCATCCGTGGATCCTTTTTTCTTTTATTTAACAGAGTCCCCATACACGGCACAAGAACTTCTTTTTCTTCCTTCCATTCCTTCCGCTCTCTCAAAAGCTCCAGCAGACCCCAGTCGTTTGCCGCGATCTCCAGAAATGTCTCCCGGTTTCTGCACCATTCTTCCAGCTCATCCAACAGTTTTTCCGCCGGTTTCAGCATAAATTCCCGCAGATATGAAAATGTAACTGTCACAGCCAGACCTTCCGACTCTGCCTTTTTAAAGATCTCAAACAACTGCCGTTTTTCAGGAAACAGCAGATGGCAGAAGGCATTTCCCACATAAATCCGCTCTGGAACCGGCATTCGTTTTCCCAGCTCTTTAGCCCCATTCACGTTCCAGTACCAGTCCATAAAATCGCGGAATTTCATGGATAAATACCGCTCATAAAGCTCCGGACGGTCCAATTCCACAGCAACTTCGATATTCTTCCATGCCGTTTCTTTATGTCCTTTGCGTTCAAAATCTCCTGCTGCTATGCAAGTTTCCCTTATTCCCGACTGATTTTCTATTCGCTTTTCTACTGTCATTCTATCTTCAAAGTCATTCCTTTTTGATTCCGTAAAATCACCGCAGCAATAGCTTCCTGTATTCCGCTTTTCCAGCCTCGCCCTGTCTTCTCCTTCACCGAACCACTCTTTTTTCTGTTCAATGAAATTCTCCGCAAACTGTTCATCCTTTTTTGCCGGATACCCGGTAAGCGCCATTGCAAGTTCCCCGTCCTCGCACTCCAGCTTCAGCCGCACAAATCTATCATACCAAAGGATCAGTTTTCCAGCGCATTCCCAGTATTTCTCCTGCTCCACAAACACCGAATACTCATATACCGGAATCCCCAATCCATCTTCCACACGCACTTCCATCTCAAACGAATGAATCTCAACTTCCGTATACGGATCACTGCTTTTCTTCTCCTGATCTCCCGTCTTCATCCCGTTGAACCCATCATAAAAACAGATCCGGAATCCCTTTACTTCGCGGATCTCATCCAATGTCCGAAAACAAAATCCATGTTCCGCAATCTCCGTGATCCGGATCTCCTGCCCATCTGCAAATCCCGCCACAAGTCCGAACGGGATCATAAAAACTCCGTTTATTTCTCTCTTCCCTGACACTTTTCGTTCCCCAATTCAAATCTTTTTACAGTACCATAGCTCACGCCGCTTATAAATGCCAGCTTTTTATCTATTACCATTCTATCGTGAATTACCCACCACTTAATTTTGAAGAAATTTGAAGTGGGGGCTTCTGGGGAATCCTTGGACTCCCGTTTAAGAAGTTTGATCTTTGAGTTTCCGCCCGCTCTCAGGCGATCCTTATTCTTACAGGCGTATCCACATCGCCTCTATCATATAGAGCCCTTAGGCTCACAATGTTACATTTACGCATGATATTTAAAGCACCATTGACATCAGCGTTGATCCGCCTTCCAGAGCGGTCCTGATACAGGCCACGGCAGATCCGGCGGCCGGAAAAGACCGGTGGCACAAGTCCTGCTTCTCCATATACGGGCATTTCATCCAGATCCCAGAAGGATGCCATGGAAGTATAGCTTTCCTCCTGTTCCACGTAGCGGATCCCATTCATTTCACACAGATATTTCAGTTTCCTGCGGAGTATCCCGAACGGAATTCCCACAAAGACCTGGTTCATCTGCCTGCCAAGATCTGAGGAGCGCTGGAATGTGGTATTGTAGCCCACGATCAGGGTTCCGATATCGTTCCGGATGCAGTAGGTGACCACCTGTTTCGCTGCTTTACCCATGTAGTCACGGACCTGGTTGTTTCTCTTCCTCTGCAAAACGGCCTGACGTCTGGTTGTTTTCTTTCCGTAGTGCTGCTTGTCTTTGACGCTCTGCAGGCAGGTGTTCCGCTTGTTGAACCACTGGTTGATGGATTTTAAGCGTTTCCCATCGATGAGGAAGCTTTCCCCTCTGTTGGAAACGGCCGTCATGAGATTGTCGATCCCGAAGTCGATCGCCAGTGCATGGGTTGGATTCAGATTTCTCTGAGCCGCTTCCACCTGATAGGTGTACTGGATCTCAAAGAACCTGGCGTCTACTTTTGGGATGATACGGATCTCCTTAATGGTTTTATCTGCCAGGACCGGCGGGATGGTAATGGTGACCGGTTTATGATGCTTCTTATACGCTGCTGAGTACGGAAGGACAAACCGGTTCCCATTCAGTCTTACAAACCCGACGATCAGGGTTGCGTAGCCGTCTTTTGGAAGGTATTTGGGCAGCCTGCAGGATGAAAACGGATACTTCCCCTGCTTTGCCAGTTTCAACAGACCGAAGAAAGACTTAAAAGATCCATCCACTTCCTTAAGGATCTGCTGGGCCATGTTGGAATTCAGCAGCCGATAGTTTTCGGAAGTCTTTAAGATGGCGTAGTTTTTCTCATATGGAAGATACCGGCTATGTTCAAAGTAATGCTGCCGTACCTGGTAGATGGCCTGGTTGGTCAGGTTTTTGGCTGTGCGGCATAATTCCCGTAGAATGAGGAATTCATCTTTGGACAGATGCTTTAGCTGCTGGCATACGGTCAAATACAAAACGGTTCCTCCTTTCCTAATTGGTGCAGAACATATGTTCTGTGTTAATTATAGCACATGGTTTCACAAAAGGGAAGAGAAAGAATTGTAATTGCTTACCGTTTTACATCTGTCTGTGTATCGTTATAGTGGCATTCATCCCGCCACCTACGAGGAATGGGGGTATTCTGCCGATCTTATGATAAACCAATAACGTGCAGCTGTACCTTTTATATAAAAGAATGTGCCTTGGCACATTCTCGCGCCACGCGCAGGCGCTTGCGACAATCTGCATCTTCGCGCGAGTGCGCATTTTGGGCACGTCAGTGCCTTTTTATGTAACAGGAAATTCATAGGAAGTTCCTGTTACATAAAAAAGGACCGCTGCCCCACAGATCTCTCTGCAAAGGCAACGGTCCTTTTCAGCTACAGGTTATTTTCATTGATACCATACACCGCAGGCAGCTTTCACTGTCTGCCGCGCTTCCTTAACCTTCGATCGCAATACGCTTAGAAGTTTCAACCTTCTTCTGCTCAACCGGTTTCGGAACGGACAGGCTTAAGATACCATTTTCAAATTTAGCCTTGATATCTTCCTGCTTTACATCTTCGCCAACATAGAAGGTTCTGCTCATTGCTCCGGAATAACGCTCCTGACGGATATAATGACCTTTCTTATCTTCCTCATCCTTATCAAGACCCTTAGCAGCGCTGACGGTCAGATAACCATCTTTCAATTCTGCAGTGATCTCATCTTTCTTGAATCCCGGAAGATCGATGTCCAGTTCATAGGAACCTTCATTCTCCTTGATATCAGTTTTCATAACTCTCGAAGCATTCTTTCCATACAGCGGATTCTTCTTAGAAGTAAAGAAGCTGTCATCAAACGGGAACATATCATCAAATAAACTCTCTCCAAAAATACTCGGCATATACATAAATCATTCCTCCAATCAGAATATCTGAAATCTATTGTCTGGGAGATTCTGAAAATCTCCAGGACTTTTTGCATCCCTTTGATTTCTTTCTCTCTTCCTTTGTTCTGTATGTACTATAGCACATATGATTAGCACTGTCAAGAGGTGAGTGCTAATTTTTTGTGAATTAATTGTGAACTTTTTTTCCTGTTCAAATATTCCTTATTTTCAAAATCCGCTGGAACAGTTAGAAACTATCTGGCATCTTCTTATTTCTCTCACACTCCTCGTGCATAATCATGATCATACATGCATTGGTTTTCTGCAGTAGCACAATGTGATGTGCAATGGCAGGAAAATTTAAAGGACATAAATTAAGAACATCTTGAATTATTTTTCCAAACGCCTATAATATTGATATGTTATCCATTTTGATGACAAATCTTTACTATCAACCGTAACGCCTCTGGACAGTTTATTCTATCCTCTAACAGTTACCCCCACAATCTGACAGATATTGTTTATTCCGGATATTTGTCAGCTCACAACAAGAAAGAACAAGAAAGGCAGAAGCAAATGAGTTACAGTGTATATCTTCCTAATTACTCCATCGGTGAAAATTGTTACAAGGAACTTCCATACGTCGCAAGAAACTATGGAAAAAAGGCAGTCGTGATCGGCGGTAAAACAGCCATGGAAAAAACAAAAGATGCACTCTTGGAAGGCATCAAGGGCTCCGATCTTGAGATCACGGATTTCATCTGGTACGGCGGTGATTCCAGCTACGAGAACGGCAATGCATTGATCGCGAATCCGGCTGTCCGCAACGCAGATATTATCTTTGGTGTCGGTGGAGGAAGAGCCTGCGACACCGCAAAATATGTAGCAAACGAACTTGACAAACCACTATTTACCTTCCCGACCGTTGCCAGCAACTGCGCGGCCGTGACTGCCATCTGTGTCATCTACAATGCCAACGGCACCTTCCGGGAATATTATTATCCGAAGCTTGCGGATCATACCTTCATCAATACCGCCGTGATTGCGGATTCTCCTTATGACCTCCTCTGGGCCGGAATCGGCGACGCACTCTCCAAAGAATGTGAGGCTGTTTTTTCCAGCAAAGGTAAGCACTTAAGCCATACTCCGTTAATGGGTGTCCAGCTCAGTAAAGTCTGCACACAACCGCTCCTGGATTATGGAAAAGAGGCACTCGCATCCTTAAAAGCGCACAAAGTCAGCGATGCCCTCATGCAGGTCACTTTGGATATCATCGTCTCCACCGGTATCGTTTCCAATATGACGACTCATATTCCGGATTATTACTACAATTCCTCCCTCGCGCACTGTGTCTATAACGGCTCCACGATCACGCGTCATGGTCACGAACACCTGCACGGCGAAGTCGTATCCCTCGGTGTTCTCTGCCTGCTCACCTATGAAGGCGCGAACGCTCTCCGTGATACGATCATGAAATTCAATGCCAGTATCGGTCTTCCGGTATGCTTCGATGATATCGATATCACTGAAGATGAATTCGATCTCATGGCAGATAGAATTCTTACTTCCACCGAATGGCAGTACCGCCCGAAGGATGTGACCCGTGAGAAATTTATTGCATGCATGAAAGAACAGAATAAGATCGGACAGGAATTTAAGAAACAGACAGGCTCTTTATAAAATTTTCTTGATATATCTCCTCAATTACACCTACAGAACCTGCCCTGACAGCGTCTACGAACACATATCATCAAAAAACAGCCCGTAACTCCGGCGAAAATAATAATGCCGCTGAATTACTGGCTGTTTTTATCTCAGTCGAGAAGACTCCCACCTCTTCAAGTGGTGAGTCATAACAAATAAGTCTCAGTGGGCGTTAGTTCTCCGACCGCGATAAACGCTCCGCGAGGATGCACAGTGATTCTGTAAAGAATATGTCAGCTTGCGCTAATCAGAATTACGCGCCAAGTCTCACGGACGTTCGACTTGAACTCTGTATCTGCGAAAATGCACAAGGCATTTTAATTATCCGGAAAATTTATCACTGTAACGAATGTGCATATCCTCCCAATCCATAAACAATACATAAAATACTCTTCCGTATTGCCGACTCTCCACAATTCTTCCATGGTCAAGTACAGAAAGATAGGATCCATCAGCTTTTCGAAGCTGGAAATGAATATAGGCATTTTTATTACCGTCATCAATCTGTTTCCAAATCCTTGATTCTATCTGTTGCCGCTCATCTTCCCGAATCAGATTACGAAAACTTTTCTTTGTGATCTGAAAGAGTTCATCTACGTTTTTATATCCGGCCATATGAAGAAATTCGTTGTTAGCATAAAAAAGTTCATCATCTTCTTTATCTGCTCTGTATATAATAAATGCACCCGGAAGATGTTCCGAAATGTCTTTAAGGGCAAATCCCAACTGTTTGCGAACTCCAGATTGAAGACCTTTCCTGTAAGCCATACATCCATTTTTTCCGTGAAGCTTTATTTCATAAAGAGCTGCATCTGCACAACGCAAAAGCTGGGATCGATTGGAAGCAAAGGTAGGATATTCCGCATAGCCAAGAGAAATATAAAATTGATATTCTTTACCCTTGCATGAGAATGTCTTAGGGAGCTTGGTGAATTGCTGCAGTTGTTCTTCTGCTTCTTCACAGGTGCAATTTCGTAAAAGAATACAGAATTCGTCACCACCGTTTCTTCCCAGCAATGTATCCGGTGGGAAAAAGTCTTTCATACTATCTGCCAGACTCTTTAATGCCTTGTCACCGTAGACATGTCCGTAAATATCATTAATAAACTTAAAATCATCAATATCAAGGAGTCCGGCTACAAAATACATTTTCGGATTTTTATCCATCATTTTTTCCGCTAATTCATCAAATCCATAGCGATTGTTAATTTTAGTAAGAGAATCCGTGTGCGCCAATATTTGAAATTTATTTTTGTTTTCTTTCGATACCAGCCATACCCTGGTAAGACCTGACAAAAGCAAGGTGACTGCCATAAATATTCCACTGACTGTCGCAATTAAACAATCATTCCTCCATCCGCTTTTAGGAGTTACTTCAAATCTCCATTTTTCCCCTCCAATCGTAAATTCATAAGAAACAGGAGCAGTCATTTGACCATCTGACTGATAAACAACTTTATAATCGTCACTCCAGGGAGCGTCTTTTTTAGAAAGTCTATATTCATATCCAAAATTCGAAAGTGCTTCAATTGAGTTTGAAAAAATATCAGGAACGCGCAAGATAACAATCGTAAATCCCCAGAAATATTCTTGTCCGTTTGCATTTTTCAGGTAAATTGGATTGCGAACAGCAAATCCATAGCTGCTCTGTTTCAATTCGAATGGTCCTTGTGTAATCAGTGTATGATTGTCTCTTGCATAACAGGAAATTTTGCTGCGGTCCTTATCATGGAACAGGTCAATCTTACCTGCCTCGTTTCCCTCTGCAGGATAAATATCTGTCACAATACCATCCGGAGCAATCTGCACACTTTCAACCGAATCAGACATAAGATTTTCTGCAATCGTGTCAAAGTGATTGATCTCTCCATCTTCACTGATTAAGATCTGCTTCAGAGCATCCGTAATTTCGATCCCATTCGTAATCTCATTTTTTATCCGTTCACCATAGGTTGTTGCATTTAATTGTGCTGTTGTGCGTCTCTGTTCTTTTTCGTGGGTATCTGTTTTCCATACAAGCAAACCTGCAAGGCATATGCCCAGTAAAAAAACGCTAAGAGGCACAAGTATTTTTTTCTTCACCTCATTCACCTCGTTTTATACATCGGATTTTTTCATAATAAAGCATTATAGCACAAAAATCAGAAGTTGCTTGTTTTTTCTGAAAAAACAAACAAGTTTTGATCGCACATGATGTCTTCTGCGATGAACAGATCGGAGCCTGTACTTCGAACCGTTCGAGCCCGGCAGGGCTTGAACATAGAAAAAAGAGCCATCCATCGGATGACTCTTTTTTCTATCTCTTTGAGAGCACGAGACGGGATTCGAACCCGCGACCCTCGCCTTGGCAAGGCGATACTCCACCACTGAGCCACTCGTGCACACATACCTTCAAAACCACATATTGAAATCCATCTTCACCGTTTCATCAACCAACCAGACCTTCCTGGATAAGCCCTCGACCGATTAGTAACAGTCAGCTCCGTACATTACTGCACTTCCACCTCTGCCCTATCTACCTCGTCGTCTTCAAGGGGTCTTACTTCTTTCGAATGGGATATCTCATCTTGAGGGGGGCTTCACGCTTAGATGCCTTCAGCGTTTATCCCTGCCGGACTTGGCTACTCTGCCATGGCTCTGATAGCCAACAGATACACCAGTGGTCC
>OBZC01000228.1_pt1 | contig 78883 bp, 62 predicted proteins | sample 1538231 | NCBI WGS metagenome assembly OBZC01 (sample SAMEA2580225, study PRJEB22360) | human gut metagenome | biome: human gut; feature: human-associated habitat; material: faeces | place: Denmark | collected 2008/2010 | reverse complement strand
CAATTAACAACCGTCAGGGAATTGTAATTGATGGTGAAGGTTCAAAGGTTATTTGCAAAGACTAATTTGAAAATTCCAGTTTGCGCACTTCTTCCTGACAAGGGGCAGACCACAAAAATTACATAAAGGAGACACTCCACAATGGAATACAAACGCTTTGGCAGTAAGATCATTGTCCGCATCGACAAGGGCGAGGAGATCCTTGAAAAAGTAAAGGAGCTTGCGCTGAAGGAAAACATCCGCCTCGCCGCCGTTCAGGCGCTGGGTGCCACCAACAGCTTTACGGTGGGCGTGTACAATGTGGCGGAAAAGAAATACTACGCCAACACCTTCAGCGGCAGCTTTGAGATCGTTTCTCTGACCGGCACCATCAACACCATGAACGGTGAATTTTACACCCACCTGCATATGAGCGCCGGGAACGACAAGGGCGAGGTGTTCGGCGGACATCTGAACCGGGCAGTGGTCAGCGCCACCTGCGAGATGGTGGTCGATGTTCTGGACGGAACGGTAGACCGTGCGTATGACCCTGTTACCGGGCTGAACCTGTTCCAATTCCAGTCTGATAAAGAGAATGTTTGAGGAGAAGCTGCCGGTGGATGCCGACATAGGAACCACCGCGGAAAACGGGCAGCTTTGAAAAAGCTTTGAGGGAAAGTGAAATGAAGATTCGGAAAGCAGAGGAAAAAGATATTCCAAGACTCCTTGCCCTGCTGGGGCAGGTATTGCAGATCCATGCAGAGATCCGCCCGGATATTTTTATTCCCGACACCACCAAATACACCGTCTGTGAACTGGCAGAGCTTCTGAAGCAGGAGGATAAACCCATCTACGTTGCCGTAGACGAGGATGATGTGTGCAGAGGCTATGCCTTCTGTCAGATGCAGGAGCAGCCTTTTTCCACCAATATGGTGCCCTTCAAGTCGTTGTTTATTGATGACCTTTGCGTTGACCGGCAGGCACGGGGGCAGCATATCGGTGAAAGTCTGTTTGAATATGTGAAGCAGCAGGCAAAAGAACTGGGCTGCTATGAAGTGACCCTGAACGTCTGGGCAGGAAATACCCCGGCAGAGCACTTCTACGAAAAGATGGGTATGAAAACAAAGGAACGGCAGATGGAGTACATCCTGTGAATCGGGTGAGAGCGATGACGCTCTGACCGGGCACTATTTTTAAAAACCGCGATGTGAAAAAGGAGAAACCGCATGACATACACAAAACAGACCCTTCAGCAGGATCTTGCTGCCATGGGGCTGACTGGCACTGAAACCATTCTCATCCACTCCGCCATGAAGTCCATTGGTGCTGTCGAGGGCGGTGCAGACACGGTTCTGGACGCGCTGATGGAGTTCTTTGCGGAAGGTCTGCTGTTGCTGCCCACCCACACATGGCAGTCCATCGATCAGGACCACCCGGTGTTCGATGTCCGCCGCAGTCCCTGCTGCGTGGGCATCCTGCCGGAACTGTTCCGGCAGCGGCCCGGGGTAGTGCGTTCTCTTCATCCTACGCACAGCATCGCGGCCTGCAGCAGGGGCGCAGCAGAATATCTGGCAGGGGAACTGGAAAACAACACCCCCTGCACCCCCGGTGGCTGCTACGACCGTCTACGGGCGGTCGGCGGAAAGATCCTGCTGCTGGGCGTCAGCCATGCCCGGAACACCTTCCTTCACAGCGTGGAGGAGGTGCTGAACGTCCCCAACCGGCTTACCGACAAGCCCTTGCAGCTCACTGTGGTGGATGAAGCCGGGGCAGAGCACACCGTTTATATGCGCCGCCACTACAATGCGCAGCAGCCCCACATCTCGGAGGATTTCGTCAAGCTGGAGCAGGCGTATCTGGACTGTGGTGCAGCGAAAAACACAAAATTTGGCGACGCGGCGTGCATCTTGTGCGACGCGAACGAGCTTTTCCGAGTGACGCGGCACGTCCTTGCCCCTGACCCGGAGACGTTTGTTACCGAGCCGGTGATCCCGGCGCAGCGCTGGAAGGAGCTGTGCACGGAAACACGATAAGAGACAGTATCCCGACAAAAGAAAGAGGAAAACAGAATGCAGACATACAGCCGCAGACCCTCTGCTGTCAGCCGCTTTGAGCTTAGCGCAGCAGCACTTCATATCATTGCCATGGCACTGATGCTGATGGATCACCTCTGGGCGACCCTTCTGCCGGCGCAGGACTGGCTGACCTGTGCCGGGCGGCTGGCGTTTCCCATCTTTGCGTTTATGGCGGTAGAAGGCTACTTTTACACCCGAAACCTGAAGCGTTATGCCCTGCGGCTGCTGCTGTTTGCACTGCTTTCGGAAGTGCCCTTTGACCTGATGTATGGCGGGACATGGTTCTACCCGGTGCACCAGAACGTGATCTGGACGCTGCTGCTGGGGCTTTTGGGTGTGCATCTGATGGAAACGGTGCGCAAAAAGCAAAAGCTCTGGGTCTCACTGCCGGTGTGTGCCGTAGTAGTGGCAGCAGGAGCGCTGCTGGGAACGCTGGGTATGACGGATTACTACGGCGCTGGCGTGCTGACTGTGTTCGCCTTCTACCTCTTCCGGGGCCGGAAATGGTGGTGCCTGCTGGGACAGGCGTTGACCCTGTACTGGATCAATGTGGAGCTTCTGGGCGGGTTGATGTACCCCATCCGGCTGTTCGGCATGGAGTTTGAGCTTTGCCAGCAGGGGTTTGCGCTGCTGGCGCTGGTGCCCATCTGGCTGTATCGCGGGCGGCAGGGCTGCCACAGCAAACCATTCCAGTATGCCTGCTATGCCTTTTACCCTGTGCACATGCTGGTGCTTGTGCTGGCGCTGAATTTCGTGAACCGATAGACATCGTCAGAAGCCCATGAACGTCTCCATGATCACAGTGGAAGCCGCCACCCTTCATCAAAGTGCAACAAATATTTGACATTTCTGCACGGCTGCGGTATGCTATGCAGTGGCAATAAAAAGAGAATCATCAGAATGCTGGAGGGGCCTTATGCTGAGAGGGTTCACACCCGACTCCCTGCACCTGATCCGGATAATACCGGCGTAGGAAATGCGTTTCTGCTGCTTGATACAGTGGGCCGTTGGACTCGCTGGCAGGGGGGATGCTTTCCGGACGAAAAGCATCCCTTTTATTTTGCACAAACAAAAAAGAAGGAAAGACTATGAAAACTGAAAACTGCTGTACCGGCTGCAACCGTCCGGACCTGCCCTGGGCAGGCCGTGGCACGGAACTGCCCATTGCAGGCTGCCGCTTTACCCTGTACCCGATGTCGGATAAATACATCGAGATCATTCTGGGCGCGCTGGAAAAGACGGACACCTCCGCCGTGTGGAGCGAGACGGATGCCCTTTCGACGGTCTACCGCGGCAAGCTGCCCTATGTGGCAGACGCTGTACAGGCCCTGTTCCTGAACGCTTACCGCCCCGGCGTCCACATGGCGCTGGAAGGACAGTTCTCCAAGGGCTGCCCGGGGGACGTGTCCGGGGATACGGTGCTGAATCGTGAGGGCGAAGCCCCCAATGCAGAGCTGGTGAAGGACATCCACTTCCCGGTCCACTGCAAGCTGGCTCTGTATCCGCTGGGCGATGCCCAGTATATCGACGAGATCGCCAAGGTGTGGTATATGGCACAGGAGGAGGGCCTGAACCCCAAGACCATTCACTACGCTACCCGCATTGACGGCGACGTGCAGGATGTGTTCACCTACCTGACCCATGTGTGTGAGCTGATGGAGAATGCCCCGGCAGTCCACCACTATGTCCTGCACTTTACCATGAACTGCAACAGCCCGACGGAGGAAAACTAAAATGAATACGAAGAATTGGAAACTGAAAGATGTTCTGTTGATCGCCATCAGCGCCGTGTTGTTTGGCGTGGTCTACCTTGGCTGCACCTACATCGGCGGCGTCCTGTACGGGATGCTGACCCCGTTCGGCATGGCCTCTCTGGGCTATGAGCCGTTCTACGGCATCTACTTCATGGCAGGCGCATTCGGCATCTATGTCATGCGCAAGCCCGGCACCGGCCTCATCGCGGAGCTGCTGGCGGCTGTGCTGGAATGCCTGTACGGCAACTATTTCGGACCCATCATCATCCTGTCCGGTCTGGTGCAGGGCCTTGGCTTTGAGCTTATCATTGCGCTGAAACACTACAAAAAGTTTGACCGGTTGACCATGATCCAAGGCGCAGTCATCTGCTCTGTCCTCACCCTGATCTACAACCTGTTCATCAGCGGCTACAGCAAGATCGCGGTTCCCGTTCTGGCCATCATGCTGGTGGTGCGGATCATCAGCGCCATCGTCTTTGATGGCTTCATCACCCCGATGCTGGCCGATGGCCTCGTCAAGGCAGGCGTCCTGAAGGGCTATGCTGTGGCACAGGGGCAGGACATGGATCTGGAGGACTAAGGAATGTCGGCTGATCTCGCGCTGGAGCTGGAAGATGTCGTGTTCCGCTATCAGGAAAAAGGCAGGCGCAACATTCTGGATCATACCAGCCTGAGCATTCCGGCTGGGACGCTTACGGTCCTGATGGGCGGCAGCGGCTGCGGAAAAAGCACGCTGGCTGCGGTGGCCGCAGGACTCTACCCTGAGAACGGCGGCTTTTTGGAAAGCGGCATCATCCGGCTGTACGGGCAGGATCTAAAGACGCTGGACCCCCAGAAGCGCGCCGCCTACCTGACGGTGCTGTTCCAGAATCCCGACTTGCAGTTCTGCATGAATACCCTGCGGGAGGAGATGCGCTTCTGTCTGGAAAACATCTGTATCCCTGCCGGGAAGATGGATGAACGAATCGAACAGGCCGCCGCAGAGCTTGGCATCGCGCCGCTGCTGGATCAGCCCCTTTCGACCCTGTCCGGCGGCGAAAAACAGAAAGCGGCCCTCTCCTGCCTCTATGTCATGGAGAGCCGCTGCATCCTGCTGGACGAAAGCTTTGCAAATCTGGACCACGAGGCGGCGATCCAGCTGCTGGAGATGCTGCTCAGAATGAAAGCCTCCGGCCGGACCATTCTGGCCATCGACCATAGGGCAGACCTCTGGCTGGAGGCTGCGGATGAGATCATCCTGCTGGAAGAGGGCGGCAGAGTGGCCGCCCGGAGCATCAACTGCAAGAATCTGCCGGAGCACCGCGCGGATTTTGAGCGGCTTGGCCTGTTTTACCCGGGTTCCCGGTCGGAACGGACTGTGGCCCGCCCGGCAGAGGGCAAACCGCTGCTGCAGTTCCGGGGAGTCAGCATCCGCAAGGGGCTGCCCACCCGGCGCAAGTGGGGCCGACCGGTGTACGATGCTCCCTTTTTGGTGCAGAATACGGATGCGGATTTCCCGGCGGGCTGTATGACCGCTGTTCTTGGCCCCAGCGGCACCGGAAAGACCACCACGTTTCTCTCGGTGCTCAGGCAGCACCCCTACACGGGACAGATCTTGTTTCAGGGGCGGGACATTGAAAAAATGAAGCTCAAAGAGCTGTATCGCCATATTGGCATCGTTTTCCAGAATCCGGCGAACCAATTCGTCACCCAGAATGTGGAGGACGAGGTCTGTGTGGGGCTGCGACTCTGGGAGCCGGGCCTCTCCGACGAAGCCTGCCGCCAGCGTGCCGAGGAACTGCTGGACCGCTACGGCCTGAAACGGCAGCGGCGCTATTCGCCCTATATGCTCAGTCAGGGCCAGCAGCGGCGGCTGGCGGTCCTCTCGGTGTTGGCAGGCGGACAGGAGCTGCTCTTACTGGATGAACCCACCTATGGTCAGGATTCCCGCTCGGTGAACGCGATCATGGAGCATCTGCGGGAGAAAGTGGAGCAGGAGGGATTGACGGTGATCTTCATCACCCACGATACCGAGCTGGCTGCGGCTTGGGCCGATAAAATCTACCGGCTGGAAGACACCATGCTGGTGGAAAAAACCGCCGGGGAGGTGCTGTAAATGCTGGAACGCTGGAACCCTACCGTAAAAGCATTTACGGTGCTGGTCTGTGTCATTCTGCTCTCATTCGAGTATCTGGTCAGCCTGAACCTGCTGGTACTGGCCGTCTGCCTGCTGCTGTTGGTATTCTGCTCCCGGGTAAGCCTGAAAAAGATCGGCGTTATCCTGCTTCCCGCCTGCGTCGCGGCATTTGGCTTGTTTGTAATGGGTCTTTACTATGCCCGGGGCGGCAGCACGCAGACCGTAGATATGAGCAGTCTGTCGGCCATGCCTTACAGCGTGCGTGCGGCAATGTCCCAGAACCTGTATACGGCGCTGCAGCTGGCGACCCGTCTGCTGGCCTATGCGGGGCTGGGCATCCTGTTCGCGCTTTCCACCGAGGGCGATTTCTTTATTGCGAGCCTGCTCCACCAGTGCCACCTCCCGCCTAAGTTTGCCTATGGCATCTTGGCGGCGTTCCACCTGATGCCGGGAATGGCACGGGAGTATGCGCAGGTGCGCACAGCTTTTGCGGTGCGTGGTCTGAAAATGGGGCCGCTCTCCATGAAGCCGGTCTTCACGATGCTGGTCAACAGCGTCCGATGGTCGGAGTCCATCGCCATGGCCATGGAGTCCAAGGGCTTCTGCGGGGAGGCACCGCGTACCTACTATACAGTGCCCCGGGTGCACTGGTACGACTTGGCCGCTGCTGCGCTTATGGTGGGCGGCGTGGTGCTTGGAATGCTGTTTCTAAAGCTCTGAGGTGGGTTTCCATCATAATAAGGGGCTGCTGCAAAATGGCGCAACACAAACATCTATAATAATTTCAAAAATAAGCGAAAAATCGAATAATACAAAAAAGCAAGTGCATCACATCTCCATCAAAATTTTGGCTTTTTGAGAAAATGTGTTGCGCTTGCTTTTCTTTATGTGAGATTATGCCTTGAATTATTGCGTAATATCGTCAAAATAATGAGCGCTGTAAGAAATCAGTGCAAAGAGTGAGTTGAGCGCAGCAGAAGCATCGGACAATTCATTCAACACCGGATATGCAACCAAGGGCATCAGCCTGCTGGATAAGCTGGAGGAGCTGTACAAGACCTACGGCTACTGCCTGAACACCCTGCACAGCTATGAGTTCGACGGCAGCGCTGGTTTTGCCAAGATGCAGAACATCATGCAGGCATTCCGGGGCGGCATCAAGGCTTTCGGCGGCAAGAAGGTCGTCAAGCTGCTGGACTACGCGCCGGGTCTGGACGGCCTGCCCAAGTCCGATGTGCTCAAGTTCCTGCTGGAAGACAACTGCTCCATCGTGGTGCGCCCCTCCGGCACCGAGCCGAAGCTCAAGACCTATATCTCCGTCAGCGCAGAGAATAAGGAAGCTGCCGAGAAGGTGGAGGCAGAAATCTCCAAGAGCGCGGAAGAATACTTGAAGTAAGCTCGAAAACCATAAAAATAATCTTCATCACAAAGATGATTTAAAAATGAACTTGTGATATACTGGGAGCGTAAGCTCCCATTGCTGCTCGAAACTTTGCGCACCTCTTCGTGGTGAGTAGCAGGCAACACATGAGAATGTGGCTAAGAATGCAGAGACATAGTAACTGACTGGAAAGTATGCAAAGCTGTTCCAGCAGAGTTTGAAGATAAGCACCGAACAATAGCCTATCAAGTTGGCGTAGGTAAGGAGCGAACGGATAATCGTGTGGCGCTAATCCTAGAGCTGACTAATACAACACAATCGTATGAAATTGTTCGCTATAGTAATGCAACAAGTTCAAATGGAAAACGATGGAGACTTTGCGTAAGTGATCGCAATGGCATTTCTCTCGGTATTCCGGCAGGAGAAAGTCGGAAATTTTGTTTTTATTCTGATGAGTCCTTCTTTGCTGACATAGAGGGTAAGACAGTTGGTTTTGAGTTTGTCCTGGAAAATCGTTTTGATGAACGCTATAAAGAATCCTTTGATTTGGTTGTCATTCGATTCAACTGGGAACGAAAGGATTGCAATATTAAACCTCAAGGATACAAGATACAAGCATTTACGGAAGATCATAAACTTGTTCCGGGCTAATATTGCTTGATACATCTTTTCACCGGTGCTATACTAAAACCACAATACATAATAGAAAGGCTGATTGACTATGCCCAGAACCAAAGGAAGCAAGAATAAACCGAAAGTCACCAACGACTTTGCATCTCGGATTGCAGAAAAGCAGGAATCCGTCACTTCTCTGACTGCTGAAATCACTTCTATCACGGCCAATATCGACACTCTGAAAGCTGACCTGAAAGAGAAAAAAGCCGCTCTCAAGTTTGCCCAGAAGGAACTGACCAAACTGGAAACGAAGAAAGCCGCCGCCGACCAGAAAGCCGCCGAAGCCGCCAAGAAGAACGAAGCGGAAAAACTCGTGAAGAAGTTGCTGGCCGAGGGTGTCAGTGCTGATGATATTATCGAGAAGTTAAAGTAATAAGATGCCGTGTGGACACATCCCGCAATAGGAGTGCAGTCGCACGGCTCTTTTTAGTTAAGGGGAACACAAATGGATACGGTTTGGTATAATAGCTCCATTACGGGTTTTAGGGTTATAAGAACATAAGTTTATCCAGCGGCAACATCAAATTGAAAATGTGCCGGAAGGTTGAACTGTTTGATAAACGCATGGTGCTGGGCGTGATAGTGCCGTAGATCATATCCTAGATGATGTGGCTCAAGAAGTTTGACCATCACCAGATTGAGGTGAATCCGTTTGGCTGCAGAAATCTGCGCAGCATCCAGCCCGCGCTTCGTCATTTGATAGACTTCATCACTGTCCGGCATCAGGTGGGATGTGAAAGCGTTATGCTCATAAGGGTCTTTCCCAAATTTTGTGTAAAGTCCAGACAGCTATAAAACAAGAGCAATTTGAATATGAGGCGGCAGACGGCGAAACCGGCTGTCGCCTTAACAACAACATAACGCCGGCAAGGGGGAATGTCATGGGCGACGAAGCCGTTCATATACCCTTGACATTTCTCCGCAGCAGGTGTTAATCCGGCATACGCTCAGCGAAATAGATGGACAACTGCGCATGGATTCGGCTCCAGTCCTGCCGCCGACCTGTCCACTTTTTCGTAATATCCATCATTGCCAGATACAGCATTTTCAGCAGACTGTCGTCTGTCGGGAAAACGCTCTTGGATTTTGTAACCTTCCGCAGCTGCCGGTTAAATTCTTCGATCGTGTTCGTGGTATAGATCAGACGGCGGACTTCCTGAGGATATTTGAAGTAGGTACTGAGGTTGGCCCAGTTTTCCCGCCACGACTTTGAGATCTTGGGATATTTGTTGTCCCAGTTCTGCGCGAAAGTCTCCAAAGCGTCCGGAGCAGTCTGCTCGTCCACTGCTGCATACACGGCTTTCAGATCGGACATGAGAGCCTTCAGGTCTTTGTAAGAAACGTATTTGCTGGAATTCCGCAGCTGGTGAATCATGCAGTTCTGAATCTCCGTTTCCGGGAACACTGCATGGATGGCTGTATCGAAACCAGTCAAATTGTCTGTACATGCGATAAAAATATCCTCTACGCCCCGATTCCTCAGACCATTCAGTACGGTCGCCCAGAACTTTGCGCTCTCATTCTCGCCGACCCACATGCCCAAAACATCTTTGCGGCCGTCCAGATCAAGGCCGATGGCAATGTATACTGCTTTCTTTACGATCTGCCCTTCGCTGCGGACATGGTAGTGGATCGCATCCAGAAAAACTACGGCATAGATCGATTCCAGAGGCCGCTGCTGCTATTCTTTCGCTACAGGCAGGATCTTATCCGTGATCCGGCTTACCGTAGTGTCAGACACAGACAGCCCGTAGATATCCTGACTGATGCTGGTCTGGTTCTTTTTCAGAAGCTGCGGTTCAAACTCCCCTTTTCGGTCACGGGGAACAGAAACCTCGACATCGCCGAAACTGGTCCGCAGATTTTTGCTGCTGTGGCCGTTCCGACTGTTGTCTGTAGTCTTGTTCTTGTAGTCGTATTTGCTGTAACCAAGATCCTCATCCAGTTCAGCCTCCAGACCATTCTCCATAAATTCGGCAATGGTTTCCTTGAACAAGTCCTGGATGTCGTCCATGCTACCGATGTTCGCCATTTGCAACAGTTCACGGATTTTTGCTCTACGGGCTTTTTCTTCCGGGCTTCGATTCTTTCGGGACATATCTTTTTCCCCCATCCTGATGCTTCTATTTTACACCTTTCCGGAGGTTTACACAATTATTGGGATGGGCTCTTTTCCACTTCAGATAAAGGAAAATTTTTCTCCGTTAGTTCATCCCAATGCTGCGACACGGATGGCGTTAATGATTCTTACCAGGAACGGCTTTGATTTCCCGGTGTATTTTATTGCACTTAAAATAAGTTAGCAACTGAAAGTACATGACTGAAAGGAGGTGCGCCGATGCCGGAATACACATGGGACATGAAGGGATATGCCTCTAAATATGGATTTTATACCAGTGAAAACTTGTCTCGCCGAGAAGCAGAGCGCACCCTACAGTTAGAACCGGAACCGCCTAAAGAATCTGATTTGAACAACTATATCATCCAGGCACAACAGCAGAAGGATTTACGTTATTTGTCCTTCTTTCTGCATCACTGTGAAAAGATGCTCAATGGACGAATTTATAGCTTTTGGCGCAGCGACGGCAACGAGCGATATGATCCAGAGCGCTTCCTTGACTATAAAATGACCTGTGTTGTGGCTGTGATTGAATGTTTTTTAGATTATGATCCCAACACAGGAGCTGACTTTACAACCTATTTGTATCCTTTTATCACAGATGCTCTTCTTTCTTGTCGTATGCTGGAAGAAAGCTGGTCTGTGGATTCTCTGGACCAATACAAGAAAATCCGAGGAATTGCATGGAAATACCGCACATCGGGAGAAAACACAAAGAAAACCATCTCCGAATATGCGGCTGAAAAAAACTGCAAGCAGGAAACGGCTGCTGAATATCTGAATGCTGCAAAAGGGATTCGCAGCCGCCAGTCATTCTATGTTTCCCGACAAGATGAAGACAGCAAGGAAACCGGCGAAGATGTCAGTCGAGACGATTACTGGGACTATGCCGAAATCCTCTGGAATGGTATCAAAGCCGAAGCCATTCAAAAAGCCTTCGATGCTCTTGACTATCGAGAACAAACGTTATTGGAAAAACGCAACGCTATCTGTATGCGCTGCGGCAGAGTAAGTCCCATGAGCAGCCGTTCTTCCTTTGAGGAGCTTGCTACTCTGTTTGAAGGAAGCGGAACCAGCGGTGCGGAACGTGCATATCGCAAGGCGCTGGACAAACTCACCACTATTTTGGTAGAAGAGGGTATTCTGCACGTTGTGCGTCTAAAACGCAAAAACATTACCAGAAAGAAAAAAGAAATCGCCACCGCAATCTATCTGTATCAGGTAGACTACGATGGCGAATGAGGTGAAATATATTTTGACTTTGTGAACCGGACAACGGAAATCCGAAAACTTGCAGAATGTGATCGAATGATAAGTAAAGTATTCTCTAAAAAAGCAATTTGTTACATACAAACTCATCCCTTATTAGTCAACTTAAAAGAGATCGTAATGTCATTCTCTTTGTAAGAAAAATCACGAATTTTGCATTGAACAAATTCGTTCAAACGAATATAATAGAAATGGTAATTGTTTGCTTTTACTGGAGGTGGATTCAATGCTGAATGGCTATATTACAACGCAGGAAGCTGCGCAGAAATGGAACATAAGCGCCCGACAAGTCCAAATCCTTTGTAAGAATAATCGTATAGAAGGCGCTGTACAGATCAATAGAATATGGCTGATACCTGCCAATGTCAGTAAACCCACGAACACCTATAAATATCAATCACAGTCGCAAACAGAGGGAGGGCTGCTGTTTTGAAAAAGAAAGAAGCAAGTGCAAGAATTAAAATCAATCGTCTGTTAGAAGAAGCTGGCTGGCGTTTCTTTGACGATGAAAACGGACCTGCAAATATACAGCTGGAACCCAATGTCAAAATGTCCAAAGCTGATTTGACAGGTCTGGGCGAAAATTTTGATAAGGTGAAGAATGGCTTTGTGGATTTTCTGCTCCTCGATGATAAAGGTAAGCCTTTTATTGTGCTGGAAGCAAAAGCAGAGGATAAAGATCCCCTGGTCGGCAAGGAACAGGCCAGAGAATACGCCAAGTCTTTTTATCTCAAGTATGTGATCCTCTCCAACGGAAATCAGCATTATTTCTGGAATATTTATAAGGGAAACCCGCAGCTTATCACGGCTTTCCCCAGCTATGAAAGCATTCGGGAAAGCAAAGCTATGAACGCCGACCCAGCAAAACTATATTCAGAGGAAATTGGAGCGGATTATATTGCCGTAATCAAAAACCCTCGATATATGGAGGCACCCGAGTACATAAATCCGGAAACTCGTCATCAATTCTTATATGATAATGGACTGCGTTTTCTCCGTCAGTATCAGATCAATGCGCTGAAAGCCTTGCAGGAATCTGTACGACGTGGAAATCAGAGGTTTCTGTTTGAGATGGCAACCGGGACAGGAAAAACGCTCACTTCTGCTGCCGTAATCCGTCTTTTCCTGCGCAGCGGAAATGCGAATCGAGTGCTTTTCCTAGTGGACAGAATTGAGCTTGAAAATCAGGCTAAGAAAAACTTCCAGAATTATCTTGCTCCTGATTATCACACAGTTATCTTCAAGGAGAACGTAGATGATTGGCGGAAAGCGGAGGTTGTCGTTTCCACCGTACAAACGCTTATGTTCAACAATAAGTACAAGCGTTTTTTTAAGCCTACCGACTTTTCACTTATCATTGCCGATGAAAGTCATCGTTCCATCAATGGAAACAGCCGTGCTGTATTCGAGTATTTTCTCGGCTATAAGCTGGGACTGACGGCTACGCCCAAAGACTATATCAAGAATATTGATGTAGAAAAGCTAAAAGCAACTGATCCACGGGCATGGGAAAAACGGCAACTGCTGGATAGCTATAAAACCTTTGGCTGTGAAAGCGGCGACCCAACATACCGCTATTCGCTGCTGGATGGTGTTCGGGACGGCTATTTGATCAATCCCACAGTAGTGGACGCCAGAACTGATGTTACAACAAAATTATTGGCAGATGAAGGTTATGCCGTGATTTCGCAAGGGGATGAAGCGGACGAAGAACAGGAAGAAACCTACTTTGCCCGTGACTTTGAAAAGAAGTTTTTCTCCGAAGAAACCAACAAGATATTTGTCAAAACTTTTATGGACAATGCACTCCGTGACCCGATTACCGGAGAAATTGGCAAAGGCATCATCTTTTGCGTAAGCCGCAAACATGCAGCAAAAATCACACAGCTGCTGAACGTGTATGCAGATATGATGTTCCCCGGCAAATACTGTTCGGATTTTGCTATGCAGATTACATCAGACGTTATGAACGCACAGACATATACAATCAACTTCCAGAACAATAATCTGAGCGGAACAACCAGTTTCCTGGAAGGGTATAAATCATCCAAGACCAGAATCTGTGTCACAGTGGGCATGATGACAACCGGGTATGACTGCGAAGATTTGCTGAACATCGGGTTACTGCGCCCTATCTTCTCTCCCACAGACTTTATTCAGATTAAGGGCCGTGGTACACGAAAACATGATTTCATCTTCAAAGAGCGAAACGGCGGTCAGGAAATCGTCCATAAGTACCCCAAGGAAACATTCAAACTGTTCGACTTCTTTGGGAACTGCGAATATTTTGAAGAAAAGTTTGATTATGATGAAGTCTTAAAGCTGCCCCGATTCCAAGGCAGTAGTATGTCGCCTGGTACTCCACCTGTTGATCCGGATGGATATGAAAACTTTGCTCCTGACCCGCTGAAAACACTGGTGGAGACCAAAATCGGCGCTGAGGGCATGAAGATTGACCGGATGTACTTTGATAAATTTGAGGAGACTGTCAAAGAAGATCCGGTTGCGAGAGAACAGTATGAGCAAGGCAACTATCCAGCTGTCATCCGCTATATTGATGACTACATTATGAATCAGCCCAACGAGTATTACACCTGGGACAAGCTGCGGCGCTCCATTGGCAGCGATCGCCGCATCACGGCCCGGGAAATTCTGGACAAAATCTTTGGTGTCCTGCCCTTCTTTAAGAGTAAAAAGGAATTGGTAGAGGATGAATTCGAGGGATATGCCCTGACGCACAGTATTCCGTCAGAAAAGTATGCCGATGTAAAAGAGTTCTTTGCCACTTATGTAACGGACAAAGATGTGCGCAGAGCCATCGAAGACCGAAAATTCCAGCTGCTTGGAACGGACATCAGCACATACACTATGGCTGATCTGAAGCATTTAGGGCTGGATAATATGCAAAGCGTGGTAGATTACGTTGCCGATAACGTCAATGTATCCCGCTTTATGTAGGAGGAAAGAAAATGTTGACATTTGACGTAAAGCGCAAGATCAATACGCTGCGTGATATTTTGGTGGGCAAGGTGCCCGATCCCAAGGCGCAGGTTGAACAGATTACCATTGCGCTCATTTATAAATTCATGGATGACATGGATATAGAAGGTTTGGAATTTGGCGGCACCCGGCAGTTTTTTACAGGTGAGTATGAGAAGTATGCCTGGACGGAAATCATGAAGCCCGAAAACAGCGGGCAGCAAAGGGCTTTTCTCTATGCGGAAGGCATTGAAAAAATGGCTACGAACCCCAACCTTCCGCAGCTGTTCCGGGATATTTTCCGTGGAGCATATATCCCTTATCGGGACCCGGATACCTTGAATATGTTCCTCAAAGAAGTCAGCGACTTCTCGTATGACAACAGCGAGGACTTGGGTAATGCCTTTGAATATCTCCTGTCCATTATGGGCAGCCAGGGAGATGCCGGCCAGTTTCGTACCCCCCGCCATATCATTGATATGATGGTGGAAATCATAGACCCGAAGAAAAACGAGACTATTCTGGACCCTGCCTGCGGTACAGCCGGTTTTCTGATCAGTGCCTATCGTCACATTCTTGCACAGAACAAGGATGAGGATGGCAAAAGCACACTGACCGCCGATGACCGAAAGCGTTTGACGGAAAACTTTGCTGGGTATGATATTTCTCCCGATATGGTGCGTCTGTCTCGGGTAAATATGTACCTTCACCATTTTACAAAGCCCAAAATCAGCGAATATGACACCCTAACCAGTGAAGAAAAATGGGATGATTGTTATGATGTCATCCTTGCGAATCCGCCTTTCATGACACCAAAGGGTGGAATTATGCCCCATAACCGCTATCGAGTAAAAGCTAAACGCTCCGAAGTGCTGTTTGTGGACTATATTGCCGAGCATCTGAATCCAACAGGCCGGGCAGCAATCATCGTTCCGGAGGGCATCGTGTTCCAATCAGCCAATGCTTACAAGGAACTTCGGAAATATCTGGTGGATGATGGTTTGCTATATGCGGTAATTTCACTGCCTGCCGGTGTCTTTAACCCGTACAGTGGTGTTAAAACCAGTATTTTGCTCATTGACAAGTCTTTTGCCAGATTGAAAGATGAAATTCTTTTTGTAAAACTGAATAATGACGGATTTGATCTGGGAGCGCAGCGCCGTGAAATAGAGGGTAGCGAAATCTCGGAAATCATTCGCATTGTCCAAAAATACCATGCTGATCTTGAACCGCAAACAGCGGATGATGACATTCTCCATCACCCGCTGTTTACCATCGCTAATAAAGAGAGAGTTGCAGAGCAAGATTATATTTTGGTAGGGGAACGCTATAAAGGAGATAAGTCATTAGATACAACTTATCCAGTTGTACCACTATCTGATATTTGTGAAATCAACGCTGAGAACAAAAATCCAACACTGGCATTTGGGGATGACGAGTTTATCTATATTGATATCTCGTCTGTTGAAAATGGTACAGGTAAGGTTGATTTTTCTAATAAAATAAAAGGAATCGATGCGCCCAGTAGAGCAAAACGAGCAGTAAGAAAGGGGGACATTCTTTTTTCAACTGTTCGTCCTAACCTAAAAGCGTATGGATATGTTGAGCGTGAAGATTGTAATTGTTGTGTCGCATCTACAGGTTTTGCTGTCATCTCCGCAAAAACCAAGGTTTTGTCCAAATATGTTTACTACATGCTCTATAGCGAACCTGTACAAACCCAACTTTCATCTATGATGGGAAAGGGAGCCTATCCCAGTGTAAACCAAAAGGATGTATCACAAATTAAGATTCCGTTACCTTCATTATCCATTCAGGAAGATTTTGTTGCTGAACTTGATAGTTATCAGAAAATCATTGATGGAGCTCGACAAGTTGTAGATAACTATGTTCCTAATGTTACTATTGATAAAACTTGGAGAGAAATTCCTATTGGGGAATTATATGATATTAGTTATGGGTTAACTATCTCCATACCACAAAACGAAGATGATAACGGAATTAAAATCATCTCTACTGCGGAATTGCGTTTAGATGGTTTCCTTGATTTATCCAAAATCAGAAAAGTAAAGTATGAGGATAGATACACAAGGTTTATTCTTCCTCATAATTGTTTGTTATTCAATTGGAGAAACGCTCCTAAACATGTCGGTAAAACTGCTCTTTTTACTAAAGATGATGGTGAATATATAAGTGCATCGTTTTTGCTTACATTAGTAAATAAGGCACCTGACATAATCGATAATAGATATGCATGGTGGGCCATTAACGATTTGCGAAGGAAAGGGTATTTTATGAGAAATGCCCGTCAGGCAGTCAACCAAACAAATTTCAATGGTGAGTTATTAGCTCAAACTAAAATCTCGGTACCTTCACTCGATACTCAATTAGATATTATTGCTAAGCTTGAAGAGGAAATATCTATCGTAAAGCAAAACAAACGACTTATAGATATTTTTGAGCAAAAAATTGCAGATAAAATCAGCGAGGTCTGGGGTGAAAAACAATGAGTCCACGATCATCTACAGTTGTGTTTGATACAAGTAAAATTGAAGAAGCTATAGAAAAAGCAGTACAAGCAGTATCCGCTGACATTTCGTATCCTGAAATACCAGAGGATTTGTTTGAGATTTTTGCATATTTGCCGGAACTGTTCCAAGACGGAGATGAAGAGCGATATATAGAAGCTCTTTCATTGGCTATGCAGACCAGCTACGAAAATGGCCTGTATCAATTTGCATACATGCAGTATCATATGCTCTTTATGACTGCGATTTATTTTGTCCTTCTGAAATTATACGTCCTACATCACGATGAGATGGAGCAAGCACTATATTATCTTTTAAAAGATCGATATAATGAGTTCTTTGGAAAAGAAAACACCAAGGACGGACAGTTGTATTTTGGAAGTTTTGCGGCTATTGGAGAAAGTGATGTTTTTAAACTCCTACATATTGTTGGAATGGATACCAATTTAGAAGGCGAGCTAAAGAAGTTAGTCAAAGAACGAAATGACTACGCCCATGCAAATGGCCGGCTGCTCCTGACATCAGAAGAATTTTTTCTTGAAAAAATCCGGAACTTTAATCATTGTATCGACAGAGTTTTTGCACTAATCAAAAATGACGTTTTGCAGCTGTACTTCTCAACTTTGAACGATCCGGATTTTTACGATCCGGATATTCGAGCCTATTTAGACCCGACACAGCAAGTCCAAGAGGAGATTGTAAAAAAATATTCGTTCTCTCGTTTCGAACTAAACTGGTGTCGGAAATTTAATATCAAACAGTTGGAATCCAGCGAAAATTATGCAAGCAAAAAGGAGCTTCATATCGCTCTAAGCAAGTACTATAAAGAACTTAAAAGTGAGCTCTAAAGATTCATCTAATGCTACAGATAATAGGGGGTGATTTTTTGGAAGCAGAAGAACGAAAAACAGCTATGAGCCACGATGAAATGCAGGATTATTGGGAAACGCTGTGTTCATTTACACCGGATTGATCTTGATGGTGAAAACATAGACATTCATTGGAGCTTTGCTCCTGGGGAATCGGAATAAATAAAGGCCGCCCATGCTGGGCGGCCTTTTCGCTTAATTTGCGGAATCGCTGAATTTACGCGCACTTTTCGCTGACTTTTCGCAAAATGCGCGAATAACGCGATTTTGTTGGCGCCGACAAAATCGACAGGTTATTTGTCTACTCTGATATAACTACTGCAAACCTCAACGGTTGATTGCGATTCCAAGGGAAATTCTCGAATCTCTTTTCCATTATAGGGAACAGGGAAGGCAAATACAATGTTCCGAATCCAGTTGCCATTTGGCTGTTTTTCCGGGAAAATATCAATGCGCTCGATGAAGGCGCGCATGAATTCCTTTTGCTCCACCTCAGTGGCGGCATTGTAGACTTCATCGAAGGCCAGAAGCAGGTGATAGATGTTGTCAGCTGTGATCTTCTCCTGATGAATGTCATCAATCTGACCCTGGATTTCAGCGAGCTGGGTTTCCATGTCCTCAATCAGTTCATATTGCTCATCGTAACGCCGTTGCAAATCCAAAGCCTTACGGTCATAATAGGGATCATTAAAGTCCAGTGTGTCCATCTGGTGCTCCAGACGGGACTTCGTACTGAGTCGCTGGCGGAGCTGCGCTTTGATTGCATCGGCCTGACGGTCTAACTCGCTGGTATCGACTGCGGAACCGATTTTCTCTTTGATGGCATCTACGAAGCGTGGGTCGTGAACCATAGCGGATACGATGGATGCGACCATCTGATTGATTTCGTTCTGTTCAATGTTCAACCGGAAAGAACATTCGTGTCCAGTCTGCCCTTTGATGCTTTTGCAGAAGTAGTAGTAACGAGTTTTGTTATCCTTGCTGTGAGCCTTAGAGACATTTCCGTACAGATTCCGTCCACAGCAGAGGCATTTCAGAATGCCGGAAAGAATATGTGCGTGGTCTGGGTCGCGGACCTTTTCACGCCGCCCTGTGGTACGCTGACGCTTGGTCTGTGCAAGATTCCAGTCGTCCTCGGAAACGATGGCTTCATGTTGACCGACATAGACGGGAAACTCGGATTGCTTCACAACGTGCATTTCGTTTCGAGTGCCGAGTTTCTTTTCAACCTTGCGGCGACCAAATGCAATCTTACCGCAGTAAATGGGATTGTCCAGAATACCTCTAACAAATACAGCAGAAAACTTTGGGATAGTTCCATTCTGACGGAGCTTTTTCACATAGCCATGGGTGTTCAGATACCGGGCAATACCTGCTACACCATCGTTGGTATGGATAAAGCGGTCAAAAATAACACGGATAACTTCCACTTCATCGTCTGCAATCGAAAGCTCGCCATTTTCCAGCCTATAGCCATAGGGTGCAAAGCCGCCGTTCCATTTGCCCTCACGGGCTTTCTGTTCACGGCCGGCCATCGTTTGAGCACGGATATTCTCACGTTCAATTTCAGCAACAGCAGAAAGAACAGAAATCATTAACTTGCCGGAATCTTTGGAACTGTCGATGCCATCTTCTACGCAAATCAAATTGACACCGAAATCCTGCATAAGCTGCAAGGAGTTCAGAACATCGGCCGCATTGCGCCCAAAACGGGAGAGTTTGAATACCAGAACATAAGAAACGCCGTCTTTACAGTCTTGCACATCTCGCAGCATCTGTTGAAATTCGTGCCGACCTTGAATGTTCTTACCGGAAAATCCTTCATCAGAATATTCTCCAGCAATGACCATATCTTCATAATCGGCATATTTGCGCAGCTTTTCACGCTGTGCATCAAGGCTGTAACCGTCCACCTGCATGGCCGTAGATACGCGAGTATAAATGTAGCATTTGGTGCGTGCTTTTTTCATAAGAAATCCTCACTTTCGGCGGTTGGTTGTTGTGTGAGATTTTCATGCTGGATATAATACTCTAGCAACCGGAGTACATACTCTGGCGCATGGCGGTGGCCGAGTTCCCATTCTGTTACAGTGCGGTAGGGAATTTGGAAGAAAGTGCAAAACTCCCGGCGGTTCATCCCAGTCGATTCGCGCAGTTCGAGGATTTTGTCTTTGCAGTCCATAAAGTTACCCTCATATATGTAAAACACGCTACGCAATTATTTTAACATAAAAATAAAAATTACGCAACGTGTAAATCTGCTTATGCAGCTTTACTGTTGGTCGCGCAAAGCGGAGACTCCTTTTGCTCCAGTACAGTTGAGCCATATTTTTGAATCAGCTTTGCCATAACATCGATACAGCGTACAAAGGATGCATTGTCAGTTTCGGTGTCATAGTATTTTTTCAATAGGCAACTCCATTTCCTTGTAGCAGAACTTTGACAGTCCTGCGAATTTTAGAAACATCCCTTGATTCATCCGATCAAAAGTTTCAGTCGCTCCAGCTTTTCCTGCGCTGTTTCTTTGCGGAAACTCACGCCGATGCAGGAAACAGGAACACACATTTCCAGCAGGCGGTCATAGATGCGGGCATGGGCGGTATCCTGTGGGTATCGTATCTCGCCCAGCGTCAGGTTGGTGGTGATGATCAGCGGCTTCCGGCTGCGGTATCGGCTGTCCACGATGTTGTAGATCTGTTCCAGTGCGTATTTGGTGCCACGTTCCATGCCGAAATCGTCAATGATGAGCAGGGGGTAGCGACAGAGATTGTCCACAACATCGTTCCGCCCGGAAAAGCTGCTGTTCAACTCATTCAGGATTCGGGCGAAGTTTGTCATACGCACAGGCACTTCCTGCTCCATCAGAGCGTTTGCAATGCACCCGGCAAGGAAACTCTTGCCGGTGCCTACACCACCCCAGAGAAGAAGCCCAAGGTTCTCTGCGCGCATGGTCTGCCATTGCTCTACATAGCGGTGTGCGTGGTGCATCTGTGGGCTGCGGCCATTGTCGTTTTCAAAGGCCCAGTCCAGCATTGACGGGTCAGAAAATCCCTCTGCTTTCAGCCGCCGCACAAGGTCGTTGTGCTTTTGCTGGCTGATAAGGGTTTCTTGTTTTTCTCTTTCTGTGCGCTGGCAGATGCATTCGATTGGGTGCTTGTTCTTGCCCATCAGGGCAATGCCCTTTGCAAAGAACGCTTCTTTTGGGGTGTGACATTTTCCGCAGTAAAGCAGACCGTCCTCGCCATAATAATCCTCGGTGTTTTCGGGAATACTGGAAACGGACTGTTCTAAAATTTTCTCAATCGTCTTTATAGGCTTTCTCCTTCCTTGAATGTGTAGTCCGGGATGCCCGGTGTCGATTTTCGTTCTGTTTTCTGCCGCTTTGCCCAGATACGCAGGGTGGCGGCATGGTCGGCGTACTTCTTACCGGTGGACTGGATATAAGCTGAAAGTTGCTCGATCAGGCTGTCCAGCCCGGAGAAATCGGCTTTAAGCCGCTTGTACTCCATCTCTGTTAAAAAGACATTTTGATATTCTCCAAAGGTCAAATGAGCGTCTGTTGTTCTTATCAGGTGGCTATCTTTCAGGTTGTTCTTATAACGTTGGTTAGTGGAACACTTTTGTTCCATGGAAGATATCATTTCTGTTCCATCGGATGGAACAAAATCGTTCCATGCAGGGGAACGTTTTTGCACTGTCGGAATTTTTACAAAGATACTGTTGGGCACAGTAATGCGACCTCTTCTGCGCTCAATCAAATCGGCATCTTCCAGCGAGCGCAACGCACGTTTAATGCTCATAGTGCTGCATCGCAGAGCTTTGCTTAATGCAGAAAGAGGGAAAATCACATAGACGAAGCCGCGCTCATCCATCCAGTTGTTCTTTTGAGAAAGAGTTGCCCGGTCAAGCAGCAGGGTGTAGAGCAACTTCGCTGTGTGGCTCAAGTCGGTATCCAGCAGAAAGCGGGGATAGGGCAGATATTGCGGTAAAGGTGTAGTGACAGTCAGGTAGTCGGAAATAAAACTCACCTCCAGTGCTTTTTCATTAAACAAATTTTTGGAAAGCATTTTACTGGCTGTTGGTAGTCTCCAGAAGATGCTGCCGATGCTGCTCTTTCAGATGCACAATATAGCTTTCTGCCTTTTGCAAAGCAGCAATAACTTTTGCTTCAATCTCTACATTTGTCAGAAAGTCGGGATACAGAGCAAAGCATTGTTCGAGACGGAAAATAAAGCTATCAGAGGCACTGTTGATTTCACTGAACATTCCTTCGGCATCGGCGACATGATCAACCGTTGCCATCTTTTCTCCTAGCTCACGAATGGTCTGGAGTTCGGTGCTGCGCTTTCCCGATGAAATAAAAGGTCGATTCTCCGAGAGTGGATCGGCCGTTTGGATCTTCGATGTGGCAGCAGTAGAAAAATTGTTTTCGGCGACCTTGGAAAGCAATTCTGAATTTTCATAGGTGTCTGCACTATCGTCTGGTTTACCGTTCAGCTTTTCCTCTCGCCACGTTGATACCACGGTGGGCAATGCTTCCGTGGGAGTTCCACGGATAATGGTAGCCTCTCGCTGGGATAGCTTAAGTTTGCCGGATAAGATTTCTTCCTGAATGCCGGGGCAGTATTTTTCCATCAGCTCAACGGTTTTCATGAATTGCTCGGCACGAATTACGAAAGAAGGGCTTACATTGTTTTCTTTGGCGATTCGTTCGGTCGTGTTTTCTACCGATGGCAAATTGTCAATTTGACAGTTTGCCACCTGTGTGTACTGATTGCCATGATTTCCCCCACGAGTAGATTTTTCAGAATGATACTGCTTTCCAATCAGAAACTTTTTCTGTTCGGGTGTCAAATTCCGGCGACCCAGCTGATGTTTGCAGATCCATGCAAGAACATCTTCACGGGTTTCGCAGGTGCAGGAGATCGAGCGGGTGGTATAAGGGATTTCTGGGTGCTGCTGGAGAATCTTATAGCGATTATGATCATCAACAAGAATGTTGCCCCAGACGATCAGGGGAGACAGGACTTCGCCCTCTGAAAGGATGTTTTCTTCCAATTGCTGAAATTCTTCATCGGTCAATGCAGGAATCTGAGATTGAAATTCGGAGTCGATGATAAATTCAAACTTGTTTTTATTCATAGGCAAAATCTCCTTTCAAGAATTTATTGGTAGTTCAGCCGTTATCTCCGCGTGGATTTCCTGCCCCTTCCGGCGACGTCTTCCGGCTCGCTCTTGCGAGATCATCGCCGGGTATTCCATGCAGACGGTCATTTGGTTCTCAAGGTTCAATGATAGATTTGAAACTAGGCTAACACATTCATGGGAGATTTTTTAGGACATATTACGTCCGGTTTTTACGAAAGTTGATTTGAATTTCTGCTAAAAATCGGATATTCAGTGCCTGAACTGGTGTGAAAGCAATGAAGAATGTGCTTCTGTGGACTTAGTGTATCACATCGCAAATTTTGTTTTTAGGAACTGGTAGTTCCGGTTTTTGAGGATTTTGAAGTGAATTCAAAAGTGAAATCGGAACTACTGGTTCCGGTTTTGCGTATCAACGTGATCTCAAATTTGGGGTGCCGTTCTCTCTGTATGGCTTTCCTGCCCCCTTTCAGCGGCGTTTTCCGGCTCTCCTTGTCAGGGTCATGGCCGGGGTATCCCATGCAGACGGTCATTCGGTTCTCAAGGTTCGATGAAGGCTTGTAGAAAGCATATCATAATGAAGCAGAAATTTTTAGGAAGCATTCCTTCCGGTTTTCAGTGGATTTTAGGAGAATCCCAAGGAAAAAACGGAAGGGATGCTTCCGCTTTTTGCCTTCAAAACCGGAAGTAATAGTTCCGGTTTTGTGCAATATTGAATGAATAAACGACGATTTTCTGAAAACGATTTTTTTCTACAAGAAATTTGCTTATTCAGCGTCTATTAAGATACGCAGTCGGCACAGTTTATGTGCTGAATATCGGGTTTTGGCGAAGCTCAACAAGTGTTTTTTAAGTCGGATTTGAAAAATCTGATTCAAAAATTTCGAGGCGGTACCAACTCGCCCTGTTTGCTGCGACTGCAAATGCAAAAACTTTCCGAGCAGAAAAATAACCGTCCGCTTCAAGTTGAACTTGAAAACGGACGGTCTCGATTGCAAAATGATTTTCAAATTTGGGAAGCACGTTGAGAGGTTTCATAGCACCCGCAAGCAATGCAGACGTATATACATCTGCTTATTTTGCGTTGAAAAACGCTTGTTGGGAGCACCCAAACCCTTGAACTGCATCCCGTGGATGCAGGCTGTTTTAAGCAAATAAAAAGGAAAACTGTTTTACTTTTTGCGGAATTCTCCATATAGCCACTCTGCCAGAGCTGACATAATAGCCTTGTACTTGCTGGTATCCTCAAACAAGGAAGAGAAGGTGTCCTGCGCTTCGAGATAGCTGTTCTGTGCGGCGGTGTCAAAGGCTTTGGGGAAGATGCTCTCGGTGAAGATCTGCGGGTCGGAGCTGCGGGCCAGCTTTGCCAGCTTCGGGTCAGCCAGCAGACGGTCATGCAGGGCAGTAAGCAGCACCCGGTCGGCATTGGTGAACTCACCCTTGAACTTCTCGTTGATCTTCAAAATGATCTCGTCCAGCGGCTCCTTGGAGTCGTGGCCGAGAGCACCCTTCTGGGTGACCGGCTCGTAGACGCCCTTAGCGTGTTCCAGCTCGATGGCACCGGTAAAGGTCTTTTGCAGATTGTAATACTCCAGCTGCAATTTGCCCTCCAGATCCAGCGGAGAGACCTCGTCCGGCGGCAGCAGTTTGAGCAGGTAAGCGCAGAATACGTTCTCCTTGTGCAGCTTTTCATCAAACATCCGCGCCACCTGCGAAACGTAGCCGTACCACTTGACAAGGCTGCGCAGCAGGCGGCGGAACTGGTACCGCTCGGCCTGCGTTTTCTGGTTGTAGCGGTCTGCCACCGGCTTCAAGACACTGCTCATGCGGCCCACGGCATTTTTATCCTGCTTGGTGCTGCGGAAATACTCCTTGGCAAAGGCTTCCACGTCTGCATCGGAATAAACGGCAAAGCTCCGCAACTCCTTCTGGGTCTTGTAAATGAGGTCGGTGTTGACCTCCTGCTCCAGAAACGTCTCCTGATAAAACGGCTGGAAGGCCTCTCGGATGTCCTCTGCCTTGTTCACAAAATCCAGCACAAAGGTGTCGATTTTACTGGGACAGGTACGGTTCAGACGGGAGAGGGTCTGCACCGCCTTGACTCCCTTCAGCTTTTTGTCCACGATCATGGTGTGGAGCAGCGGTTCGTCAAAACCGGTCTGGTATTTTTCTGCCACGATGAGCACATTGAAGTTGTTGTGGAACTCCTTTTTGGTCTGGCTCTCTGCAATGTGGCTGCCGTCGGCGCGGACGTTCAGGGACTGCTCCGTGTACTCCACGCCGCCGTCCGGTACGGCACCGGAAAATGCCGCTAAGATCTGCACATCGTCATAGCCCTGCTCCGCAATGTAGCGCTTGACCTCGTGGAAGTACCGCACCGCCGCCAGCCGGGAGGAGGTGACCACCATCATCTTGCCCCGTCCGCCGATCTTGTGGCTGGTGGTCTCCCGGAAGGTCTCTACAATGATCTTTGCCTTCTGGCTGATGTTGTAGGGATGCAGCTCTTCATACTTGCGGATGAGCTTCGCCGCCCGGCTGGCAGGCAGGTCGGGGTTATCCGGGATGGTCTTGGCGATCTTGAAGCAGGTGGAATAGGTCATGTAGTTTTGCAGCACATCCAGAATGAACCCTTCTTCAATGGCCTGCCGCATACTGTAAATGTGGAAGGGGTGGTGGCTGCCGTCCGGGTACTCGGTGCCGAACAGTTCCAGCGTGGCGGCTTTTGGGGTGGCGGTAAAGGCAAAGAAAGACAGGTTCTTGTGCCGCCCGTGGGAGGTCAACTCCTTCACCAGTGCAGCCTCCGGGTCGATCTCGTCCTCCGCTTTGCCTTCCAGCTCGGCATATTCCCGCAGCGCATCCTCGGTGTCGGCAAGGGCGGCTTTCAGCTTCAAAGCAGAGGTGCCGGTCTGGGAGGAGTGCGCTTCGTCGATGATAACGGCATAGTTCTTCCCGGCGGTCTTGTTCACCTCAGTATAGATGACCGGGAACTTTTGCAGTGTGGTAATGATGATGCGTGCGCCGTTGTTGATGGCATCCCGCAGGTCACCGGAGTTTTTGTCCTCGCCGATGGCCTCCACCGCACCCAGCGTGTGGTCAAAGCCGGAGATGGTCTCCTGCAGCTGTGCGTCCAGCACGGTGCGGTCAGTCACCACGATGACGCTGGCAAACACCGGCTTGTTCTCGGTGTTGAACAGGGAAGCCAGCCGGTACGCCGTCCAAGCAATGGAGTTGGACTTGCCCGATCCGGCGCTGTGCTGGATGAGATAGTGCTGCCCGGCACCCTTCTGCCGCACATCTGCCACCAGCTTGCGCACCACGTCCAGCTGATGGTACCGGGGAAAAATCAGGGTCTTGCCGTCCTGCAGGCTCATGAACTTTTGCAGGATGTCCATCATGCTGTCCTTCTGGAACACTTCTTCCCAGAGGTAGGCGGTAAGGTAGCCGTTGGGGTTGGGCGGGTTGCCTGCGCCGCCGTCCCGCCCGGCACCGTTAGAACCTTGATTGAAGGGCAGAAAGCGGGTGTCCTTGCCTGCCAGCCGGGTGGCCATCCACACTTCGGTCAGGTCTACGCAAAAGTAGCCCAGAATGCGCTTGTTGAACTGGAAACACACCTCCCGGGGGTCCCGGTCGTGCATCCACTGCTGCTTGGCGTTCTCCACGGTCTGCCCGGTGAACTGGTTCTTCAGCTCAAAGGCGAACACCGGGATGCCGTTTACCGCCAGCACCATGTCCACCGAGTTGTGGGTGGTGTCGGAGTAGAACCACTGCTGGTTGCAGGTGATCTCGTTTTGGGCGTAGCGCTGGGCATCCTTCTGGTTCAGCGCGGACTCCGGCTGAAAATAGCACACCCGGAACCGCCGTCCCCGGTGCTTGAACCCGTATCGCAGCACCGAAAGCAGCCCGTCCGCATCGCAGGCATTGTTAAAGGCCGTGCAGAACTTCCGCACCGGGTTTACCGGGTTCTGCTTTTCAAAAAATGCCCACTCGTTGGGCTGGGTCTTTTGCACAAAGCGGATCAGGGTATCCACAAACAGCCCCAGCTTGGGGTCGTAGCAATCTCCGTTTCGGGTGTAGCCCCCGGCAGGGGAGAGCAGCGCCGCCGCAATGTCCGATTCAAACTGCTTTTCGGTGGTGTTGAGGGGCATGGTTAGACCTCCTTATTCTGATAAGAAATGTTTTTGACAGAGTTTTTTTAATTGTGTGTCATCGACACCAAGACTGTGGAGAATCATGCAATAGATCAAACCAATTAAATAAAATGCTGTCTCGCAAAGCCGCTTGTCAAGAATTTGTTGTGTTCCATGTGTTGTACGGTTGCGATGAATCACTAAATTTTCAATATCTTCCCGATTCGGAATGGAAGACGTGTCAAAAAATAAAAGACGTAAAATATCGATATACTTTTCATAGGTCAAGTAAAATTTATCAGCATCTGCAAGTGTAAGATGCTTAAAAACACCCATAAGTGTATCATGTGTCTTTCTTGGAAATGGTCCGTTTTCTTCTTCGAAGGAACAAATTGTTTTTTTCAGCTCTTTTATAAGAGAGGAAAGTTTATCAGATTCTGCTAGGTAGGTTGCACTTTTGTTGTCAGGAGTGGAGTTGCTCATTTTAACTCGGGCAAGCTCACATTCTAAACAGGTAACAATGCTGTGAATTATATCAGTTGACATCCTGCCAACATCTTGAGGAGAGGAAGGCAGAAAATCCATGAAGCAAAAGGGATTGTTAGGAATATTGCTATATATGAGTTGTAGTAAGGAAAAAACGACATCGTTGAGTTCATCAAAACAGAGGTTATGCCAAGGCGTCTTCTGAACAGGAGTGGCAGATGGTTCTTGAAATATTTGTGCATCATCAAAAACTTGACAGCATTCATCATGCCATTTTAACAAATACATCTCATCGAAAATGATGTTTTTATGGCTGGTCAAGAAGAAAATAAGCTTGTTCACATTTTCTATATGATGAAAAATTTCATTAAGCTTAATGGACTTGGAAAACAACAGTTGCAAATAGACTGTTCGATTTGAGAAGCTGTACTCATCAGGCCCATGATGCTCATGGGGGATTTTTCCTATGGTGACTTTAATGTTTCCGTAAGGCGTCGAAATTGTACCAGAAAGACAACGAAAATCTGTATTGGATTCAATGCTTTTTGGACAGTTGGCTAATGTGGAAGCAGAAAATGTGAAGAGGTCATTCAATGTGCCTCCACGAAATTCAATGGCCTCGAAGTGAGACCAGTCACAGGAAGCCTGATTCCCGCACTGAACTATGTATGTGCTAGTTCGAATCTTATAATAGGAAGGAATTTCTAGTGTTCCAAATTTCTCTGGAGAACCACAATAAATAGCAATATCATGTCCGTCATGTGTGACCCCTTTTAGAAAACCATCGTCGGGGAGAGAAAGAGTAAAAGCTTTCTCTCGGTCATATACATTTGGCTTCTTTGAAAGAGCATTCAAAAAGCTAAATGTATAATTGTCGTTAGAAAAAACAGCAGTTCCTCGTTTACATTCGATAGTACCAGTGCTGAAGAAATCGGATTCTTTCATACATTATACCTCATTAAAACTGCATTAGAGACGGATTTTTTAGCGCCATATAAGCAAAACTTTCACAAGCTTTTTAATGCCAATGCTTCCGCACATTTTACACCTCCCGTTTCCCCGTTACAACCTCATAAATCAAACTTTTCTTATAGCTTTCCAACTCTTGTACTAACCGTTCTTTTTTCATAATTAACTTATTCAGTTCTAAAGTGCGTTTCTTAATGAAACCGACAATTTCAATTTGTTCTTCAATAGGAGGAAGCGGAATTGTAAATGCAAGAACTTTGCTGGAACTTGTACAAGCCAGATTTGTGGTTTTGATTGCCGTTACATCAAAATAGGAACGACCAACATCAGAAGCGGTCAAATATTCCAAAAACTCTGGAAGTAAAATAGTTTCATTGGTTTGGACAGCAAATACATGATTCTGATGCAGACAAGGTTCAATTTCACCATGCCAGACACAACCTCTGCCAAGTTTGTCACGGTCGCCGCCTTCGGTCATAAGAACATCACCGGAATGAAGTCTATACTTCAAATCCTCATCGGGCGTTACTTCGATAGTAGCCAAATCGTTCAAATCAACATAACCGCCCTGCACATTTGCAACTCTTAAATAAGGACGCTCTATTAAGACGGTATCTTTGCTATAACTCTTTCCGAGCGTAATGCCGGATTTGATTGTAGCACAGTGACGTAGTTGAGTTTTTCGCCACTCTTTTGGAATCTCCCCAATCCACTCAACCCCGCTATCCTTCATCTCTCGCTCACCACGCACGCCTTTGGTAACAGCCTGCGTAATAACTGCCTGCTTGAGCTTTTTGTATTCCTCGATGCTGGAACGAGTTTTGGAGAGCATTGCATCAATTTCAGAACATTTTTCATCAAGAAAGCTCACAAGCTTGTGCTGTTCGACTATCGGAGGAACAAGATAGAGTAAATCGGCCAGTTTATTCCATTTCAAATCACATGAACGAACGCGAATGCCAGTTGAAAGAGCAAGAAAAACATTGTTGTAGGCCATGGATCTTAGGTAATACATGAGGTACTTTTTGTCTTGTGATGAATCAAGAACAACAAGGACAGGAGAGGATTTTCCGCGAGAATCTGATATGCCAATAGAGCCTGCAAATCCATCCATCCCATGTACAACAAGATCACCTGGCTCGATACCTTGATAACCAATTTCTTTGAGAGAAACCGTAAAACCATCTTCTCTGCGATTACTGCGCAAGGTTACTTCGCCATCACGGAAACAAGTAATAACGCCGTCAGTAGGAAAAACTGCTCGTTGCAGAAGTGTTAAAATATGTTTTCCACGCGCTATGCTCCACCCCTCTGGAATCGCCCCGATCCATTCAATACCGCTGTCTCTCATTTTCCGTGCCATGGTCAGCCCTCCTTATGGAACAGCTCTGCCAGCCCGGCGGAGATATCCTGTTCCAGTGCGGTGATGCGCGCCACGATATCTTCCACGGCTTCCGGTGCCTGATACTCGTAGAAATAGCGGGTCATGGGGATCTCGTAGCCCACCTTGGTCTTGCTGTGGTCGATCCATGCGTCGGGGGCGTAGGGCAGAACTTCCCGGGCAAAGTAGGTGTCAATATCCTGCACCAGCGGCACGTTTTCAGTGTCACGCAGGCTGGTGTCCGGCACAGGCTTGCCGCGCTTCAGGATAACGTTGCCCGCCTCGTCCCGCTGGGGGCGCTCCACCACGATCTTGTTGTAGCCGAACTCCACGCTCTCGAACACCTTGCTCTCACAGTAGATGCCGTTTTTGTCGCCGTACACCTTGCCGTTGGCAAACTCGCCGTAGGCAGTGACGATCAGCTCCCGGCAGGCATCGGTGATGTCGTTGCGCTTGGTGCCGATGCTCTTGCGGCGTGGCTCGAAGCAGTGGCTGGCGTCAATAAGCTGCACCTTGCCCGCGCGGTGGGCGGGCTTATCCTTGCTGAGCACCCAGATGTAGGTGGAGATGCCGGTGTTCATGAACATATCGGTGGAAAGCTGGATGATGCAGTCCAGCCAGTCGTTTTCCAGAATATACTGCCGGATGTTGCTGGGGCCGCTGCCGGCATCGCCGCTGAACAGGGGAGAGCCGTTCTGGATAATGGCCATCTTGCCCTTGTTTGCCAGCTTGGCAAGACCGTTCAGCACAAAAAGCTGCTGACCATCGCTGATCTTGGGCAGACCGGGCGCAAAACGCCCCATCTCGCCCCGGACGGCTTCGGCTTCCACCGCCTTCTGCTCCCGCTTCCAGTCGATGCCGAAGGGCGGGTTGGAGATGATGTACTGGAAGGTGAACCCGGGAAACTGATCCTCTGACAGTGTATCACCGAACCGCATATTGTTGGGGTCGCCGCCCCGGATCATCATGTCTGCCTTGGCGATGGCAAAGGTGGAGGGATTGAACTCCTGCCCGAAGCAGGTCACCTCAATGTCGCTGTTCAGCTCGTGGATGCGCTCCTCCATGCAGCTGAGCATCTGGCTGGTGCCCATGGCCATATCGTAAACGGTCATGCTGCTGGTGTCAAGGTCGGCTTCGGACAGCAGCAGGTCGGTCATCAGGTAGATGATGTCCCGGCTGGTGAAGTGCGCTCCGGCCTCCTCGCCAAAGCTTTCGGAGAACCGCCGCACCAAGTCCTCAAAAATGTAGCCGCAGTCCACGGCGCTGATCTTGTCCGGACCAAGATAGCCCTTCTCAGAGCCGAACTCCTTGATAACGAGGTAGAGGGTGTTGCTCTCTACCATCCGCTTGATGATGTTGTCAAAGTCGAACTTTGCCAGCACGTCCTGTGCGTTGGCAGAGAAACCGGACAGGTAATCCCGGAAGTTGGACTCAATGTTGTCTGGGTCTGCCAGCAAGGTTTCGAAGGTGAAACGGCTGGTGTTATAGAACTGGTAGCCGGAGGCTTTCTGCAAAAAGCCGTCGATGACCTGCAGCTTTTTCACCTTTTCGTAGGTGTCCAGCACTGCTTGATGGGTGGGCAGCAGGCAGTCGTGGAACCGCTTCACCACGGTCATGGGCAGAATGACCAGACCGTACTCGTGGGGCTTGAACGGCCCCCGCAGCATATCGGCCACGTTCCAGATCATGGCGGCTTTTTCGGCAATATTGGCACCTACGGCGGTGATCTTATCGTTTGGCATACGTTGCTCCTTGTTTTTTGTGATAGGTGGACATCCTGATTTTACAACAATGAGTGTCCCATAAAGTGGACGGAAGATTGCTTTTCCTGAAAAAATGATTCTTGCATCTATTGTACCACGGATTTTGTAGAATGACTATATTTTGCCAAAAAGAAATGCCCGCCTGAAAACCAGACGGGCATCGATCATAGAAGGATTTAATCTTCACATAGAAGATCGTTGTTGTGCATGAAGGTGATAAAGTTGAGGATGATTTTGGCGTTTCTCTCTACAATGTCAGATTCGGTAAAATCTGTGGCATTCGCAGCGAGGTCAGTAAGCTCCTTGATTTTTGTACCCTCTTTTTTCTGCTTCCGGTTGTTTTCAAAACCGGTATAGTACTTGACCTTATCGCTGAAGCGATAATCAGAAGCGCGGATATTGATGCGCTTTTCCAACAACACCTTGTTGCCAAGGCTTTCAACATTTCTCGGATTGGAAAGCGAGTGCTCCTTTTCCTGGCGGTTGCGTGCGTAGATGTGCTCGATCTCAAGTACACTTTCAAGGGACAAGAGCTCCTGGGAGGAGTTCTGGAATGCCCACCATGTCAGCATGGCCTTTGTGATCGCGCGGTTGTTGCTGAAGGTATAGTTGTCAAAAGCGTTCTGCAATTTCTGCGTATCAAACAAATAGTCAGAAAACCGAACAGGTTGCCCGGTTACAATGTTGATCATTTCTGCAAAAATGGGAGTGCGCAGTGCATTTACGCCCGGATTTGTAACGGCATATGCCCAGATGAATGCGGTGATTTTGTTAAGAAAGCTATAGAAACGATCGTCGTTCAGTAGACCATCAGAATCCCGATTGGCCATGTAATAGACCGAAACAAAATAGGTCCACATACCGTTGGGAGCGTAGTTCAGAACAAAGAGCCTGCGAAGAACTCGGTCAGAGAAGCGCTCAACATTTTGATTCTGCACATCATTCCAGAAATTTGCAAGATCGATCAGATTTTCAAAAGTCTGGTCATTTTTTAGCAAGCTGTAAGCATTCCGCTCATAGAATTTGCGCAGCGCCTCCGTTGTCGAGGATTTGATGCCTTGCTTTGCACGTTCATAGTACATATACCGTGTGAAAAGCTCATCCATCGGAGTGCCGGTAATAGGATGGAAAATAGAATCACACAGTACCTCGAGGTCCTTCCACTTTTGGATAAAGACTTCCCGCTCGCCTTTGGCAGAGTAATACTTGTAAAATTGCGCCTTGAAGATATCTGCATCAGACAGTGGCTTTCCGCGGTCATTCAATGTCGAGAAGATTCGCAAAGCGGTGTCCTGAGATTCTGCTTCAATCGGGAGCAAAATACAGTTGTTCATGATCCGAATCGGAAAGAAGGAAAACCAGTCTGGGTAAGTATTCAGAAAGTCTACGATCTTTTGCTGAAAAAAGCGATAGTTATTGGCGTAGCTGCTCTTTTCGCAATCAGACAAGGTTCCTGTTTTCAGGATATTCAGAAATTCGCCCTTTTCCTTGTCGGTGGCGACTTCTGAGTCGATTTTCAATGCTGACTTGTCCGGGTCACCAAACTCATCGGTTTTCCAGATGCACTGCTCAATGAACTTGCTGGTCTTTACAGCTTTATCGTTCTTCATACTTCCATATTTTTCATAGAAAGCTCGAAGCAACAGCATCAATGTCGTAAGGCGCTGTTGTCCGTCAATAATCTCCATTTTACCGTCATCATTTTTAAATGTGACGATGGGGCCGAGAAAATACTCATCGCTGTCACTGTTGAATTTGTCGCAGTCATTATCAGGAAATGCAAATAAGAACAGGTCATCCCAAAGAGTCTGGCATTCCTTTTCTCTCCAGGCGTAAGGCCTTTGATAATCCGGAATGAGGAAATCAGCCTTCTTCTCACTGAAAAGTGCCCGCACGCTTTTTTGATCAATGTTTAATTTTGACATTCGATGCCTCCTGTTTAGCATCAGCAGGTTGCTTCAACTTATCAAATCATCTGAAAATGCCATAATGCTTCCACAATCGCATCCTCTTTTTCCTTCGGACACTGGGGCTGCTTCGCATTTTCGTTTTTTGCTTTATGGTAATTCTCTCGCTCAATAATGCCGTGTTTCTGCTTCACCTGTGCGATATAGAGATTGGATACCTTCAACTGATGGTGTTCCCACACATAATCCCGAATCTCGTTGTAAGTCGCCTTGCTTTCCGCAGCAGTCACATCCAGTTCATCCATGCTGACGTCCGCTTCGATATGCCGCTCGACATGGAGTTTGGTCAAAAGGAGAACCGCCTCCACATGGCTTGAGGGTTGCGTTTGTTACATCGTTTTGGTATAACAACTCACAACCTCCACATGGCTTGAGGGTTGCGTTTGTTACATCGTTTTGGTATAACAACTCACAACCTCCACATGCTTCGTTCGCGGAAACAGATCCACGGGCTGCACCTTCTCGGCGCGATACCCATGCTGTCCGAGCCACGCGGCGTCGCGGGCGGCGGTGGAGGGATTGCAGCTGACGTAGACCACCCGGCGGGGGGACATCTGGGCGACGGCGGAGAGAGTCGTCTCATCGCAGCCCTTGCGGGGCGGGTCGAGCATAATAACGTCAGGCCGCAGGCCCTCAGCGGCGAGGCGGGCAGCGGCCTCGCCGGCATCGGCACAGAAGAAGCGGCTCTTGGCGGCAACGGCATCGCCCATCCGGGCGGCATTGGCCTTGGCACTGTCGATGGCCTCGGGAATGATCTCCACGCCGATCAGCTCGCGGCAGTGGCCGGCCATCGAGAGGCCGATGGTTCCCATGCCGCAGTAGAGGTCGAGCAGGACATCGTCCGGCTCAAGCTGGGCGTATTCGGCAGCGACGCCGTAGAGGCGCTCGGCAGCCAGCGTGTTGACCTGATAGAAGGAGAGGGGGCCGAGGCGGACGGGCACGCCGCAGAGGGTGTCCTCGATGAAGCCCGGGCCATAGAGGGTCACGCTCTCCTCGCCGAGGATGACGTTGGTCTTTTTGGCGTTGACATTGATGAGGATGGTAGCAATATCGCGGAACTTTTCCCGGAGCAGAGCTACCAACTCATCGCTGTGGGGGAGCTTCGGGCGGGTGCAGACGAGGCAGACCATGATCTGGCCGCTGTGTGCGCCCCGGCGCAGGAAGATGTGCCGCACGAGGCCCTTGCCGCGCTCTTCGTCATAGGGCTGGATGCCGTGGGCAGCGAAGAAGGCGCAGAGGGTGTTGCCGATGTCGTTCAGGACGCCGGGCTGCAGCTTGCAGTCGGGGCAGGGGACGATGCGGTGGGTGCGCCCGGCGTAAAAACCGATGCAGGGTGCGCCGTCCTTATCGCGGCCCACCGGGAACTGGACTTTGTTGCGGTAGCGGTCTACCTCAGGGGAGGGGAGGGCGTCCAGCACAGGCACATCCAGCCCGCCGATGCGGCGGAAGGCGTCGGCGACGCTCTCCTGCTTGGCACACAGTTCGGCAGCATAATCCAGATGCCGCAGGCTGCAGCCGCCGCAGGGGCCGGCTACCGCGCAGTCCACCGGGATGCGGTCTGGCGAGGGGGTGAGCAGCTTGTCCAGAATGCCGAAGGCATACCGGCCGCAGTCCTTGACGATGCGCACCTGCGCCTCGTCGCCGGGGGCAGTGCCCGGGACAAAGACGGCCTCGCCCTCCGACGAATGGGCCACGCCGCTGCCGTCGTTGGAAAGGCGCTCGATGCGCAGGGTGAGAAGCTGATTTTTTTGTAAGGGCATGGATGAATTTCTCCTTATGTCTCGTCAGGGGCGGGCTGGACGTCTGCGTCAGCCTGCGAGGTCATATACTTGCTGGGCGGCACACCCTTGGCGCGCTTGAACACCCGCGAAAAATAGAACTGGTCGAGGAAGCCCACGGACGCCGCCACCTCGGCGATGGACAGGGTGCCGCCCCGCAGCAGCTTGCAGGCCTCGTTGACCCGGTATTCGGTCAGGTAATCAATGGGGCTTTTGCCCACGTTGAGCATGAACACCCGGTAGAGGTGGCTGCGGGAGACGCCGACGCTCTTGGCGACGTCGTCGATGGAGATGTCGTGGGAGTAGTTGAACTGGATGTACTTGATGGCGTTCAGGACGTACTGGCTGGAGGAAGAGGTGCTGTGGGGGCGGCTCTCGCTGGTCTCCCGCATCAGGGCGGAGATGAACAGGTAGAGGTAGCCCACCATTGCGGCCTCATCCTGCGGCTGCAATCCGCGAGAGGAGTAGATGCTGCTCAGGGCAGCCCGCATCCCCTCAAGGTCCTGCGTATGGTGGACGGGGGCAGTGTCCGTAAAGGGCAGCTGCGCGGCCAGCTTATGGGCGCAGGCTCCGTTGAAGCCGACCCAGCTGTACTCCCAGGGCTGGGTCTCGTCGGCCGTATAGCGGATGAGCTGGCTGGGGCGGGCGAAGAACAGATCGCCCGGCGTCACCTCGTAGGTGCGCCCGCCGACCTCGAATACCCCCTTGCCGGAGACGACCAGATGGATGAGGTAGTGGTCCCGGATGCCGGGTCCCCATGTCTGCCCCGGAGCACAGCGCTCCAGACCGCAGTTGAAGATGGACAGCTCGATGTTGTTGGTATAATTCTGTTTGAAGGACTGTTTATAGACGTCTGCCATTGCGGTTCCCTCCTGCCTGTTGGCTCTATAGCCAAAGTATACCACATTTGCCCCTGCAAATTCAACAAAAGTACATCTTATTCTTTGGGCTGGACACCAAAAATTACTTTTTTTGCGGGTTGAAATTGCAAAATGGCACCGGATGCATTACAATAGCGGTAACAAACCGAACATCTCAGAGAGCGCAGGGGGAGGGGTTCTGGATGGCAACCAGCAGACAGCTCAGAGACGAGATCGCAGCGGGAAGGCGGGACGCCGCGCTGGCCGCGCTCTACGGCGGCAGCAAGAGCGTGCTTGACCGTCAGCGCAGCCGGCCTCGGGCAAATGTGCAGAAGGGGCGTCCTTGCCCGTCAGCCCAGCCGCTACTGCGCGGCACTCGACCAGTTCGAACTTTACTATGGGCCGGGGCGGCAGGTGCGGGTCTATTCTGCCCCCGGGCGCACCGAGCTGGGCGGCAACCACACCGACCACCAGCACGGCTACGGCCTTGCGGGCGCTGTCACCCTTGACCTCGTGGCGGTGGCGTCCCGGAACGAGGACGGCTTCATCCGGGTCAAATCCCGGGGCTTCAACAAACTGGACGTCATCGACCTGACCGAGGCCGAGCCGCAGCAGGGCGAGAGCACCCACTCGGCAAGCCTCATCCGGGGCATCGCCGATGGCTTCCGCACCAAGGGGTTCGGCATCGGCGGCTTCGATGCCTACACAGCCAGCGATGTGCTCCGCGGCTCGGGGCTTTCCAGCTCGGCGGCCTTTGAGATGGGGATGGCGGTCATCCTCAACACGGAGTATGGCTGCGGCCTTGATGCCCCGGCGCTGGCCCGGATCTGCCAGTTTGCGGAGAATGCCTATTTCGGAAAGCCCAGCGGCCTGTTGGACCAGCTGACCAGCGCCGTGGGCGGTGTCCTCTTTGCCGATTTTGCCGACCCGGCTGCGCCGAAGATCGAGAAGATCCACGCCGACGGTGTCCTGCCGGAGGGGATGACCCTCTGCGTCACCGACACCCGGGCCAGCCACAGCGAGCTGACCGGCGAGTTCGCGGCCATCCGGAAGGAGATGGAGGCAGTGGCGGCCTGTCTGGGCGGAAAGGTGCTGGGCGAGGTCAGCGAGGTTCGCTTCTGGCAGGAGCTGCCCCGGCTGCGGGAGCGCTGCGGCGACCGCGCCGTGCTGCGGGCCATCCACTATTTTGAGGAGAACGCCCGCACCCTCGCCCAGAGAGAAGCGCTCACGGCGGGGGACTTCGCCGCCTTTGTCCGGCTGGTGGAGGCGAGCGGCCACTCCTCCTTTGAACTCTGTCAGAACGTCTACTGCGCCGCCTCGCCCCAATGTCAGGGCCTGTCGGCGGCGCTGGCCCTCAGCCAGAGCATCCTCGCAGGGAGCGGGGGAGCATGGCGGATGCAGGGCGGCGGCTTTGCCGGGACGATACAGGCCTTTGTGCCGGATGCACTGGTGGAGCGCTACTGTGCCGCAATGGAATCCATATTCGGCCCGGGCTGCTGCTATCTGCTCTGTCTGCGGGAGCAGGGGGCGATGCAGGTCCTGTGAACACAAAGAAAATGCCCTGCGGCATGGTGGAGACCCACCGCCGCAGGGCATCGTTTCGTTTGGGGGAAGCTCACAGGTGCTGGGCTTTCATGTCCTCGCGCAGAGCGTGCATATCATTTCTGTAGTTCTCGATGTCCGTCGCTGCCTTGCTGGGGCCGCCGAACAGGAAGGTGTGGACGTTTTCTGCCACATGGAATCCGGCTTTGACCACATTGAACAGCAGCATCGGGATGAACGAAATGGAAAGGGACAGCAGCCCGCCTCTAAAGAAGAAATCATTGAGGCGGAGGTGGTCCGTAAATGAGTCCCAAGCGTCGCGGAAGGCTCCGCCGCCGCCCAGAAGCTCCTTTTCTTCTTCCGTCACAACAGCATAGGAAGAAGGCATCTGGATACGTTTCATACAACGACTCCTTTCTATCGCTCCATCGGGTCAGGCAGAAGCGCTTATGCAGCCGCCAGAACGCCGGCCTGTGCCGCTGCGCGGTTGGCCTTGGTCTGCTCGTAAGCGTTCTTCAGCTCGATGTAGAGGGACTTTGCCGTGTTATAGATCTGGATGCCCTTGAGGACGCCGTACCAGCCTGCGAGACCGCCGACGACCACGGTGCCGACCTTACCGGCCTTGCTCTGGCCGTCCCAGTAATAGGAGACGGACTGGGACAGGGTCAGGCCGTCCTCGTGCATCAGAAGCAGGCCGCCCACGGCCGCCGTAAGGGCAGCCTTGCCCATCAGCTGGGCGAAGTTGACCGTGAAGTTCACAGCGGCAGTGAGAAGGTTCTCGGGGTGAAATTCGATGAGGTAAGAACCGATCTGAAGGGCACCGCCGTCGATGTAGGTCATCTCGTCGGCAGAGATGACGGCATAAGCAGCCGGCATCATCGGACTCTGATATGTAAGTTCCATAGGGGGAATGCTCCTTTCACACATACGCTCCGCCGGAGACGGAGACTAAACTATCTGGATTATAGCATAACTGCCGAAAAACAACAAGAGAGCGCAGAAACAGAATCGGAACGGGATTTGGGACACCAAAGCATAAAAATCAAGTGAAACGGACGGAAAAACGCTAAAATATAAAGAGGATGCCCCGGTAAAGGCTCCGAAAAAATGTTGTGTTAAAATTTCGCTGAAAACACAGAAAACAGCAGCGCCCCATCTGCGTTCCGGTAAGGGAGAGGCAGGCGGGGCGCTGCTGCTATCAGGATGAAGCGGAGAATGGGGAAAGCTCAGAGTTCCTCGCCCGGTACGCGGTGGTACAGCGCGGTCAGCGCGGCGATGTGGGCACTGAGGGCTGGGGTGAGCGGCTGGGGGAGCCGCCACTGCCAGTTCGCACCCTGCGTACTGGGGGTGTTGATGCGGGCCTCGGCGTCCAGATGGAGCCAGTCGGCCAGCGGGATGATGGCCATATCCGATACGCAGGAGAGGCAGGCGCAGATCATGGCTTCGGTGAGGTCTTCCGGCGTACAGCGCAGGTAACGGCAGGCGTAGGCCACGTCCTCGGGGCTGGCGCTCTGACGCCAGCCCTCGGTGGTCACGTTGTCGTGGGTGCCGGTGTAGACCACGCTGTTGCGGGGGTAGGTGTAGGGCAGATAGTTGCCCGGCTCGCGGCTGTCGAAGGCGAACTGCATGATCTTCATGCCCGGGTAGCCGCTGGCGGCCAGCATGGTCTTGACCTCGGGGGTAAGGTAGCCGAGGTCCTCGGCGATGATGCCGCCCTCGCCCAGCGCCTTGTGCATGGCGTCGATGAAAGCCCGGTCAGGCCCCTTCTCCCAGTGGCCACCCGCAGCGGTCTTGTTCCCGGCGGGGATGGAATAATAGCTCTCGAAGCCCCGGAAGTGGTCGATGCGGACGACATCGTAGATGGAGGTGGCGTGCTTGATGCGCCGTTTCCACCAGCGGAAGTCCTCGGCCTCATGGCGGGGCCAGTCGTAGAGCGGGTTGCCCCAGAGCTGGCCGTCGGCGGCAAAGGCGTCGGGCGGGCACCCGGCCACATTGGTCAGATGGACGGCTCCATCGGTCTGGAACAATTCCGGACGTGTCCAGAGGTCGCTGGAGTCCGGGCTGACGTAGATGGGGATGTCGCCCACCAGCTGGATGCCGTGGCCGTTGGCGTAGGCCTTGAGGGCATTCCACTGGGTGTAGAAGAAGAACTGCACGGCCTTGTGGTAGTCCACCTCAGCGGCCAGCCGTGCCTTGGCGGCGGCGAGAGCCGCAGGCTCCCGGGTGCGCAGGTCATCGGGCCAGTCGGAAAGTCCGGCCTGCTGCTGCTCGGCCTTGACGGCCATGAAGAGGGCATAGTCCTCAAGCCAGTCGCTCTGGGCCTCGCAGAAGGCCTTGTAGGCCGGAGTGGGAGCCGCCAGCAGACGCTCCGCCGCCTTGCGAAGGACGACGGGCCGCTGCTGGTAGAGCGCGCCATAATCGATGCGCTCTGCGGGCTGAGGGGAGGGAAGCTCGTCCTCCGTCAGCAGACCATCTGCTGCCAGAAGCCGGTAATCAATGAAGTAGGGGTTGCCTGCAAAGGCAGAGAAGCTCTGGTAGGGGCTGTCCCCGTAGCCTGTGGGGCCGATGGGTAAGATCTGCCAGTAGGTCTGCTTTGCAGCCGCAAGGAAATCGACAAAGGCGAAGGCTTCGCCTCCCAGCGTGCCGATGCCGTAAGGCCCCGGCAGGCTGAAAACGGGCATCAGAATGCCGCTCGCACGCATGGATGAAACCTCCTTGTCTTAGCCCTTGACTGCACCTGCCACGACACCCTCGATGATGTACTTCTGGCAGGTCATGTAAAGGATGATGATGGGGATGATGGCGATGATGATGCAGGCCATCATGGGAGCCAGCTCCACGCGGCCATAGCCGCCGCGGAAGTACTGGATGGCCATGGGGATGGTGCGGTACTTCTTGATGTCCAGCACCAGCGTGGGCAGCAGGTAGTCGTTCCAGACCCACATCGTCTCAAGGATGGCGGTGGAGATCATGGTGGGCTTGAGGATGGGGAAGACGACCTTGAAGAAGATCTGGATGGGGTTGCAGCCGTCGATCATGGCGGCTTCCTCGATCTCCATGGGGACGCTCTTCATGAAGCCGGTGAACATGAAGACGGCCAGACCGGCACCGAAGCCCAGATAGATGATGCAGATGTTCCACGGGGTATTCAGATTGAGGGTATCAGCGGTCTTGGAAAGGGTGAACATGACCATCTGGAAGGGGACGACCATCGAGAAGACGATGAGCAGGTTCATGAACTTGCTGAGCTTGTTGTTCACGCGGGTGAGATACCAGCCGGTCATGGAGCAGCACAGCAGGATGAGGGCCACGCTGGACACGGTGATGACGAGGCTGTAGCCGAGGCTGGACAGGAAGCCCATCTTGGTGACGCCGTAGATGTAGTTGGACAGGCCTGCGAAGGTCTCCGCAGTGGGCAGCTTAAAGACCGTGGAGGTGGTGAAGGTGCCCTCCTTCTTCAGGCTGTTCAGCAGGATAAGGACGATGGGGTAGATCCAGAGCAGACACAGCAGGCTCATGATGACGGTGAGGACGTTGTCCCACATTTTTTTCTCTTTCGGCATTACTGCTGCACCTCCTTGGAGCGGGTAAATTTAAGCTGGATGAGCGAGATGACCACGACGACGAGGAAGAACACCACGGCCTTTGCCTGACCGATGCCCTTCCACTGAGCGCCGGAGCGGCCGTAGAAGGTGTTGTAAATGTTCAGGGCCAGCATCTCACTGGCGTTTGCAGGCTCACCGGCGGTCAGAGCCACGTTCTGGTCGAAGAGCTTGAAGCTGTTGGTCAGGGTAAGGAAGGTGCAGATGGTGACGCTGGGCATGACCATCGGGATCTTGATCTTGAAGAGGATCTCACGGTCGTTGGCACCGTCGATCTTGGCTGCCTCGATGAGGTCGCCGGGGACGCTCTGCAGGCCTGCAACGTAGATGATCATCATGTAGCCGATCTGCTGCCAGCACATCAGGATGACCAGACCCACGAAGCCCGCCTTGGCGTCCAGTGCCAGCAGGGGCTTCTGGAGGTTGGCCAGCACGCCGTTCAGCAGGATCTGCCAGATGTAGCCCAGCAGGATGCCGCCGATGAGGTTCGGCATGAAGTAGACGGTGCGGAAGAGGTTGGTGCCCCGGATGCCCCGGGTGAGCACCAGTGCGATGGCGAATGCGCAGACGTTGATGAGGACGGTGGACACCACGGTGAACGCCGCCGTGAAGCCGAAGGCGTGAAGGAAGGTGGAGTCCGAGAAGACGCTGAAGTAGTTCTGCAAGCCCACGAAGGTGGTCTTGCTGACGGTGGTAAACCGCTGGAAGGACAGGTAGACGCCCCAGATGAAGGGCCAGATGAAGCCGATGATGAACGCCAGCAGGGTGGGCAGGACGAACACCGGCCAGTATTTGCTGATGGCCTTTTGCATGATATACCTCCCGAAAAAGAAGGGGGCGGGCGAACCGATCGCCCGCCCCCGTTAGTCAAACTGTTGCGGAAGAAAGAGAGTGCTTAGCCGTTGGCCAGCTTGTACTCCTTGGCCCAGCCATCCACGAAGGCAGTGACGACAGCATTCCAGTCGCCGGTGCCTGCGGCGTAAGCGGTCAAAGCGGAGCCGACGCCATTCTTCCACTCCTCGGAAGGCATGGTGGAGAAGCACCAGTCCACACTGGTCTTGCCGTCGGCCACATACTGGTTTGCAATGGTGATCAGGGGGTTGGTGGAGTCCTTAGCCTTCTTAAAGGGGATGACGAAGCCCATCTTGTCAGCCATCGCGCTGGTGCCGGCCTCAGAGGTGACACACCAGTACAGGAAGTCCAGAGTGGCCTGAATATCTTCCTCAGAAGAGGTGTTGTTGACACACCAGAAGTTCTCGGAACCGGTGCACAGGCCCTGGTTCTCCTCGCCCTCAACGCCGATGTAGATGGGCAGCATACCGAGGTTGTCGTCGCCCAGATCCTTCACGTCATTGTAAGCCCAGGTGCCGTTCTGATAGAAGACGGCCTTCTTGCCCACGAACTCAGCAACAGCGTCGTTGCCGGTCTTGGAAGCCAGCAGCTTGGGGTCGCAGGTGGAGTCGGTGATGTACAGATCCCAGATCTGCTTGTAGTTGTCGAGGTAGGTGCCCTTGATGGCGTCGGTGGAGCCGATGCCGTCAGCCTTGTACTCGTAGTAGATGGGCAGGTTTGCCAGATGGGTCTTGAAGCGCCAGTCGGAAGAGCCATCCATACCGGCGGAGGTGAATGCACCATCGACGCCCAGCTCAGCCTTGCGGGCCTGAATGTCGTCGGCGACCTTCTTCAGGTCAGCGAAGCCCTTGATGTCGTCCTGCGTGTAACCGGCGGCAGTCAGCAGCTCCTTGTTGTAGATGATGCCGTAGGTCTCGATGACGTAGGCGATGCTGGTGACGGCGTCGCCGTCCTTCAGGGCGAAGGAGTCGCTGGTCAGCTGGCCGTAGACGTCGCTGCCGGACAGGTCGAGGCAGTAGTCCTTCCAGTTTGCCAGACCCACAGGGCCGTTGACCTGGAACAGGGTAGGAGCTTCGCTCTTCTCCATCTCGCTCATCAGGGTGGTCTCGTACTGGCCGGAAGCTGCGGTCACGACGGTGACAGGCACGCCGGTCTCCTTGGTGTACTCAGCGGCCAGATCCTGCCAATCCTGATCCTGCTCCGGCTTGAAGTTCAGGTAGTAGACCTTACCGGAAGCAGTGGGAGCGGCAGAGGCGGCGGTGGAACTGGCCGTGGAGCCAGCAGTGCTGCTAGAAGAGCCGCCGCAGGCAGCCAGACCCAGAGCAGCGGCAGAAACGCCAGCGGCCTTCAGGAAGTTACGACGAGAGATCATCTTTTTCATAATTGTTCTCCTTCTTCATCATGTGATATATACATTCCGCCCCGCGGCGGAAATGAGACGAAATAACTCAGATGGCCCGGACGCTCTCGCCGAATTGAAGTTCAGGCTGGAGCGTGATCTTCTGGGCCGGGGCACCATGCTCGATCTGCCGCATCAGCAGCTCGACGCTCTGGAGGGCGATCTGCTCGCTGGGCTGGACGATGGTGGTCATCACCGGCACGCAGTAGCGGGACATCGTGATGCCGTCGAAGCCGATGACCGAGACATCTTCCGGTACCCGAAGCCCGGCGCTTACCAGCGCCCGGATGGCACCGAAAGCGATGACGTCGCTCATGGCGAACAGGGCAGTGAACTCGGCCCGGCGGGCCAGCAGACTGTTCATGGCGTGATAGGCGGACTCAAAATCGTAGTTTGACAGGCCATAGAGCCGGTCGTCGAAGGCCAGCCCGGCGTCCTCCATCGCCTCCTGTGCGCCGAGGCGGCGCATCCGGCTGGGGTAGCTGGTGGCCGGGCCACCCAGCACGGCGATCTTCCGGTGTCCCTGTGCGAGGAGGTGGGAGACGGCCGTGCGGGCCGCAGCCCGGTCGTCCACTCCCACCATCGAGAGGTTCGGGAAGTCCAGCTCGTCGGACACCAGCGTGGCCAGCACCGAGGGCACCGTGATGTTCGAGAAGCCCTGCCGGAAGTTCGCCACACTGCCGCCGAGGAAGATCATCCCCTTCGGCTTGATCTCCCGGAGGATCTTTTCGGCGGCGTCGATCTCGTTGGCGTTCTCGTCCAGATAGGAGACGATGCCGTTGTACCCGTAGAGGGTCGCGGCCCGCTGCAGCTGGACAAGAAAGTCGGAAAAGAAGAGGTTCCGGGTGCCCTTGACCACGAAGACGAGGCTGCGGGACTGCTGGATCTTCAGCTGACGGGCGTTGGTGTTGGGCACGAAGCCCGACTCCCGCATCACCTGAAGCACCTTCTCCTTCGTTTCGGGCCGCACATCGGGCCGGTCATTGATGACCCGGGAGATGGTGCTCACCGAGCAGCCGCTCAACCGTGCGATGTCTTTGATGGTCAGATTCGGCATTCCGGGAGACCCCTCTCTTTTTGTCGAAAACGGTTTTTTCTCTGAAACTGTATGGGAACGATGTCGGGAACGGTTTCAGTGACTATAGTATGGCACATTTTGTGGAATAAATCAATAACTCTGAAACACTTTTGGCAGAAGTGCATAACGAATCAACCCTCTTTTGTGCAGGTTGATCTGCCCGCAAAGCAAAATGGAAACGAATTTCCGGTAATTCCCGGAAACTACCGGAAACTCCCGGAGCGACCGTACCTTTTTGTAACTTTTAAGACCAAAAAATACGTTCTCATGTGGGATGGATACAAGCTAACGGATGTGCACAGAGGGAAAACAGGCAAAAAATCCCGGTATCCCTGCCGCCGGAGCGGAAAGGATACCGGGAATGGAATCTGGGGAGATTTACTCGGAGCGCAGGGCCTTGACGGGGTTGCTCTTGGCTGCGCCGCGGGCCGGGATGATGCCGGCCAGAATGGTCAGCAGGGTGGCCAGCGCCACGAGGAAGAGGGCCGCGTCCACGGGCAGGGCGGCCACGAGGGTCGAGGTGCCCGAGACTTTCTGGATGATGATATTGCCGGGGATGAGGAGGATCTCGCTGAGGACGATGCCCATGATGCCCGAGCAGAGGCCGATGATGAAGGTCTCTGCGTTGAACACCTCGGAGATGTTCCGCTTAGAGGCACCGATGGCCCGGAGGATGCCGATCTCCTTCCGGCGCTCAAGGACGCTGATATAGGTGATGACGCCGATCATGATGGAGGAGACGGCCAGCGAGATGGAGACGAAGGCCACCATCATGCTGCTGATCATGTTCACGATCTCGGTCACACTGGTCATCAGGGTGCCCACGAGGTCGGTGTACTGCACCACTTTTTCGTCCTCGCCCTTCGCGGACATCCCTGCATTGTAGGCGTCCAGCTTTTCCAGAATGACCGCCTTGCTGGCGAAGTCCTTCGGGTAGATCTTGATCTGGCTGGGGGTGTCCTCATCTGCATAGCCGAAGGCCGTCAGGTTAGCTTCGTAGGTGGCCGAGGAGGAGCGGAGGGTGGAGCGCATCAGCTCCGTCAGCTCGGAGGTGGTCATGTTGAGCTGGATGGCTTTCTGGAAGGCCGACGAGTCGATCTTGATGGCACCCTCCATCTGGCTGCTCAGCTTGCCGATGTTCTGCTGGATGGCCGTCTTGAGCTGGGTCTGGATCTGATCCTGGAAGGTGACGATGCCCTTCTGGAGGGCGGCGTCGAGCTGCTCTTTCAGCACAGCGGTGATCTGGTTGGAGTAGGTGTCCATCACGGTCCGGATGGTGGCCTGCAGCGCCTCCGAAAGCTGGCCCTGCAGCTTGTCCGGGTCCACCAGCTCCTTCATGGATTCGGCCAGCAGCTTCTGGAACCGCTCGGTCTTGAGGTAGGCAGAGAAGCTCCAATTCTTGAAGTTGAGGATACCGTTGCCGATGATATATTTTTTGTAGTCCTTAAAGATCTTCTGCACGAGGTCCTGCAGCGCCTCCGGCGAGACGGAAAGGTCAAGCCCGGAGAGGGCTTCGCTGAGGTCGATGTCGGGCAGCTCGTCGATGTTGAGGGAGAAGTCGGAGAAGTCCAGCAGGCTGCTCAGGTCGAAACTGCCGCTGCTGAGGTCGAAAGCCCCGTTCAGGTCGAAATCGAGGGCAGCGGCGTCGAACTGGAATGCATCCTTCAGTGCATTGGTGTCGATGGAGAAGAGGCTTGCGAGGTCGAAGTCGCGGATGCTCTCGGCTCTGCCAAAGCTCTCGCCGGTGAGGACGTTGGTGGTGGGGTCGGCCATCTGCTGCTTCACGATGTCGCTGTCGGCGGCGTCCTCCATGACCTTCTCGGTGAGGGAGGCGGGGTAGGCGATGCCGGAGGTGAGCATAGAGGCCGAGGCGGTGTAGTCCGGCTGGACGATGCCCACGATGGTGATGTCCTCGCCGTTTTCCACCAGCTGCTGCATATACTCCTTGTCGTCGGCCTTGCTCTTCCAGACTTTGTAAGTTTCATCGTAGACATAGGTGTCGGCACTGTTCACCAGCTTGAACTTGAGGCCCAGCAGCTCGTCGTAGCTGTAGGTGCGAAAATCGCTGGGCACATCGACGCTCTGGTTCTGGGCAAACTGCTGGATCATCTTGTCCAGCTCGGCAGAATCCCGCAGGCCCATGGAGTAGAGGGCGTAATCGGTGACGGTGCCGTATTTGCTCAGGACCATGACGCACTCGGTGGGCTTTTCGGGCCAGCGCCCGGCCTTGACCTCATACTGCGAGCGGTAGAGATCGCTGTTGGCGGGCAGCTGGTAAAAGACGCTGGTGTTGCTGCCCACGCTGTTCATGAGGCTGCTGGTGACGGAGGTGGAGCTGGAGCCGGAATTGCCCAGACCCAGCATCGAGAGGGTGGAGTCCGGGTTGACCTGATGCACGCTGCCGTCGGCGTCCTGCCGGTAGATCTGGGGCTGGGCGCTGTAGGAATACTCGATGGAGGTGGCGTCCTCTGCGATGGTGGACTCGTCGCTCTCGAGGTACTTCTTTAGGGAGGTGAGGTCGTTGGAGGTCAGGCCCGATACCATCTTGGTGATGAGCTGGCGCACCGAGACCATCCCCTCTACGCCGCCGGAGGTGTCCTTTTTGCCGTCCTCATCGGTGGGCAGGCCGGTGGCGGTGGTGCCGTCGCTGCTGCCCGAGGACAGAAAGCTCGTGATGTCCACGCCGCTGCTCAGGATCTGGAGCGGGTATTCGCTCAGGGTGGAGCGCTCCATGTCGGCGATGTAGGCGTTGACGCCGGCGGACAGGGAGATGATGAGGGCGATGCCGATGATGCCGATGCTGCCCGCAAAGGCGGTGAGGAGGGTGCGGGCCTTTTTGGTGCGCAGGTTGTTGAAGCTCAGGGCCAGCGAGGTGAGCAGGGACATGGAGGAGCGGCCCATATTTTTGTGGATGGGCGGGGCAAGCTTGGTGTCGTCCGGCTCGAAGGGGCGGGTGTCGTCGGTGATGAGGCCGTCCCGCAGCCGGACGATGCGGTTGGCGTACTGCTCGGCCAGCTCGGGGTTGTGGGTGACCATGACCACGAGACGGTCTTTGGCGACGTCCTTCAGCAGCTCCATGACCTGAATGCTGGTCTCACTGTCCAGTGCGCCGGTCGGCTCGTCGGCCAGCAGGATGTCGGGGTTGTTGACAAGGGCGCGGGCGATGGCCACGCGCTGCATCTGTCCGCCTGACATCTCGGTGGGGCGCTTGTGGAGCTGGTCGCCCAGACCCACCTGCCGCAGCGCTTCGGCCGCACGGCGGCGGCGCTCGGCCCCCGACACGCCCGAGATGGTCAGGGCCAGCTCGACGTTGGCGAGGACGGTCTGGTGGGGGATGAGGTTGTAGCTCTGGAACACGAAGCCGACGGTGTGGTTGCGGTAGGAGTCCCAGTCCCGGTCGGTGTAGCGGCGGGTGGAGATGCCGTTGATGATAAGTTCGCCGCTGTCGTAGCGGTCAAGGCCGCCGATGATGTTGAGCAGGGTGGTCTTGCCCGAGCCGCTGGGGCCGAGGATGGCGACAAATTCACTGTCGCGGAGGTTGAGGCTGACCCCGTTGAGCGCTGCCTGTGTCAGATCGCCGGTGGTGTATTTCTTTTCGATGTTGATAAGCTGAAGCATTGGCCTGCCTTTCCGGCAGCAGGACGGGGAGCGTCTGCGGCCTATTCCGCCCGGCGTCTGTGGACGGAGCGGGAAAACGTAGTATCTGTATGATTTTATCAGAATAATGTGAACAAAGTATGTCGTAACGGGTGCCAAGTTCTGTGATTTCTGCCGAAGGATGGAAATGCGCCGCGCCCGGAGCAGAAAAGCGTTGAAATGCGGAAAATGAGCCGGAAATCTCTTGATTTTTGGCCTTGTGGATGGTATCCTTGGTATAGCGTTGAATTTTAAACTTAAATTTCGTCAGGGTTCGACGAAATATGACGCAAAGTAAAAGTTGAATCTGCTTTTTGCCCTTTCTACAATATTATATTAGGAGAATGTGTAAAAATTTGTCCGGCGGAAGAATAGGCCGGGCAGACGGGGCAAGGAGGAAGCAGAATGGAACAAAATGTCCCATTGGTCAGAAGATTTTCGAAGCTGGAGCCATATCAGGAGGCATATACTCTCGTCTGCTCTCTGGAGCCGACAGGGCCGGGCTGCTGGCTGAGCGTGAGCCGGACGATGGCAAGGGACGGCTCGGCGGACGCCGCCCGTGCATGGGTCCCGGCCCCACAGGAAGAATGTGCGCGGCTGCTGCGATTTTTATACGAGAATTCCGTCCAGCCGGAGCTGTGGCGCGATGCCATTTCCAACTGGTATCCACAGACAGCGGCGGCAGAAGTCCTGCGGGAAGGGGGCGCGTCGTGTGAGCTTTGAGGAACAACAGGAAGCTGTCTGGCGCGTCGCTCTGGCCAGCTATGACCCGCGGGAGATGCGGGTCTGGATGCGCTATCTTGAAGAGTGCAACCCGGCTATCCGCTGCACCGGCTACCGCACCAGCCAGACGCTGCTGCGTCGGCTCGAGCAGGGCGATGTGGATGTTCTTGTGCTGGGCGGCAGGCTCGAGGATGTGGACAGCATCCAGTTCCTGCCCCGGCTGCGGGGTCTGGCCCGCAAGCCTCTGGTTCTTCTGCGGGACGACGGACGGAATGAGAAGGCCGCCGTGGAGAGCCTGAGTCAGGAGGATGCATGTTACCTCATCCGTCAGGCCACACTGGAGGATATGCTGCGGGAGCTGCGTGCCCCGGCCCACAGCCCGGCGGAGAGTCTGGAAAAGCGCTGCGAGCGCATCTACCGCAGCTGGGGCCTGAACACCAGCGACGCCAACAAGCGCTACCTGACCGGTGCCGTCCGGGTGATGATGGCTTCCGACCACCGTCTGGCCATCCGTAAGGAGATCCTCGGGGCGGTGGCGCAGGAGCATCACCTGACCATCGCGGCGGTGGACAGTGCGCTCCGGCGGCTGCTGGATACGCTGGACGCGACCGGCACGCAGGCATGGCTGGATTTTCGGAAAGAGTATGGCCTGGAGCGCAAGCGGGTGACCATCGGCCGCCTGATCTATGCGCTGGAAAGTAAACTGAGTCAGCAGGAAGGCTGACCACACGACGCGGAGGTAGAGCAGAATGCGCAGGCGAAACGATGGAGCAGGCAGCTCCCCCCAAGGGGAGTTTGAGGATGTGTGCTTTCATGCCCTCGGCATCATCGACCAGAACCGGGAATATCTTCAGATGCATCTGCTGGCGTCGGCCGACCTGCCCACCCGGCAGGCGCTTTCGGACATCCAGATAGAGTCTGCCCGGGTGAGCCGCACCGTACACAACGCCATGCTGCTCTATCGGCTGGAAAATGGAGAGTCGTGCGAACTGCAGCCCTTCGATGTGAGCGAGTTGCTGGAAAAGGCAGAACGGATGGCCCCGGACATCGAGAAGTCCTTGGAGATCCAGCTCATGACCGAGCGGGAGGGCGTCGGGCGCTGCGTCGTCATGGGAGCACCCGACGAGGCAGAGCAGCTGCTGCTCCACCTCATCTCCAACGCCCTGTGCGCCTGCGACCCGGGCGGAAGGGTCTGGGTGAGCCTGAAGCAGAAAAAGACCGGCGTCGTGCTCCGGGTGGAGGATGACGGCTGCGGCCTGATGGAAGAAGACCCCATCGAGAACAACCGGCGCTTCCTCAGCGGCGCAAAGCTGGGCCTGCGCATTTGCAGGCTCATCTGCCGCCGCGCCGGCTGGAAGCTGACTCTGACCGCCCGCCCCGGCGGCGGCACCCGGGCGCAGGTGGCTTTCCCGCTGGCCTCCGGCGAGGCCATCCCGCCGGAGCTGGTGCTGCACTCCGGTGAGGGAGAGGCCATCCGGGCGGCGCGATTCGCCAGCCGGGCAGCGCAGGAGATCCTCCTGCTGCGGAGATACTGAACGAAAAAAGGCATCTGTACTGCTGCCGGTAGGGCAGAGGACAGATGCCTTTTGCGTTGTGCGGGAGAGCGGGAGGGGAGCGCTGCAAAATTGACGGACGGTAAAGAATCTTAGCAGAAACGGCGAAAAATCCCCAGAAAAGTTTGCAGATTTAACAAAATGTTTAACTTTAGAAGAAGAATTTACTGTTTTTAAGGTGTAAAATAATCCCGAATGATTGATTGTCGGACGGATTTGGACTATAATATCTGTGTATGCGGGTCAAGTATTTGATTCGTTAGCAAACAACTTCTGCCCGGGCAGGAACGCTTTGCGCGCAGAGGGAGAGTGCATTGTCCTTCAGGAGGAAAAACAACTGTGAGAGTAGGTCTTGACATCGGCAGCACTACCATCAAGTGCGTGGTGCTGGATGAAAACGATACCCTTTTATATTCGACATATGAGCGCCACTACAGCCATATTCTGGAGAAGGCGCAGGAGCTGCTGCGCCGCATCGACGCAGAGCAGCTGCACGGCCGGAAAGCGCTGCTCAGCATCTCCGGCTCGGCAGGCATGGGTCTGGCCGACAGCTGCGGCGTGCCCTTCGTGCAGGAGGTGTTCTCCACCCGGGTGGCGGTCAAAAAGTTCGTCCCGGCGACGGACTGCGTCATCGAGCTGGGCGGTGAGGATGCGAAGATCCTGTTCCTGACCAACGGCACCGAAGTCCGGATGAACGGCAGTTGTGCCGGCGGTACGGGTGCTTTTATCGACCAGATGGCGACCCTGCTCAAGATGAGCGCAGATGAGATGAACAAGGCGGCGGAACAGGCCACCCGTACATACACCATCGCCTCCCGCTGCGGCGTCTTTGCTAAGAGCGACGTGCAGCCCCTCATCAATCAGGGCGCGAGGACCGAGGACGTCGCCGCCAGCATCTACAAGGCCGTGGTCAACCAGACCATCGCCGGTCTGGCACAGGGCCGCCCCATTCAGGGCAATATCCTCTATCTGGGCGGGCCGCTGACCTTCAGCACCGTGCTGCGCAAGAGCTTCGATGAGGCACTGGGCGTCACCGGCATCTGCCCCGAGCATAGCCTGCTCTATGTCGCGCTGGGCGCTGCCCTCTACGCCGACAAGGAGTTCGTCCTGTCGGACGTGGCCGCCGCGCTGGACGAGTACGCCGCCACGGCTACCTATGCCAGCGAGCCGCCGCTGTTCGCCAGCAAGGAGGAGTATGAGGCTTTCCACGCCCGCCATATGTCCCACAGCGTGCCCCGGGTGGCATTCAGCGCCCAGTGCGGCCCGGTGCACATCGGCATCGACTCCGGCTCAACGACCGTCAAGCTGGTGGTCGTGGACGAGCAGAGTCAGATCCTCTACACCAACTATCAGCCCAACCTCGGCAACCCGCTGCCCCTCATCCGGGAGCAGCTGCTGAAGCTCTATAAAGAGCACCCCGGCCTCAAGGTGGCCAGCGTGACCACCACCGGCTACGGCGAAGAGCTGGTGAAGAACGCATTCCGCTGCGACTTCGGCCTCGTGGAGACGGTGGCCCACTTCACGGCGGCGAAATACTTCATGCCGGACGTGGACTTCATCATCGACATCGGCGGTCAGGACATGAAGTGCTTCAAGATCGAGGACGGTGCCATCAGCAACATCTTCCTGAACGAGGCGTGCTCCTCCGGCTGCGGCAGCTTTTTGCAGACCTTTGCGCAGGCGCTGGGCTACGACGTCAAGGAGTTTGCGGCCCTCGGCCTTTTTGCCGACCGTCCTGTGGACCTCGGCAGCCGCTGCACCGTGTTCATGAACAGCTCGGTCAAGCAGGCCCAGAAGGATGGCGCATCCATCGAGAACATCTCGGCGGGCCTGTCCATCAGCGTCGTCAAGAATGCGCTGTATAAGGTCATCCGCGCCTCCAGCCCCGAGGAGCTGGGCCGGAAGATCGTTGTGCAGGGCGGCACCTTCTACAACGAAGCAGTTCTCCGCGCCTTCGAGAAGGAGATGGGCGTCGAGGTCATCCGCCCCGACATCGCCGGCCTGATGGGCGCTTACGGCGCGGCCCTCTTCGGCCTGCGCCAGTGCCGCAAGAACGGCCAGACCGCCTCCGCCATGATGAGCGAGGAGGAGCTGGAACGCTTCGACCAGAAGGTGGTCAGCGTCAAGTGCGGCGGCTGCGGCAACCACTGCCAGCTCACCGTCAACACCTTCGCCGACGGCCGCAAGTTCATCTCCGGCAACCGCTGCGATAAGCCCGTCACCGGCAAGAGCGAGGACAACAGCCTCAACCTCTACGCCTACAAGCAGCAGCTTCTGGCAGGCTATAAGCCTATGCCTGGTAAGCGCGGCTCCATCGGCATCCCGCTCTGCCTGAATATGTACGAGCTGCTGCCTTTCTGGCACGCTTTCTGGACAAAGCTGGGTTTTGCCGTCCACACCAGCCCGGTGTCCAGCCGCGGCCTCTATCTGGCCGGTCAGGCCACCATCCCCAGTGACACCGCCTGTTTCCCGGCCAAGCTCAGCCACGGCCACATCAAGGCCCTGACCCAGATGCATCTGGATGCCATCTTCTACCCCTGCCTGACCTACAACATCGACGAGGGGCTGGGCGACAACCACTACAACTGCCCCGTCGTGGCCTACTACCCCGAGGTGCTGGCCGGGAACTGCCCCGAGCTGGAGGGCCAGAAGTTCATCTACGACTACGTCGGTATCCACCGTCCGAAGGACTTCGTCCATAAGATGGCGAAGGAGATCCTGCCCAAGTATTTCGGCGGCATCTCCGAGAAGGAGGTGCAGGAGGCTGCCAATGCCGCCTACGCCGAGTACGAGGCCCATATGGCACAGATCCGGGTCAAGGGCAGCGAGATCATCGACGAAGCCCGCCGTCAGGGCAGGCGCATCATCGTGCTGGCCGGGCGTCCCTACCATGTGGACCCGGAGGTCAACCACGGCATCGACCACCTCATCACCCGCCACGGCGCGGCGGTCGTCACCGAGGACAGCATCTCCAACCGGGTGGAGAAGTTCCCCACCAGCGTGCTGAACCAGTGGACCTACCACAGCCGCCTCTATGCCGCCGCCAAGTACTGCACCACCCAGAAGGATATGGATCTTGTGCAGCTGGTGTCCTTCGGCTGCGGCGTGGACGCCATCACCACCGATGAGACCCGCGAGATCTTACAGGAGGGCGGCAAGCTCTACACCCAGCTCAAGATCGATGAGATCACCAATCTGGGCGCGGTCAACATCCGCCTGCGCAGCCTGTTCGCCGCGCTGGACGAGCGGGACGAAGATAAGAAGTAACCTCATAGGAGGAACCTATGGAATACAATTACCCTAAATTCACCCCGGAGATGAAGAAGACCCACACCATCCTCATCCCCAACATGGCCATCACCCAGTTCCGTCTGCTGGGATACGCCCTGCGCTACGACGGCTACAAGTGCGAGATACTGGGCAACTGCGGCAGCGCTGTGGCGCAGCTGGGCCTGAAATACGTCCACAACGACACCTGCTATCCGGCGCTGCTGGTCATCGGCCAGTTCCTCGATGCGCTGAACAGCGGCAAATATGACCTCGAGCATACGGCCCTGCTCATCACCCAGACGGGCGGCGGCTGCCGTGCCTCCAACTACATCCATCTGCTCCGCAAGGCGCTGGTCAAGGCAGGCTACCCCAATATCCCGGTGGCCAGCCTCAACTTCTCGGGCCTCGAGAAGGACAGCGGCTTCCAGATGACCCTGCCGCTGGCCCGCCGTGCCATCGCCAGCGTCTTCTACGGCGATATGCTCTGCGCCCTCCGCAATCAGGTGGCCCCCTACGAGAACGAGAAGGGCGCTGCCGACAGGATGGTAGACCTCTGGGTGGAGCGTCTGGGCCGGGTGCTGCTGGCGGGCAAGGGCTTCACCTCCCGCGAGATGAAGCACACCTTCCCCCTCATCGCCAAGGACTTCGCCTCCATCCCCGTCACCCGCGTGCCGAAGGTCAAAGTGGGCGTCGTGGGCGAGATCTACGTCAAGTACAGCCCGCTGGGCAACAACGATTTGCAGAAGTTCCTCGAAAGTCAGGACTGTGAGGTCAATTTCCCGGGCCTGATGGGCTTTGTGCAGTACTGCATCTTCAACATGGGCGAGGATCACGTCCTCTACGGCGGCAAGCTGGCCATGAAGATGGGCACCGACCAGCTGCTCAACTGGCTGGACAGCGTGGAGCGCTCCATGCTCAAAGCGGAATCGGAGGCCGGATTCTACGCCCCCGGCCCCTTCAAGGAGCTGGTGGAAAAGCCCGAGGGGGTCATCTCTCTGGGCGCAAAGATGGGCGAGGGCTGGCTGCTGACCGCCGAAATGATCGAGCTGGTGCAGGGCGGCTACGGCAATATCGTCTGCGCCCAGCCCTTCGGCTGCCTGCCGAACCACATCGTGGGCAAGGGCATGGTGAATAAGATCCGCGCCCTGTACCCCAGCGCCAACATCACCCCCATCGACTACGACCCCAGCGCCACCAAGGTCAATCAGGAGAACCGCATCAAGCTGATGCTGGCGGTGGCAAAGGAGCGTCTGAACGCCCCCGTTGCGCCGAAGCCCCTGACGGCTGAGGAGATCGCGGGCGGTGCGCCCAGCCTCTCCCACGTCTGAGAGGCGTCCCAAGCAAAAGAAAGAGCCGCTCTGTACTGCGAAAAACGGTACAGAGCGGCTTTTGTCATGCGCAGAGGCGCTTACAGCTTGTGGTACTTGCGGTCCTCCTGCTCATAGGCAGGCTCGCAGGTGAGGTACATCCCCAGACGCTTGAGGGTGTCGGTGTCTACGCTGGACAGGATGACGGTGGAGTGCATATCGCAGCCCTTGAGCTTGGAGAGCTGCCGCAGCGCGATGGCGGCAGTCTCATTCTCGGCGGCAGAGCTGGACAGCGCGATGAGGATCTCATCGGTGTGCAGGCGGGGGTTGCGGCTGCCGAGGTAGTTGGTCTTGAGGGTCTGGATCGGCTCGATGGCGCGGGCGGAGACGAGATCGATCTCCTGATCGATGCCGGCCAGCTTCTTGAGGGCGTTCAGGAGGGCAGAGGAGGCCGCGCCCAGCAGGGGGCCGGTCTTGCCGGTGACGACGGTGCCGTCCGGCAGCTCGATGGCGGCGGCGGGCGCGCCGTCGGTGCGCTCGGCCACGGCATGGGCCTGCTTCTCCACCGGGCGCTCGCCGACGGCCAGACCGGCCTGATTCAGCAGCAGCTCCAGCTTGAACAGCTCGCCGTCCACGTTCTTGCCGGTCTTCTGGTCGCAGAGGGCCTTGAAGTAGCGGCGGACGATCTCGTTGCGGGATGCCTCGCGGCAGACCTCGTCGTCCACGATGCAGTTGCCTGCCATGTTCACGCCCATGTCGGTGGGGGACTTGTAGGGGCTTTTGCCTGCGATCAGCTCGAACATCGCATTGACCACCGGGAAGATCTCGATGTCGCGGTTGTAGTTGACGGTGGTGACGCCGTAGGCCTCCAGATGGAAGGGGTCGATCATGTTCACGTCGTTCAGGTCGGCGGTAGCGGCCTCATAGGCGAGGTTGACCGGGTGCTTGAGGGGCAGGTTCCAGATGGGGAAGGTCTCGAACTTAGCGTAGCCCGCCTTGATGCCCCGCTTGTGCTCATGGTAGAGCTGGGACAGGCAGGTGGCCATCTTGCCGCTGCCGGGGCCGGGGGCTGTGATGACGACGAGGGGACGCTGGGTCTCGATGTAGTCGTTCTTGCCGTAGCCCTCGTCGCTGACGATGCGGGCCACATCGTTGGGGTAGCCCGGGATCTTGTAGTGGCGGAAGGTGCGCACGCCCACGCTGTTCAGCTTGTGCTCAAAGGCTTCGACTTCGGGGGCGGCGGTGTACATGGTCACGCAGACGCTGCCCACGAACAGGCCCATGCCCTGAAAAGCGTCGATGAGGCGGAGGACGTCGAGGTCGTAGGTGATGCCGTAGTCGCCGCGCACCTTGCTGCTGATGATGTCCTGTGCGCTGATGACGATGACGATCTCGGCCTGCTCCTTGAGCTGCAGCAGCATCTGCAGCTTGGAGTCCGGCTCAAAGCCCGGCAGCACGCGGGAGGCGTGGTAGTCGTCGAACAGCTTGCCGCCAAACTCGAGGTAGAGCTTGTTGTCGAACTGTGCGATGCGCTCCCGGATGTGCTGGGACTGCATCTGAAGATATTTCGCGTTGTCAAAGCCTATTTTCATGGAATGCTCCTCTTCCTGTTCTTACAACTTCAACTCCGGCACCCCGGTGGTGCGGCAGGCCGGAGAGTCACACAAACACTTTATAGTATAGCATACGAGGGGCCTCGGCGCAATTATTTTTTGTGGGCTTCCATCTGTTCCAGCTGCTCCAGCTCCTCGATGTCCTCTTTGAGGAACATGAGGCAGAAGCTCACGCCCAGCAGCAGGCAGGACAGCCAGATGGCCCGGCCTGCCATGGGGAGCAGGGCCACGCTGCCGATGCCTGCACCCAGCGCGAACAGGAAGATGATGGCGAAGTAGTGCATCGCCTTGCCGAAGGCCTTGGCGTTGCCGCCCACCAGCCACGCACAGAGAGAGTCCATGCCGCTGCGCAGGTTGCCGATGCACATGGTGCTGGCGAAGGCGTAGCCGTTCACCTTGCGGAAGGCCTGCACCTGCATCGCGCAGGAGAAGGAGACGATGGAATTGGCCAGCAGGTTCAGCTCCTGCGGCAGAAAGCCCACGACGAAGAGCAGCAGGATCTCGAACAGCACCACCAGCTGACGCCAGTGGAGCCACTGCATCTCCCTCAGCTTGAGGCGGATGAACTCGGCAGCGAAGATGCCCAGCGCAAAGGCGCACAGGGGGACCAGATACCGCAGGGCCTCGCCCCACTCGCCCGCAAAGGCATGGACCGACATCAGCACGATGTTGCCGGTCTGGGCATTGGCAAAGACCTTGCCGCGGAAGAGATAAGTATAAACGTCCTGCAGACCGCCCGAGACGGAGAGAAAAAGGGCGGTGATGAAGGCTTCGGACATCTGTCCGTGAGGTTTGAAAGACGGCATAAAAGCTTCCTCCTTATATCCAGAATAACTCCATGCCATACTATAACGCAAAATTGGCGTTTTGTCAAAAACTGTGGGATATTTTTTATCAATAATGACGATTCCGGGCGGGTATCGCAGGATGCACGATGCTTTGCAATGCGGCGCAGACTGTGGTATAATATCGCTAACGCGATATTATAGTTTTATGCGCAGCGCCTCGCCGCTTGCTCCTGCGGAGCTGCGTGGCAACCGGCTTTGGATGCGCAATTATACCATTTCACTGCGTTCATGGTATAATACACAGAAAACAGCATTTGCAGGAGAAGGAGGGGCTGTCTGTATGCCCAATATCATCGAGATCACGGATTTCCACGCGCCGGAGCTGGACCCCTATGCCCGGCTGACCCAGAACCAGCTGCGCAATCGCCTCGAACCGGAGAAAGGCATCTTCATCGCCGAAAGCCCGAAGGTCATCGACCGGGCGCTGGACGCAGGCTATGAGCCGGTGTCCCTGCTGATGGAGCGCCGACAGATCACCGGCCCGGCGGCGGGCATCCTGAGCCGCTGCGGCGATGCGCCGGTGTACACCGCCGACCGGGAGCTGCTGGCGGCGCTGACCGGCTTTGAGCTGACCCGGGGCGTGCTCTGCGCATTCCGCCGTCCCGCGCCCCGCCCGGTGGAAGAGCTGTGCCGGGACGCCCGCCGGGTGGCGGTGCTGGAGGGCATCGTGGACTCCACCAATGTGGGGGCGATCTTCCGCTCGGCGGCGGCGCTGAACATGGACGCCGTCCTCATCAATCCCTCCTGCTGCGACCCGCTCTGCCGCCGCGCTGTCCGGGTCAGCATGGGCACGGTGTTTCAGGTGCCTTGGGGGCAGCTGGGCGACAGCCCGGCAGACTGGCCGGAGAAGGGGATGGACGTCCTCCACGCCCTTGGCTTTAAGACGGCGGCGATGGCCCTCAGCGACCGCTCGGTGAGCATCGACGACGAGCAGCTGGCCAGAGAGCCGAAGCTTGCCATCGTGCTGGGCACTGAGGGCGACGGTCTGGCCGCCAGCACCATCGCGTCCTGCGACTATACCGTGAAGATCCCCATGTCCCACGGCGTCGATTCGCTGAACGTCGCCGCCGCCAGCGCCGTGGCGTTCTGGCAATTAGGCAAGCAGTAAGAAGTTATAAAGAAAAAGGCTGTTGCGGCAAAAGCAACAGCCTTTTTTGCTGGATCAAATCGTAGAAAGGAACCGCTCGAAGCCTGCGCGGCCTGCGACGTCCATCTTGTAGACGCCGGCGTCCTCGAGCACCTGCTCGAAGACGTGGCCGACCTCGTCCTGTACGATGCTGTGGACGTTCTCGGCGTTCAGCTCCGGGTGACGGGCGAGGATGTCCATCGCCCACTCGGCGTGCTTCTGGATGCTCTCGCCGTACTCGGCGGCAGGAGTGTGGGCCGCGAGAGCGGTCTCCACATCAGCCATCTCTGCCTTCAGGCGGCTGGGCAGGACGGCGAGACCCATGACCTCGATGAGGCCGATGTTTTCTTTTTTGATATGGTGGAGCTTTGCGTGGGGGTGATAGACGCCCAGCGGATGCTCCGGCGTGGTGATGTTGTTGCGCAGCACCAGATCGAGCTGGAACCGGCCATCCCGCATCCGGGCGATAGGGGTGATGGTGTTGTGCGGCTCGCCGTCGGTCTCGGCGTAGACAAAGCAGCTCTCGTCGGTGTAGCCCCGCCATGCGGTCAGGATCTTGTCGGCCAGCTCCACGAGGCGCTCGTCATCGGCGCAGGTCAGCCGGATGCAGCTCATGGGCCAGTGGACGATGCCGGCCTCTACGTCCTCAAAGCCGGGGAAGACCCATGCCTTCTCGATGGGGGCTTTGGCCATGGCGAACTCGTAGTGGCCGCCCTGAAAATGGTCATGGCTCAGGATGCTGCCGCCCACGATGGGCAGGTCGGCATTGCTGCCCACGAAGTAGTGGGGGAAGAGGGCCACGAAGTCCAGCAGCTTGCGGAAGGTGGCACGCTCGATCTTCATGGGGGTGTGCTGGCTGTTGAAGACGATGCAGTGCTCGTTGTAGTAGACGTAGGGGCTGTACTGGAAATTCCACGCGCTGTCGTTGATGGTCAGCGGGATGATGCGGTGGTTCTCGCGGGCGGGATGGTTCAGCCGGCCGGCATAGCCCTCGTTCTCCACGCAGAGCTGGCACTTGGGGTAGGCGCTCTGGGGGGCGAGCTTTGCCGCCGCGATGGCCTTGGGGTCCTTTTCGGGCTTCGAGAGGTTGATGGTGATGTCAAGGTCGCCGTAAGGGGTCTTGGTGACCCACTTGAGGTCCCGCTTGATGCGGTAGCGGCGGATGTAGTCGGTGTCCTGACTGAACTGGTAGAACCAGTCGGTGGCGGCCTGCGGGCCGTCCGTCTCATACCGCTCCTCAAAGTTGGCCCGCACGATACTGGGGCGGGGGGTCAGCACGCCCATGAGCTTGGTGTCGAAGAGGTCGCGGGCCGTGGGGCTGTCGTCGCAGACGCCCCGGGCCACGGCATCGTCCACCAGAGCCTTCAGGATGCTCTCGAGGTCGGCGTAGCAGACCTCACCCTCCGGCTCGGTGAAGCTGTCGAGCTGCATGGTCATGAGGAGCTGGTTGCGGATGTAGATCTCGTCGTCGGGCAGGATAAGCCCGGTGTCCAGACCATAGTTGACAAGCTGCTGGATGGCGGTGGAGATCACAGGACAGCGCCTCCCTCCGGACGGATGGAGAGGACGTGGCAGCGGCCCTCGCCGAGGATGGCTTCCATGCCGGCCTTGAACTCGGCCAGCATCTCGACGGGCACAAAGGCCTGCACCGTACCGGCGAAGCCGCCGCCGTGGACGCGGACTGCACCCTTGCCGCCCAGCAGATGCTTTGCGGCGGCGATGGTGACGCCCACCTCCTGATGCTCCTTGTAGCCTGCGGGGATGACGTTCTGCAGGTACTCCCAGCTGCTGCGGCCCGACTCGTTCACGAGGCGGAGGAAGGTGTCGAAGTCGTCGTCGCGGAGAGCCGCCACCTGCTTTGCCACCCGGTCGTTGTCGGCGTAGATATGGAAGGCGCGGAGGACGGCCCGGTCGCCGCACTGTCTGCGGCATTCGGGCAGCTTTGCGAGGAAGGTCTCGAAGGGTACATCCCGCAGCACCTCGCCGCCGCAGACAGCGGCCACGGCGCGGCACTCGGCGGGGATGGCGGCGTACTCATCGGTCAGGTCGGCGTGGTCTGCGCCGGAGTCGAGGATGCAGAGGGCAAGGCCCGCCTTAGAGAAGTCTACGGCCACCGGCTCGACGACCGGCTTGGCGGGGCTGGCGAAGTCGATGGTGATGATGTTGCCCACGCTGGAGGCCATCTGGTCCATCAGGCCGCAGGGCTTGCCGAAGTAGACGTTCTCGGCCCACTGGCCGATCTGGGCGATGACGATGGGGGAGACCTTCTCGGCCATGAAGCAGTCGTTCAGGATGACGCCGATGAGGACCTCGAAGGCGGCAGAAGAGGAGACGCCGCTGCCCTTGGGCACGTTGGAGGAGATGTAGACATCCAGACCGGTGAGCTTTGCGCCCCGCTGGGTGAAGGCGGCGCACTCGCCGCGCAGCAGGGAGGCGGTGGTGTTCTCCTCCTCCTTGCGGGCCTCGAGGTCGTCGAGGTCGATGATGCACAGGTCGTAGCCCTCGCTCTGGACCCGGAGCTGACCCTTGTCGTTGGGGGCGGCGGCAGCGATCATGTCGATGTTCACGCTGCCGGCCAGCACACGGCCATGCTGGTGGTCGGTGTGGTTGCCGCCGATCTCGGTGCGGCCGGGGGCGCTGTAAAGACCGGCCTCGGCGTGGGGGCCGAAGGTCTTTTCCAGACCGTCCAGCACGGCGGCGTAGCGGGCGGCCTCGGAGGCCGTCTCGGCGGGTGCGCAGCAATACAGGGAGGCGAGGCGCGCGGCGTGGGTGCCGCCGGACAGCTCCTGCTTCCATACGGGAATGGACTTCATCATGGAATCTTCCTCCTGACAGACAGATACGTTTTACTTCCGGGTGGTGCGGGAACCACCCGCTTCTATCCCTATAGTAAAGGATTTGCCCCCAAAAAACCATGTCTTATTGTTGCATCTGAATGAAAAGTTGCAAAAAAGCCCTGCTGGGGCTGCCCGACGGGGGAGCGGAGCGAAGCTCCGGGATAAAATGCAACTGAGACAAAAGTTTTTTCGAAACCGAAAAAGCATTGTGTAACTGCACAAAAACCTCTGCCCGCTGCGCCCCGACGGAGGCGGAGGGATGATATGGAGAAAAAATAAAGGCCGCGTTCCGTCGGCAGGGCGGAACACGGCACTTCGATGAAAGGATAGTAAGGGAAGAGAGTATGATGTCGGGCGGAGAGCAAGGGAGCAAAGCCCTCCGGCCGGAAACGCATTACTGCATCAGGCTGCACACGGCCTCGGCATAGGCGGCGGGGTCATCCACGGGCAGGCCCTCGATGAGCTGTGCCTGTGCGTAGAGCAGGGCGCTGTACTTCTTGAGCTTGTCGGTATCGCCGGCCTCCTGTGCGGCTTTCAGCACAGCGAAGACGGGGTGGTTGACGTTCAGCTCCAGAACTTTGTCGCTCTTGACGCCCTCGCTGCCGGGCTGCTTGGAGAGGACTTTCTCCATCTCGATGGACAGCGGGCCGTCGGCAGACAGGCAGACGGGGTGATCCTTCAGGCGGGTGGAGACCTTGACCTCCTTGACCTTGCCGTCCAGAGCGTCCTTCATGGCGTCGAACAGGGCCTTGTTGGCGGTGTTGGCCTCCTCGGCGGCCTTCTTCTCGTCCTCGGTCTCGAGGCCGAGGTCGCCGCTGTTGACATTCTTGAACTCCACGGTGCCGTCCTTGCCCTCGGCATCCTTGCGGGGATAGGTGCGCATGATCTGCAGGCAGAACTCGTCCACATCCTCGGTCAGCAGCAGGACATCATAGCCCTTGTCCATGACCAGCTCGGCGGCGGGCAGCTTGGCCAGACGGTCGGTGGAGTCGCCTGCGGCAAAGTAGATGTACTTCTGCTCGGCGGGCATCTTCTCGACGTACTCCTGCAGCGTGACCATCTTCTGCTCCTTGGCAGACCAGAACAGCAGCAGGTCGCGCAGAAGCTCGGCGTGCATCCCGTAGTCGGAGTAAGCGCCGAACTTCAGCTGACGGCCAAACTCCTTCCAGAAGCTCTCGTATTTTTCGCGGTCGTTGGCCAGCATGGCGTGCAGCTCGTTCTTGATCTTCTTTTCCAGCGCGTTGTGGATGAGCTTGAGCTGGCTGTCCTTCTGCAGCATCTCGCGGCTGATGTTCAGGCTCAGGTCCTGACTGTCCACGATGCCCTTGACGAAGCTGAAGTAGTCGGGCAGCAGGTCGCCGCACTTCTCCATGATGAGGACGCCGGAGGCGTAGAGGGCCAGACCCTTCTCGTAGTCCTTGGTGTAGAAGTCGTAGGGGCGGTGGCTGGGCACGAAGAGCAGGGCGTTGTAGTTCGCGGTGCCCTCGGTGCGGCTGACGATGACCCGGGCGGGGTCGGCGTAGTCGTTGAACTTATCCTTATAGAAGCTGGCGTACTCCTCGTCGGTGACTTCACTCTTCTGCTTCTTCCAGATGGGTACCATGCTGTTCAGGGTCTCCAGCTCGGTGTAAGTCTCCCACTCGGGCTTATAGTCCTCGGGCTTGGGGTCGGGTTCGGGCTTCTGACGGCTCTTCTCCCGCTCCATCTGGATGGGGTAGCGGACATAGTCGCTGTACTTCTTGACGATGGCCACGATGCCATACTCGTCGAGGAAGTTGTCGTAGTGGTCGGTCTCGGTGTCGGGTTTGATGTGGAGGATGATGTCGGTGCCCGCCGTCTCCTTCTGGGCAGGCTCCAGCTCATAGCCGTCCGCACCGCTGGACTCCCACTGCCATGCCTCGTCGGAGCCGTAGGCCTTGGAGATGACCGTCACCTTGTCGGCCACCATGAAGGCGGAGTAGAAGCCGACGCCGAACTGGCCGATGATGTCGATGTTCTCGTCCTTGTTGTCCTTCTTGAAGTCGAGGGAGCCGGAGTGGGCGATGGTGCCGAGGTTCTGCTCCAGCTCCTCCTTCGTCATGCCGATGCCGTTATCGGAGATGGTAAGGGTGCGGCTGTCCTTGTCGCGGGTGAGCAGGATGCGGAAATCGCCTTTGTTCATGCCGACGGAGGGGTCGGTCAGGCTCTTATAATACAGCTTGTCGATGGCGTCCGAAGCGTTGGAGATCAGCTCCCGCAGGAAGATCTCCTTGTTGGTGTAGATGGAGTTGATCATCATGTCCATCAGCTTTTTGCTTTCGGCCTGAAATTCTTTTTTCGCCATAATACAAAACCTCTTTTTATCAGATTCAATGCCAGCACCCGGAGCGGTTGACTGCTCACGGGGACTTAGCACTCATAACTTTCGAGTGCTAATATACACCGGCGGGAGATAAAAATCAAGGGCTTTCATAAAAAGTTCAAAAAACTTTCCCGGCGGGGCGGCGTTTGGCTTTACTTTGCCCTGCCGAAGCCGTATAATGGGCCGGAGTGATCTGTATAAAAGAGGAGGAAAACGGAACGATGCAGCAGATACAGCTGGAACTTGAGGGCGGCGGGACGCTGACCGTCTGCCTGCGGGCGTCGCTGGACGCCATGCCCACGGTGAAGCAGCGGCCTCTGGTGCTGGTGGTGCCCGGCGGGGGATACAGCCACGTCAGCCCCCGGGAGGGCGACCCGGTGGCCCTGCAGTTCGCGGCGGCGGGCTATCACACCGCCGTGCTGACCTACAGCGTGGGGGAAGGGGCGCGGGACTACCGGCCTCTCCGCCAGCTCAGCGAGGCGCTGGGGCTGCTGCGGCAGCACGCGGAGGAATGGCATATCCTGCCGGATAGAATAGCAGTCTGCGGCTTCTCGGCGGGCGGGCATCTGGCCCTGTCCGGCGCGGTGCTGGACATCCCGGGCGAGACGGCGCAGCAGCGGCCCGACGCGGTCATTCTGGGCTACCCGGTCATCACGGCGGGGGCGTATGCCCACCGGGGCAGCTTCGTCCAGCTGACGGGCAGCGAGGATGCCGTCGCACAGAGAGCCTTCGGTCTGGAGGACAAGATCACCCCCGACACACCGCCGGTCTTCGTCTGGCATACCATGGAGGACAGGACCGTCCCGGTGGAGAACACGCTGCTGCTGCTCTCGGCCCTGCGGCGGGCGGGCGTGGCCTGCGAGGCGCATCTCTTTGAGCAGGGGGGCCACGGCACCAGCATCAGCACCGCCGAGGTGGACGCCGCCGACCGGCACCGCGCCCGCTGGGTGACGCTCTGCCTCGAGTGGCTGGGGCGGACGTTCGGGTTCGACCTGCGGTGAATTGGACATTCCTACAAAAAATTCATAATTTTATGGTTGACCTGCCCAAGATTTAAGGGTATACTGGGCAGCGGAAACAAACGAGGAAGAAGGAAACGTACATGGAAAAGAAGATCTCGGTCAAAGACCTGCTGATGCAGGCATTCCTGACGGGCTGGGAGCTGTCCGACAAGAGCATCTCGCAGGACGAGTACCTCCAGAGCGCCATTCAGGTCATCGAAGTGCTGCAGGTGGAGCCGGAAAATATCTACGCCGAAGAGGGCCTCGGCCTGACCGACGGCGACGAGGTGGACCATCTGGACGACCTGCTCCGCGCCGACGGCCAGTGGCTCTATTACGGCGTGGAGGCGGAGAATTTCTTCCTCATCCAGTGGTATCCGGATGAGGCCTCCGCCAAGGCCAAGCTGGCGCAGCTCGAAGAGCTGGGCGACGGCAAGCAGTACCTCGTGGACCTGAGCCTCCGGCGCTCGAACCCCACCGAGGCCGAGAACTTCGGAAATTCGAACCCGGTGCAGCTTCGCTCGTAAGCCTCTCCCTTTGGGAGAGGTGTCACCGTAGGTGACGGAGAGGGCAAGCTTGTCGCCCAAGAGCCGCCGTGCAGCGATAAGCTGTCTCTTTGTCAGAGCGGAGCTATCGCTGTGTCTGTGAGTCTCCGTCAGCGCCCTTGCCCTCTCAGGCGCTTCGCGCCAGCTCTCCCAAGGGGAGAGCCTTTTATGATGGAAAGAAAGGAAACTTTTCAATGCAGCTTTCTGATCTGGAGCGCCAGCGCCTTGCCGCCATCCTGATGCGATACGACCAGCACCCCGAGGTGCAGCGGATGCGGGAGTTTATCCAGCACGGCGATGTGACCACCTACCAGCACTGCAAGAACGTGGTGCTGGTGAGCTTCTGGCTCAACCGCCGCTTCCATCTGGGTGCGGACGAGACATCGCTGGCCGTGGGGGCCTTCCTCCACGACTTCTACCTCTACGACTGGCACAAGCGCAGCTCCTTCCACGGCCTGCGCCGTCTGTTCGAGATGCACGGCTTCGCTCACCCCGGCTCTGCCTGCGTCAACGCGGAGCGCTGCTTCGCCATCACCAAGAAGGAGCAGAACATCATCTCGAGCCATATGTGGCCCCTGACCTTCCGCCATGTGCCCACCTGCCGGGAGGCCATCATCGTCTGTCTGGCCGACAAATACTGTGCCGTGCTGGAGAGTATGTTCCAGCGCACCCGCGTGGCCGATGCCGACGCAGGGGAGAATGAGTGGTAAAGGGCTTGTTCTATACGAAAAAGAGCTGCTGTACGTCATATACAGCAGCTCTTTTCTTATAATTTCTTATACCCCGCAGGCTCATCGGCTCTGGCGCGGCGCTCCATCAGGTAGGTGTCCAGCCAGCGGCCATGACAGTCCCGGGCGATCCGCTCCCGCCGCCCTACGACCCGGAACCCGCACTTGGTGTGGAGGCCGAGGCTGGCGGTGTTGTCCTGCAGGACTGTGGAGTGGAGCGTCCAGTAGCCCTCCTGCTCCGACGCCTCGCAGAGGGCCGTCAGCAGCCGGGAGCCGAGGCCCCGGCCCCGGAACTTCTCGCCGACGTAGATGCTCACCTCGGCCACGCCCCGGTAGCACCAGCGGGGATCGATGCGGCGCAGCGCGGCCCAGCCCGCCAGCTCGCCGCCGTCCAGAATGACGAGGCGGCATTCCTTGATGTGGAAGGCGTCCCACGCCGTGTAGGGCGGGCAGGTGGTCTGGAAGGTGGCGTGCTCGGTGGCGATGCCCTCCAAGTAGATCTCGGACACAGCGGCCCAGTCCTCCGGCGTCATCGGCCGGACAGTGATATTGCTCATGATACTTTCCCCGGCAGAGCGCCCCAATGCGCCCTGCACCATTCCTCTTATCCCAGTTTATCCCAGTATAGCAGATGCGGCCCGTCTGTGCAATGGCTTCTCACTCCAGCCCCGGCAGGGTGTCCAGCACCGGGATGCCAAGCCCCTGCAGAAAGGCCTTCTTCTCCTTGATGAGAGGGACGACGTCCAGCTCCGAGGGGGCGTGGGCGTCGCAGCCCACGATGGCCCTGACCGGATACTCCGCCGCGATGCGCCAGAACTCGTCCCGGGTGTAGCCCAGCGAGCCGTCGGGGCGGCGCTGGAGCGTCAGACCCGCCATGTTGTACTCGAGGGGGATGTCCAGCCGCGCCGCTGCGGCACAGACCTCCCGGCAGGCTTTCTCGGCCTCGGCGTCGAAGGCCGTCATCCGGTTCAAAAAGAGATCGGGGTGGGCCAGATACCGGTACAGCCCCGTTTCCAGCGCCTGCTCCACCTGCTCGGCGTACCGTCTGCCGTGGGCCGGGGAGGCGCTGCCGCCGAAGCGCCGGGCCTTGGCGTCCTGCTCATCGGTGGTGTCGTAGTGACAGCCGAGGATGAGGTACTCGATGCCCAGCCGCTCGGTCTCCTCCTTCAGCCAGCCCAGATAGGCCGGGAAATACTCGGCCTCGAGGCCGATGTGGAGATGGAGCCGGTCGGCGTACTTCTCCCGCAGGCTTCGCAGCGTCAGGACATAGTCGTCCAGCTGGGCGGGCAGCATCCGGATATGGCTGACGAAGCCGGGCGTGGCGTAGGCCCATGGGGTGTGGTCGGAAAAGCCCAGCACCTTATAGCCGCAGCGCAGGGCCGTGAGGATGTACTCCTCCTCGGTGCCCTCGGCGTGGCCGCAGCGGGTGGTGTGGGTGTGGTAATTGGTCAGCATGGAAAAAAGCCCCTCCCGGGCAGAAATCTTTTTGACAATCATCACGGTTGTGATACAATAGAGAAAATACCCGTTCGGGGCAGGAACTATTATAGACCTCTTTGCCGCAAAATGCAATTCGGCTGCTCCGAAAAAAAGGAGACAAGAAGATGGATTGGAAACGACTCACTGCTTCTGCGCTGATGCTCGGCCTCCTCGCTCTCCCGGCCTCTGCGGCCAGCATCACGCCCCAGACCACCATGAAAGAGATCCGCAACGACCCCGACATCCGGGCCAGCGGCCTCTACACCTACACCTATGTATGGGAGCGGGACTGCGAAAAGCTCTCCACCAGCCGGGACGATGAGACGCTGGCCGAGGTGGTGGACGACACATCGGCGGAGGCCTGCGCGGCGGGGCTGAACTATCTGGCGCAGGCGTACCACGACGGGGTGCAGGTGACTTACCCGCTCTATTCGGAGGAGGAGATCGCCGCCATGCCCTCCCGCGCCCACGCGGAGCTGTATTACTGCCCCGCAGAGCAGCCGGGGGCGAAGTTCGCCATTGTGCTGTCGGGCAACTCGCTCTACTACAGCGGCGAGCTGCGGGGCGGCGTGTCCACGGCGTGGGAGCTGCACCAGCAGGGGTACGCCGTCTTCTCCCTGCGCTACCGCATCGGCCTTGAGGCCGGGGACGACGCCCCGATGGAAGACCTTGCCCGGGCCATCCGCCTCGTGCTGGCGAACGCAGACACCTTCGGCGTCTCCACCGAGGATTACGCCCTGCTGGGCTACTCCTCCGGCGGGCAGATCGCGGGCGTCTTCGGCAATGAGGAAAAGGGCTGGGGCCGCTACGGCGTCCCGAAGCCCGGCGCACTGCTGCTGGCCTACCCCATCAACAACTTTCTGGAGGCAAAACCCGCCTACCATCTCCTGATGGACACCGACCGGCTGGAAAGGCGCTACTACTCCTACACGGTCTCGAAGCTGGTGACGCCGGACTACCCGCCCACCTTCCTGTGGTATGGCCGGAACGACAAGATGCTCATGGCCTTCGTCTACCCGCTGCAGGGGCCGGCCCTTGCCAAGGCCCTGCGGGACAACGGCGTGCCCAACCGGGTGCAGGTCTACGACGATGCCAAGCATGGCGTCGGCATCGGCGTGGGTACCGACGCGGAGGGCTGGGTAGCCGACGCAGCCGCATTCTGGAAGAGCGTTTCGGAAGAATAAAGAAAAGAGGGAAAGGATATGTACGATTTGAATGAATGCATCCGCAGCCTGAACGTGGGCCTGCCCGACGACATCGCCCGGCTGAAGGCAGCCGGATACTACAAGGAGGCCATCGCCCGCATCGACCGGCTGCTGGCCGAGGACTGGGCGAAGACCCAGAACAGCCCCGCCACCAACGGCAGCGCTGCGCCGGAGGGATACGTTCCGCCCGAGAACCCCACGCCCCACGGCGTGGACGCCCTGCGGGAGGCGCTGACCGTCCAGAAGGAGATCATGCGCCGTCTGCCCGGGGAATACTGCTGGACGGAGGCCGAGGCCATCGCCCGGATGCAGGAGCGGGTGAAGGGGTTCACGGCGGAGGAGTTCCGCGCCCTCGACTGGGAGGGCCGGATGGACTGGCGGTTCGTGGAGGGAGAAAAGCGGTATCAGGAGCGGTTCGCCGAGACCCTGCTGGCCACCCACGCCGACCTCGCCGCCCGGAAAAAGACCCCGGACGCCCCCAACAATAAGAACGAGGAGCGTCACCGCCTCTGCGAAAAGATGATGCAGGAGGGGAGCGCCAGCGCCGACATCACCCTCCGCACCAGCATCCGGATGTCGGACGAGGCCTTCACCGCCGCGCTGGAAAAGGCGAGAGCCGAGGGCCGGGACACCGTCCATGTCCGGGCATGGCTGGCCCTGCCTGCCGCCTGCCCGTCCCAGAGCCATATCACGCTGGACGCCTTTACCGAGACGCCCGGCCATATCGCCGCCGAGGACGCGCCCCAGCGCACCGTGTACTGGGAGGCCGACCTTGCCGAGAACCGCACCTTCGGCGCGGAGTACAGCTACCGCGAAACGGCGGTCTACGCCGACCCGCTCTCCTTCACGCCCGACCCGGAGCAGCCGGACTTCTACACCGGCGAGGAAGCGCCCCACATCGTCTTTACGCCCTATCTGCGGGCGCTGGCGGCCCAGCTCACCGAGGGCGTCACCAGCCCGGCGGAGAAGGCGAAGCGCATCTACGACTACGTCACCCTGAACGTCCGGTATCACTTCCAGCCCTCCTATTTCGTCCATGAGTCCATCGCCGAGAACTGCGCCCGTAGCCGCCGGGGCGACTGCGGCATCATGGCCCTCACCTTCATCACCCTCTGCCGCATCGCGGGCATCCCGGCCCGCTGGGAGAGCGGCCTTGCGGTAGCCCCGGGGGATGCAGGCTGCCACGACTGGGCACGGTTCTACATCGCGCCCAAGGGCTGGATGTACGCCGACTGCTCCTACGGTGCCTCCATGGCACGCCGGGGCGATGAGATGCTCCGCCGCCACTATTTCGGCAGTCTGGACACAGGCCGGATGGTGGCCAACAGCGCCTTCGAGGCCCCCTTCGACCCGCCGATGACGGGCTTCCGCAGCGACCCCTACGACAACCAGAGCGGGGAGATGGAAGCCGACGGCGTGGGCCTTGCCGGGGAGGAAAGGGTCACCACCAAAGAAGTTTTGAGATTTGAGGAAGTAAAGTAAATGGAATATCTTGCGTTCGTGTACACCCTGCTGCTCGTCGCCATCTGCCTGATGATGGCGGTGCTGCTGGCTCGCACCAGCCGCCTGCTGAAGGAGCCGAAGGACGACGAGGCCCTGAAGAGCTGGCTGGAGCAGCAGCTTGCCGCACAGGCCAAGGACTTCAGCGCCCGGCAGGATGCCGTGGCCCAGCAGAACTACGCCGCCATCCGCAGCGTCAGCGAGACGCTCCAGACTGCCGTGCAGGGGATGAGCACCACGCTGGGGCAGGGGCAGGACAGCCAGCAGCGCATCCTTGAGCAGCGGCTGCGCAGCCTCGAGCAGGCCAACACCCAGCAGATGGAGCAGCTGCGTCAGGCCGTCACCCAGAGCATGGCGACGCTTCAGGCCGAGAACGCCCGCAAGCTGGATGAGATCCGCCACACGGTGGACGAGCAGCTTCAGGACGCCTTGCAGAAGCGGGTCACCGAGAGCTTCAAGGCCGTCAACCAGCAGCTCGAGCAGGTGTACAAGGGTCTGGGCGAGATGCAGTCCCTTGCCGCCGATGTGGGCGGCCTGAAGCAGGTGCTCTCGGGCGTCAAGACCCGCGGCATCCTCGGCGAGATCCAGCTGGGGGCCATCCTCGAAGAAATTCTGGCCCCCGAGCAGTACGACACCAACGTCGCCACCATCCCGGGCAGCACCCAGCGGGTGGAATACGCCATCAAGATGCCGGGCGCGGACGGCGGCAGCGTCTGGCTCCCCATCGACTCCAAGTTCCCCGGCGACACCTACGGCCACCTGCAGGACGCCTACGCCTCCGGCGACGCGCAGGCCGTGGAGAACGCCCGCCACGCGCTGGAAATGGTCCTCCGCAGCGAGGCAAAGGACATCCGGGAAAAGTACGTCGAGCCGCCTTATACCACGGCCTTCGGCATCCTGTTCCTGCCCTTTGAGGGCCTGTATGCCGAGGTGGTGAACGCCGGGCTGCTGGAGGTCTTGCAGCGGGATTATCAGGTCAACGTGGCAGGCCCCAGCACCATGGCGGCCCTGCTGAACAGCTTGCAGATGGGCTTCAAGACCCTCGCCATCCAGAAGCGCTCGGGCGAGGTGTGGCAGCTGCTGGGCGCGGTGAAGACCGAGTTCGACAAGTTCGGGCAGGGCCTCACCAAGATGCAGCAGCGCCTGCGCCAGACCGACGAGGAGCTGGACAAGCTCATCGGCGTCCGCAGCCGCGCCATCAGCCGGAAGCTGCGCAGCGTCCAGAGCCTCGACGAGGCCAGCGCCAGCGCCCTCCTCGAGATCGACGACATGAACGAGCTGCCGGGTGCGCTCTCCGAGACAGGCGGGGTATCTGACCAAGTTGGAAATTAACGGCGGTGCATCGCCGAAAATCGAACTTGGCCAAGGAGACCAACTTCGACGGAGGTGACCAAGTTGGAACTTGGCCAGCAAAGGCAAGTTGGCCAAACTGACCAACATGGAATATATAACATAGATACGTTATTATATTGGAACTTGGTCTTATATTCCACAGGAGTAGAGCCTCGGCCTGCTGCCCGGCCTGATAAATAGTTGACGAAGGCCGCAGGCTGTGCTATACTAAGAAAGATTCTTGAAAAATACTGCCGACTGCGGTATGTCATACACAAAACAGCAGAGAGGAAATGTGCTTATGAGCGTAAAGAATATCAGCAGCGCCATCCTTGGCGTGGGTGTGGACGATACCACCATTGACCTGTTCGAGAGCCAGTACCCGGTGCCCACCGGCGTCAGCTACAACTCCTATATCATCCGGGACGAGAAGACCGCCATCCTCGACACGGTGGACGTGCGTGCCACCGACGAGTGGATGGCAAACGTCACCGAGGCGCTGGCAGGGGAGAAGCCCGCCTACCTCGTCGTCCACCACATGGAGCCGGACCACGGCGCAAATGTGGCCCGCCTCGCCGCCCTCTACCCCGAGATGCAGGTGGTGGGCAACGCCAAGACCTTCCAGTATATGGAGCAGTTCTTCGGCCCGGAGGCCATCGCCAAGGAGCGCCGCGTCGTCGTGAAGGACGGCGAGAGCCTCTCGCTGGGCGCACACACCCTCACCTTCGTCTTTGCGCCGATGGTCCACTGGCCCGAGGTCATGGTGAGCTATGAGTCCACCGAAAAAGTCCTCTTCTCCGCCGACGGCTTCGGCCGCTTCGGCGCTGTGGCAAAGTTCGACGAGAAGGCCGACTGGGCCAGCGAGGCCCGCCGCTACTACCTGAACATCGTGGGCAAGTACGGCCCGCAGGTGCAGGCCCTGCTGAAAAAGGCCGCTGCGCTGGACATCGCCACCATCTGCCCGCTGCACGGCCCTGTCCTCACCGGCGACCTCAGCAAATACCTGAACTACTATGATATGTGGTCCAGCTACAGGGCCGAGGAGCCGGAGAAGATCCTGGTGGCCAGCGCCTCCATCCACGGCCACACCCGCGCCGCCGCCCACACTCTGGCCGACAAGCTCCGGGCAAAGGGAGCGAAGGTGGTGGAGATCGACCTGACCCGGGTCGATGTCTCCTACGCCGTCACGGAGGCCTTCCGTTGCGGCAAGACCGTGCTGGCCTGCGCCACCTACGACGGCTTCCTCTTCCCGCCGATGGAGAACCTGCTGGCCCACCTCAAGACCAAGGCCTTCCAGAGCCGCACCATCGCCCTGATGGAGAACGGCACTTGGGCACCCATGGCCGCAAAGCTCATGCGCGCCGAGCTGGAGGGCATGAAGAACATCACTGTCTGTGACACCGTCGTCACCCTCCGCTCTGCCTCCAACCCCGCTGCCGAGGCGCAGATGGATGCGCTGGCGGAGGAGCTGCTGGCGAAGTAAGTAAAAGATTGCGAACATGAGAAAATCCCCCACAAATGTGGGGGATTTTCTTGTTTTCTGTCAGCGTTTATGATACACTGGTGCTGCCGCTGGAAAGCGGCGGGGCACTGTACATACGGCAGGCGGTTTGGTCTCTCACTTCCGAAAGGAGGTGAGAAGATGCCGATTACTTTGACGTTCCATGTCTTTGGACTTACGTTCACGATTCGGATCAAAAAGTAAAACCGCCACCTCTGCCAAGGTGACGGTTTTCAAAAAGCCAAATCCTTAGAAAGAGGCCAAACCGTTTGTCACAGTGCCTTTTCTATGGATATTATAGCGCATTGCCGGGCGGCTGTCAAGGAACCCGGCAGTGCGTTTTTTATCAAGAAGCGCGCGGTTTTCTGCCAAGAGCCGCCGCGCCGCTCAGGGCCACGAGAGCGGGCAGGATTCCACGGGATTCCTTCACTGCGGTGGAACAAGTGGCAAAGTTCCTATAAATCAAACGATACATCATTTAATATTGATTGTTTGCCAACGTGGCAAAGTTCCCCTGATTGGCAAACTACCTACTTTGCCAGCTGGGCACAAGTTTGCCACCTTGGCAAAGTTCGTTTTACGGCGTTGGTACGCTGATATTTTGGAACTTGGCCAGATAACCTGCGTGGCTCGGGGGTGGTGACGGAAAGGGCCTGCCGCTGCCAGCAAAAAAATCCCCCAGCAAAACGCAAGAAAAACGCGGATATTCCTCGAAATCTGCCTGCGCCGCTTGCAAACCGGCCCGAAATGTGGTAAGATGACTCTTGGTTATTTGATGACCACGACCTGAATACTCCAAACGCAGCGACGGAGAGAGTAGGCGGGCGCACCGCAGCAAAGAGAGAGGCTTCACCGGCTGAGAGGGCTTCCGTGCGGGCGCTGGCTGAAGTTCGCTCCCGAGCGGCTGGCCTGAACCTTGCAGTAGGGCCGGACGGTGCGCCCCGTTACGGCGTTTTGAGCGCCGCACGGCTCCCGAGTGGGCCGGGCGGAAACCGGGTGGTACCGCGGAGCTGTAAATTTTTGAAGCTTCGTCCCTTTTGCCGGGCCTTGTGAGAGGCCCCGGCAGGGGACGGAGCTTTTTTGCTGTCCGCTGAACAACACGAATGAGAAGGAGAGAACATCCATGCAAGCAATGATCGACGAGCTGGCAAAGCAGGCGGAAGAGAGCCTCGGTCAGGTCTCTTCCAAGGAGACGCTGGCAACTTTCTGGCAGGAATATCTGAGCAAGAACGGCAAGATCCCCGCCCTGATGAAGAATCTGCGCTCGGTCGCCCCCGAGGAGCGTCCGGCCATGGGCAAGATCATCAACGAACTGAAGGCCAAGGTGCAGGCGGAGTATGACGCCGCCGCCGAGCAGGTCAAGCAGGCTGAGCTTGCCGCCCGCAACGCCGCCGAGACGGTGGACATCACCCTGCCCGCCAAGACCCGCGCCGTGGGCGGTCTGCACCCGTTGACCCTCGTGACCAACCAGATCATCGACGTCTTCTCGGGCATGGGCTTTGCGGTGGCAGACGCCCCCGAGATCGAGGACGACGACCACAACTTCACCCGCCTGAACGTCCCGAAGGACCACCCCGCCCGCGATATGCAGGACACCTTCTACCTGTCCGACGAGTTCCTGCTCCGCACCCAGACCTCCGGCGGCCAGATCCGCACCATGGACAGCCAGAAGCCGCCCATCAAGGTGCTCATCCCGGGCCGCGTCTTCCGCTCCGACTCCGACGCCACCCACAGCCCCATGTTCCATCAGATGGAGGGTCTGGTGGTGGATAAGGGCATCACGCTGGGCGACCTGCAGGGCGCGCTGAACACCTTCGTGCAGAAGCTGTTCGGTGCCGACACCCGCACCCGCCTGCGCCCCTCCTACTTCCCCTTCACTGAGCCGAGCGTCGAGGTGGACGTGAGCTGCTTCGAGTGTCACGGCAAGGGCTGCCCCCTGTGCAAGCACACCGGCTGGATCGAGGTGCTGGGCGGCGGCGTCGTCAACCGCAAGGTGCTGGAGAACTGCAACATCGACCCGGACGTGTACTCGGGCTTTGCCTTCGGCATCGGCATCGAGCGCATCGCCATGCTGAAGTACGGCATCAACAACATCGGCCTGATGTTTGAGAACAACCTGCAGTTCCTCAAGCAGTTCCACGAATAAGAGGGGAGAGAGCAAACAATGAAAGTACCTTTCAGTTGGTTAAAAGAACTCGTCGATATTGACGTTACCGCACAGGAGCTTGAAGAGAAGCTCTTCTCCTGCGGCTTTGAGGTCGAGGAGCTGATCCCGCTGGACGCCGGCATCAGCAAGGTGGTCGTCGGTAAGATCGTGGAGATGGAGCCTCAGGAGGGCACCCATCTGACCAAGTGCGTCGTGGACTGCGGCAGCTACGGCCACGACATCCGCATCAGCACCGGCGCTTCGAACATGAAGCTGGGCGACTGTGTGCCTGCCGCTCTGGACGGCTCCACCCTGCCCGGCGGCATCAAGATCAAGGCCCGCAAGATGCAGGGCGTCGAGTCCAACGGAATGCTCTGCTCCGGCGAGGAGCTGGGCCTGAACGACGACCTGTTCCCGGGCTCTGAGGTCTACGGCCTGCTCATCCTGCCCGAGGACTCCGTCCCCGGCACCGACATCGCCCCCGTGGTGGGTCTGGATGACTACATCTTCGACATCTCCATCACCGCCAACCGCCCCGATTGCCAGTCGGTGCTGGGCATCGCCCGCGAGGTATCCGCCATCCTCGGCAAGCCCCTGCATATGCCGGCCATGGACTACAAGGCCGTCTGCGACGCCGACGCGCCGGTGAGCGTGAAGGTGGAGGCCCCCGACCTCTGCCCCCGCTACATGGCACACTACGTCCGCAACATCCGGATGGGCGAGTCTCCCCGCTGGATGAAGCGCCATCTGGCCCTCTGCGGCCTGCGCTCCATCAGCAACGTGGTGGACATCACCAACCACACCCTGCTGGAGATGGGCCAGCCCATGCACGCCTTCGACCTGAATAAGGTGGCGGGCCGCAGCATCACCGTCCGCCGCGCTGCGGAGGGCGAGAAGATCACCACCCTCGACGAGAAGGAGTTCACCCTGAACCCCAACAATCTGGTCATCTGCGACGCCGAGAAGCCGGTGGCACTGGCCGGCATCATGGGCGGCGCAAACTCCGGCATGGACGATGCCACCACCAGCCTGCTCTTCGAGTGCGCGACCTTCGCCCGCGACTCGGTCCGCAAGACCAGCCGCGCTCTGGGCCAGAACAGCGACTCCTCCGCCCGCTACGAGAAGGGCGTGGACCGTCACTCCCCCGAGATGGGCCTTGCCCGCGCCCTGCACCTCATTCAGGAGCTGGACTGCGGCGACATCACCACGCTGGAATACGACCTGACCGATGGCCGCCCGCTGGAGCGCAGGCACATCGTCACCACCCCGGCCAAGATCTGCGGCGTGCTGGGCATCACCGTGCCCGACCAGACCATGATCGACATCCTCGAGCGCCTCGAGTTCACCGTGGATGTGCAGGCCGACGGCAGCTGGGACGTCTCGGCACCGCTCTACCGCGAGGATGTGGAGAGCTTCCCCGATCTGGCCGAGGAGGTCATCCGCGAGTACGGCTATGACCACATCGTGCCCACCTTCCTGAACACTGCCTCCGTCACCAACGGCGGCCTGAACTACGACCAGAAGCAGCAGCTCAAGACCAAGCGGCTGCTGGCGGCACAGGGCTTCTATGAGGCCTCCACGCTGGCCTTCTACTCCAACGCCGAGTTCGATATGCTCCATATCCCGGAGGACGACGAGGCCCGCAAGGCCATCCGCATCCTGAACCCCATCAGCGAGAATCTGTCCGTCATGCGCACCCTGCTGGCCCCCTCCATGCTGAACGTCATCGTGGACAACCTGAAGAAGGGCAACGCCGAGGGCCGCCTGTTCGAGATGGCACCGGTCTACCTCGCCAAGGAGCTGCCCATTCAGGAGCATCCCCACGAGCGTCAGACCCTCTGCCTCGGCGCGTTCGGCCCGGCGGAGGACTTCTTCACCGTCAAGGGTGCTCTGGAGGCGCTGGCCGCAGGCTTCGACCTGACCTTCATCTACCAGCGGGAGACCACCAGCTGGCTCCACCCCGGCATCAGCGCCGCCGTTTACTGCAACGGCAAGCGTCTGGGCGTCTTTGGCAAGCTGGCCAACGAGATCAACGCTGAGCTGGAGATCGCCAAGGAGCAGAAGGACAGCCAGAACATCTATCTGGGCGAGCTGGACTACGAGGCCCTGATGTCCTGCGTCGAGGGCGGGCTGCGCTACAAGCCCCTCAGCCCCTACGCCGCCGTCAAGCGCGATCTGGCGCTGGTCTGCGACGAGGCTGTGGCCTGCGGCGACATCGAGGAGGCCATCAAAAAGGCCAGCCCCCTCATCACCGAGGTCAAGCTGTTCGATATTTACCGGGGCGCGAACCTCGGCGAGGGTAAGAAGAGCATGGCCTTCTCCCTGACCCTGTCCGACCCCGCTGCCGAAGTCTCCGCCGAGCAGGTGGAGCGCACCGTCAAGAAGGTGCTGGGCAACCTGAAGTTCAAGCTGGGCATCGAGATCCGCTGAACCTGACATGAAAAATGAGTCCGTCTGTGCCGCTGGCACAGGCGGGCTTTTTCTTTGGGGCGGTTTATGCTATACTTATCTCATTGATGAAAAGCAGGAGGAACCAGCGTGGAGGATTACCGCACCATCCGAGGCACGGCCATCGGAGAATACGAAGAGAAGAAGAGCCGCTTCATCGCGCAGCTCTCCTTTGCAGACAGCGAGGAAAAGGCCGTGGCCTTTCTGGAGCAGGTGCGTGCGGCCAACCGCACCGCCCGCCACAACGTCTATGCCTACCGTCTGCGGGAGGGCAGCCGGGAGCGCTACTCCGACGACGGCGAACCGGCCAAGACGGCGGGAACGCCTGCGCTGGAGGTCTTGCAGCACAGCGGCCTGACCGACCTCATCGTGGTCGTCACCCGGTACTTTGGCGGTGTGCTGCTGGGCACAGGGGGCCTCGTCCGGGCCTACACCACAGCCACCGCCCGGGCGCTGGAAGCCGCCGAGGTGGTCACAGTGCGCAGCGTGGTGGCGCTGGAGGTGACGGTGGACTACGGGCTTTATGAGCGGGCCGACCTCCTCATCCGGGCGGCAGGGGGCAAGCTGGCCGAGCCGGAGTTCACCGACCGGGTCACCCTCCGCTGGCAGATGCCGGAACACACCGAGGGGCCGCTGCTCACCCAGCTGCAGGAGCTGACACGGGGCACGGCCAATGTCACCGTGAGCGCGCCGTTTTATGCGGCGTTCTGAGGGACTGCTTTGAGGCTCCCCCTTTGGGGGAGCTGGCATCGCGCAGCGATGACTGAGAGGGCAAGCCGCCTGAGTCAGAGCCGCTGCGCAGCGATAAGCAGGCTCTTTGTCAGAGCGATGCTGTCGCTGTGCCAGTGTTTCTCCGGCAGCATCCTTGCCCTCTCCGTCTGCTTCGCAGCCACCTCTCCCATAGGGAGAGGCACTGGCGTGCCGGTCAGGCTCACGCGGGACGAGCAAAGCTTGCGCTGCCCTAAAACAGTAGTGCCCTGCGGTCTGGCTCCACAGCAGCTTGACAAGGTGCTCTTGTCCAGAAGCCGCTGCCCCCGTAAGCGAGGCCCGC
>OBZC01000215.1_pt1 | contig 81598 bp, 62 predicted proteins | sample 1538231 | NCBI WGS metagenome assembly OBZC01 (sample SAMEA2580225, study PRJEB22360) | human gut metagenome | biome: human gut; feature: human-associated habitat; material: faeces | place: Denmark | collected 2008/2010 | reverse complement strand
CGATGGAATAACGGCTCTGGACTACCGGCTGCTCGCCCGGCTCAACGTCGCTGTTTACGGCTTCAATTAAGTCTGTATAAGACGGATGTAACATAAAATATGCCCCTTTCAGATCATGAAATTAAAAAGTTCTTAAATATCTGAAGTATCCGGTTTTACACATGGTATTTTTCGGATACATTCTTTATTTTGTCATATCGTGCAGCTCCTGCTTCATTCTCGCCACAAGGTCTGTGTTCGCGGACTCTTTAAAGTGGCTGGAACGGATCAGGCTGTGAAGGTCTTCCACACAGGTGTCCACATCATCGTTGACAACGATATAGTCGTAGGAATCCATTCCATCGGACTCCTCCGCGGCACGGCGGAGACGTTTCTCGATTACTTCCGCACTTTCCGTTCCGCGTCCGATCAGACGTTTTTTTAAGTCTTTTGCGGTCGGAGGAACAATAAATACGAGAAGGGCGTCCGGGAACTTCTTCTTGATATTCAACGCTCCCTGAATCTCGATCTCGAGGATCACGTCTTTTCCCGCAGCCATCTTATCTTCCACATATTTTCTGGGTGTTCCATAATAATGGTCCACATAGCGCGCGTGCTCGATCAACTCATCGTTTCTGATCATATCCTCAAACTGGGATTCTGTGAGGAAGAAATACTCTCTTCCGTTTTCCTCACCCGGTCTCGGGCTTCTTGTTGTGGCCGATACAGAAAGCGCATAGTTATCATATTTTTCTAAAAGCGCCTTCATCACGGTTCCTTTTCCGGCTCCTGAGAACCCGGAAACTACAACGAGGACTCCTTTTGTCTGCATTACAAATGCCCCCTGATCATTCAATATTCTGGATCTGCTCTCTTACCTTTTCGACCTCAGTCTTTAAGAGGATCGCACGGTCAGAGATCTCAAGATCCGTAGATTTCGAGAGGATCGTATTTGCCTCCCGGTTCATCTCCTGGGCGATAAAATCGAGCTTTCTTCCGACACTGCCGCCGGCCAAAAGTTCTTTCTTCATTCCCTCGATGTGGCTTCTCAAACGGACGGTCTCCTCATCCACACAGATCTTATCGGCAAAGATCGTAACCTCCGTCGCGATCCTGGAATCGTCCACAGAGGCGGAAGCGAGAAGTTCTTTCACCTTGTCCTCTAACTTCTGGCGGTACTCCGCGATCACCTTTGGGGAACGCTCCTCGATAAAATCAACTAATTCCAGCATATAGTCAAGCTTTCCGATCAGGTCGTTCTTTAAATTCTCTCCCTCACGGATCCTGGACTCCACAAAGCCCTCGCAGGCCTTAAGTAAAGCATCCTTTAAGAGTTCCCACATATGCTCTTCGTCCTCCGGAACCTCCTCCATCGTGAGGACCTCCGGACACCTTGCCAGCATAGACACTTTTACGTCGTTGTCGATGCCGAAATCATCGGACATCTTTTTAAAGCTGTCCATATATTCCTGCGCAAGGGATCTGTTATATTTGAGGAATACCTTCGCATCGGTATAATCCTCGTAGGTTACAAATATATCTACTTTTCCCCTCTGGATATGATCCTTTAAGAGGGTACGCATGGATGCCTCGAAGTAATTGAATTTCTTCGGCATCTTAATTCCCAGATCCAGATACCGGTGGTTTACCGCCTTTATCTCTACTGAAATCTTACACTCGTCCGTCACCATCTCGTGGCGGCCGAATCCGGTCATGCTCTTAATCATCAGACATGCCTCGCTTTCCCATAGATAACTTTTATTATACGGCAAATAAAAAATACAGTCAACCAGATTCTGTAAATCAAAAGATTTATGAACGGGGACCTTATGAACAGGAAAACACCCCGGAGATCCGATCGAAGCTCCGGGGTGTTTGAAAAGAGGGTAGTTTGCAGCCGTCTGTGGGGTAAGAAGAGCGGCCGCTCAATTCTATCTGAATTCAAGAAAATTGTCGTTTATAACGGAAGGATTCCGATCAGTACTGCAAACAGCATGCAAAGGATCGAGAAGATCCATACATAACTGAAGCTGGACTTGATGTGATCCTTGATGTCCACATCGGCAAGTCCGATACCAAGCAGAGTTGCCGGTACCATCGGGCTGATGAAGGTTGCGCAGTTACGGCAAACAACCATTGCAACGGCGATCGGGAATGCCTCAACTCCGAAGGAAGCACCGATTGCGATCATGACCGGAAGCATTCCATAGAAATAGGAATCGGTATCAAAGCAAAGTGCAAGCGGAACGGAAAGGATACCGATCACAAGCGGTAAGTGCTGTCCAAGTGCTGCTGGGAGGATCATGGAAATGATGCTGGCCATGTTGGATACAACGGAGGTCTTCATCATCTCTACGCCCGGCTTTGCGATCGCAGCGGCACCGCTTGCGTTAAAGCCATATACAAGGACACCCATAAGGACTGCAGCGCCCATCAGAGTGGAACACATCATAAGTGCCGGACCTGCATGACGGTTGATCATCTTCTTCTGAAGCTTGATCGGTGTATAATTTACAAGAAGAGCTGCCGCTACACCGAGCATGAACGGGAAATAGCTTGGGAACTGATCCCATACAAGCATAGCGATAACTGCGATGGTCAGGCAGATATTGAAAGCGAAAAGCTTCGGTCTTGCGTACCCATTCTCGTCCTTCTGATGCTGTACTTCTTCTGCAGCGTCCTCAGAAGCTGCTTCCATTGCAAGCTTTCCGTTCAGACCGGCGCCTCTCTTCTTCTCCTGAATACCTGCAAACACCGCATGTGCCAGGCAGAGAATGATTCCAAAGATCTGGATCGGGATCAGACCGCCCCAGAGCTGTCCTGCCTCCATACCGAGAACAGATGCTGCGCGCATGGTCGGACCGGCCCATGGCATCAGGTTTAATACACCCATTGCAAGAACAGCTACGCGAAGGAGTGTTGTCGGTCTCATGTGCATCTTTTTGTAGACCGGAAGCATGGACGGAACAACGATCAGGAATGTGGATGCTCCGCCGCCGTCAAGATGACCGATCAGGGCAATGACTGCTGTCATGACGGTCACACCGATCACATTGTCACCGACGCACTTCATAAGCTTGTCGATGATTACATCAAACATACCGGCATCTGTCATGATTCCGAAGAACAGGACAGAGAACACAAACAGGGCTGCGGTCGGGCCGGTACTCTTAAATCCACCTTTGATCAGGTCTCCGATCTCACCGATGGTGTAATATCCACCAAGGACAAGAATGAGACCAAGGATCGATGGGAAAATGATGAATGCCATACTTGGCATGGTCTTGCTCTTAAAAAGGGTTATAACGATCGCAATGATACAGACAAACCCTAAAATACCTACTGTTAATTCTGACATATGTGTGATCCCCTATACTTTATTATTTGTCCGGCCGGAATCTGAAGCTTCCGGCCGATGTTCCACAGGCTGCAAAGTGTTCCCCAACGCTTTCCAGTCAGAGCAAGCTGACAGATCGCTCTCTGAGTCACTCTACATCTGTTGTAAACTCATAATCCTTAATCTTTCTGACTACATCAATGATGGTGCCGTCACGGGCCTCGATGACACCGACAATGCGGTCATCAAACTGTACCGGATCCGGTGTTCCGACCATGGCATATGCCTTGTCACGAAGCTCTTCGATCGTACAGAACGGAAGATCAACATCCTTCATGCACTCGATGAGGTCCTGTCTTCTCGGGTTGATGGCAATACCATAATCTGTGATTACCACGTCAACAGACTCACCCGGTGTTGTAACAGTCGTAACATTTGTACAGATTGCCGGGATTCTTCCCTGAAGCAGCGGAGCAATGACGATCGTACACTTCGCTCCTGCTGCCGTATCCGGATGTCCGCCCTGGGCACCTGTGATCATGCCGTCGGAACCGACAACGACGTTACAGTTAAAGTTTACGTCAACCTCAAGAGATGCAAGGATCACGAAATCCAGCTTATTGACATAAGCGCCCTTGTTGAACGGGTTCGCGTACTCGGACGCAGAGATCTCGAAGTGGTTCGGATTTGTCTTGATGGACTCGATGGCACCCTGATCGAAATCCTGGGTATCAACGAGCTTGTTTACGAGGCCTTTCGCCAACAGCTCACACATCGGAGTTGTGATTCCGCCGAGGCCAAGTCCCATATGGATGCCTCTCTCTTCCATGATCTTTCCGAGGGAGATCGTGGAGGCGATGGAAGCTCCGCCGACACCTGTCTGGTAGGAGAAACCTTCCTTAAAATATGGGGTGTTGACAACAAACTTTGTGCAGTAATCCGCCATCATGATCTTTCTGACATCCGTCGTCGGTTTTGCAGCACCTGTCGCGATCTTTGCCGGATTTCCAATCTCATCTACGATACAAACGTAATCCACATCTACCATGGAGATGCTTGCCGGAATGTTCGGGAACGGAACGAGACAGTCTGTCACGGCAACAACCTTATCTGCATACTGGGCATCGACCATCGCGTAGGATAATACGCCGCAGTCGCTCTTTCCGCCGTTTGCGCGCATGTTTCCGTACTCATCACATGTCGGAGCACCGATGAATGCGATATCGATATGGACTTCGCCAGACTCGATGGCACGGACACGTCCGCCGTGGGAGCGCATGATCGCAAGGTTTTTTAACCGTCCTGTGGAGATCGCCTCACCGATCTTTCCGCGGACACCGGAGGACTGGATGCCGGTGATGGTGCCATCCTCGATGTACGGAACGATCGGATCGTGAGCTTTTCCTAAGGAGCTTGCACAGATCGTGATGTCCTTGATGCCCATCTTATGAACCTCTTCCATGACCATGTTTACCACATAGTCACCCTCACGGAAATGATGATGGAAGGAAAGGACCATGCCGTCCTTAATGCCGCATTTTACGAGGGCATCATGGATGTTCTCGACAAGCTTGCTTCTTGTCGGATCATTTAATGTACGGACGGTCGGAGCCGCCTTTGTATATTCGTAATTATCATAGGCATAGACGCCCTTAAACGGCTCCTTGCCTGTTGCTTTTAAGACCTCTTCGGGAATTTCTCTTCCAACTGCATTGATCATCTTATAAATCCCCCTTATAAACGCCTGCTGCTTTCGCCATGGCGAGTGTTCTCTTTGCTCCGTCGTAGAATGCGATGTCGATCATCTTTCCGTCAACAGTGAAGACTCCGATTCCCTTTGCCTTCTTGTCATCAATCTCGCGGACAACCTTCTCCGCGAAGATGATCTCTTTTTCCGACGGTGTGAAGACCTTATGGACGATGGCGATCTGTCTCGGGTTTACGAGAGACTTTCCGTCGAAGCCCATCATCTTGATCATTCTTGTCTCATTCTCGAAGCCTTCCATGTCGTCAAGGTTTGTGAACACTGTATCCCAGCACTGGACACCTGCCGCTCTCGCCGCCATGATCATGTGCTGTCTCGCTCCCATGAGCTCCACTCCGGTTCCTGTGATCGTTGTCTGAAGGTCCTTTGTGTAATCTCCGCCAGATAAAGCGATTCCGATAAGTCTGTCAGAGGACTGACATACCTCCAAGGCATTTAAAACACCTTTGCAGGACTCTAAGGCTGCCATTAAGAGCGTGCTTCCTTCCGGGCGTCCAAACTCTTTCTCTGCCGCAAGGACATGCTCCTCAACAGTCTTAACATCCTGTGCTGTCTCGGTCTTTGCGATACGGATCGTATCAGCACCTCCGGCAACACAGACACGGATATCCTCTTTCCAGTGCGGGGTATCAAGACCATTGATTCTTACGACTCTCTCAACACCGCGGTAATCGATCTCCTGAAGTGCATGATATAAGGAATATCTCGCTGCGTCCTTCTGGTTCTCGGCAACTGCGTCCTCAAGGTCCAACATGATGGAGTCCGGTTTATAGATATACGGATCCTTGATGAGACCCGGTTTCTGGCAGTTTAAAAACATCATGGATCTTCTTAAGCGTTTTTTATTCGGATGCATTATCTGATGACACCTCCCCACGGAAGATTTTCGGTGATGCCGTTGGAACGGTAGACCGCACACTCAACTCTCGCCTTTAAGGTACAGTCGAGAGCTCCCTTATCGAAGATCGTGACCTTCGCGTTATCAACACCGAGACGGTCCAGCGTCTCTAATGTGACTTTTCTGATCTGTCTGCCGTACTGATGGATCACGCTGCTCTCGATGGTGAGCTCGATCGTTCCATCGCCCGGTTCAACAGTGACCTGGGCATCGCTGGATTCCAGTGTGCCGGCCATGGCTGTCTTCTTGATTTCCATATATTCCCTCCGTTTCTCATTATGCAGGATGCACAAATTTCGTTTGTTTTCCCGCCTGAGTTCTATAACTTTCTATGGCATTACTATATCACTTGTATTTTTTTTAATCCAATACATATCCCTCTATAGCGAATATAGGGAAATTCTTATGGGGCATCGGCTCGGTCCGGCGGTAGGAACGCTCCGGTTTCCCCCGCGTTGTCTTTTCCGACCGGATGTGATAGAATAGAAAGGAAAAACAGGAGTTTTATCTAACTGAGATAAAAAGTCAGGGGAGGACGCCTCTATGAATGAAAAACACATGCAGTATGTTCTGACCGTCCTGAAGGAAGGCAGCTTTACAAACGCGGCAAAAAAGCTCTACGTTTCCCAGCCCTCTCTGAGCCAGATCATAAAGACCGCCGAGAGCAATCTCGGCGCCCCGATCTTTGACCGCTCCACCGATCCGATCACCCTGACGCCGGCCGGACAGCTCTACGTGGAGGCGGCGAGGCAGGTGACAACGATCTCCACAAACTTGAGAAAACAGGTAGAGGAGCTGAGCAAGGAAGAATTCGGGACCATCCGCCTCGGGATCTCGGTCCAGCGCGGCATGGAGCTGTTACCGGAATTATACCCGCGTTTTAAGAAACAATTCCCCCATGTGGGGCTGGAACTCCATGAGCAGGGATCTGCGACCATGGAAAAAAGCGTCCTGGAGGGGGAAGTCGGGATCGCACTTCTCACGACATTCCCGCGCCACGAGGAACTGGTCTACGACCTGATCCAGGAGGAAAAGCTTGTCCTCATCGTGAACCGCGAATGCGAACTTGCGAAACGGATCGCGCCCGGGACACCGATCGATATCCTGGAGGCGCGCGATGAGACCTTCATCTCCAGCCAGTCCGGTCACTCCGTCCGGACGATACAGGACTCCCTCTTTATCACGAGGGACATGAAGCCGAAGATCGACCTTGTCACGATCAGCATCGAGGTCGGAAAACATGTCGTTGCGGCGAGTCCTGTCGTGATGGCCTGTCCGGATTCCTATGTCGAGACTGATAACTCGCCGGATTCCGCCTACTTCTCCTATCCGATCCTCGGTGTGGAGAATCCAAGACATTTTTACGCCTGCTACCGGAAGGACATGTATCTCACAAAATATATGAAAGGATTTCTTGAGATCCTGCATGAGATCTGAGGTTTTTATGGAAAAATTTTTATGGAATGATCCAGAAATAGAACAGTTATTATTAAATGACGCAGAAAAAGAAACATTAGAAAAATTCATCGGTGCCGATGCCGAGCTTCCGGATATGTTAAACGCCAGGGAACGGCGCGTCTGGATGCAGGAACAGCTTCTCTCCGAATTTCCCGGCGTTCTCGTCTCCTTCACCTTAAATATCCCGGGGCCGGTCAAGGTCCTGCCGCTTGTTCCGGAGGCATTTGCCTTTGCACTTTCGGAGATCGTTTCCGCGTTGGATACCGCAAAGATCCCTGTCTTAAAGCGCAGCCTAATCCTCGATAAGACCGGTCCGGAGGCATTTCTCTGCGTGGATGCGGATGCACTCGCCGTAAAACGCCTTCTCGTGCCGTTAGAGGACGCGTCCGATCTCGGAAGACTCTACGACATCGATATCATCGGGCGGGATGGAAAAAAGATCTCAAGAAGTGACATCGGGCAGCCGGGCCGGACATGTCTCCTCTGCGGCCGCCCTGCGCGGGAATGTTCCAGAAGCCGGGCCCACTCGGTCGCGGAGCTGACGGAACGGATCAACGCGATCTTTCATGAACACTTTTCATGAAGCAGATCCGATCCGCCCATTCCCACACTCGAGAGATACTCTTAGAGAGTCTCCCGAGCGTACACATATCAGACAATCTTAGAATTTATGATCGATAAAATGAAAGGAACTCATACACCATGGCATTTGACGGAATCGTGATCGCGAACCTTGTCCGCGACCTGAACGAAAAGATCGTCTCCGGCAGGATTTCAAAGATCGCTCAGCCGGAAAAGGACGAATTACTCTTTACCATTAAAGGAAACCGAGAGAACGTGCGTCTGCTCGTATCGGCGAACGCCAGTCTCCCGCTTCTCTATTTTACATCAAACAACAAACCGAGCCCGATGACGGCTCCGAACTTCTGCATGCTTTTAAGAAAGCATATCGCAAACGGCAGGATCATCTCCGTGACCCAGCCGGGACTGGAGCGGATCGTCCGGATCGAGGTCGAGCATCTCGATGAGATGGGCGATCTCCGGAGAAAATTCATCGTGATCGAGCTCATGGGAAAACACAGCAACATCATCTTCTGCGATGAGAACAACGTGATCCTCGACAGCATCAAACATATCTCCGCACAGGTAAGCTCTGTCCGAGAGGTACTCCCGGGACGCGATTACTTTATCCCGCACTCCGGGGAGAAGAAAGATCCGCTGACGATCACGGAGACAGAATTTAAGGAACTCCTGCACAACACCCCGCAGAACCTCTCAAAGGCCCTCTACATGGATCTCACCGGTTTAAGCCCGGTCGTTGCCGCCGAGATCTGCCACCTTGCATCACTCGACGGGGATGTCTCCGCGAAGGAATTTTCCGATGCGGAACTCACACATCTCTTCCACGCGTTCACCTGGATCATGGACGATGTCCGCGAAGGCAATTTTACGCCGAATATCATCTATGAAGGCGAGAAACCGGTCGAATTCGCATCGGTACCGCTCACGATGATGGAAGGCGGCAATTATAAGACCGTGAACTTTTCCTCCATCAGTGAACTTTTAGAGCGCTACTATGCGGAAAAGAACACGGTATCCAGGATCCACCAGAAATCCACGGACCTCAGAAAGATCATCTCCAACGCATTGGAGCGCAGCGTCCGGAAGCTGGATCTGCAGACTAAGCAGTTAAAGGATACGGAAAAGCGGGAAAAATACAGGATCTACGGAGAACTTTTAAATACCTACGGGTACGGTCTCTCCGGCGGAGAAAAGAGTTTTAAGTGTCTGAATTATTACGACAATACAGAGATCACGATCCCGCTGGATCCGACGATGACGGCTCAGGAGAACGCGAAGCGGTATTTTGACAAGTACAATAAACAGAAGCGGACTTATGAGGCCGTCACCGAGCAGCTCGCACAGACGAAGGCGGAGATCGCCCACCTGGAATCCATCAGCACATCGATGGACATCGCAAGACTCGAGGAGGACCTTGTCCAGATCAAGGAAGAGCTCACGGAGTATGGCTATATCAAGCGCCACTACACAGGCGGCAAAAAGGTGAAGATCACAAGCCGCCCGTTCCACTACCTTTCCAGCGACGGATTCCATATCTATGTCGGAAAAAACAACTACCAGAATGAAGAACTCGACTTCAAGTTTGCGAACGGCGGTGACTGGTGGTTCCACGCAAAAGGGATCCCGGGTTCCCACGTGATCGTAAAGACCGAGGGAAAGGAGCTGCCGGACCGCGTCTTTGAGGAAGCCGGAGCGCTGGCTGCCTATTACTCCAAGGGACGGGGGAATGAGAAGGTCGAAGTCGACTATATCCAGCGGAAGAACTTAAAAAAAGTTCCCGGAGCCGCACCAGGTTTCGTTGTCTATCACACCAACTACTCTCTGATGGCAGTTCCGGGAATCCCGGTGCAGGAAGTAAAGTAGCGAACCGCTATCGTCCTCCCGCCTCATATAACAGTGCGTTGCAGATCGCCGCGGCGATATTGCTCCCGCCTTTTCGTCCTCTGGCGACGATCGCCGGGACATCCGTCCGAAGGATCAGTTCCTTTGCCTCGACTACGTTCACGAATCCGACCGGTACTCCGATGATGAGCGCCGGCCGGATCTTTTTTTCTTCGATCAGCTCATAGAGGCGCATTAACGCCGTCGGCGCGTTTCCGACTGCATAGATACACTCCGAATAAAGTCGCGCCGCCTTTTCGGCGCTGACCGCGGATCTCGTCATCCCGCTCGCCTTTGCAGCTTCCTTCACATCCTCATCCCCGATAAAGCAGTGCACATCGATCCCGAATTTTCTGGCCGCCGTCTTGTTGATCCCGGATGCCGCCATCGTCGTATCGGTGATGATCGGAAGCCCCCGGTAGATCGCCTCTTTTGCCAGTCCGATCGCGCCTTCTGTGATCGTGAGGGTGTCGCGGTAGGAGAAATCGGCGGTGGTATGGATCACACGGCAGAGAACCGGAAGTGCATCAGCCGGATACCGGGAAACAAATTCCTCGCCCAGCTCTCCTTTTATGATCTCAAAACTCTTTTTTTCGATCTCCATCGGGCGGGTTGTCAGGAAATCGATCCCCGTCCGCTTTTTTAATTCTTCGGTCCAGTCAAGTCCACTCATCATCTCACATCCTTTCGTTCCAGGATCCGGTAGATCATATCCATATCCAGATTTTCCCGGATAATCTTAGCCATCTTGTCATACTGCTCTTCTTTATACTTTGCCATCGAGAATGTTTCCCCGTTTTCATATGTCTCCGGACGAACACCTTTTCTCTCTGCGAGGAAATCGCGGATCGCATGCTGCATCTCTTCTGTGTCGAATACTCCGTGGACATAGGTTCCGAATACGTTTCCGCTGATACAGCCGTCTTCTTTCCCACCGGTCGGAGCTCCATTCGGATTCGAATCCGTTTTATATCCTGAACGCGCATCGGAATCCATCGCCATCGCTGCAATATTTTCCCCATTTTCGTACTGGATCCACGAAAACGGCTGTCCGCCGTCCCGGATCGTCTCTCCCATATGAATCTCGTATCCGTTGATCTTTACCGGTACTCCATCGTTTGAAAACTCGGCAGCCGTTCCATTTACTCTCGTCCTCGTCTTCTTCTCCGCAAAGATCGTGCGGATCGGCAGGAGCTCCATGCCGCGCATCGTTCCGCTTTCTTCCACACCATGCGGATCGGATGGATTCCATCGGATAGCCTCGTTCCCAGCATCTGGAACCCGCCGCAGACGCCGATGACCGGGATCCCTTTTCCCGCCATCCGCGTGATTACAGCTTCCAGCCCGTTCTGGCGGAGCCACTTGAGATCTCCCATGGTGTTCTTTGTCCCAGGGAGAATGATGAGATCCGATCCGGTCAGTTCCTCCGGACGGCTCACATAAGAAAGCGCGATCCCCGGCAGTCGCTCCAGTGCATTAAAGTCCGTGAAATTCGAGATCCTCGGAAGCCGGATCACGGAGATCTTCGCAAAAGCCGCATGGCCGGAGCGGTCAAGAAGAGGTCCGGTTCCATGTTTTTCTGTCAGGCGCTCCGAGAGGCTGTCCTCATCGTCCACGTCCACATCCATGTACGGGATCACACCCGCAAACGGGATCCGGATCCGCTCATAGAGCATGGAAAGACCCGGTTTTAAGATCTCTTTATCCCCGCGGAACTTATTGATCACGAAGGCGCGGATCCGCTTCCGCTCCGCTTCTGTGAGCAGGGCCGCTGTCCCGTAGAGCTGGGCGAAAACGCCGCCCCGGTCGATGTCCCCGGCGAGAAGTACCGGCGCATCCAGCATCTCGGCGAGTCCCATGTTCACGATATCGTTTTCCCTCAAGTTGATCTCGGCCGGACTTCCCGCGCCTTCCACAACGATCACATCGAAGCGGGATGCCAGGGAATTGTAGGCATCCATGATGTCCGGGATCAGACTTTTTTTCATCTTAAAATACTCCGCCGCCGGATAATTGCCGCGGACCTCGCCGTTCACGATGAGCTGGGATCCCATGTTCGAGGTCGGCTTTAAAAGGATCGGGTTCATCGCCGCCTCCGGCTCGATCCCGGCTGCCTCCGCCTGCATGACCTGGGCCCGTCCCATCTCAAGCCCGTCCCGCGTAATATAAGAATTCAGGGCCATATTCTGGGACTTAAACGGTGCCGTCCTGAGCCCGTCCTGCTTAAAGATCCGGCAGAGCCCCGCCGCAAGAAAACTCTTCCCCGCATTCGACATGGTCCCCTGGATCATGATCACTTTTGCCATTTTGATTCCTCCACTGTGTGGTGTTTCACTTTTTCAGTCATGTTGTCTTCCTGCGTGAATTTGCATCCACTCGGGAATATTATTTTAGCTCTCTACGATATATTTTTCAAAATGTGCTGCACTGCATCTGACATGATTAATGTCATCACTTTTTTATCACCAGTTTTAACTTCTGGTTCCCCACACCGCAGATGATCTTTATGGTCTGATACACAACAATCCCTATACCAGCACTCTCCCAACAAAGCTCCCCGAATTGACCACTTTTCATTTTCAGTCAGCTCACCTGCCAGTGATTTCATAACACGCTCTGTTGAAAACCTTTTAAATCCAGCTAAATACTGTAATGTTTTTTCGTCTTTAATTTCTGCCAGGTTGATCCTATGATTTTCCACTGCTGCAAGAATCTCTTCCCGCATCGCAATCTTATCCTTCTTCCCTGTACCTGTCCAGGAAATTAATTGATCGAATGCCAATATCAGATATTCAAAACAAATCATATCCAGGATTATGACATGACCAGCTGACCGATCAGCGAATGATCTCAGAATACGATATTTATTCCGGATATCCTGATTATCTACTACATAATCAAATACAATATAATAGATATCTCCTGTATCCGGCTGCAGCTGATAGATTGCATCCAGAATTCCTTGATTGCTCTCTTTACTTTCGACAATAAGTTTACCCTCGAAGAAAAGCTGATTTACTAATTGCCAGAAATGAAGACCTGCACCAGTGTCCTCTGTCCATAAATACTTCATATCAAACTTCCTCTTCTAGAGTTATCTTATTATCTGCCAGTTCCAATACCTTAAAGCTCTTATCCGAAACATTCAGGCCATCACAGTTCCTTAAGAAAAGCATATATTGATTTGAAAACTCAAAGTTAATAAATCTTCGGATCTCGTCATTGATCAGAATATCAGCATTATCGATCACAATAAAATTATTTCTGCACGTTTCAAGATCCTCCTGGATATTTTCCGACCGATAATTAAATAATTTTATAGCATGATATGCGTCAGTTTGTCTCAAGTCCTCAAGCATTTCATAAAGGACTGTTTTTCCGGTTCCGCTGTCGCCTCCGACAAGAGTAATGCGATCGTCAAAAGACAGATCATAGGAAAAAGGAGCTGCCTGAAAAGTAATATTTTTATAAATCATTTTTCTCTCTCCTTTCATACTCTCTGGTCCACCAGGTCTGATATCCAGCATTTCCTGTCACCACATCTTTCTCATTAAAACGAATTTCTGCATTGTCCGGAATTTCAACAAAACTTGGACGTGACATATAAATCTTTATGTGATCCAGCTGAAATATCATCTTCAAAACATTGGGACCACACTCTTCAACACATACCACTTTTTCTGGATGTTTTACAATATTCAGCAAGGTTTTACACCCAGAAGATAAATTTCGGATTGTTCCCAGTCCATACTTTGTTTCTATGTGCTTATCAGGTGTCAGGATTGCATCATCCGCTTGAAAAATCAGATTTTTATCCTGTTCTGTCATTTCTTCATTGCTTGTGTTTAAATTAAAATAGAGATCATTTTTCAGGATCCAATTGGAAGATTCTTTTTTTTCTGTATAAATATCGATCATGTCAATCCTAGCTCCTTACTTATAATTTCGATAAAATCTCCATAACTGCTTCCCACATCGCACAGATCCCCATCAGGATCCACGACGTCCGGTAGAGAAGTCTGTTTGCCCGGCGGATATCCTCCGGTTCCACCGGACGCAGATCATCTCCGATATATTTTTTCTTTACGAGTTTTCCAAAGTACCACGCGTCCCCGGCAAGGCGCACCCGTAGCGCTCCGGCACAGACCGACTCTGTCTGCGCGGAATTCGGGCTCGCATGGTTGAAACGGTCCCTCAGGAAGATCTTTTTCGCATTTTTTCCGTCAAATTCGTGCCCTTTGGACGGCAGATACGCCGCAAAGATCATGATCCAGGCGCAGAGTCTCGATGGAATAAAATTCAAGACATCGTCCAGTTTAGCAGCCGCCCGTCCAAGGTACAGATATTTGTCATTCTTATACCCGACCATTGAATCCATCGTATTGACTGCCTTGTATACCCAGCCGAGGACCGGTCCGCCGATCGCCATGTAAAAGAGCGGTGCCGCAACACCGTCTGACGTATTTTCCGCGACTGTCTCCACCGCCGCCTTCGTGACACCAGTCATATCGAGCACTTTAGTATCCCGCCCAACGATCATCGACACCGCATACCGCGCCGCTTCAAGGTCGTCCTTTTTCAATTCCCGGTACACCTTCATGCTCTCATCCTTCAGGGATTTTACCGCAAAAAGCTGATAACACAGGATCACAGATGCCAGAAACCGGAGCCACGGGTAGATCCTGCCGCAGGTGTATAAGATCCCGCCGGATACGACTGCCGTTGTCCCGGTCACGAGAACAACAAGTACCACACCGCCAGCTAAGAGTGCCCTCTCTCCCTCTCCAAAAAGCTTCCGGATCCCTTTCTCCAGAAATGAAATATAAGCCCCGATGAGCCGCACCGGATGATATAACCAGTGCGGATCCCCGAGGACCTGATCGAGCAGAAATCCGAGTGCGACCACTGCAAGTAATTCGAGTCTGTCTGTCATAAAAATCTTCCTTTAATGTTTGTTCCGTTCGTTGTCTATCATACCGCAAAACCGGCATTCCTCATATAGTGAACTGGTCTGGTTTTTCTGCGTCATTTTAAATACTTTCCATTATTCTTATAAGCCATGATGATGATCACGATCGTCAGCACAAGAAACAGCCCAAGCCATAAAAATGCCGGGAAAACACGGCAAAGATACATTACCAAAAACGCAAGATCCAGCCCCCAGAGCATCTTTGTGACGCCCTCCGTATGGCACCATTTCGCCCGTTCCTCGTCCTCAACCAGAATTTTCGAGCTGATCGGCGTATAGATCCCACTGACAACAAGTGCACCGTAGATCAGAAATCCGATGCTGCATACCGATAATAAAAGAATCATGATTTTACACCCCCTATGATATTGGATTGTTCCGAAGAAACCGCACCTGACCGATCCGTCCATCCGGCGTTTCGATCTCCCCAAAGATCCCCTCGCCGTTCCCGACCTGCCAGTCATAGTAACTCTTCCGTTCTTTTGCAAGCGCCTCCATGACGGCCATGATCGTTCCCCCGTGGACGACGAAGACGAGTGTTTTGTCCGGATCCTCTGTCTCCCGGAAGAATCTCGCAAGGATCTCCCGGAACGCCTTCACAGTCCGCGCTTTAAACGTTTCCGTGCTCTCCCCGCCCGGGAATCCCTCAGCTCCCATCGTATCAATAAAATGCTGATATTCCATGTCCCCGGATAGTTCCAGATAGTTTTTATATTCAAACTTTCCAAAATCACACTCGGAAAGATCTTCGACCCGAACCCTCGGGACCTGCGGATAATCATGTTCCGGAAATAGTGTTTCCGCAGTCTCAAGGCAGCGTTTCATCGGGCTTGTGATGATCGCCGCAGGTTTTCCGGCAAGTTCCCGGATTTTTTTTGCCTCTTTGCCAAGCGTTTCGAGGGATTCCTGCGTCAGACTCTCATCCGTCCTGCCCACATATCGTTTCTCCAGGTTCCCCGGCGTTGCCCCATGCCGGATCAGTAAAAGTTTCACTTAAAACACCGCCTTTCCGATCACTGCCGCGAGCAGGATCCCAAGCTCACAGATCTGCAGGAAGAAACCGGCAAGATCTCCGGTCACACCACCGAATTCCTGTACTGCCATGTGGCGATACCAGAGAAAGATCAAAACCGTTGTAATTACAACAACACCGCCGCAGATACCGCCAAAGAGCAATTCCAGAAATGCCGCGAGGAAAAAGATCACGAGCATGCAGACTGCCACGGTCTTCTTTCTCGCATCCTTCATAAAATCTGCCAGCATCCCATGTTTTCGCGCCTCCGGAAATGTTGCGGTGGAAAGACCGCTGAGCGCCCTGGAAAGAATAAACCCGATCGCTGTGAGAAGCGCACTTCCTTCATCAAGTTCCGTGCACGCCGCCGCGTAGAGGATCAGATACAGTCCTCCGAAGATCACCGCAAACGCTCCTGTGTGCGTGTCCTTTAAGATTCCCAGCTTCTTCTCCCGGTCGCCATATGATGCTCTTGCATCGCAGGTGTCCATAAATCCGTCCATGTGGATCCCACCCGTAATAAAAAGCGGCACTGCGAGGAGGATCCCCGCTGCCAGGATCTTCCCCGTCAGGACCCTGGCGAGCAGCAGATACATTCCAAAAAACACCGCTCCGATCACCGCCCCGATCGCGGGAAAAAAGCACATGGCGTATTTCATGTCCTCTTCCTTCCACTCAAACATCGGCATCGGGATCCTGGAATACATCGAAAACGCTATGATCGCCGCTCTCATGTCCGGACCTCCTTCTCATAATCCACGTACTGCTCGACGGAAATGTCGGAAAATGTGCTCATCTCTTCGTAAACGCTCGCTCCCATCTTTAAGAGCGGGATCATCGCCACAGCCCCGCTTCCCTCGCCGAGATGCATCCCGAGATGGAGCGGCGCTGGAAGTCCAAGCATTTCAAGAACCGCTTTTCCGGCCGGTTCCCTGGAAATGTGCGAGGCAAAGAGATAATCTTTCGCCTCCCGGCGGATCAGGACCGCGAGAAGTGCCGATACAGTCGAGAGGAACCCGTCCATGAGGACCGGAAGTCCGGCCGCCGCCCCGCCTAAAAAGAGCCCGGTCATTCCCGCAAGATCAAAACCGCCAAGCTCCGAAAGGACTGTCACAGCCGAGAGCGCCCCATTCTCATAAGCTTCCTTCGTTCCGCCCTGGTACTGCGGATATGTTTCATAAAAGCGGCCGACCGCTATCGAAACCGCCCGTTTTTTCTTTTCCAGTCCGGCATCCGAAAGTCCGGCTCCCCGTCCGGTCGCCTCCTCCGGGGAAAGTCCCGTGAGCACTGCGCTCATCGCGGCAGCAGGCGTCGTATTTCCGATTCCCATCTCACCTGCCGCGAGAAGCTCATATCCCATATCCCGGAACGTAAACGCAAGTTCGATCCCGGAAACAAGCGCCTGCAGGCAGTCCCCTCTGCTCATCGCAGGTTCTCTCACGATATTTCCGGAACCTCTCGCAATCTTTCGGTCCATGATCCGGTGCGGATCCGGCTGTTTTACTCCGATCACTTCGCAGTCCATCCCCATGTCCACCGGATAAAGATCTGTTCCGGCAATCCGGCACATTTTGGAAGTTGAAGTCTCCCCCCGCGTGAAATTCTCCGCCACGATCCGGGTCACTTCCTTCCCGGTCTGGGTCACGCCTTCCGCAACGACGCCATGATCCGCGCACATGACTGCAAGTGCAGACTTATCAAGCGTGATCCCGGACGCACTCCGCCTGATCCCGGCGATCCTTGTAATATCATCCTCCAGGATCCCGAGACTACCGATCGGCTTTGCAACGGAATCCCATCGTTTTTTCGCAAGTTCCATTGCATGGCGATCCGCCGGGACGATCCGGTCCAGGCAGCTTTGAAATTTTTCTTCGATTGTCTCTGTTGTCATCGTGTTGTCACTCATTATCTTTCCTTATGTCATTCTTTTTGGATTTCCCAAATGGCTTCTCTCCAGCTTTGTGCCTGCTTTACAAAATGCTCCGCGATCTCCGGATTGCTGTAAAAATACAGATGTGGGAAACCGGCATAGAAGCTTTCTGTTGTGTATCCGCACTCCCAGCCGCGGGTCCCGACCGGTTTCTTCGCCTGAAAATCAGTTCCATTTTCCGGTGAATCCCAGTGGTGGAATTCATGGGCGCGAAACTGAGTTCCCTCCGGTCCGAGAAGTCCGTCCTTTTTCGCTGTCACGGTAATATAGCCGAATCTTCCAAGTTTCCCTGTATCCTGGCTGTTTCCCGGAAGAACACTGGTCATTTCCCAGCGCTTCTATGCCGGATCTTCGATCGATTCTTTCAAATAGAGGTCCCCGCCGCACTCTGCGATACAGGGCATCCCATTCCTGATCGCCTCCCGGATCGAAGAAAGCATCGTTTTATTCTCTGAAAGTGCCTTCGCATGAAGCTCCGGATATCCGCCGCCAAGATACAGCGCAGACGCCTCCGGCGGGATCTCCTGATCCCGGATCGGAGAAAAATATCGGATCCTGGCTCCAAGTTTTTTTAAAAGATCCAGGTTGTAAAAGCAGAACGCCTCGTCTCTTGCAACTGCGATCACGGGGCTGCTGGAGTTTTTATTATCTGCTGCAGGCGCTTCCAATTCTCTTTTTCCCTGAAAAATTGCTCTGCTTCCATCAAAAACCGCATGACACACAGTATGGACAGCGGCTGCTCCTGATATTGTTTTTCCTTCCTGTTTTTTTATGATTTCCGGAATCTTAATTAGAAGTTCCGGAGCTTCCTCCGCTGCTTCCAGTATCCCATCCAGATCGATCCCCGCACGGATCTTCTCCTTTACAAGCTCCAGCTTTTCCCTGAGCCCCGGGATCTCCTCCGGCATGACAAGTCCCAGATGGCGTGATTCCAGAGTCAGATCCCTGAGTTCCGGAATATATCCGAACACGCGGATCCCCAGCTCCTGCTCTGCCTTTTTCTTAAGTCCCGGATATATCATCGGAGACAGCCGGTTAAAGATCACGCCTGCAACATGGCTCCTCTCCTGATACTCCATGAAGCCTTTGATCGAGGCAAGTGCCGAAAGACTCCGTCCCTTCATGTCAACGATCAGGATCACCGGTGTATCCGTAAGATCCGCCACTTCCCATGCGCTGGCGCGCTCCGAGACACCGCCGAGACCATCATAAAATCCCATCACACCCTCAAGGACCGCGATCCGGCTCTCCGAAAGCTCCCTATTCTCCAGAACTTCCCGTCCCAGCAGATACCGCAGCGTATCCGCCCCCACAAAAAAGGTGTCCAGATTTCGCGATGGAATCTCCAGCACCGTCCGGTGAAACATCGGGTCGATATAATCGGGGCCACACTTAAAGGCGCGCACCGCCTCAATCCGCTCCTTTAGGAGTGAAAGAAGCACACAGGTGAAAAATGTCTTCCCACCACCGCTCTTTTCGGCGGCGATCATGATGCGGGGGAGACGGATGGAAGTTGGGATGCTCTCTATTGCATCAGTAAGTTCCTGTCTGATTTCTTCATTTGGCACAAATGCGCTCTTCGATGCTTGATCATACGCAAGATATCCCAAGTGAATCATATAGGTGATCACATCATCTTTACTTGCAAAACTTACCGTGTCATTTTGAAAAGAACGGACATTGACCCGAACCATTCCGCCGGATAGCATTTCTATTAATGCTGTCTTTAAACCATCAAAATCTTTATTGATCAGCGGAATCACGGCCTCATATGAGCCAATATCTGACCAATAACTTTTGAATCGACCTTTTAACATCAAGCTGACAACCGCCCGTGGATTATATACCTGATATTTTTCCAGAATATACCCATCATACCAGCGTTTCACCTCTTCAAAATCTCTATCATATTTTTTGCAAAGCGACACCACTTCTTCTTCCGTAAAACCGATATATGGTGCCATAATATCTGCATCAAGCATCGTGTACTCGTCAAAATTATTCAGCGCTGATTGTGTCTTTAACTTTTTTATCGGCAAAATCCCCGTGAGATAAGCTAGCTGAATATACTTTGTTGGTTCTGTTCCTTTGAACATTCCACGTAGGAAATTAATATACTCGTCCTGGATCTTTCTGTTTGATCCCTCATCACGGATCAGAACATCCCATTCATCAATAATAATGATAAATTTTCTTCCAGTTGCTGTGTTGATACCAGACAGGGCCTCCGGAAGTGAATTTGCTTTCTCCGGTACTTCATCCGGGTAATATGCACGCAGTTCTTCAATTGTCTTTTTAGTGATATAAGAGATCACCTGATCTGGACCGCCGGCTGGCTCCATACACCATTGAACATCCAGATGAATCACATCGTATCGATTTAAATGTTTTTCAAAATCCGGATGTTTTCGAATCTCCAAATTTGCAAACATTTCCTTAGAATCGCAGCCTTTGCTGTAATATGCTGTAAGCATATTAGCTGTAATTGATTTTCCAAATCTTCTCGGACGGCTGTTGCAGATGTATCCCTGCAAGGTATTCATTACTTTATTTGTATATCCGATCAATCCGGTTTTATCAACGTATATTTCTGAATTCAATGCAACCTGGAACGCACTATTGTCGGGATTTACAAATGTTCCCATTAGGTTTTGACCTCCCTTCTGTTTCTATTTTTATGCAATAAATTATACTCTATTAATCACTCTCATTGCAACATCATTATGTGCTATACATCTTCATCCGAGTTTAAGTGCATATCAGAATTATCTTCTTGTATTTGAATAGTGAGGATTTGTACGCATTTTACCTTTTCAGATATTGATAATTTATTAAAATATTGGAGCACATCTTCAATTTTGGCATCGCTGATAATCTTGTCAGCTTCAAGGTCAAGCTTTTGAACATCCATTTGGGTCTCATCGCTTAAAAATCCAGGAAGCATTTTGATACTGTCTTTCCAACGGTACACATCTTGTCTACTCTTATTCCCCAATGTAAGATAACGCTTTCTCCAATTGGCATCTTCTTGGTCCATTTTTTTCTTCGTTTGCGTAATACAATCTTCTATAACAGGAATAAAATCATATTCCAAATTTTCATCAGAATATTTTTCCCGATACTGTTGTATTGCATTTTCGAAGATTTTCCGATTATCACTATAGGATTCAATCATTTTGACATCAGTTTGCAAATCAGCAATCGTCTTCTGTAGTTCTTGGAAAATCTGTTTGTCTTTTTCCGCCATTTTATAATCTAAAACGGTAGTGAGACATTCCGTTGCCAAACTAAGACTTTCTACAGAGTCAGCTTCGGCAATCATCTCAAATATAGACTCCATATCTTCCTTCATCTTCTTTTTGCGTGCGGTGAGTTTTGTGACCGCATTATGAACTAACGTTCCAATCTTTAAAGCTTCTTTTCCAAGACTATCTCCATATTTTTCAAATCGAGGCATAAGCTCAGTACTATTTTTAAGCAGCCTTAGGATTTCTATATAGTCATTGGGAGCTACAGCTTGACAATCTTTTAAGAATTTATTACCATCAGTAATCAGTTCTTGTCTGCTCTTGATTTCAGCTTTGTTACGTAATTCTTTTTCGCCTTTCGCCCTAATCTGTTTGGCAAATTCAGGATATCCATATTTCGATAATTTTTCGGCACTGCGTAAATAAAATCTTTCAAATGTATTCATCTGATCGACGGATTTGCAGTAAACACTCTGATCAAGCCAAGTTTTGAAGTTCACTTTGATAATCTGGTCTGCACGTTGTTTTAGCATTGGCACAACCTTTCGATAATCATCGGAAACCTGTATATGATTATTTGTGAAAATATCTGCAATAGAAATTTCATTCGTCATTTCGAGGGCTTCCATGGCCGTATAAACATTCGCATGCTGTTCGGCTTTATCAAGTTCATCTTCAACATCATCAACTCGCTTGTTCCATTTATTCTCAGCCTCGTTGAAGGTATTGAATCGCATATCAGCAAGTTGTTTATGCACTTCCATAGACTCTGGCAATCCGTAAAATTCTATCAATGTTGTTAATTCTGCTCTGAGACGTTTGACCTCATCCATACTCTGGTTGTTCTCAATTTTCTTAAACAGTTGAGAAAATTTCGATTCTACCGATCCAGTATCAACCCATAACAGAGTTGAGATTTTGAATTGATCAATGTGAAGCTTTTTATCATCAACGATGTTATCTTTCCACTCAGTAACTGTTGTACGAATACCATTATATTCAATTCGGATATTATGCCAGAGATTTGTGATAACCATCGCAAGAAACATTGTTGCTGCTTCTTCGCTTAATCCATATGGTGGAGCACAGTACGTATCGAAAAAGATATTACAATCATATTTTTCTTTTTCGTGTAGTTCTTTTTCCACCGTATCATAGATAACTCTTGCTTTTTCATTAAGCGGAGAAATGATTGCATATTCTGAAGTAATGCATTTCCAAGAAGAAGCACCATCCTCCATAAAAAGAGCCAAGATACGATTGCGAATTTCTATTTGATAGTCGTGGATTACATCCTCATTCACTTTATTGGATAAGAACATTTTTAAAATCTGACAATAATACTTAACGCTATTTCCAGTGAAATTATTGCTCTGAGTTAATAAGCCATCAAAATTGTATGAAATAATTTCTGGATATAACGCCTCGAAAATATCACTTAAAGCAATGGGGAGCCGTTTTTTCATACCAATGACACCATCAATAGTGATCTGCTCCCGCTGCTTCTTTAATGTATCAAAGGCATTTTTTAAATTACCAAGTATACGATCCTTGTCTTTTATGTAGACCGTATTGTACGACTCTCTGGTACTTGCATCCATATGATCCAAAACGTCATATTCTGTCAAAATGTTCTTTAATCGGTTGTCTGTATCATTCAGAAGTAATACGACTATTGGAGTATTTACAAATTTTTTTACAACCGCCTGCAGATTATCCATAATATCATAACTGGAATCTTTATTCAGGTAGAGCCAGATCAAACGACCTTTTGGAGTAACAACACTGCGTGCAGATTTCCAGTTCTTAATATAGGATTCTGCAATGTCAGAAGTCAAATCTTCTGCAAACATGATTTCCTGGGTAAAACACCATTCATTCGTTGTAATCTTATGCAGAATATTGAAATTCGTAGGCTGGTTTTGCAAAAATCCCCCAACTTCAAGAATAGATGCCGTACTAAGCAAATTACGGATATCAGCCTTTCTCGTTGCCATCAAGCGCTGTTTCATGATTTTATAATCATATGCACCTTTTGCATCTTCCGTAAAATCAAAGCAACCGCTCATCTCATCGAAAGCCATCACAGCATATTCGTCAACAAGTATATGTAGAGCAGCATCTATTTTATCTGCAGATAATCCAGAACATAGCATTAAAGAGGCTTTTGCTTCATCATATGTTCTAGTATTAAAACGCAGAGTCCTCGTAACAAGATTTGCACGAAGTACTGTTTTGGCTGTATCATCCAGCTTTGCTTCATTCTTTTTTAAAACATTTTCATAGCGAATACAATAATCAGAGCGATGACGTCCGCTTGTTTCTGCCGCAAGCATTTCAATAAATAAATCACCTTGCATCAGGCTTACCGGCAATACATGAGGAATTTCATTATCTAAATCAACATCAGAAACATCAGCAATATACTTGCTAATAAGCGTCATAGAAGATCTGTTCTGTAAATAGTCTGACAGTTGCGTAAGCATAAATACAGAAACAGGATGCATCGGATATATTCCTTCAACAATCACTTTACGAAATTTATTGTAATCTCCCCAAATTCCAGAGGTATGAGTCCAACGATTTAACGCTTCATATATATCTTTCCAGGCATCTTCATTTTGATCCAGCCAACTGACAATTTTGTTTTTAAATACGTCATCGTTATTTCTTGCGATAAGGTTTGCAAACACTGTCTCCAGATTGGATGAAATGTGAAATTTTTCACTTTCATCATAACGGCCAATATATCTGCTCAAATTACGGCTTTGATCAACACGCAACAAGTATGTTTTGATATCTGTCTGAATGAAATTAATAATTTGCAAAGCTCCGGCGGCATTCTGTGATACTTCAAAAATTTCCTGAAGAGCATTATCACCACATTTTCCACCATCTGTTCCAGATGCATATTCTAAGAAGCGACCAAACTCATCAAAAAGAATAACAATGTTATCAAACTGACCATTCAATCCGCAGAATTTAGTAAGAAGCATTTCGAGAATTGATTTTGCAGAAATACCTTCTTCCCAGCGTATCCGCTGTCCTGTAGTTTGCTCATAAACATCATTGATAATTTCAAAGGCAGTATCATCTGAGCCAAGCAAATCTCCGATTTTTTCAATTAGGTTATTTCCAGCTTCAGACCATCCTCTTCTTTGAGCTGACAATTCAAATTCTTGAAGTCGATTATTGGCATTCAGTGAAAAAAATCTGTTTGCTGTTTCTATTGTTCGATTTAAACTTTTCAGTTCGGTATCGTCAATTCCATACAACTTCATACTTTTTTGCGTTGCCTTTAAAATTTCAGAATGTAGATTGAAATCACGAATACCATTCAGCACGATTACAAAATTTCTATCTTTGCTCAGCAATCGGATGTCTTTAGCTGATTCTGGGTCTATGCGTTCAATGTTATGCAATATCTTATTATAGGTATCTGACATATATGATGATCCAGAAATAATTTGACCCAGAGTTACGGCTAAATGAGATTTTCCGGTTCCATAATCTGCAATTGCTAATGTTCTTGGATTAGCATACTCTTTTCCCAATTTTTTGAGTAACGTTTTAACAAGACTTATTGTATCTATACTGTCCTTTTTATTTTCAACACCAAAATAGTTTTTCCCATGGAAAACAAAATTTTCTGCAACTTTTGCTGATTTTGATGGTTCATAAAACCAATCAGACTGAACGGCACCTTCAAAATAAAGCTCTTTTCTGAATTCGATAACCTCTCCAAGCCTCATCTTAATCCCCCTTCGTTATTTAACACAATTCACTATACAGCAAATCTATCAATTGTTCCTTTGAATATATTCGTCTAATGGAAAAAGGAGTCATTTGTCTATTTAGCGTAATAATACCTTTATCGTTCATGGCTTCTAGTGCACGATATTCATCCTGCTCATTCCAGCCAAACGGAAAGCTAAATCCAATTTCAGCAAGTTGTAACGACGTTAGTTCTGTATTGGATATTTTAAGGGCATCTTTTTTTGTAGGATCAAAAGAACTTATCCATTCATCCCAATACTCATATAAAATATAGGCATAAAGATAAATACATTCTTCATTAAAATTATGGGGAATTAAGGAATACTCATTACTGCTAATTTCCACAAGATGCAGACTAGAAAATAATGTGTTGTATGTCCCATTAAAAGGTGCCAGATTCACAGTTTTTTGAAAATGCAGAGCCAACTCTGTTTCCAAATTTGTCTTGCTTATTTTTCCGTGATATTTAGGAAGTATATTGCAAATGATATATTGCCATAGTTCTGCTCCCGCATATTTTCTCACCATCATGCAGTGCATCAATAAAAGTGTTAATTGTTCCGTCAATCCAGGATCCTCTTGCACTACAGTTTCTCCTAAAGCAGTGTATGATAAAGTATATTTTTTATTTGCCAGTGTTCCTGAAATCATTCCCATATATTCCAAATAGCAAATAGTTGGAACCACTTTTCCGCTACTTTTTCCAATTGGAATACCTGTAATTTTGGATATTTCCTGTACATCTTTACCGGAGCATACATCAAGATCAGTTAATAGGCTATTCAGACAATTACGTTCAGGCTTAAAAGTCTGATGAAATTCCAAATTTGTTTTTATTAGTTTATCCATATACTTTCACAAATGAGGGGCTATAGCCCCTCATTTTACCTTTCTTCAAATGATGTCACATGTGTTAATGTAGGTCTGCTTGGTTTAAAAATACCATCTCTTTGAATTCGATCACCTACCACTATGCATTCTCCCTTTTTCAAATTAGACAATGGAGATCTCCATTCATTGGCGTCATTAGGATTCAATTGCTTAGCCATAGGAATAATTTCTGAATCTGTTGGTTTAAAATACAATTTAAAAGCGGATTGCATCAATCTAGTAACTTCATCGTCGTTTAATACTTTTAATGACTGTGTTGCATACCACGCAGACCATCCAAATTTTCTCCCTTCAGTAAGTATCATTCCACTTGGAGAATTATCTGCATGAGATAAGTTCTGCGCCTCGTCCAGAACTACCGCAAATGGTTTGTCTTTGCTACCATTTTTCTTGGTATAATGCCACATATCCCACAACATAAATTCTGTAATAATTACCTGAATATCTCTTACAAAACTTGTTAGCTGAAAAATAGTTAACTTCCCAGTTGTATTATACAGAATGTCTTCCCAATCACATTGTGTATTAGAGAATTCCACACTGTGAAGAAATGGCAACATTTTTGATACAACCGTTTTGGCGGCTTTATTTGTGCTTGCATTCAATTCACTTTCTAAATATTTCATATTCATTTGATCACCATATTTAGATAACCCACTGCTGCATGCTTCATAAATAGCAGCAAACTGTTGTTCTCCAAAATCGTAGACGTGAGTAAGTGTTGATGCAATTCTCTGAGCAACATCAGATATCTTTTCTGGAGCTTTCATGCCGGCAATTTCAATTTCATGCCGTTTAAATGGATTAATTGGAACTCCGGTAAAATAAATAACTTGTTCATCTATTCTGGAAGACATTTTATCTATAAATTTCTTCTCAAGCTGATCTCTTCTGAATCCTTCAGTGTAATCAAATACTACCATAGAAATATTAGTCTTTGATAATTCATACAGCATGGTTTGAATACAATAAGTTTTTCCTTGACCTGAAGTACCTGTAATAAGTAAATGTCTATTTGATAATCCTTTATGGCCAAATTCCCAGCATACATCATTACCGTTACGATCTTCTCCAATAAGAATACGAACATCATTAAGAAAAGTGTTTGATATCATTTCGTCTCTGTTCGGTTCCGAGTCTAAGTTTGCGTCTGAAAGAACTATTGTTTGTTCTGTTGCAACTTTTTGTTCTGCAGAATTTGATTCATCAGATTGATTTTGTATAATGTCTGCCGTGGCAATCACGTTATTCGGCGCTACCTGTTTCGTCTGTACGAGTTGCGTATCTGCTTCTTTATGTTTCTCCACTGGAAGTTCAACTTCTACTACTGTTTTTCGATTAGCAGTTGTTTGAATTGGTGTTTCAATTTCTTTTTCTTTAATTTTCCTTCGGTTAATAATAGCTTGACGTTCTTTTTCAATTTCTTCTTCTGCCTCTTTTTTAATAGCAGATCCAAGTTCGTCATCAACCATATCCAATATTTCTTTATCAATATCAATATAAGTTGAATTAGAAGTATCTAAGAGCAGTTCCTGGATGCATTGTTGTGGAATATGATGTACAGCTATATCATTGATATTTCTGGTTTCTTCTTGATTTCCAGGCATGTCAATCCAATAGCCTAGAATATTTCCACTCCAATCGATTTCAAAATTTCCGTCTAAAATAGTTCGAAGTTTTCCGGAAAGTTCGAAAAATTCTTCACTGTTATCAGAGAATGTCACTTGTGCAAAAACAAGTGCACGGTACAATTGTGCAAACCAATATCGGCGTTCGATAGAAGTTGATTGTGGATCAAACAAACTTTTTAGCTGATTGAAGCCATGCTCTACCTGCCGCACTGCTTTTTCAATATGCTGATCAGCATTTTTGTAAGAAGCAATTTTGCATTCCAATATTTCTGCATGGAGTTTTAAAGCTTCTCCATCAGGATCCACAGATAACAATAAAAAATCCGGACGTTCAGACGATTCCTCTTTTTCGCTATTATCAAACCAATGCTTATAAGAATCAAGATGGATAATGACCCTTAATGCACTATTTGAAACAACTTTCTTTTCACGCAAAGAGGTCAAAACATAGGCCATAAATTCATGAATATTGGTACTTGTCTGGTTAACCGCAGAAAGTAAACTAATTCCATCGAGACCTCGTGCCTCATTCATTATGATTTGAACTGCTTCATCAATATTTGTATCTTGCCATTTAAACAGTCGCTTTAAACGATCCTTAAGCTTTCGTTCTACCGTTTCTAAAATAGAATTTCTAGCTGTAATTGTTAAATTGTATTGTCCATACATTCCTTTGCCTGTACTAAAACCAATGATATTGTATGGTGTCTCTTCTTTTTTTCCGCGCAATAAAGCACCGTCCATTACCTTGTCAATACAAACCACCCAATATGCCTTGGTATGAAGCAAATCAATAATTCGCTTAGTTTCTTCATCTACTGCTGTTTCTCTCACGGCAAGATATTCTGCTTCCATAGGTGCATTTTCTGGATTCTTTTTATAGCGAGCCACCTGTGAATATTTGAATGAAACACTAAATTGTGTCTGAGTTAATTCGATTTTTCTCTTTGTAGAGGTTTTGGATAGAGGTGATGGCTTGTATACAATGGGAAAACGACAATCTGTTATTTTACTTGTTGTTTTTCCGGGACTAGGAATAAAGTGGAACGATGCAGCATGAAGTAGATCCATATTAAAAACAATATCACTATTTTCAGGCATAAGCTTACTCAGTTCATTATAGTTTGACCATTCATTCATATAAATGCGAACATTTGTATTCTTATCTTCTGAAAAATATTCATCCATCCAATATGTGAGATAATTTTTGCCACCTTTATTTTCTGGTCTAACAAGAATAGAAAGCTTCATATTAATTGCGGCTGTTTCATCTTTAATACGGATATCCTTTGTGTATTTAGATACAGCCGAAATTATTGGTTGCAATTCCGGCGGATTTAAAAATACGATATTAAGCGAACACTTCACTGATGGCATAGCTTTATGATAATCTAATAGCACATCGTAAAGCATTTTCGCATCATCATTCATCTGTGTCAATTCAGAGGCCTTGAATTCCTCATCATAAATAGCTTCCTTACGCAAAATATCTTTAACCCTGGTTCTGACAAGAGTTGTATATTTTTCGTTGCCATATACGCAGAAGTTTCCAAATGTTCCAAGGATTCCCATGTAATCATTTCCTTTGGCCGGGAACAAATCAATGGTCGACTGAATTTCTGTCATCCGAGTAAAATGTTCTATAAGGTTTGGTATATTTAACAATAAATTGGCTTGATCTGCTTCTGCCATTTTTTGGCTTAACCCGTCTATTAAAAACCTTTTCTGATCTTTAATTTTTTGTATTGCAGCTGGATGCCACGGTGGAATAATCACACATTCTGGATCTGCTTCATCGACGATATAATGGGCAGAATCCAAAATAGTAAATGCCTGAAGGTACGTGTCTTTAATCCACTCTTGATTTTCGCTGAATTTATATTGCAAAATACTATCTGCAATTTTAGTATACTGCTGATAAAAGGTAGTAATAACATTACTGCGCAGACAGTTATAAAAACCTGTTTCTGAAATTTCACGAACAAGTTTGCAAAAAGCTGCTCCGAGATGATCAAATGATACAATATACTGTTTTACTTCATACTCAGCATTTCTCAATCGGTCTGAAATCAATTTTGTTAAATCAAAGGAAAAATCTACAGATTCTTCTCCATATAAATCAAAGAACTCTTCCTCGCTTCGCATTACAGTTGTATTTTTAACGCATTTCATAACCCCAATTGGAACGTTCTTTGCCCCAGCATTAACGAATAATTCCTCGGATGCAATATCCTTAAAATCGAATAGCCAACTAGCATCTGGACTAAATTTCCATGAGTAATGGTAATCCATGGCTTTATCTTCAGTCCCTTTATTACTAATTAACATATTTCCATTATTATCAAGCACGCTTACATCAAACATTATTTTATTTAACGTGTTGGTTCCGGTAGCCACACTTACTATGCTGTCTGTCTGAATATCTGCTTTTTTCGGATCGAAGAATTCTTCAGTGTCGCATATAATATCTATAGTATTTCCAAATGCCGTCCACTCACTCTGATTAATAAATTCGAAAATTCCATTCACATGAATACAAATATTTTTCCAAATTTCAACAAATAACTCTTTCTTTTCTGGATCATCGATATCTGTATACCCAGTCACAATACTTGCATCTTTAAAGTGAAACTGAATTTTGGATATTTCAACTTTGTTATTCTTTTTTGCCTCTTGCAAGGCAGATAAGGCTGTAGATAGCATTACTGTAAGAGGATCACCTGTAACTGACGTTTCAGAGATTTTTCCATTTTTCGGATCAGATATTTTAAGCTTTAAAATATCGTTTACAATAGAATAATCCACTTTCAGCAAACGAAGTCTGTTTTCGGCAACATTTTCACCACGTGCAAATTCTAATAATACTTTAGAAAACTCCTTATAGTTTGCTAAACCATATGCGAGCCAATTTGTGCTACTACCAGCGTAATGACCATTCAGCTCATATTCAGCAACTTTTTTTTGTAAACCAGAATATTTCTTTTGAGAAAGACATTGGAAAAATTTTCCACTGATAAATTCTCTTTCATCTCGTAGAATATTCCGCTTTTTGCTAAAATCGGATGGTTTCAATGGAATGTCTACACGATTTGGCATTCCCCACACTTGCAGACTTTTTCCAAATTCTTCACAAAATTCATTGATAGTACTAAACATACCATTCCATTTATCTGCAAAGTTACTTAACTTACAAATATCAGCTGGAACATACTCAAATAATGATTTATAGGCTTTATCTATGCACTGTTCAGCATCAGTTCCTAAATCTAATGTAAAACATTTTTTGAAAATTTTATGATATGAGCCACCCAATCTAGATAAAAGACTATCTGGCGTAATCTGAAAACAGTTTGCAAGCCCACCAGTATCTTCTTCATTTTCTGTACCAAGTAAAACCAGAATATCAACATTATGTTGATTACGATAAAACGTCACACTTTCTTTATCGGCAATCCATTCATGTTGTTGCATCATCTGAATATCCTGTGATTTAGTAGAGGAAGATTTAAAAAATTCATTCCATTTTTTCTTGGCAAGTTTTATATTGATTGAGTATTTGCTGCCATTGTATTGGCTTTCCAATGCTGTCGCCAATTCTACATAATATTCTAATTGTTCAAAGCCATTCACCAATACAATTGCCTCATCGTTTGTGCCAGGCTGTTTTTCTGTAATTGTTTCACATATTTGTTCGATGATATAACGCACTATTCCACTCCTCCTTCCTTGTAAGGGTTAATAACAATAGATGTTGCATCAGAAAGTTCCCTCAAAAAACCCGTCGATTTTAAGAAGTCCTGAAATGCCAGAACATTTTTATTGAAACTATTGGCAAGCGTTACATCTACATCTTCATTCTTGCATTCTCTATATTGAACAGGTCCAATAACGATACGATACTTTTTATACAACTCTTCGAGGAACATATCGAGTGTCATTTTCTTTTGTGGAGCAATTAGTGCTAATACCAAGAATCTGATACAATCTTCCGGTAGTGAAAACCGCTCGTACGGGCCTGATGTTGGAATAATACATTGCAATTCTTTCCCCTTTGATTTAAAAATATCAAAAGAATCTTTTCTGGCTTTTACAATAAGTTTCAGCCGTTCTTCGCCCTCAGCTGATGTTGCAATATTTTTGCCAATTGCTGTTGTAAATGTTCCTTGAATCGTAGAAAAATTAGTTGCAGCCACTTTTTTGATAATACTGGCATTCATATTACCAATATCCATAATCCAGCATTCTCTATCAACACCAAGAAAATTAGTTGTTGCAACGGAAAGCATTCTTAAGACTTGAATCATAATACCTTTCGAAAGCAATTCAATTTTATTTACTGGGTGCATATTGCAGGACATAAAGTTGATTAGTTCATCTACACTGTCAGTAGCAACATTTTTATAAGCGGCTTCAGGAATAAAAGATATACCAAGACGCTCGGTCGGATGTTCCGTATATCCCATATGTTCTTCCCAAGTATCTTGGATAAAATTTGCAATCTGAGACATTTTCGTACCATGTGTAACCAACTGTTCGCGAAGAAGCGTTTCTAATCGCTCTCTTTTGTCATTTCGTCCCTTCATGCCTTGTAGTAAGTGGAGATAATAGAGTTCGCCACCACGAGCGAGGAAGTTACGCTTTGAAAAGTCAAAACAAGAATCTATTTTTCTCTTCTCATTATCATCTCCGTCTTTGCATTCATTCCAAACCAATTTCGCACGTTCTTTTATCTTTGGCATTGCTTCACAAAACACTAGTTCAGGACATAATGGAAGCATTGCTTGTGCACACCAGGTTCTCTTTTTTAAAATAACAGCATATCCATGTAAAAGATCTTGTAAAGATTCGAGAATGTAGGCTTTTCGTTCTTCATCTGGATCATCTATCTTTTTCTTTAGAGCTATTATTAATTCGGAATAGGCATCTCGATCGATTTTGATAGCATCATTTTTTTTATTTTTATCAAAAAATATAAAACGTTTCAGGCCCATTCTCGGCTCAACTGTATAGGCTAGATTGCCAGTAGCATCTGGTGAATGAAAACGTAGTTTCTCTTTTGGATTGACAGGATCGTCATCTGCAGAAACAAAAATCAATAAGAATTCAATCAAATATTCATATAATGTCTGGTCTGCACAGAAACGATTTCCATAGATTTCTGCAGAAATAGATTTTTTATCACTACTTGCATTAAAGCCAGCAGGAAATGTTTTTATATTGAGTTCCATTGAGCCCTCCTTATTCCCTATTGTAATTCAATTATTCCATTTTCGATTACAATAGATTCTTGAGTATATCCTGAATTACTCATAACTAACATATCGAGCCTATCTTCATCAATATCAGCCACGCTGAGAATTGTCGCCTTAAGATTTTCAATTCCATGTGACAACTGCGGATCAATATTGGTAGCTATAACACCATCTCTTAGTTCGGCGAAATGATCTAGCATAGGTAATGTCAAATGGTATGAATGAATTTTCTTTATTTTCAAATACAGATTATTTTTCCCTTTATTCATATCAGAATCAGGCTCTTTTCTTATATCAATATCTCCTGTATTTAACGTACCTGCAATCAACTGCACACTCTGACTGATACCACCTTCTGAACTCATTGTAATTGGAATCAGATTGGCGGAATTGCTTACTGTTCCAGTGTAAATCATGCGCAATGCATCAATTACTAAATCTTTCTGAGCCCTAATTGGCTTAGTGTTTTCATTCCGAACCATATAATATGGGTAAAATTGCCTTGAAAAAATGTCTTCGATATCTTTTTTATGTTGTTCATCTGGTACAATACTCATAAATAAATACATCCGACGTAATTCGTTGTCCCACTCCTGATTAAGCGCGGTATATGTATCAACATCCGATATTACTTCGTTTACAGATGAGCCGAACGTATGTTTATAGTTCCTGCGAATAAGCAGTTCCTCATCTGCGCGAAGACGCTTCAGATAAATATTGCTTTCTTTAGCCAAGCGTACAGCTATAATATTTTCTGCAAGAGGATTTGAAATGATACCTTCATACCCAAAAAATAGATTCGAAAAGAGTTTCTTATGTAATTTTCCAGGCTTTACATCTTCACATCCGTCTCCACCAGTAAATATATAAGCCAAATGTTCAGTCATACTTCGAATAGTTAGACGCGTTCCGTATTCGGTTTGCCAAATATAATAATATCGAATGAATTCATACACTCTGTCTTTATTATCCAGTATTAATCGATGGTTATTCCAGATGTGACAGTATGATTTTTTATTACATAACTCACACTTTTCCCATAGATCTTCAGCCTGTATTTTCGACAAAAATCTTTCAGCAAATCCAGTATTTTCTATTGCTGCAACATTTATTACTGCCATCGGATAACCATGAATGTTTCGTATTGCTCCAGTGTTTGAATCCATTGCATCAATAATATCCATGCGAGCCTGCTCCTGTTCCTTTTCATCGCGGAACAAAGCACCAAACGTATTGATCAAAGGTCCTGTATTAGCAACCGTAAATCCATACTTTTTATTTGCAAGACTAACCATTAATTGATTTAAGGTACTAAGTCTTTTCTCTTCCGAAAGTTCAGAGAAATCCTTAATACATGTTAATATTTTCCCGCTCTCAGTCGATATCTCCGTAATTGGCTGTTCAGACACCTGACTGGATAATATGTCAACACCAAATTGTTTTAATACTTGATACATAATACTGGTTTTACCATCTCCGGCATGTCCTGTCAGAATAATGATATGAGGCTCCTCTTTTTCGATTAAGTTTATAATATGCTGGCAAACATCAATCGGAACCTGTGTGCGTTCATAATAGGGGCTTTGTACATTCTTTTCCCCATATGCGTTTTGGTTCTGCGCATTATAGTTGTGCAATCCATTAAGATACTTCACGAAATCGTTCATATTTTATCCTTTCCAGGACCTACTGTCATAATGATTCCAAACTTTCTATCAAATCATCAATATCCTGATCTGTATTGAACGGGCCAATTCCAACCCGTACTGTTCCTGCATAATGTATATCACGCAAATAGTCATGAATATATGGTGCGCAATGATATCCTGTGCGCACAGCAATGTCAAATTCGTCATCGAGAATACTTCCAACATCATTAGAATCATATCCCTCAATAACAAAGGAAACAATACCATAGCCACTTTTTTGACTATTTGTGCCGAAAATTGTTATATTGCTATTGGAGCTAAGACCATTAACTAACCGTTGTGTCAGAGCCTGTATTTTTTCTTCGTGAGGATTTTCTTTTATCCATTTTAATGCAGCATTTAATCCTGCAATCGCAACAATATTTTCACTTCCAGCCTCATACCGACCGGGGGATTCTTCTGGCATTTTCAAATTTAAGGAATCACTCCCTGTTCCACCGGTCAATACATGAGAAAGCGCTAAGCCTTTTCTAATGACAAAACCACCAATACCGAACGGACCACACAATGTTTTATGACCTGCAAAAGCGAGAATATCTGCGTGGAACAACGCATATTCTATTTTGATTAATCCAGCCGCTTGTGCTGCATCCGCAATAGTGAGTGCCTCATATGTCTTTGCTTCTTCAAATATTTTTTCCACGGGAAGTCGATATCCAGTAACATTACTAATTACTGTCGAAATCACAACATCTGGTTTTTTCTCATGGAATAAGTATTTCATTTTGCTAAGATCAATCTCTAGAGATGTTTTATCTAATGGTAAGAAGCACACCTCACACCCTGTTCTTATCCTCACCGCTTCCACTGTTCTAGCTACTGCATTATGTTCATACGGGGAAATATAAATAACAGTATTATTATTAATACAAAGACCGTTAATAACCTGGTTCATAGCTTGCGTAATAGATGGTGTAAATACCACATCCACTAATCCACTGCAGTGAAACAATTTAGCTATTTCACTCTTTGTATTTTGAATCAGTTCAGATGCCTCGCGGGCAGCTTTGTAGCTGCCACGTCCGGCGTTCACGGAAAGTGTTCTGTTCACGCGGTCCATTTCCTGATAGACCGTTTCCGGCCTCGGAAAAGAAGTCGCAGCATTGTCAAGATAAATCATATCATTCACCCCATTAGTTTTTTTACGAGATTCATCAGGATGCCAATCTTTTCACCGTTATCGAGAGCCCCGTATTCATCTATCATATCATCCAGCGCACTCTGGAAGAAAACTCCGGAAGGTGATAATTCATTCGGGTCAAAATCATAAAAATATTCCTTTGCTCCGCTTTCTCCCGGAAGCGTAATTTTTTTGCTTTGCGGTGTATCAGCTGCCTCTTCTTTTTTCTTGAGATCCGCTACCAATGTTTTTAAGGTGGATTCAAATTCGTCTTTCGTCTTATCATTCCAGTCTTCAATAAAGAAATTGGTCGCTGTTTTGGCAAGCTTCTCAATCATATCCATGGATTTTCCACTTATAACGTCACGGATACAATTTAAAAGGCTCTGTGATGTTGCCGGCAAAATGCTATTCTTTGCTTTTTCCGGAATATTTTCATACCATATTTTTAAGCCCTGCTGAAGATTATCATTATGCTGTAAGCCAAGTGACTTTTTGATCACGGCGGCCACATCCTCTTTTAATCTCTCCGTATGTGCATCGATGTCTTTCTTTGCTTTTTGTACTTCTTTTAATATATCTGATAAAGAATCTGTCTCGAATATCCACGGAATCTGCTCAAAAATCAACTCTCTTGGGTTCGGTTCCCCGGTTAATGCTTTACGGAACAGTTTCAGCTTTCTCATATCCTGCCTTGGATAGTCTCCTACCTGGAACGTAGTTGCTGTCTGTGGCAGCGAACGATACCAAGCCTGGATAAAACATTTCAGTCTTGCAAGGCGGTTCATGTTCTCGATCTCTTTGCAGTAATCACCGTAATCTGAAAATAATTTTTCCAGTCCCTCGATGTATTCCAACTTTTCAACTGTTTCCGCTTCTACATACAGATAGTGGTTATCCGGTGCTGCAACCGCATCCACAATCAGTTTCGGACTTAATGCAATCTCGGTCTTGTCATGGTAAATAACCGGCATGTCTTCTAACTGCATCAGCTGCTCTGCAATATAAATCGGGAGCACGCCGCGTCTCATTCCATAAGGAGCGCTTGTCAGCTTATTGACCAGGGTTACAAAGGCAACTTTTTGTCCCTTGCTGTCGTGGATAAACTCTACAATTTCGTTTCTGGCTGATGCCAGGTTGCTGTCATTTTTTGTGGACTCTATGCAGGAACGGTAAATAGTTGCTTCCGCACTTGTGCCAGAGCTGTACTGTTCAAACATCCTTGAATGGAAAATATCGTCCAGGATAATGTTCCTAGCTTTGGAATACTGTGCAGTAACACTGTGCCGGTTGATCGATTCATGGTTGATCAGTGGCGTCCTATTATAAACGCGTTCCGCAATATCGCTGATCACACGGTTTAAAGGTTTTTCCTTCATCTTTTCGATCCCATCACTTGTATAGAGTGTGGAAATCTGATCCATGGCATCTGCAATCGCCTGGTTTAAATCGTTTAACAGGCTTTTCTTCCAGTTTTCCAGCTCGATACCAGCTGCTTCATTCTCCTGCAAAAATGTTTTGTCATTTAATAATTTCTGCACTGCCAGAAGGTTCTGAGCCTTTGATTTTACATGCGGTATCTGTTCAATGATTGCCGCCATAGAGGAGCGATCTTTTAATTCTTCAATGTGTTTTCTGATATTTTCTGGATCTTCCTTGTGTTGATTCAAAACCAGGAATAAATAGCCATCCGGATAATTCTCTTTTGGCAAATAATCCATGGAAGATAATGCCATAAAGGAATCGGGATTTATGATATGCACCTGGAAATAACGGGTCATACAGTGATCTTGATTATATTTCTTCGGCAAAATATACTTATTCTTATTTACCCGATTTAAGACATCCGGCACATTGATCTTTGTAAACTGCTTCTTGATATCATCCGAAACAAGTTCCTGCAGGTTGGCACTGACGCTGTTATGGAAACTGTATGTCTTTGCTTCTTTATTAAAGGCAATCAGTTTTTGCTTTATTAAGGCGTCAATAGCATTTTCAATCGTTCCTCTCCCTAAACCGGTTGCCAGATACAGATATTCCTCATTTACCGGGATATCATCGGACAAATTGACCATACGGATCACTGCTATGGCTTTCAGGATCTCTTTCGCATCCGCATCTTTCGCTTTCTCAATGGCATGTTCTGCGTTGATCCATTCTCCATGCACAGCGGAGTCTTTTTCATCCGCTAAAAGCTGGGAGAAGTAATCATAAATCAGCGGTACCCCTGCAAATGCAGTGTCCTGGCACTGCTCAACATAGGAAGCCAGGCTGTAGAGATCTTTACTTGTCAGGAACGTAAACAGGGTGCGTTCATTCTGTGCGATTTTCTCACTCAGCTGGAGCAAAAGGCATACCGATAATGGTGTCAACGGGAATGCTCCATTTCCAACAATGGAATCGTAACCATCCTTATCAAATAAAGAACGGAACTCCCTGATCTGATAGGAATGCTCCAGCATTTCCTGATAAACTTTGTCGAATTTACTCCAGTCAGCAAATTCCTGTGTTTTCTGGATTGCATCCGCAATCAGCTCATAGTTATTCTGGGAGGAAACAACAAATTTCTTTTCAATCAGTCGCCCCTCTACTCCCAAGAATGCATTTTTCACTTCTTTGGATAAAGCATCTCCATAAGAGCGGATCGCCTTATGAGCTACACAAGTCAAATGCAGCTGTTCTTCTTTGGAAGAATTACAAAGTTCACACAGATCCTGGAGTGTTTTCATATCCGCAGAAAAACCTTCTGCCGTATGCCCTTCGATATATTTACTGAATTCATCAAACACCACATAAATACCGTCATATCCATGCGTTGCACATAAGCGTTTGTTCACGGAACGGTAAACAGTAAGTGCATCCTCTTCTATATCTGGATTGAACTCACTTCCAGATGTCAGTGCCGGATATACGTCTTTGAATTTCGCCAATGCTTCATAATCGTATGCCTCAAGCCCATTTACAAGACTTTCCGTTTGATCATTGAAAGCCATTTTAAAAGCACTGTATGTCTCCGGGTAATGTTTCTCCCACTGTGAAATCGTAGATAGTGCCTTAGAGAAGTAATTATCCGGTACAACATCCGTGAAACCTTCGCGTTTTAACGCCTGATTCAAACTTTTCACGAACGCCTGGGAGAGATTCCCGCTGCTTGTATTTACGATAACCGGAAGCAGTTTCTTTTTATAATAGACTTTTTCTATTTCTGCTTTCGCGTCATTATCCATCCTGCTGATCCGGTTCAGCAGAAATTCCAGTTCTTCCGTATGATTACCGGACAAGATTGCCAGCAATACCAGAAGCAAATGGCTCTTTCCTTTTCCGTAAGGGCCGATCAGGATATTGGCACGTTTACCGGAAAAGGTATCCACTTCTTCCAGATACTCAGTCAGTAATTTAATGGAAGAACGGGTTGGAATATATAATTTCAGCTTACTCTCATCATTCAAATCAAGAAGCAGATTTACCGATTTTTCAAACCGGTGATCAATCCTTACTAAATCAACAAGTCGCATGAGGTAATGCCCCTTTCATAATGCTTTTCCAGAATTTTCACCCGATCCAGCCTCTTGCACTGATCCGGATAAATAATATCAAGACCGGCTGTACGGTTTACGATGATGTATTTCTTTGCCTGTAAATCGTCCAGGAAATCGTTCACCATGACTCGGTTCAAATTCAAGAGCTTGCCCGGCATGTTATCGCCGTCTGTCGTATCATCAATCTGCATGCTGCCTTTTTCATTCAATTCCTCAATGATCAAGAATAGAACAACCAGGGAATCCAGCTTATTCATCATAGGCCTTGATTTCACAAATTTATTTTTCCCAGTCCTGGTAATCAAGCGAAGTTCTTCAAACGGACTGATGTTCTTATCTTCCGGATCATTTCCCGGATCATCCTTGCCCGAATACATAGCCAAAACTGCTGTACAGTCATCCCGAAGGGAACGTTCTGACACGGACTCTTCTCCCGTGGATTCCAGGATCAGCCTGTTTTCCATCGCATACATTTCTTCACGGTCAAATGCCGATGTCAGATCCATTTTATTGAAAAAGAGATTCCATGTCGTAGCCTGCTCAAAATTGCTTGTGATATTGCAATGCAGGATCCAGAGTGTAAACACATCTTCGATATATGGGTCATACTTAGCGATTGCCTGTCCCAGTTCAGTCAGCTGCACGCCTTTCTGAGGAACATCTTTTGTGATTCCCGCTGTCCTCATCCAATACCGGATCGCCTTTGCCATATTGGTACCGACCCCAAGAACATCTGTACCGGAGTTCTTTGAAAAGACACCGCTGTCTTTTTCCACTGCCTGTATTCCTTTTGTCAGCCATCCATCTCTTAAAATGAAGGATTCATGACCTTTTAATCTGTACTTCCGTTTGACCATTCCATTTTCCCTCTCTTTTTCAGCGCTTGATGCACATTACTTTTCGCATGTAACATCCACCGTCATAATGCGTGATGCAATGCCCACACCGGACGCATTTATCATCTTTTATTTTGTATGAGACCAGCCCGGAACGATCCGTGATGATCTCGATCGCTCCAAATCGACATGCACTTTCACAGCCAAGGCATCCCATACACATCTGGTATTTCGTAATCTGATTTTTGACTTTATCCTCCACTGCCTTTAAACTGTTGCTGTGTCCGGCAGTCTTATTGAGGATGCTTACCTTTAACGTGGTCTGACCGATTTTCCCCTGCAATTTCAGCTGAAGGGTTCCGTCTTTTCCCACAACATATACTTCTCCCAGCCGCTCATTGCCAAGGGATTTATTAATATATCCAAACGGCTTGAACAGTTCGTATAATTCCTCGGTAATCGGTCTCTGTAATTCAAAGTTCAATGTATTTTCCTGCAGAGCACATGGCTCAAAAGTCAAAACAGAGGTCTGTGCATAATCCAGCCCATTTCCTCCCTGTCTGGCTTTCCACCAACCGTCATCCACGTAAACTTCCGGATCCGGTTTTCCGATCTTCTTTGCGAAGTCAATCAGCAGTGTATGCCATTTCTCATACTGTTCCGGCATATAAATTTCCGATAAGAAACCAGACCAGGCACTGTTATTCGGACAACACCAGCAGCCTACTCGAGTATAACCAAGGCGATATGCGTCATTGAAATCCGTTTTGGTTGTCAAAAGATACAGCCATACATCAAAGTCCAGCCAGTCAATGATCGGAGAAACTGTCCTTTGTACTGCAATCTTCGGGCTGTCCGATTCTCGGTCGTATTTATTTCTGGAATTTGACTCACTCCTTCGGATACCGTAGAACGTAAGGATTCTCTTCTGATTTTTAAACAGCGTCTGAATCTTTCTCTGGATCGCACCGGTCTTAAAAATGGTGCAGCACCATCGCATGACACGGCTAGGCGGCCCGAGCTGTTCGCAAAGCTCCTCAAAGTTTTTATCCTTATTCTTGGCTGTAATCACAAGTGTTTTTGGATGCTCTGCCTTAAATCGCTTTACATATTTCGCAGATTCCGGGAATTCCAATGTTGTATCACCATACAAATGCAATACCTGCTGGTTTCCTAATGCCCTCAAAACAAGATCTGAAACAACGGTACTGTCCTTTCCACCGCTGAAAGACACGAACATCTCAGTCAGACTAACTCCTTCCGCCATGGTTCGGATATATTCCATTGCTTCATTGGTGATGTAGTCATACAGCCTCCTGTTTGCAACCAGGAACTTATTGATATTTTCATTGAAAAAGTCGTATGAATTTTGCGGAGAAAGTTCATCCAGCTGTTCCCGTATTTTTTTCGCATCCAGAAGTTTGGTCTGCTTTACGGAAAATGGAACTTTCTTACCATCTGCATAATAAATGTTTCCCGACGCGTTCCATACAGACGCATTTCTATATTTAAAGGGCTCTCCCAACATGATCTCAAGCAGCAGCCGTTCTTCCGGAAATACCGGTCTTAAATCTGAACCAATCCTGCGAGCCTGTTTCCCACAGATAGGACAAACTTCATCATATAATGGAATGTTGCAGTCATCGCACCAGTAAATGGTAGAGCTTTCCATTTCTGCGCGTTCTCCACAAACAGGACAGGTAGAGGTCGCTGTATTCAGATTGCACTTCTTGCAAATATATTTAATCATGTGTCTTCTCTCTTTAACTAATCATTTTTCAATTTTATTATTATTTTTATCTTTATATTCTTTTCGTATTTTTCACTAATTTTATCATATACTAGAAACGTTTACATCGTTCTTTCTTAAGCATGACCGAACTGCGAAACAATTTTAATCAATCCAATATTTGGTACATGCAATTTATAGAGTATTCTATAAATTATTTAGAATGGATTTTTTCTCAATTTAACCGTAATTTAGTGACATTATTTGCTTCAAGTAGCTCTTTAGTTTCATAATCTTTAAATACCTTAAAGCACAAATATCTTAACAAAAGTGAAACTTCTTCTTCATTCTTAAAAACAAACTTTCCATTACTACTTATTTCAATATTCAGCATATTTGCAATATCTTTTCGATTTGCCTTATTTTTTATCCTATTAACTCGTTCATCTTTCAATGTAATAAAAGTTCTAGGTGACTTGTAAGCTCTTGCTATCTGTTTAAATTGATTTTTATCCTCAAATGCATCAAGTGCAATTATTTTCTCTAGTGCTTTATTTTTTACTTTTTGCATTGTCTTTTCCATATTTAACAAATCTTCAAATTTATAATTAAATGAATATATTACCTCATCAATCACTATACAATCAACATCCATATGCAATTTGCATACTTCATCGGTTATTGCAGCCAATTCATTATCATTATCAAATGTAAACACTGCACTATGTTTATTTTTTAAATTAATTATAGGATTAGCCATTTTCAAAAAAACTATCGATTTCTCACTATTATTATATGGTATTCCTTCTAACACATATCCATGATATTTCCCTTTGACTTCTTCATCAGAAGCATTCGCAATATCATCAACAAAATAATCCCATTGCTCTTTAACAAGTTCATTACTTGTTTCAAGTCTATCGCAAGAAATTTTTGTGTTTTCTCCAGTATAATCTTTAAACTCTTTAATTTTTTCCATCTGATATTTTACAATCATATCAATTAATGTTTTTGCATATTCAGGAAGATATTGATCATTTTTGAATCGAATTTTATATATAGTAAATGGATTGTTATTTCGCCTATCTATTTTGAAAAAATACAAACTCCAGCTATATACATTTTTCCTAATATTTTTTAATGTCTCTATAAGTAAATCCCTATCCATTGTGCGCCTCCTACTTTAAATCAATATAAATATAATTATCAAAATCCCAATACTCCATATCATTCTCAATTTCGACGGTAAGATTATTTTTACTAAGTACTAAACAATCTTCATATATGTGTGGTCTGCCCATTATATTAGCTTGCAAATCACATAAATACATACGATATCCCTTGATTTCGAGCCATATATTAGTATATACATTGCCATTTCTAACACACAAAAAAGCAAGCATTCCAAAATAAATCATGAACAGAATCACGCTTTTTAACTCTGTAAAATCAAAAGCAATCATAGGTAAAATATACGCCAACAGAAATTCTGATGATAGCTTATTAGCTCTTATAGCCTTTTTTATTTTAATCTTATGGGGATGATTATTTTTTCTCTTATCACTTAGAAATTTATTTATAGAAACAATGCTAATCGTAATCAACATTCCGATTACGAAAATAACAAATACGCATATCCATTTTTCTTTGCATATATTAAGTATATTTAAAAATATAGGAACATAGTTTTTCCAATTTTCAATTCCACTCTCAACTATACTCCAAATATCCGATATTATTATCGATATCCATAATGGTATAAACGAAGTAATGAACATATTCCATTTGAATTTTTTGTCCATACATGACTCACTTCCGTTCTAATCATTCTTTTTATTTTTCCACCCTACAAGCCCTAACCTTACACCTCTTCTTATAAAACACAATCCCATACGCCAATATCTTATTCCGCCCTTTGTTCCTCATACCGCCTTTCCTGATTTATACGATCACTCTCTCACATGCTTTTCCCAGTCCGGCAAATGTCTGGGAATATTTCAGTTCAATGATGATTCTGGAATCCAGATCTTCCGGCTCGATCAGGATGTCTGCGAAGCCTTCTCCGGATTCGCCAGTTCTGGGCACAACGCAGAAGTCCCAGAAGAATTCCATGATAGAAACTTTCTTTTTCTTCCCTGTGGGCTTTTGTATCAAAAATAATGATCGCGTTTCCATTGATCTTTGTCAGGTGATTTTCAATTTTTTCAGGATATACATCCCGAAACCGCTATATGTCCGCATTTTCCTGTTATTCTCGATTTTACCATTCTTATATCAAAATAGCAAGTTGATGACATTTCAGGTCCGAATTACCTCGTTCTGAAGTTCTGAAGTTGAAAAGCTGGATTATATTCCCATTTCGGAATTTATTTTCACTTTATGTAGATTTGATTCCGTGTTCGGAATCTATTTCTGCAAGTGTTTGGCTTTAACCTCCATCATCCCACCACAAACCCCGAGAAATCAATCATACTCCCCAGCGTATTCCCCAGCGGCGTCGGGTCCATCGCTTCTTTGACTTTGCGGAGAGTTTTCTCGAAGAGATCACGGTCGCGGAAGACGTGGAGGAGGTCGGCGGTGTTTCTGGCGTCGTGCTGTCTGCCGGAGAAATCGATTCCGGCCATGTCGAGAGCGAGTTCCAGGGAGATCCGTCTTTCGAATCCGATGTGCGCATCGAATTCATTCTGGAAATCGGTCCACTCAGTGTCGATCAGACCGTGTTCTTCGTCGGAAAGCTCGTATTCTTTTAAGAGGATCTCTTTTACGACCTGGTTGTAGTCAGAGTCACTCCAGGCATAGATCGTGACCTCGTCTCCGGTTCCCAGGCACCAGTTTGTGAACATCCGGAATGCTTCTCTGAATACCGGTGCATTCGCTACCATCGCGTCTGTGATCCCGGTCAGATTCCGGATCTCCGCCGCGATCTTATCGTTGTATTCCGGTTTTACATATGTACGGAAGTTCCCGATCTCCTGCAGGTTTTCATCCAGCATGACGGCTCCGATCTCTATGATCTCGCTTTTGCAGATTTTTCTCGCTTCTGAGCTGCGCGCGATCTTGTTCATCTCCAGGTCGATTACAATATGTTTCATAAACGTTTCCTCCTGTACTCTGTATTTTCATTCCATTTGTTTCTATATACCATCAGTAATTTCATAGCGCCAGACATGGTTTGCAATCTTCTCCGCTGTTTTTCTAATCATCCCCCAGCTCATCCAGCGCATCATCGACGCCATCCGCGTAGTCGCTGTCTCTGGCATAACGGTCATCGTCGTAATCCCCGTCCATATAGACGTCATCGTATCCGTCATCGTAGGAATCCGCTGTGCTTTTTCTGTAGCTGCTGGTTCCATAAGAACTTTTCGGCTTGCTGTAGGAAGAAGAGCTTCTGGATGCTGCAGACCTGCTGCCGGAAGTACTGCTGCTTTTATAGCTGGATGATCCGGATGAGCTGCTTCCCGATGACTTTCCGTAGGACGAGGACGAACTGCTGCCCGAACTCCCCGACGAGTAAGAACTTGTATAAGATCTTCGGTACGGTTTGTGGAGATAACAGTAACTGCTCTCCGGTGCCCGCTTGTTGCTGCACCCGGTCACGATACATTTCGGTTCTGCTGCGTCGCTGACTGCTCCGATAAAACAGAGAAGTCCGATGATCGTACATAAGCCTGCTAAAAATCCTCCAAATGTCATATTTCTCATATAGATCCCCCTTTTCCTAATTCCGGATATCCCTGTGGATGATGCCGCAACCTGTTCCATGTGTTTTTTTCTTCAGTTTAAGTATTCTGCCTGCATCTTTCCTGTTTGATATTTTTATTATATCATTTTACCTGTCCTTTAAATATCCCACGTGTCCTGAATTTTCGTTCTCATCTCTCTGCTCCTGCCCCACTCCTTATTTTCACTCTCCATCTGAGGTATGATTTTATTATATCTGTCTGTCCTCACATTTTTTGGACAGGTCCTCCTGGATAAAAATTTCATTGCTATTTCCTCTGCATCAAAAAAAGCAGGAGCCGCCAAGTGCTCCTGCTTCCCATCTTTTATATTCTGTTTTTATGACTGATTTCCCTGGTACTGGTCGCTTCCGAATCCGAGGATCATTGAGAAGATCGGCTGGAGGAAGAAAAGTCCTACGCCAAAGCCGAAACCGTGTCCAAATGCTTTGGAAACATGCTGTTTTTCCTTGAAATCAATTACAAGGTAAGCAATCGTGCAAATCAGACCACCGAGGAACATCAGGGCGCTTGTCCCTGTGTTTTCGAGAAAAATATCTGCGAAAACTCCCAGTCCGATGTAAGTCCACGCGAGCTGCGGTTTCCACATCAGCTTATACTCCGTATAAACATTGTAGAACGGGATCAGGGATTTCCAGCATTGTCATATCTGTTTCCATGTGTCATCCACTTTTCTTCTTTTGCTGACCGATTTCGCATATGTCCGCCTTATCTGAAAGCCGGGTCGGTTTCCGGTCTCCGGCATTTATGCGGATCGGTTATTTTTAGTGTATCATATGGATGGGTACAAAATGGACACTGTTCATTTTTCTCCGAGCAGTTCTCCCATCTCTTTTAATCCTGTGAAAACAGCATCCGGAACAACGTCAGACTTCGGAATGTCTTCCGGCTTTGTCTCTCCGGTCAGGACCAGGATCCCATGTGCGCCGTTTGCCACTCCGGTCTTTACATCTGTATAGATACGATCTCCGACGAAGGAGACTTCCTCACGCTTCGCTCCGGTCAGTTCCAGGACCATGTCCACTGTCTCTTTAAATGGTTTTCCGACATACTTCGGTTCTTTCCCTGTCGACAGGGAGATCGCCGCACATATGGCACCGCAGTCCGGAATAAAACCGTTTTTTGTCGGGCAGTTGATGTCCAAATGGGTTGCAAGAAAAACAGCACCGTTCCGGATATATGTGCAGGCGCGTTCCAGCTTTTCATACGTCAGTGTCATATCAAAGCCGATCACCACCACGTCCGGCATCTCTTTCGTCAGCCGGATCCCATTTTCGCGGAAATTATCTTCGAGATCCGGCGTCCCGACAAGATAGACTTCTTTTCCTGGATAATACTCTTTCAGATACTGGATCATCACATCGCCGGATGTGATGATCTGTTCTCTGCCAATATTGCATCCCATTTTTGCCAGTTTATCAATATAGGTTCCCGGTGATTTGGATGAATTGTTTGTAAAAAACACAAATCGTTTTCCGGCTTTTTTCACTTCATCCAGAAAATCCAGTGCTCCGTCGATCACATCATTGTCCAGATAAAAAGTCCCATCCATATCCAGGACAAATAGTTCCGTCTCCTTCAAAATCTCATATTTCGTCATGTTCTTCTCCCTGTTTCTTCCCTTCAAAGCTCACGATCCACACCGGATTCAGTCCCATCATCAGGTGGCTGTTTCCGGCTTTTTTTGATCTGGCTGCTGTCAGGGTCACGAGCTCCGGTTCCGTTACCGGAAGTGTCTTCACCGCCGCAAGGACAGCTGCAAGAGATTCCGGTGTGATGAGGTTTACGACAAATCTTGTCTTAGGATTCTTCTTGAGACAGAGCGCAATGACTTCCTCCATCTTTCCGCTGCTCCCGCCGATGAAGACGTGCGTCGGAGCAGGAAGATCGTTCAATGCCTCCGGGGCATTTCCTGCGATGATTTTTGCATTTGTGAGTGCAAATTTCCGGAAATTCTGCTCCAGAAGTTCCACTGCTTCCGGGTTCTTCTCGATCGCAAAGACTTTTACCGAGTCGGAAAGTCCCGCGCACTCCACGGAGATCGATCCCGTTCCGGCCCCGACATCGTAGAGAACGGAATGTTCCGTCAACTCCAGCTTCGATACGGAAACCGCGCGTACTTCCATCTTTGTCATCGGGACTTTGCCGCGAAGAAATTCCTCATCCGAGAGACCATGTGACATCGGCCGGAGCGGACCGTTCCATTCCGCATAGAGGACCGCCAGCGGCGGAGCCTTCCGCTCCCTGAATGTCTCCAGGGATCCGGAGAGGACCTGCTCCCTGTCCAGAGAGAGATTCTCACCGATAAAGAGCTTTGCATCCTGCATCCCGAGTTCTTCCAGCTGTCTGCAGATCTTCCCGTAGAAATCGGCTCCGCCTCCAAGGACGAACGCGCGTCCGGTGCGTTTCAGTTCGGACGCAAAATTTGTCTCCTGACCATGCATGCTGAAGAGTTTTACATGATCCCACGGGTGCCGGATCTTTGCGAAAAAGTATCCGACCGATGAAATCCCCGGAATGATCGTGACTTCATACGATCCACGCTTCTCCAGGACTGTGGAGAGCTTCTCCGCCGCACTGTAGAATCCGGTATCGCCGGACATGGCTCCGCAAATGATCCCGGCTTCCGGATGGCTGTCCAGATAATCTGCGATCTTTTCCGGTTGATATGCCTCGTAGACCGGCTTGTGGAAATCGGCGAGCTGTCTAACACAGCGGGAGGCGCCGACGATCAGGTCACACGCTTCAAGATGCTTCTTTGCCTCGCCTGTAAGCCAGGATGAATCTCCCGGGCCGGTTCCGATGAGGAAAACCTGGCGATTTTTTCCGTTTTCCCCGATCGCTGATCCGGCGGAGTCTTCCTGTGCCGGAACGGACTGGTCGCGATCTGTCTTCTCCGGAACGATCTGATCTGTGTTTACCGGATCTGAACCTGTTTGGCAGCTCTCTCCTGCCTGTTCCGGTCTGTCGTCCGCATCGTCTTTTTCATGCCCATCGGAAGCTGCGAGTGAAAAATTTTTCTCCAGATATTTGATTCCATCTTCCAGCGAGATCCCATCCTCCGCCGGACGCCCGATTACGACGAGTCCGACTCCGGCTTTCTTCGCTGCGCTGACTTTCTCCCCGAAGCCGCCGGCTTTCCCTGATTCCTTCGTCACCATCCATTTCGCATGGACGGATCTCATCATCGCGACATTCAGCTCTTCCGAAAACGGTCCCTGCATCGCGATCAGATGGATGCCGTAGAATCCCATGTCCGCACATGTCTTTACAACATCCGGCATCGAGAGGACGCGCGCGTAGACTCTCGTCTCCCAGTCCGGAAGCTCCAGAAACGCAGATAATTCCTTACTTCCGGTCGTGACAAAGACCGGTCCTTCGGTCATTTTCAAAAATTCGACTGCCGTGCGGACCGAATCGACAAATACCGGCTCATTTTTCCGGTCAGCCGCCATTTCCTGGATTTCCTCCAGCGTCTGGACCCGAATTCCGCTCCTGCCTCCGTCCCGCAGGATCCGCAAAAACGCCGTATCTGTCTTCTTCGCCGCCTCGCGGATATTTGCCGTAACGGCTTTCGCGAACGGGTGCGTCGCGTCCAGGATCAGATCGTACCGTTTTTCCCGGAACAGATCCTCCATCCCGTTCTCATCGATGCGCCCGTCATAGACATGGAGATTCGGTGCCTCCGGGATCTCCTCTTTTCCGTACTCCGTCGCGACGAAAACATCCGCCCGGACATTGCTCCCGGCCAGTCTCTCCGCGAGAAGCCGGCCTTCCGTGGTCCCCGCAAAGATCGCGATCTTTTTTTCTTCCTCTATTTTCATATCCGGTATCCTCTCGGTGTGACCATCCAGTCCTGTCCGCCAAGAACGGACTTTTCGGTCCGGCTGTTTCCGATAAACACAGTCGTGAACATGTCCGCCTCGTAGTCTTTTAATTCCGCGAGTGTCATGACCTTCTTCATTTCCCCGTCCCGTCCGATGTTTTTCACGATCCCGCAGACCGTTTCCGGAGATTTATACCTCAGGAAGATCTCACACGCACGTTTTAAATAGTCGGCGCGTTTTTTGCTCGACGGGTTGTAGAGACAGATGGAAAAATCCGCCTTTGCCGCGGCATCGAGACGGGTTTCGATCGTCTCCCACGGGGTTAAAAGATCGCTCAGGCTGATCACTGCGAAATCATGCATGAGCGGAGCGCCGAGGACTGCTCCGCCGGAGAGCGCCGCCGTGATCCCCGGGATTACTTCCAGTTCCACATCCGGATATTTTTCTGCCAGCTCCAGGATCGGTCCCGCCATTCCGTAAACTCCGGCATCCCCGCTGCAGATCATCGCGACGGATCGTCCTTTTTCCGCCTCCGCAAATGCCATCTCGCAGCGCTCGATCTCCCGCTTCATCGGGGTCGTCAAGAATTCCTTATCGGGAAAGTACGGCTTCGCAAGCTCCACATAGACCGTGTATCCCACGATCACATCGCAGGTGTTAAGCGCCTTTACGGCACGGAGCGTCATGGATTCATATTCTCCAGGTCCCATGCCGACCACTGTCAGCTTCTTCATATGTCCGTCCCCTTTCTGAATTCCGTGGAGAAGTCCGGCGCATAGAGTCTTGACTCCTCGTAGCCGTTTGCCTCTCTCGTGCCGAATACATCACCGATAAAGATCATTGCCGTCTTCTTGATTCCGTTCTCCTCTGCGGACTTCGCCAGCGTAGAGACGGTGCAGCGGACGATCTTCTCCTCCGGCCATGTCGCCTTGTAGATGATCACCGCCGGAGTGTCCGACTCATATCCTGCTTCCGCAAGTTCCTTTTCCATCTGTGACAACAGTCCCGTGCTTAAGAACACCGCCATGGTCGCATGGTGAGCCGCCAGGGAACGGAAACTCTCCCGCTCCGGGACTCCGGTCCGCCCCGCCATTCTCGTGATGATCACGGACTGGGACACGCCAGGCAGCGTGAGTTCCGCATGGAGACTCGATGCAGCGCCGCAGAAGGAGCTGACCCCCGGGCATACATCGTAAGCAATCTTTTTCTCATCCAGCCGGTCCATCTGCTCCCGGATCGCGCCGTAGATCGCCGGATCACCGGTATGAAGCCGCACCGTCATTTTTCCCTCACGCTCCGCTTTCTCCATGGCACGGATCACTTCGTCAAGAGTCATGTAGGCACTGTTTAAGATCTCACACCCCGGCTTCGTCTCCTTTAAAAGCTCCGGATTCACAAGGGATCCCGCATAAATCACCACGTCCGCCTCCCGAAGGAATTTCTGTCCCCGGACCGTGATCAAGTCCGGCGCTCCGCTTCCGGCTCCCACAAAATGTATCATGATGTTTTTCCTCCTGTTTTTCGAATCTTCATGACCGTCCATGCATGGTCTCTCATGTCATACTCCCGCTTGCAGTACGGGCAGTGACGGATCTTCATCGCGTCAAAGCTTGCCCCGCAGCTTTCACAGGAGACCTGATGGATCGAGTATCCCGGGTCCTGCGGGATCTGGATATTCTTTCCGACGATCATCCGGATCCTGTCGTTTTTCTCCTTCATCGAACTTCCCCTGTCATATGTATCGCAGAAGTACAGATCGATATCCGCATACACATACGGGCCTTCCTGCCAGCAGTTCCCCACCGACATAGCTCCCCTGTATACAATGTCCGTGATGTTCTGGAAACTTTCCCCATCCCAGGGACCGCGGATAATAGAAAGGTCCTCTCTCGGCTCGGAAAAGATAATATTTTTTGCCAGAGCAATGACCTGGTTTGCAAAGTTTTCATAGCCAAAATCCGGCTCATAATTCTTCATGAACCGGATCAGCCTGTTTTTGCTGCCAGAAGTGGCAAACAGAAGTCCAAGGCTCTGCATCGCCCGCAAGAAAATATACCCAAGTGTTTTTAAGGCAAACAGCATATATCCGCCGAAGGCTCCGATTACTGGACACCCGATCAGCGGGCAGATCATGGAATATAGTGTCAGAGGATCACTGGTCTTTGCCCTCTCCCATGCCAGGTATGCCAGCATGAACACCGTGAAGATGACTGCCCCTCCGCCGCACCAGGGAGTTAATGTTCTTTTGATCTCTTCCTTAGAATAGCTGAGGTCTTCAATGGAATAAAAATTCGCGACCTTCGGATACAGATCCTGCATCAGAAATCTTGTGTGGCAGTATGGGCAGCCTTCAAACAGCGCCTTGATCTGGCTCACCGCTCCGCAGGACGGGCAGGTACATGGCTCCGTTCCGTCTACCGTCGCCTCATTCGCGAAGGTGATCGTCTGGTATAAGATCTCTTTCTTCCGGAATTTTCCGATGATCCGTCCACCCCTGGAATATGTCGTATTTCTCTGCGCCGTGCGGAATTCTGTCACATTCGTATATTTCTTTCCGACCTTCGGCGGGATCGCGCCGGCTGAGGCCAGAAGACCCCGGAGTTCTATGGATGAATCTCTGTGAAGTCCGCGTTTTTCCAACCGCTTCCGCTGCTGGCCCAGAAAATACTTTGTATCCTGATTTCCGGTATCCGGGATCGGTCCGCCGGAAAGCCAATCGTTGTATTGTTTCAGGAAGCGGTTATACATCATGGATGCCTTTGTGTCATGGACGCTCCCGTAATTTTTCTGCCTGTTTTCCATAGTGTTTCCTTTAATTTCGATGAATGATCAGAGACCGTAACTTTCATGCGTTGTTCCAAAACTTATTGTTTCAGTTCTTTCAGCGCTAAGTGGAAGCTTGTTGATCCAGCTCTTTCAACGCTGACTGCAGGATCGCGTCCGCGCCTTCCGTCTCTCCCAGATACTCCCCCTTTGTCCCGAAGACGATCATTCCCGTCCTCACCTCGTCCCTAGATCGATGGGTAAGGTGCCAGTCGGCACGCTTTAAGAATACGTTTATCGTGTCCTCTATGATTCCCGCCTGTTTTAAGTGATCCATCGCCTCATCCGTCGTGTTGGATCTCTGGATCTTTCTAAGGAGTTCCAGGTCCTCGGTTCCGGCAGATAACGCGCAGGACAGCATCGTGTCCATGCGACCATCCGCCTCCCTAGAGTGGGTGTTCATGATCCCGTTTCCGATCTTCACGAGTTTTCCCATGTGACCGGCGATCAGGATACCGGAAAAGCCCAGTTCCGCGGCAAGGTCAATGGTCTTGCCGACGAAGTTGCTCATGGTGACGAGGGAATTCATAAATCCTTCCAGAAGTGATGGTTCTGTTCCCGTTGATAATTCTCCATAAGCCATCTGTTCTGCCTCAACAGCAGCATCCGTGTCCGCCGCGTTACTCCCTTGATGAGCATCGGTACAGAATTTACCATGTTCTACGAGATACCTCTCTAAAAATCCCGCGCCCATATTTCCAGGCACTGCGATCACCCATTTTCTGCCCTCTGCCTTTAAGACATTTAGATGGGTACGGATCGTCTCGACAAGCGCTTCCTCGCTCATGGGCTCCACAATCCCGCTGGTCCCGAGAACGGAGATCCCGCCCTCGATTCCCAGGACCGGGTTGAAGGTCTTCTTCGCGGCTTCTACGCCTGCAGGAACCGATATTGTGATCGATACCAGGCGAAGCTCTCCGGCTTCCTCCAAAAGGGCGTAGACAGCGTCCCGGATCATCTTACGCGGCACAGAATTGATCGCTGCAGCGCCTACTGGCTGGTCCAGACCGGATTTTGTGATGCGACCGATGCCGATGCCGCCGTCGATTCTGACAAGCGACTCAGGAAGTGCCTCTTTCTGATGAGCGGCATTCGCTTTTTTCTGCTGTTTCTGGTTTTCTGGACTCAGACCAGGTTTTTCCCCAGCAGCTCCGAACCCGGAACTTTCCAGATGTGACGTCTGAACCTTTTCATAAAAGTTTTTATCTTTCACAAACTCCGCCCGCGCATACACCAGGATCCCGTTCGTCACATCATAATCGTCCCCTGCGTCCTTCCTGACCGCGCACTCCGCCCAACTATCCCCGGAAGTTTTCTCTTCCAGCGATACGCACACCGGAATCCCCTTCGGGGTCATGATCTCCTCTCTCTCCTTCCAGGATCCTGTGAGAAGAAACCGCACCGCCCCCTGGGCCGCCAGAGCCGCGCAGGTTCCTGTGGTGTATCCGCATCTTAACTTTTTATGATCTTTGTATACAAAGGTATCCATGTTTACCTCGTGATCTCGTTTCTGTCCGTCAGCAGCACCTCTAAAATTCCGTCCGCTGTATAGTCGGAAGCTGTCAGGGCATTCTTCACTCCGTATTCCGCAAGGACTGCCGCTGTCACCTTTCCGATGCAGACTGGTCTCACCGTCTCAAACAGAGATGCCGCTTCCGCCTCACGTCCCGCGAAGAATCCTCGGACGCCGGAGCCGCTCTCAAACGTGATATAGTCGGCAGTTTTAAGTCTCGCAAGCTCCGTCTGCTCCACCAGGATATCATAGATTGGAATATCATCAAACGCATATCCCTGTTCCGCCAGTGTCTCCGTGAGGACCTCCGAGCCCTGCTTTGCCCGCGGGATCAGAAATTTTCCTGCCTCAGCACACGGACAGACATTTTCTGAACTGGAAATGCTGTAGGCTATATTGGCGGCAGCAGTTTTTTCCCCAGAAGTCTCTCCATTCTCCTTCAGGTATTTGACAAGTCCATCTGCCAGCGCCTTCGTCGTATATTCCTCCGGGATAAAGTCCGGCGTGATTCCGACACTCTCCAGATACTCTCCTGTTCCGCGCCCGACGGCAGCAAACTTAAGTGAGCCGAGTTTTCTGAGATCCACACGTCTCTCTCGCATCCGGTCAAAGAAGATCCGGACTGCATTCCGGCTCGTAAAAATCACCCATCTGTAACGGGAAAGGTCCGCAAACGCCTGATCCAGCCGTTCCATGGACTCCCGTACCACAAGGGATTCTCCCGCGCGGACCGTCTTTGCACCCTCATCGGACAGGCGGCTTATGATCCGTCCTCTAACGGCCTCTGTTCCGGTGACTCCCACCGTGATTCCGGTAAGCACGCCCGGCACCATAGACGTAAAGTGGAAGGCACAGACCTCACCCACAGCGATGATTCCGGGAGGCGTAAGTCCCGCTTTTCTTACAGCCTCAGGCAGATCCTTTAAGGATGCCCGGACAACGCGCATTCGGGACAGTGTTCCGTCCGTCACAACGGCTGCAGGCGCCTCCCCGTCTTTTCCGCCATCTATGAGACGTTTCACGATCTCCTCAAGGTTCGAGAGTCCCATAAGGAAGATCAGGGTTCCCGGAAGCTTCGCGTACAGGCTGTAATCCCCGGAGAGTCCCTCACCGCCTTCGTGGGAGATATGTCCCGTAAAGACATGGAAATCTCTCGCGATATTCCGGTGGGTGACAGGGATTCCAGCCGCCTCCAGTGCCCCGATGGCTGAGGTAACGCCGGGGATCACTTCATAGGGGATTCCTGCTTCTGTGAGCGCCTGGATCTCCTCTCCGCCGCGCCCGAACACAAAGGGATCTCCGCCCTTTAACCGGACGACGCGCTTTCCTTCCAGTGCCTTCTCCACCAGGATCCGGTTGATCTCCGACTGCTTTTTGATGTGGTGTCCTGCCTCTTTTCCCACATAAATCCGCTCGCAGTCCTCCGGCACCAGGGAGAGCAGTTCCTCGGAGCCAAGTCGATCATAGACAAGGACCTCCGCTGCCTTTAATGTCTGCTGTCCCTTCACCGTGATGAGACCGCCGTTTCCAGGACCGGCTCCCACAAGGTATGCTTTTCCAGCAGGAATATCCCCCGCGGTTCCCTGTTTCACCAGAAGTTCCGCAAGCTTCATGGAATTCTCCGGCGCTCCAGAGACCTTTGTGCGGATCACTCCGCCCTTTGTCTCCCGCATAAGGTCCATCCGGAACGTCCCGTTCTCTTCCTTCGCGTAAACGCCCACCGCCGCGGTACAGCCGGCACCTAAAAGGCGCAGTACTTTTCTTTCCGCAAACAGTGCCCGTTCTGCTTTTTTGTCATTTAATTTTTCCAAGATTTTTAAGACGTCGCTTCCCTTTTTCGTCTCCACGGCGATGATTCCCTGTCCTCCCGCCGGAATAAAGTTCTCCGTTTCAAGAAACTCAAAGGAAAATCTCGGATCCTCAAAAAGTCCCAGCCTTGAAAGTCCCGCCGCAGCCAGAATGATCCCGTCGTACTCTCCCTGATACAGCTTTTCCAGTCTCGTATCAACGTTTCCGCGGAGCAGGCGGCATTCCACATCCCCGTGCTCCATGATCTGCACCTGACGTCTCGGACTTCCCGTTCCGATGATCCTGGGACTCCGCTCCGGAGTACGACCCTTTACCGTCACAAAGACATCCCTCGGATCTTCCCGCTTTAAGACGGCACCGATACAGAGCCCGTCGCTCAGATCCATCGGCATGTCCTTCGCGCTGTGGACCGCGAGATCAATATCCCCGTTTAAAATGGACTGCTCAAACTCCTCCACAAAGGCCCCTTTTCCTCCAAAAGCAACAAGAGAGGTCTTTAAGATCTTATCGCCCCTTGTCATCAGGGGAACCAACTCACATTTTACCTCCGGGCATGCGGCCTCGATTGCCTCCGCCACCATGTTTGTCTGCACAAGCGCCAGCCTGCTCTTTCGCGTTCCGATCCGGACCGTCCGGCGTTTTATTGCTCCCATCCTTTACTGTTCCTCCCTGTCTTTTGCGATAATAAGGGAATAATATCCCGCGTCTTCCGGGATGTCGGCTGCACTTCGTATCAGCCGCTCACCCTCCATCCCGCAGTTTTCCACCATCCAGGCAGGACACTCCGTGAGAAGAAGCTCCCGCTTCACATCCGCGATCTTTTTCCCGGATTTCATCAAGATCTTTGTCCCTGAAAGCTTCAGCCCATCCTTCACCGGATAGGAGCCCGGCAGGATATGGATGGACTCCGCCTTCTCCCCCAGGGAGATCCCGAGCTTTGCCGCCGCCGCGCAGAAAGACGGGACTCCGTTAATCAGGACAGACTCGTATCCCAGAGCCAGAAGCTTTTTATGGACATAGCCATATGTGGAATAGACCGTCACATCCCCCAGTGTCAAAAACGCCACGGTCTTTCCCTGATCCATGAGGGCTGACAGGCTCTTCACCGCCGCCTCATGGCTCTCCTTCAGCACCGACTCGTTCTTCGTCATCGGGAATACCACAGGGATGATCTCCTTCTCCTCGATCTCAGGGACCGCCCCCAGAGCGATCTGATATGCGGTACATGTCTCCTTTTCTTTCCCCGGGATCGCGATCACGTCCACCTCCCGGATCAGGCGCACCGCCTTCAATGTCATAAGCTCCAAGTCCCCCGGTCCCACTCCGATTCCATAGATCATTCCCTGCATGTTGTTCTCCTTTATGTCCTGTTTCTTCAATTCTGTGCAGCCTTTCCAGCCTTTCCGGCTGACATGCAAGCTGCCTTCAGATTCTGCCGCACATCTCTATTCTCCGTTAAAATTCCCCTGAAAGATTTCCGGCAACGGTCCTTTTCCCCTCAAGTATGTAAGCAGATCGCTCAATAGTTCTGCCCCTTTAGGGACTGCCTCATTAAATTCACGCTCCAGGTGGTCTGTGATGGCCTCACAGCCCGGCGTTGGCTGTTTCCTCATAAACATGCCGTGAATGACCCCATAGCTTCCTGTAAAACGCAGCAGGAAGCAGCAGAGCCTTTTCGTCCTCTCACTCGAGTTGATAAACAGACGGTTCATGGTCCGAAAACTCATGATCGCCTTTGCCACCTTGATGGGATCTTCATCGAAAAGCCTCGATGATGCCCGCACGGTCTGGGCTGTGATCTTTAAATGGCAGGTGAGGTTCGAGTGCAGCGGACGCATATGTTCCCGCTCCAAAAGTCTCCGTTCTAACTCCGTCTCGATCTCCGCGTGGGTGATCCCGGTCCGCTTCTCCTCTGCGTTCACGTAAGCGTGGACGCGGTTGTCGAGACAGAAATGGCAGGCGACACCCATGAGATACGCGATCATCTCGTCTCTCTCGTCCTTTGTCTCGGCCTCACGTACCAACATCCGGCCACGTTCCATGAGCTTTGCAGCGGGTTCGCCGTGCATCCGCACGCCTTTCTGGTTTACCTTGTTTTTTCCAAGTGCCTTGTAAAAGAACAGGATATCCGGCCCGTGGACCCCTAAAAGGAAGCAGTACCGCTCCTTCTTTATGATCCGTTTAATGACCGGATCAGCCTCCATATATACTTTTCTCCCGTATAGATCATGCGCAAATGCTGCCGGCATGGATCTCATCTCCTTCGTAATATGCTCTGCGTGACAAAAATCCCGGTTATTCTGTCAGTTTCCGGATCTGTCCTGCAACTGAAAAAGCTGTGACAATATGAATCGCCACAGCTTTACAAATCCTTATTTATTTGATCTCTGTCTTTCCGCCCATATACGGTCTTAATACTTCCGGAATTCTTACAGAACCGTCTGCCTGTAAGTTGTTCTCAAGGAAAGCGATTAACATTCTCGGCGGGGCTACAACTGTGTTATTTAAGGTATGTGCGAAATATTTCTTTCCATCCGGTCCGTTTACACGGATTCTTAAACGTCTTGCCTGAGCGTCACCAAGATTGGAGCAGCTTCCTACCTCAAAGTACTTCTTCTGTCTCGGAGACCAGGCCTCAACGTCAACAGATTTAACCTTCAGGTCAGCAAGGTCACCGGAGCAGCACTCTAAGGTACGAACCGGGATATCCATGGAACGGAACAAATCTACCGTGTTCTGCCATAACTTGTCGAACCACATCTTGGATTCTTCCGGCTTGCAGACAACGATCATCTCCTGCTTCTCAAACTGGTGGATACGGTATACACCGCGCTCCTCGATGCCGTGCGCGCCCTTCTCCTTACGGAAGCACGGAGAATAGCTTGTTAAGGTCTTCGGAAGTTCCTCCTCCGGAATGATCTGGTCGATGAATTTACCGATCATGGAGTGCTCACTTGTACCGATCAGGTAGAGATCCTCACCCTCGATCTTGTACATCATAGCATCCATCTCAGCAAAGCTCATAACACCTGTAACAACATCACTGCGGATCATAAACGGCGGTACACAGTACGTGAATCCACGGTCGATCATGAAATCTCTCGCGTATGCGATCACTGCGGAGTGAAGTCTCGCGATATCACCCATTAAATAGTAGAAACCATTGCCGGCAACTCTTCTTGCGGAATCAAGATCGATGCCGTTAAATTTCTCCATGATCTCTGTGTGGTACGGGATCTCAAAATCCGGAACGACCGGATCACCGTACTTCTGAACTTCTACGTTCTCGCTGTCATCTTTACCGATCGGTACGGACGGGTCGATGATATTCGGGATCGTCATCATGATCTTCTTGATGCGCTCCTCGAGATCTTTTTCTTTCTCCTCCAGCTCAGCAAGGTGGTCGGAAGCTGCTGTAACCTGTTTCTTAACTTCCTCAGCCTCTTCCTTCTTGCCCTGTCCCATCAATGCGCCGATCTGCTTGGAGATCTTATTTCTGCTCGCGCGGAGGTCATCAGCCTCCTTCTTTACTTTTCTGTTCTCCTCGTCCAGTTCGATCACTTCGTCTACTAACGGAAGCTTCGCGTCCTGGAATTTATTCCGGATATTCTGCTTTACGATTTCCGGATTTTCTCTTACAAATCTTAAATCTAACATGAGCTTTTCTCCTTATTGCCGTGTAAAAACACGCTTTGGTAAAAATATATCATATTTTGCTGAGAAAAGGAAGGGTATTTCTCCTACTTTTTTATCAGTTTACCAAGAATCTTCTCAAAACAAACACCGTTCGCGTGAGGGATCTGCTCCTCATCGGAGACTTTTATGCACTCTTTTACGAATCCTGCTGCCTGGCTCACCGCCTCCGGGAGGGACTTCCCGTTTAATAACGCGCCCGCCACAACAGAGGAAAATACATCTCCGGTTCCCGGACGCTCTCCACCGGAGGACCTTGTCCGGATAAATTTTGCATCGTACTGTCCCTGCTCCAGAACCACATTGGTGTAGCAGCTTCCCTCCCGCACTCCTGTGATGACCACAGATTTCGCGCCCATGAGCCGCAGCATCATCGCCATATTCAGGAGTTCTTTTCGCGTCCAGTTTTCTTCTTTGTACGGTGTATCTGTGAGGATACAGCACTCCGTCACATTCGGAAGAACAACATCCGCCATGCAGACAAGCTCCTTCATCTGCTCACACATCTCCGGCGTATAAGTCTCATAGGCATGTCCATGGTCTCCCATCACCGGATCCACAACAACAAACGTTTTCTCTGCCTTTAATTTCTGAACGATCTCCATGACGATCCCGATCTGGGCCTCCGACCCAAGAAATCCCGTTGCGATCGCGTCAAAGGAAAGTCCAAGTTCTTTCCATTTGTCCGTATATGTGGTCATTTTTTCCGTATAGTCATCGAAAAAGTAAACCGGAAATTCCGTATGGTTTGAAAGGATCGCCGTCGGTATCGGACAGCACTGATGACCCATCGCGGATAAAACAGGAATAGCCACTGTTAATGAACAGCGGCCATAACCTGAAAGATCATTGATCACAGCAATCTTCTTCTGCATGAATTTATCTTCCAATCTTCCTGCTTCCGCAGTATATTTGCTGCTCGCAAGTAGAATTTTTTATTGTCCACATCCGATACAGCAACATCTATGTTACACTGCAGAATTTATTTTTCTTAGTTTTAAAATCCATCCCAAATCGACTGCGTCGATGAGATTTTTGACTTCCAGCCTATTCTTTTTTACGGTCAGCGCAACAAGTGTGCAGACCTACTGAGCAGCTAAAAAACCAGCTCGTTTTAACGCCGGGCGAAGCGCCGCATAAAGGACGACTGCGATCACGGAGTTGATCACCGCGTTGATGATCGTGGTGTACGTTGTGATCGCTATCAGCGCTTTGATCGCAGATGCTGCTTTATCAGCGTTCGGGAATAATAAGGTATACCATACATACTTTAATGCCGGCTCAAAGAAGCAGTTAAAACCGAGACCACAGACAGCCGCGATCGCAGACCAGCGGATCACATAGGCATGGTCATGTTCATCGGAAAGCTTTGCGATCCTGTGGGCAACGAAGCCTACGATGAGACCGATCACAAGCTTTGTGATAAAAGTTCTCGGTGCAGATGCCGCATAGCCGCCAACGATATCAGCAATGGATAAGCCGACAGCACCGGAAAGTCCACCGTAAACGCCGCCGAGAAGGTATGCGGAAAGCACGACAAATGCGTTTCCGATATGAATCTTCGTTCCGCTGGCTGAGATCGCCGGGAACACGGCATATCCGATATAGCAGAGCGCCGCCATCAGGCCAGCCTGCGCAATTTTCATTAACTGCCCATTCTTTTCTTTCATAAGTAAAATCTCCCCTCGTGTGTTATTGACAGGCAGAACCGTTCATATTTTCATAATCGGTTCAAGGATTTCTGAATGGATCATCCGGAAAGCCTTTCTGTCATCCTGATACCCATGGTAGCATGCGAGTGGATTGTATGAAATGTCCAGTTTTGTTTTTTTTATACAGTCCAGTCTGTTTTCCTCGCCGCAACATTGCAGACTGCAACGTATATCATCCTTCTTTTTTGCTTTTTCACGCTGATATTTTCACGCGGTGTTCTCTTTAATCTCTTGACTCCACGCAGATCAGGATCCCTTTCCGGAACGTGATCTTTGCCCGCTCCCCTGGAATCTCATTGCTGACACAGAGACTGGGATCCTCTAAAATCGAGATGTCCTTATTGTGCAGCGGATATTTAAATCCATCCAGCGTGATTCCAAGAACGGTCTCCGTAAGCGGAAGAAAGGAGACATATTTCCCGTAGATCCGGTCTTTCAAAAAAACGGAATATTCCTCATCATCCGGTGTCAGGAGAAAGATACGGTTTTTTGCATCATAGATCTCCATGAAAAGTCCTGCATCCTTCGCCGCCCGCATCAGATGGATATTGGAAAGCTCATGATCCAGCCTGCCCCCTGTGGCTCCCAGAACATGGGCGGTATGAAACCCTGCCCGGAGTGCGGAGCGGACCGCAAGATCCGTGTCCGTCTCATCCTTCTCCGGCTTATGGACATCCGTCGCCCATCCCTCTTTCTTTCTGAGTTCTTCCATCCGTTCCAGCCCGAAGGTATCAAAATCGCCCACCGCAAGGTCCGGCACAAGCCCCAGATCCTCGCAGACGGCAAGACCCGCGTCCACTGCGATCACATAGGGATATTTCCGATTTTTCACGAATTCCGCAGCAAATTTCCGGTCCGTCGGTCCGCCCGACACGATCAGGCAGGTATCCGTCATTTCTCTTCTGTCTGCATTCATATTATCTGCCTCTCCCCTATCCATGGCACATCCTCACGCCGGGTGCGGCCCCTTATCTTGCGGAATACTCCTCAAAGATCTTCAGGAACTCCTTCGTATTCGCTGCCGCATCGTTCTTAAACACCGCGGAACCCGCAACGATCACGTTCGCGCCTGCATCGAGAACCTCTCTGACATTTGCTGCATTCACGCCGCCGTCCACCTCAATATCGGTGGTGAGTCCGGCCTCATTTAACATGCCGCGGAGCTTTTTGATCTTCTCTAACGTATACGGGATAAACTTCTGTCCTCCGAATCCCGGATTTACGGACATAATCAGAAACATATCTGCTTCTTTTAAGATACAGGAAAGTGTCTCGACCGGAGTTGCCGGGTTTAACGCAACAGCTGCTCTGGCACCGGTCTCCTTGATCTGGTTGATGGTACGGTCCAGATGAAGACAGGCTTCCTGATGGACACAGATGATATCCGCGCCGGCCTTTCTGACATCATTTACATATCTTCCCGGCTCCTCCACCATCATATGGACATCAAACACACGGTCTGTTGTCTTTCTGAGGGATGAGATCACCGGCATACCGAAGGAAATGCTCGGGACAAACGCTCCATCCATCACATCCAGATGGATGTACTGCGCTCCCGCGTCAGAAACTGTCTTTACATCTTCACCAAGTTTTGAAAAGTCTGCTGAAAGAATCGATGGCGCTAATATATACATGATCTTAATATCTCCTTTTACTCTTCAGTTCTTCATAGATCAGCCGGTAATTTTCATACCGGGAATCCGCAATCTTTCCTGCTTTTACGGCCTCCTTGACGCCGCACTCCCGTTCTCCCACATGGACACAGCCCAAAAACCGGCATTCCGGCTCGTAGGCCTCAAATTCCGGAAAGAAATCCTTTAACTCTTCCGGCTTCATATTGTCGACAAAGATGGAGCTGAAGCCCGGCGTGTCCATCACGAAGGTCTCCTTCTCGACGAAGAACAGCTCCGAATGTCTTGTGGTATGGCGTCCCCTGCGGATCTTCTCACTGACGGCCCCCGTCTCCATCTCCGCCTCCGGCTGGATCCTGTTTGTCAGGGATGATTTTCCAACACCGGACGGGCCGGCAAGTGCCGTTGTCTTCCCCCTTAAGAGGTCATGGATCGCCTCGATCCCTTCCCCCGCCAGAGCACAGGACAGATGGACATCATATCCGGCATCCCGATAGATTCCAGCAAGTCGTTCTGCCTCACCCTCTTTTCCGAGATCTGTCTTATTAAAGCAGATCACCACCGGAACATTCTGGGCTTCCATCGTAACCAGAAAGCGGTCCAGAAGGTTTAAATTCGGTTCCGGGTCAGCGACGGCAAACACGATCATTGCCTGATCGATGTTCGCCACTGCCGGACGGATCAGGGAGTTCTCCCTCGGAAGGATCTCCACGATGTTTCCGAGGCTCTGCTCCTCAGAAAGCACGTCGAACTCCACATTGTCGCCCACAAGGGGCTTGATCTTCCGGTTCCGAAATACGCCCTTTGCCTTACACTCGTATACTTTGGAAACGCCGTCATGTACGTAATAGAATCCGGCAATTCCCTTTATGATCTTTCCAGTCAACCGTCAACCTCCGTAAATGTCACATTATAGGATGTCAGTACCACGTTGTTCGTGAGGTCCACGATCTCCACCTCACCGGTCTGTACGCCGTCCGCGCCGCGGATCCTGTCTAACTTGATATTCAGGGTTGTGTCCGCGCTGTAAGACTTTGGCTCCGCAAGCTTCGTATAGGTCACTTTGCCGTTCACCGTCTGCTTTAAACGGATCAGGATCTGGATCTCGGAGGATGCTGCCCCCGGTCCATAGGAGACCTGAAGCGGATAGCTTGCATCCAGAGACGCGATAAACTGTTTTTTCGGAGCTTCCGGCCCAAGACTCAGAGTGTAATCCACGGTATCCCCAGGTGCTACCTGAGTTCCTGCCTCAACGCCCTGACTGATGACGTGACCGGCCGAGATCGTGCTGTCGTACTCCTTTGAAACCTCTCCGGTCACAAGTCCTGCCGCGGAAAGAAGTGCTGCCGCCTCCGCGTCCGTCTTTCCATAAAGATTCGGTACAGGAACGAATTCCTCCTCCGGTCCCGTACTCACATATAAGGTTACGGTACTTCCGAGGGCCACTTTTTCCTCCGGTTCATAGCGGATGATCGTTCCGGAAGCCACCTCCTCGCTGGCTTCCTCCCGAACATCTGCTTTTAAATTCTTTCCCTCCAACAGGCGGACCGCCGTTTCCAGTGTCATTCCGGAAAGGCCAAGTTCTGAGAGATCAACCTTATCAGAACCCGCGCTGATGACAACGGTTACCTTGGAGAAACGCGGAATCACGGTATCGGGCTCTTCCTTCTGTGAGATGACTATGCCTTTTTCCACTTCATCCGAGTTTTTCTGCTCTACCTGCATGGTGAGATCGAGTCCCTGTAAGATCTTCTCGGCTTCCTCCTCGGAGTGGCCCACAAGCTTCGGCATATAGACTTCCTTCTGGCTGATAACAGTCTCCGATGCCGCAGTTGTCTTCGCTTCTTCCGTCATAGCTTCCTCAGAAACGGTTTTTGTCGGATCCTCCGGAGTGCTGCTTCTGAACAGACCGCCAAGCTTCAGAACAAACACGATCACAACCGCGACAATGACGATGGCTGCCGCCACGCCCAGGCCTGTCAGGATCTTTTCCAGTCCTGTGGCTTCATCATCCACTTTATTCTTTTTCGGTTCCTTCTTCGCGTTGTCTGTCTGATCATACCGCTTTTCCAGATCCCGCCGTTCCCTGCGCTCACGGATCTCTTTTACCGGCTTTGACTCCCGGATCCGTTCCCCACTTCTCGTCTTGATCAGATTCAGTTCTTTTGGGCTGATGACGATGGTATCGGAGCTGTGGTCTTCCTCTTTAACGGCGCCGATAGTCGGGTCGTCATCATTTAAGAGTGCCCTTCTCAGGTCACTGATCACGGCCGCCGCGTTCGGGTATCGGCGCTCCGGTCTCTTTTCCGTACATTTTAAGATGATCCTCGCAAGACTTGGGGACACATCCGGATTCAACATTCTGGGATCCGGCATCGGTTCTTCCAGATGTGCCAGCGCGACCGTCACCGTGTTGTCCCCCTCAAACGGAACATGGCCGGTGACCATCTCAAACATGGTGATACCTAAGGAATACAGGTCGCTCCGCTCATCGCTGTATCCGCCTCTCGCCTGTTCGGGGGAGATATAGTGGACAGATCCCACAACTGTCGCCGCATTCATGGTCTGGGACGACACAGCTCTCGCAATTCCGAAGTCCGCTACCTTCACCTTTCCATCCATGGAGATCAGCATATTCTGAGGCTTGATATCACGGTGAATGATATGCTGTTCATGGGCTGCTTCGATTCCGGAGGCTACCTGGATCGCGATCCCGATGGCTTCCTTTACATCCAGATGACCTTTTTTCGTGATATAGCTCTTTAAGGTGATTCCCTCTACGAGCTCCATAACGATAAAGTGGATGTCTCCCTCATCCACGACATCATATATATTGACAATATTCGGGTGTGAAAGTCCGGCCGCTGCCTGAGCTTCCATCTTAAATTTACTGACAAAGGTCGCGTCGGAAGTAAACTCCGATTTCAGTACCTTGATCGCGACCAGACGGTTTAATTTATGGCATTTTGCTTTATAGACCTCTGACATTCCGCCGGAACCTATCTTTTCCAGAATCTCATATCGGTCCTGCAGCATCGTTCCAGGGTATAAAATCATAGCTTCACCTCACTTATCTGAGGTTCTACAAGGACAATCGCAATGTTGTCCTTTCCTCCGTTCCGGTTTGCCTCGTCAACCAGCGCTTCCGTCTTCTCTTTCAGCGTATCCGTTGTCTTTAAGACCCGGCTGATCTCGGCATCATCCACCATGTTCGTCAATCCGTCAGAGCAGAGCAGAATACAGTCACACTCAAGAAGCGGCACTTCAAAGAAATCCGCCTCCACCCGGTTTCCGATTCCCATGGCGCGGGTAATGATGTTCTTCTGACTTCGGTAGGACTCGCTGTCCCGCTCCATTTTTCCTCTCGCGACCATCTCTTCCACAAGGGAATGGTCTCTCGTGATCTGTGCAAGACTGTCCCGCAAAAGATAAAGTCTGCTGTCCCCCACATTTGCCACGTACATCATGTCGTCCTCGATCGTAGCGGCAACCAGAGTGGACCCCATTCCTTCCCGGTCCGGGTTTCCCTGAGCTTCCTCAAAGAGCCCCTGATTCGTCTTCTCCAGAGCTTTTCTGAGGATCATCACAGGACTGGCCGGATCAGAATTTTCAATATATTCTTTCATATGTTCCACGACATACCGGGACGCGAAATCCCCGGCCTTATGTCCGCCCATTCCGTCTGCCACGATGAACAGATTCGGAAGCGGTCCCACCGGCTGATCCGCTGCAAACAGGAAATCCTGATTGGATCTTCTCACAAGACCGGTGTCTGTCTTCGCGTAAGAGATCATGACGATTCCTCCTCACTCAGATAGCTCTTTCTAAGCTGTCCGCAGGCACCGCCGATATCGCGGCCCATCTCCCTGCGGATCGTAACGTTGATGCCGTGTTTTTCAAGATAACCCCTGAACGCGTCAATGGCATCCCGATTGGACTGTTTGAAGTCGCGTTCCTTGATCGGGTTTACCGGAATCAGGTTCACGTGTCCCTGCATATCCTTTAAAAGCGCAGTCAGGCGCTTTGCCTCGTCAAGGTTATCATTGACGCCCTGTACAAGACTGTACTCAAAGGTCAGGCGTCTTCCTGTCTTTTTATAATATTCCCTACATGCCGGAAGCACCTCCGATAAGGAGTAGCTGTTGGCGATGGGCATCAGAGTCTTTCTCGTCTCATCGTCCGGCGCATGAAGGGAAAGTGCCAGAGTAATGGAAAGACCTTCCTCCGCAAGCTTTAAGATCTTTGGTACGATCCCGCAGGTGGATACCGTGATGTTTCTCTGACTGATATTCAGACCGTTTTCATCGGAAAGAAGCCTGATAAACCGGATCAGGTTATCATAGTTATCCATCGGCTCACCACTTCCCATGACCACCACGTTGGAGACACGCTCTCCCGTGGATCTCTGGATCCGGTAGATCTGATCCAGCATCTCCGAAGGACGTAAGTTTCTTGTGAGTCCGTCCAGAGTGGACGCACAGAACCGGCAGCCCATGCGGCAGCCCACCTGAGAGGAAATACACACAGAATTTCCGTGGTGATATTTCATCAGGACGCTCTCGATCACGTTTCCGTCATCGAGACCGAACAGATACTTTCTTGTCCCGTCGATCCCCGATTCCAGCATCTTTACGGTCTTAAGGGACGTGTATGTACTGTATTCCGAAAGCTTTTCCTTAAGCGACTTCGGAAGGTTCGTACATTCGTCTAAAGACTCGGCTAATTTTACATGCATCCACTGGTATAACTGTTTTGCCCGGAACGGTTTTTCACCCAGCTCCTTCACGAACTCTGTCAATTCTTCCAGTGTCATTGATTTCAGGTCTTTCTTTTCCATTCTCGATTCTCCAAAAGCCTTGGTTCTGTCATGTTTCCACATAAATCCGTTTTTAACGGATCCGCAGGCAGTCATGTCCGCGGATTCAGAACCTGCACAGTATTATTTCTTCTTTTTGAACACAGAGATAAAGAAGCCGTCGCAGGGATGGAGTCCCGGAAGAAGCTGGATCCTGTTCTCCTCGCAGGAAATCTTAAGAGCCTCCGGCAGGAGATCTGCGATCCTCTTCTTTTCAAACGCCAGATGCTTCTCGATCCAATCCGCGTTTTCTTCATTCTCTTCCTCAGTGATCGTACAGGTACTGTAAACAAGCGTTCCACCAGGTTTTACATACTGAGTCACCACAGAAAGGATCTCCCTCTGCAGCTTCGCGAGATTTTTGATCTCATCTCTCGTCATCCGCTCTTTGATATCCGGTTTCTTTCCGATAATTCCGAGACCGGAACATGGGAGATCTGCCAGAACCACATCTGCCTGCTCCACCATAGACGGATCCAGAACTGTCGCGTCCCAAACGTTCGTGCGAATGTTCCGGAAGCCGCAGCGCATGATGTTCTCCTCAATAAGATCCGTCTTTCTCCCGCTCACATCTCTCGCTTCCACCATGCCGGTACCTTTTAAAAGATCTGCCGCATGCATGGCCTTTCCTCCGGGAGCTCCGCACACGTCAAGAACGAAATCTCCCGGGGCAATAGATGCCATCTGTGCCGCAAGGGAGGAGCTTGGATCCTGAACTGTGATCTTTCCTTCCGTGAACGCGCACACCCGGTCTAAGTAGTCGAAGCCACGGATCGAAGCGATCCCCGGAAATATCCCGGACTCCTCCACCGTAATGCCCTGATCTCTCAACTCTCCGATCGTTTTCTCCGCCGGGGAGATGCTCTCGTTAAAGCGCACCGTAAGGGGGCGTTCCTCTAAAAATGACGCAGCAATGGTTTCAGAAGTCTCTTTTCCATACATCTCCTCCCACATGGATAACATCCACCGGGGGATCGAATAGCGCTCCGAAGCGTCCTTCCAGACAAGTTTCCCTTTTTCTCTGGAGACCGTCCGCAGGACACCGTTCACAAAGCCGGAAAGCCCCTGGAATTTTCGTTTCTTTGCGAGCTTTACCGCCTCATTGCAGACTGCAGAATCCGGCACACGCTCCATATACAGAATCTGGTAGACCGACATTCTGAGGATCTCCCGGATCACCGGTTTCATTTTCGCGGTCTTCACCTTCGAAAAACGGTCAAGCACCGCATCGATCTGGATCCGGTACTCCAGAGTTCCCTCCACGCATTTTGTGATAAACGCGCGGTCCTGACGCTCCAGAAACAGGTACTTTTCCAGTGCCTGTTTTAAAACAATATGGCTCAAATTATGGTTTTCGAGGACTTCCAGAAGGACGTCAAGGACGACCTCCCGGATATTTGTCGTATTATCTGTCACGTCTGTTTCTTCCTCCAAAGAGAATTATGAGACGGAGAAGCTGTAGGATCGAAGTCGCTGCTGCCGCCACATAGGTCAGTGCCGCCGCGTTCAGTACTTTTCTCGTCCCGTTTACTTCCTCGCCCGCGAGAATGCCCTGTGCATCCAGAAGTCTTACCGCACGGGCAGACGCATTGTACTCTACCGGAAGTGTCACAAGCTGGAACAGCACCGCCAGAGAGAACATTAAGATTCCGATCTCCACCAGCGGAGAACCAAGTCCGCCGAACACAAGTCCTAAAAGGATCAGCGGCCAGGAAAGACTGGAGCCGAAGTTTGCCACCGGAACCAGAGCACTCCTGAACCGTAACGGCGCGTATCCCTCATTGTCCTGCATCGCGTGGCCGCATTCGTGGGCGGCAACACCGATAGCCGCAACAGAAGTCGCTCCGTAAACGGACTGGGACAGGTTTACGGTCTTCGTCCGCGGATCATAGTGGTCAGTAAGTTCACCGGCGATCTGCTGGACCGTCACATCGTAGATTCCCTGCGCATTTAAAAGGCGTCTCGCCGCCTCTGCCCCTGTCATGCCAGTCATGCTGCGGACTCTGGAATATCTCGAGAACGTGGAATTCACACGCCCCTGAGCCCAGAGAGAAAGGGCAACACCGATCAATACAAGGATGATCGTCGGGTCAAGGCCATAGCCATAACCGTAACCATACATTCCGTACATAAAACATCTCTCCTTTCGATCTCGTTTCTGTCGTCCCGGCAGCCGGCTTTTCGGCCGGAATTTTCAGGACCGCCCGCGGCATCACCCGCGAAGCTTACCCGCAGAAACTTCCGTCTTCCATCTGGAAACCGCGCAGGAAGGAAGCTGTATCCATCCGCTTCTTTCCCTCAAGCTGAAGTTCCTTTACATCAAGGACACCCTCTCCGGTCTCCAAAAAAAGCCGGTCCTTTGTCACATGAATCTTTCCCGGAGTTCTTTCTCCCGGAAGATCCGTAACCTCTGCTGACCAGATTTTCATCGTCTTTCCGGCATATAATGTATATGCGCTTGGCCACGGATTTAAACCGCGGACAAGACGCTCAATGGACACCGCGTCCTTCGTCCAGTCGATATGTCCCATTTCTTTCGTGAGCATCTTCGCGTAGGAAGTACCGGACTCTCCCTGTGGAGTTCTCGTGATCGTTCCGTTTTCCAGTCCCTTTAAAGTGGATAAGATCATGGATCCACCGAGGGCAGAGAGCTTGTCAAACAGGCTTCCGCCAGTCTCTTTCTCATCTAACGGGATCGCTTTCTGTTCCAGCATATCGCCGGTATCCAGCCCCACATCCATCATCATGGTCGTCACTCCGCTCTCCTTCTCACCGTCAATGACCGCCCACTGGATCGGGGCAGCCCCGCGGTATTTCGGAAGCAGGGACGCGTGTACATTCACGCAGCCGTATTTCGGAAGATCCAGAATGGACTTCGGGAGGATCTGGCCAAATGCGACAACAACGATGGCATCCGGTGCCATCGTTTTTAAAAGCTCCACAAATTCCGGATCCCGCACCTTTACCGGCTGGTATACCGGGATTTCATACTCGATCGCTTTTTCCTTTACAGGAGTCATAAGGACGGCTTTTCCGCGCCCCTTCGGCTTATCCGGCTGTGTCACCACAGCCACAACTTCATGTCCGCCCTCAATGAGAGCAGTCAGCGTCGGAACCGCAAAGTCCGGCGTTCCCATAAAAACAATACGCATACTATTCCTCATCCTCTCCGGCTGTATCCTGAAGTTCGCCTTCTACGAGATCGACGTAAAGTTTTCCATCCAGATGGTCGCACTCGTGGAGAATGCATCTCGCGAGAAGTCCGTCTGCCTCGATCACATACTCTTCCATATTCTCATTGAGAGCTTTTGCCTTTACATGATCCGCGCGGGTCACCTGTCCGCATTTTCCCGGAACACTTAAGCAGCCTTCCTGACCGGTCTGACTTCCGCTCGTCTCGAGGATCTCCGGATTGATCAGCACATACTGGTTTCCGTCCTCCACATCGATAACCACGACGCGCTTGCGGACACCCACCTGCGGTGCGGCAAGGCCGACGCCGTTATTCTCATACATTGTCTCAAACATATCTTCGATGAGCTCAAGGGTCCTCTCATTCATTTCCTTTACCGGCTTACACTCTTTTGTAAGGATCTCATCTCCGATGGTTCTGATCTGTCTGATTGCCATTTTATCTTATTTCCTCTCAATTTTTTATCGAAAACTACTAAGTCAGATCGTACTGGACGAACACATTCCGGAAAAGATCCGGGATGTTCTCCCGCTTCCGGGCGCAATTTCTGACTTTTAATAGTATATCATAACTTTCATGTTTCATATATAAAATTTTTCTGTAATTATCATTAAGTTTGTAGGGGGAATCCTCCACCGGACCGATGACCTTCAGTCCATCCAGTGCATATTCCCTCAGAATGACCCGTTTCATATCCTCTGACGCACGGATCACATCCGCCTCCCGCTTTGAGGAAAGTCCGATGGTCAAAAGTCTTACAAGGGGCGGATATCCCATCATCTTCCGGTACAGAAGCTCCTGCCGGTAAAACTGCAGATAGTCCTGCTCTGCCGCGGAGGATACTGCATAATGGTCCGGCGCATATGTCTGGATCACCACATCTCCCTGAAGCTCCCCGCGCCCGGCCCGCCCGGATGCCTGAGTCAGGAGCTCAAAGGTACGCTCTGCGCTCTTATAGTCCGGTGCATAGAGGGAGAGATCCGCTGCCATGACACCCACAAGGGTCACATTCGCGAAGTCATGACCCTTTACGATCATCTGGGTCCCAATGAGAATATCCGCCCCGCCCTCTGCGAAGGTAGCGAGGATTTCTTCATGAGCCCCTTTTTTTGCCGTGGTGTCCGCATCCATCCTTAAGATCCGGGCCTTTGGAAATTCCCTCTTTGTAAATTCTTCCAGTTTCTGGGTCCCCGTCCCAAAGGGCGCGATAAACGGGGAACCGCAGGACGGACATCGGTCCGGCAGCGGCCGTTCAAATCCGCAGTAGTGGCATTTTAACCGTCCGTTTTTGTGGTATGTAAGACTCACATCACAGTGTGGGCATTTCATAGCCTTTCCGCAGGAGCGGCAGGACACAAAGCCCGCATATCCCCGCCGGTTCATGAACAGCATCACCTGCTGCCTGTTCGCCAGCCGGTCCTCGATCAGCCCTTTTAATCTCCGGCTGAAGATCGAGCGGTTTCCCTCTGCGAGTTCTTCTCTAAGATCCACAATATGGACCCCCGCCAGACGGCTGTTCTCCTTTGCCCTCTTTGTGAGGGTCAAAAGCTTATACTCGCCCTGTTCTGCCAGATAATAGCTCTCCACGGACGGTGTCGCAGAGCCTAAGACTACGGCTGCCCGGCTCATATCTGCCCGGACCTTTGCAACCTCCCTGGCATCGTACCGCGGTGCTGTCTCACTCTTGTAAGCTCCCTCATGTTCCTCGTCGATGATGATAAGCCCCAGATCCGGAAACGGTGTGAAAAGAGCGGAACGCGGACCGATCATGATATCGATCTCCCCATTTGCCGCCCTCTCCGACTGCTCATAGCGCTCTCCCGCCGAAAGTCTGGAATTCATGATCCCAACCCGGTTTCCAAATCGCCGGTAAAAACGCATCACGGTCTGGTAAGTCAGGGAGATCTCCGGGATCAGGACGATGGCCTGCCGGCCTTTCCGAAGGACGTAGTCGATGAGCTCCATGTAGACCTCCGTCTTACCGCTTCCCGTGATTCCGTAGAGCAGATAGGTATTACGCTGTCCGGAATCATAGTCCCGGATCACGGTCTCCGCCGCGTTCTTCTGTTCCTGATTCAGGGCAACAGGTCCGGTCTCTGGAAATCTGTTTCCTGCTCCCGGTTCTTTTTTGACTGTTTTCAGGTCCACGATCTCTTTTTCTACTAACGGTTTCAGCATCGCAGCCGTGATGCCGAGCTTTTCGGAAGTCAGCTTCAAAGGCAGCTCCCCGTTTTCAAGAAGTGCCCGGTAAAGCCTTATCCGTGCCCGGTATTTCTTCTTTTCCGCTTCTATAAGCAGCGTTTCGATCTCATTCTTCGGTTTTAAGGAAACGATCACACGTTCTTCCCTCGGCATCACCTTCGCCTTTACGGGAAGAACCGTCTTCAGTGCCTGATTCATCGTGGTGGAATAGCGGTCCTTCATCCAGAAGGCGAGGCAGATCATCTGAGTACGGATCGGGACAGCGCCTGTCTCCACATCCAGGAGCTCTTTCATTTTTTCAGGGTCATAATCTGTCTCTTTTGAGAGACCTACCACGATCCCTTTCCGTTCGGTATTTCCCTTTCCGAAAGGGATATTCACCTGAACTCCGGGCTTTACAAGCTCTTTCAGATGGTCAGGGATCCGGTATTGGAAGATCCGGTCCACATTTTTTACGGAAAGATCAATGATGACATCCGCATACGGTTCCATTTCGGATCCCTCCCTTCTCAAAACTTCCGTCCATTCCTACCTTCCGGCCATCTCCACGAATTGATCTGCCACAGCAGACAGTCCCATGGAGTTGGATCCCTTAAAGAGAACGCAGTCTCCGTCCCGGATCTCCGCTTCCAGATATTTCACCATCTCCCCGCAGTCTGAAAATTCCACCACCGGAATCTCCTTCACCGCACGAACGCCTTCTGCCAGACTCCTGCATGCCTCGCCCAGCGTCACAACAAGATCCACGCCGGAATTGGCCGCGTACTCGCCCACCTCCCTGTGGTAGGCCAGATAATTCCCGCCAAGCTCCTTCATATCCGCGAGGACAGCGATATGGCGCTTTCCGGTGAGCCCCTGAAACACATCAAGGGCCGCCTTCATGGATGCCGGGCTCGCGTTGTAGGAGTCATCCATCACCGTAAATCTTCCGTCGGCATAGACCTGCTGACGGTGTTTGAAGCCATGGAAAGTCAGAAGACCCTCCGCGGCTTCTGCCATCGTCATACCGCGTTCACAGCAGACCGCAATGGCTGCCAGGGCGTTCATCACATTGTGTGTGCCCATGACGTTCAAGAGGACTTTCTGGGTTTTTCCCGCATGAACAGCCGTAAACTCCGTCTTTCCGTCCATGAGGACGATATCCACCGCGCGGTAATCACAGGTTTCCCCGGTGCCATAGTAGACTGTCTTCACACCGGCCTTTCCTCTGGTCCTGCAAAGCATATCATCGTCACCGTTTAAGATGAGGATGCCGCCATCGGAAAGTCCGTCCTGGATCGTCAGCTTCTCTCTGTAAATATTCTCGCGGGATCCAAGCTGCTCGATGTGGGTGATCCCGATGTTTGTGATCACTGCCACATCCGGCTTCGCGATCCGTGCGATCACGGTAAGTTCACCCGGCTCGCTCATTCCAAGCTCCAGAACACCCACTTCATCTTCTTTTGTGATCTCGGACACGGTAATCGGAACTCCTACCTGACTGTTGCTGTTGCCCGGAGTCTTGTATACATGAAACCGCGCGGAGAGTGCCGCCGCGATCATTTCCCGCGTTGTGGTCTTTCCGACGCTCCCTGTGACACCGACAATGGGCAGTGTCAGACGTTTTCTGAGGTAACGGCCTACGGCCTGAAGTGCTTTTTTCGTGTCATCCACAGCGATCCAGGCACAGGAGGTCTCCGCCATTTCTTCCGTTTTTTCCTTATGCTCACTTGTAAGCACCGCACCGGCTCCCTTTTCGGCAACCTGTTCCAGAAATTTATGTGCATCTACTTTCTCGCCGATGATCGGCACGAAAAGATCTCCGGTCTCAACCTGTCTGGAATCCAGGCGGATCTTGTTTAACATGACACCGTCATCTCCGGAGAGCAGTACGCCTCCGGTGGCAAGGACGATATCCTGAACGCTTACGTTCTCCATTCCTTTCCAATCTCCTTTACTGCTGCAGTCTGCGTCCCTCTGCGGACGATCGTACATTATCCTTTTACCGCCTCTTCCACGACTTCCCGATCCAGAAAATGATGTTTCACACCTTCGATCTCCTGATAATCCTCATGGCCTTTTCCGATAATGGCGATCATGTCACCCTCCTCGGCGTTCCTGATCGCGTAAAAGATTGCTTCCTGTCTGTCCGGGATCACAAGATATGTTCCGTCCGTCTTCGCAAGGCCCACCTCGATGTCCTTGATGATGTCCTCGTTTTTCTCAAAACGCGGATTGTCGGCCGTAATGATGCAGAGATCCGCCATCTTTCCACCGATCTCCCCCATTGAATATCTGCGATCTCTGGCGCGGTTTCCACCGCAGCCGAATACACATACGAGACGCTTCGGATGATAATCCCGGAGTGTTGTCAGAAGACTTTCCATGCTGACCGCATTGTGGGCATAATCCACGATCACACTGCACTTTTTCGATACGTGCGCGATCTCCATGCGACCATCCACGCGGACCTTCACGAGGGATCCAAGGATTGCCTGTTTTGTATAATCATCAAGCACCCCGCTTCCACCGGAAAGCGCCAGAGTGCAGACCGCCAACGCCGCCAGAGCATTATCCGCGTTGAATTTTCCCGGCATCCCTACGCGGACTCTTCCGTCAAGCATGCCGTGGATTGAGAATTCAATTCCCACAAAATCGTGATTTGATGCATAGTGAATGTCATCACCCATGAAATCCGCGTTTCCATTCAGGGCATATGTAAGAAGTCTGCAGGTCGCATCCTTTACGACCTCATCGTAGTGGTCTGTCAGACGATTCACGATCCCCGTTTTGCAGACAGTAAGAAGCCTTGACTTATAAAAAAGATACTCTTCAAAGCTCTTGTGTTCCTTCGGCCCGATATGGTCCGGAGAAATATTTGTGAACAGACCGTAGTCGAACATGATCCCGCCGATCCTGTGAAGCATTAAGGCCTGAGAGGAGACCTCCATCACACAGCACTCACAGCCAGCTTCCACCATTTTATGGAAATAATCCTGCACCACATAGGATTCCGGTGTCGTATTGGAGGTCGGGAATTTTACATCCCCGATGACTGCGCCATTCGTTCCGATGAGACCGGTCTTCTTTCCGGCTGCCTCAAGGACCGCCTTGATCATATAGCTCGTCGTGGTCTTTCCCTTCGTGCCGGTGATCCCGATGGTGATCAGTTTCTCTGCCGGATAACCGAATCTCGCCGCAGAAAGCTCCGCCAGCGCGAGTCGTCCGCTCTCGACCCGGATCACAGTCACATCCGCCGGTACTTCCACTTCTTTTTCTACCACAAGAACTTTACAGCCAGCCCTTAATACGTCCGGAATAAACTCGTGGGAATCCCTGGTGCTGCCCTGAATGCACACGAATACGGAATCCGGTCTTGCCTTTCTCGAATCATAGATCACTTCATCTACGTTCTGGTCCAGACTGCCGCAAACCAGATCGTATTTCATGCGTTTTAACCAATCTCCAATTACCACTGTCGTCATCCTTTCTCATAACCCACACAGGCGGGAACATATGCGCCCGCCTGTGAGTTTTCTTACTGCTTTTTTAGAATAATCCTATGATCTTTCCGTTCTCGTCCACGTCAATATTGTCCGCTGCCGGTTTCTTCGGAAGTCCCGGCATAGTCATGATGGAACCGGTAAGCGCAACCACAAAGCCTGCGCCCGCGCACACATACGCATCGCGCACAGTCAGGTCAAATCCTTCCGGACGGCCAAGCTTCTTCTGGTCATCGGATAAGGAATACTGGGTCTTCGCCATGCAGACCGGAAGATCGCCAAAGCCCATCTCTGTGATCTTCGCGATCGCCTTTTTTGCCGCCGGTGAGTAGCTTACGCTGCCCGCGCCGTAGATCTCCTTCGCAATGGTCTCGATCTTATCGGAGATTCCCATCTCATCCGGATATAACGGAGCGAAACCACTCGTCTTTTTCTCCAGGGTGTTTATTACCTTCTCTGCGAGTTCAATTCCGCCGTCTCCGCCTTTTGCCCATACCTCGGACAGCGCAAACTCACAGCCTCTCTCCTCACAGAAGTTCCGGATAAATTCATACTCTGCCTCTGTGTCCGTGAGGAAGGAGTTTAAAGTAACGACAACCGGCACATGGTATTTCTGGATGTTCTCGATGTGTTTCTCAAGGTTTACGATACCTTTCTTCAATGCCTCAAGATTCTCCTCGGAGAGCTGGTCCTTCGGAACACCGCCGTTGTACTTTAACGCGCGGACAGTAGCCACGAGAACAACGGCATCCGGACGGATCCCCGCCTTGCGGCACTTAATATCAAAGAATTTCTCTGCGCCGAGATCTGCGCCGAATCCTGCCTCTGTGATCGCCACATCCGCAAGCTTTAATGCGGTTCTTGTCGCCATAACGCTGTTGCAGCCGTGGGCGATATTCGCAAACGGTCCGCCATGTACAAGAGCTCCCGTGTGCTCTAAGGTCTGTACCAGATTCGGTTTGATGGCATCCTTTAAGAGAGCTGCCATGGAGCCGACCGCGTTGAGATCCTTCGCTGTCACCGGCTCACCCGCAAAATTATACGCTACAATGATTCTTCCGAGGCGCTCCTTCAAGTCTTTCATATCCGTTGCCAGACAGAGGATCGCCATGATCTCGGAGGCAACCGTGATCACAAAATGGTCTTCGCGGACGAAACCGTCTGCCTTTGCGCCGAGTCCCACTACAATGTTTCTCAGCACACGGTCGTTCATGTCAAGACATCTCTTCCAGAGGATCTGTCTCGGGTCGATTCCAAGAGTATTTCCCTGCTGAATATGGTTGTCAAGAAGTGCTGCCAACAGGTTGTTCGCTGTCGTGATCGCATGGAAATCACCGGTAAAATGAAGGTTTAAGTCCTCCATCGGAACGACCTGGGCATATCCGCCGCCGGCTGCTCCGCCCTTGATTCCAAAGCACGGCCCGAGGGATGGCTCACGGAGAGCAAGCATCGCTTTCTTTCCGCACTTTGTCATCGCCTGTGCAAGTCCGATACTGGTTGTGGTCTTTCCCTCTCCTGCCGGAGTCGGGTTGATCGCTGTCACCAGAACGAGTTTTCCATCCGGTCTGTCCTTGATCTCCTGCCAGAGCTCATTGGAGATCTTTGCCTTGTACTTTCCGTAAAGTTCCAGATCGTCCTCAGTAATTCCATACTGGGACGCAACGGTGGTAATCGGGAGCATCTTCGTCTCCTGTGCAATCTCGATATCGGTCTTCATAATCGGTATCCTCCTTTTGTAGTAGCATATCATTTCTGTGGATCTGCGGCTTCCGCAGCAGGCAGCCATTTCAATTTCAACAGCCGCAGGCTTTAGTACCCCGCTTCCAGGAATTCTTCGAACTCTTCCATGGACATCAGGATCTTCCTTGGCTTCGTTCCTTCCTCTTCCCCTACAACACCGGCCTCGGCAAGCTGATCCATGATCCGGGCAGCACGGTTAAAGCCGATCTTGAACATTCTCTGAAGCATGCCGATCGACGCTTTATCCTTCTCGATAATGAACTTGCCCGCATCGGTAAACAATGCGTCCCGCTCATTCTGTCCGCCCGCTCCTCCGGCTAAGGAGGACTGGGTCAGTTTTTTCTCGATTTCCGTGTTATATCCTGTATCCTCGTTCTGTTCTTTTAAGAACTCGGTTACATTTGACACCTCGCCGTCCGATACAAAAGCGCCCTGCACGCGGAGCGGCTTCGGATAACCGGACGGGTAAAACAGCATATCGCCGTTTCCTAACAGTTTCTCTGCGCCGTTCATGTCGAGGATCGTTCTTGAATCCACACCGGACGCAACTGAGAACGCGATCCGCGATGGCACGTTCGCTTTGATCACACCTGTGATGACATTGACGGACGGACGCTGGGTCGCGATAACAAGATGAATTCCCGCTGCCCGGGCAAGCTGTGCCAGACGGCAGATCGCGTCCTCCACCTCGTTTGAGGCAACCATCATGAGATCCGCCAGCTCGTCGATAATGATCACGAGCTGCGGCAGTTTCTTCGGAATCTGGTCCGCAGGGATATCCCCGCTCTCCGCCAGAGTCTGTACCTTCGCGTTATACCCTTTCAGGTCGCGGACATTCGAGGAAGCGAACTTATTGTATCGTTCCATCATCTCCGCAACTGCCCAGTTGAGGGCACCGGCCGCCTTCTTCGGGTCGGTGACTACCGGGATCAGCAGATGTGGGATTCCGTTATAGACGGAAAGTTCAACCACCTTCGGATCGATCATAATGAGCTTCACATCATCCGGGGATGAGCGGTAGATCAGGCTCATGATCATCGTGTTGATCCCTACTGATTTACCGGAACCAGTCTGCCCGGCGATCAGAAGGTGCGGCATCTTTGCGAGGTCTGCAATGACTACCTGTCCGCCGATGTCCTTACCCACCGCAAAAGCCAGTGTCGATTTATGATTTTTAAATTCCATGCTCTCTAAAAGGTCACGCAGATAGACCATGCTATTGACCTTGTTCGGCACCTCGATTCCCACGGCTGCTTTTCCGGGGATCGGCGCCTCGATACGGATATCTGCCGCCGCAAGGTTTAACTTGATATCGTCCGCCAGCGACAGGATCCGGCTCACTTTTACACCCTGCTCCGGGTGAAGTTCGTACCGGGTAACGGTCGGCCCACAGCTGATATTCGTCACGGTGACTCCGACACCAAAGTTTCTTAATGTCTGCTGGAGCTTGATTGCCGTATCCTTAAATTCCTGTTCCGACTGCCCCGTCACGGGAGCGCCTTTCTTTAAGAGGTCAAGCGGTGGGATCATATAAGGTTTCTTTGGTTTTTCTTCCGTCTGCCGGATCTCCTTTAATACCTCGTTTCCTGCCTCTTCCCTCTCGGCTGCTTCCCGCTTTCTTACTTCCGCCTTTTTCTTTATGATCTCTTCCGTATCCGTTTCAATGACTTTTCCGGACGCGGTCACGACCTGACGGTGTTCTTCGGACGGTTCCTTAGCGGCCGGGCGTTCAGGGGATTTCTCGCTGCTGCCGTGTGCTGCCACATATGCACGGCTTCCCGGCTCTGCTGCCTGAATCCAGTAGTCCTCATTTTCCACATAAGGCTCTGTGTCGAGAAATTCGTCATCTGAAAGAACGCTCATGGATTCTTCTTCGGAGGCAGGAATTCCGGCCGTCTTTTCATTTTCTTCCGTCTCCGGGAACTCGTCTTTTTCCTCCTCTGCCGTCTTCGAAGTCTCTGCAGTTTCGTCTGGCTCTGCAATTTTGCCTGATTTGGCATTCTCTGCACGGAGTCCGTCCGCTTTTCTCTCCGTGTTTCTTCTCATGGACGCAAAGATCTCGTCATCATCCGCCGCGGGCTCATCCAACGGGATATCCGGGAGATTGGATAAAACGGACACCTTCGGTTTTTTCTCCCAGGCCTTTGTCTCCCTTTTCTTTTCGTCCGGGAACATATCCTCATCATCAAAGGCACTCTCCCCATGACTGATAAACACGTCCTCATCCTCATGGATTCCAGGCGGGACAGCATCTTCCTCAAACGGAACGCGTTCCACATCCTTCATCGCGTCTTCTCCGGACCGGCCTTCCTTACTCTGATCCTCACTGGAAGACTCCGGATTTTCTACCGGCCTACCTCCCATCGTGATCTTTCCTTTAAAGATATCTGCAGGATCCGGCTGCATACTTCCTGTCTCCGCCTTCGGATCCGCCGTTTCTTCTTTATATGTATCGGAAACATTTATTTCCTGTTTCGTCTCATCTGCCTCGGACACAGCCTCAGCATCCACAACGCCCATATAGCCACCGGCAATTCCACCGAAATCCGGAGTTCTCGAGAGATCGGTCGCAGCAAGATCCACGCCCTGAACGCGCTGCTCTTCCCGGAGTCTGCGTTTTTCCTCCTGACGTTCCTCGTGGAGCTCTTTTCTTCTGCTGTAGTCTTCCTTTGCATACCGATATGCCTTTCCACTTCCGCTCTTAACAGCGGACACGAAGGATTTTTCCGTGATGCACACCAGTGAGATGATCATAAATACGAGAAGGACCACATAGGCCCCGATGGTTCCCACCGCTGTGTGGAGAACCATAACAAGGACACCGCCGATCACGCCGCCGCCAAGTCCACTTACTCCGGCGGACTTATAGATGTCGAGGATCGTCTGACCTTCCCGGTATCCGCCGCCGAACACAAGCTGCGCAAGACCACAGAGCACGATCAGAAGGACTTCCACCGCGATCATCTTGTAGACTGCCCGGATATTTCCCTTATTCGAAGCGTAGAATAACAGTTCTGCGAACAACAATAACGGAGCCAGATAACCGATACAGCCGAACACGCCCAGCATGATCCGGCTGAAAAAGTCACCGAGGAATCCGCAGATATGGAAGTTGCTCAAGAATAACAGCACACATACCGCGAAGGTGCCGAGGATCACTGCCTCAGACTGTAAGAATCCGGTATCTTCCTCATACTGCGGTTTCGTTTCTCTTCTCTTTTCGGAAGCTCTCGCCCCTGTCCTTGTTGTCTTATTCTTAGGCGTCTGTGCAGATTTCTGCGTTGTCTTTGATGTGGTTTTTGTTCTTGCAGACACCTGTGATTGTTTTGTCGTTTCTTTTTGTTTTCTGGTTCCAGCCAAGTGCTTTTCCCCCTTTAACTTTACGGGGCAAGTACCCCAAAATATAGTATACAAAAAAAAATGCCAAAATGCAACCGTAAGAAATTATAAATCGAACATATTTTCGGTCAGTCGTTTTTTATCAGCGCATTCAGCTTTTCGATGGCGTCCCTGATTCCGCCTTCTCCGTCGATCAGTCCGCACTCCACCGCCTCTTTTCCGACCAGAACCGTCCCGAGATCCTTCGTCAGCATCTTCGTATTGTGCATGAGCCGTTTCATTTTTTCCCGATCGATCCTGCTGTGCTCTGATACAAAGCTTATGATCCGTTCCTCGATCATTTCAAAATATTCGTAGGTCTGTGCCGTCCCGATCACCATCCCGCTCATGCGCACCGGGTGCACCAGCATGGTCCCGGTCGGCACGATAAAGGAATAATCTGACGCCACCGCCAATGGCACACCGATGGAGTGGCTGGCCCCGATGACTAAGGAAA
>OBZC01000212.1_pt1 | contig 81963 bp, 84 predicted proteins | sample 1538231 | NCBI WGS metagenome assembly OBZC01 (sample SAMEA2580225, study PRJEB22360) | human gut metagenome | biome: human gut; feature: human-associated habitat; material: faeces | place: Denmark | collected 2008/2010 | reverse complement strand
TCAAACTTGAACCCGGTTGATCCAAAAACTGGTAAAGCAACGCGTATTGGGAGAAGAAAGAGTTCTGAAGGAACTTTAGTGCGTTATTCTAAAAAATCAGGAGAGGAGATTTAGTAATGAGTAATACTGCTAGCCTAAAGAAAGAATATGCAGATCGTATTGCACCTGCATTGAAATCACAATTCCAGTATTCTTCAACGATGCAGGTACCCGTACTTAAGAAGATTGTTATCAATCAAGGTTTAGGTATGGCTGTTGCTGATAAGAAGATTATTGAAGTAGCAATCAATGAAATGACAGCTATCACAGGTCAGAAGGCCGTAGCTACCATTTCTCGTAAAGATATCGCAAACTTTAAGTTACGTAAAAAAATGCCGATTGGCGTTATGGTAACTTTGCGCCGTGAGAGAATGTATGAATTCTTGGAAAAACTAGTTCGTGTAGCTCTTCCTCGTATTCGTGACTTCAAAGGTATCGAAAGTAAGTTTGATGGTAAAGGTAACTATACCCTTGGTATTCAGGAACAAATCATTTTCCCTGAAATAAATATCGATAGTATTACAAGAATTCTCGGAATGAATATTACCTTTGTAACCTCTGCGGAGACAGATGAAGAAGGTTATGCCTTGTTGAAGGAATTCGGTTTACCTTTTAAAAACGCTAAAAAAGATTAATAGAATATGGCAAAGGAATCAATGAAGGCACGTGAAGTAAAGCGTGCTAAATTAGTAGCCAGATACGCCGAGAAAAGAGCTGCTTTGAAGCAAATCGTGAGAACAGGTGAACCTGCCGATGCTTTTGAAGCTGCACAGAAATTGCAAGAGTTGCCTAAGAATTCAAATCCGATTCGTATGCACAACCGTTGCAAACTGACTGGTCGTCCAAAAGGTTATATCCGTCAGTTCGGAATTTCAAGAATCCAGTTCCGTGAGATGGCATCTAACGGTCTGATCCCGGGCGTAAAGAAAGCAAGCTGGTAATTATTGTTTAAATATTGTCAGGGAAGTCCTGATTAATTTAATTTATTTTTATATGACTGATCCAATAGCAGATTATTTGACGAGGTTGCGGAACGCAATTGGTGCTAAGCACAGAGTTGTAGAAGTTCCCGCTTCGAACTTGAAAAAAGAAATCACTAAGATTCTTTTTGAAAAAGGCTACATTCTTAACTATAAGTTTGTAGAAGATGGTCCTCAAGGAACTATTAAGGTTGCCTTGAAGTATGATTCTGTTAACAAAGTTAACGCAATCAAAAAATTAGAAAGAGTATCTTCTCCGGGTATGCGTAAGTATACTGGTTACAAAGATATGCCGCGTGTTATTAATGGGCTGGGTATTGCTATAATATCTACTTCCAAAGGTGTAATGACTAACAAAGAAGCTGCTGAACTGAAAATCGGTGGTGAAGTCTTGTGTTACGTATATTAATTTAGGAGGAATAAGCAATGTCAAGAATAGGAAAATTACCCATTAGTATCCCTGCTGGAGTGACAGTCACTCTGAAGGATGATGTGGTTACCGTTAAGGGACCCAAAGGCGAACTTAGCCAATATGTGAATCCTGCTATCAATGTTGCCATTGAAGACGGACACGTGACTTTAACAGAAAACGAAAAAGAAATGATTGATAACCCGAAGCAAAAACATGCTTTCCACGGTTTGTATCGTTCTTTAGTTCATAACATGGTTGTGGGCGTGTCTGAAGGATATAAAAAGGAACTGGAACTTGTCGGTGTAGGTTACCGTGCTTCTAACCAAGGTAACATCATTGAACTGGCTTTAGGTTATACACACAATATTTTCATTCAATTGCCTGCTGAGGTGAAAGTTGAAACTAAGTCTGAAAGAAATAAGAACCCTCTTATTATATTGGAATCGTGTGACAAACAATTGCTTGGTCAAGTTTGCTCTAAAATACGTTCTTTCCGTAAGCCTGAACCATATAAGGGTAAAGGTATTAAGTTTGTTGGCGAAGTAATTCGTAGAAAGTCTGGTAAATCAGCCGGTGCTAAGTAAATCATATAAAATTAGATTATTATGACAACAAAAATAGAAAGACGAGTTAAGATCAAATATAGAGTACGCAATAAGATCTCAGGTACTGCTGAACGTCCGCGTATGAGTGTATTTAGAAGTAACAAGCAAATTTATGTCCAGATTATCGATGATCTTTCTGGTAAGACACTGGCTGCTGCTTCTTCTTTAGGTATGGCTGAGAAAGTCGCAAAGAAAGAACAAGCTGCTAAAGTTGGTGAAATGATTGCTAAAAAGGCTCAGGAAGCAGGTATAACTACTGTTGTTTTCGACCGTAATGGTTACTTGTATCATGGGAGAGTAAAAGAAGTAGCTGATGCTGCTCGTAACGGTGGACTTAAATTTTAATCATTATGGCAGGAGTTAATAATAGAGTTAAGGTTACTAACGATATAGAACTGAAGGATAGATTGGTTGCTATTAATCGTGTTACTAAAGTTACCAAAGGTGGTAGAACTTTTAGTTTCTCTGCAATCGTTGTTGTAGGTAACGAAGAAGGTATTATCGGTTGGGGACTTGGTAAAGCAGGTGAAGTAACAGCTGCTATCGCTAAAGGCGTAGAATCAGCTAAAAAGAACCTGGTGAAAGTACCTGTTTTGAAAGGTACTGTTCCTCATGAACAATCAGCTAAGTTTGGTGGTGCTGAAGTATTCATCAAACCTGCATCTCACGGAACCGGTGTAGTAGCTGGTGGTGCTATGCGTGCTGTATTGGAAAGTGTTGGTATTACTGACGTTTTGGCAAAATCTAAAGGTTCTTCAAATCCGCACAACCTTGTTAAAGCTACAATTGAAGCTTTGAGTGAGATGCGTGATGCAAGAATGATTGCTCAGAACAGAGGTATTAGTGTTGAAAAAGTATTTAGAGGATAAGGAGGAGATATGTCAATTATAAAGATTAAACAAGTTAAAAGTAGAATTGGTGCTCCAGCTGATCAGAAAAGAACTCTTGATGCACTGGGACTTCGCAAACTGAACCGTGTGGTTGAACACGAAAGCACTCCTTCAATTCTTGGAATGGTAGATAAAGTAAAACACTTGGTTGCCATTGTTAAGTAATTATTTGTTGAATAAAAAAACGAATTACAATATGAACTTAAGTAATTTAAAACCTGCAGAAGGATCTACTAAGACAAGAAAGAGAATAGGACGTGGTGCCGGTTCTGGCTTGGGGGGCACTTCTACAAGAGGTCATAAAGGAGCTAAATCAAGATCTGGATACTCTAAGAAAGTTGGCTTTGAAGGTGGTCAGATGCCTCTTCAACGTCGAGTACCTAAATTTGGTTTTAAGAATATCAATCGTGTAGAATATAAGGCTATCAACTTGGATACAATTCAGACGCTTGCAGACGCTAAGAATCTGACAAAAGTTGGTATTAGCGACTTTATTGAAGCAGGATTTATTTCTTCAAATCAATTGGTTAAAGTATTGGGTAACGGAGCTCTGACTAACAAGCTGGAAGTAGAAGCTAACGCATTCTCTAAGAGTGCTGCTGCTGCTATTGAAGCTGCTGGTGGAACTGTAGTAAAACTCTGATTCAATGAGAAAAGCTATTGAAACATTAAAGAATATATGGAAGATTGAGGATCTGAGACAGCGGATCCTCATCACCATATTGTTTGTGGCAATTTACCGTTTCGGATCATATGTCGTATTACCGGGTATTAATCCGGCAATGCTGGCAAAATTGCACGAACAAACAAGTGAAGGCCTTTTAGCCTTGTTAAATATGTTCTCTGGAGGAGCATTTTCTAATGCCTCTATTTTTGCATTAGGAATCATGCCTTATATCTCTGCATCTATCGTTATTCAGCTATTGGGAATCGCTGTGCCGTATTTCCAGAAGTTGCAGCGCGAAGGTGAGAGCGGCAGAAGAAAAATGAATCAATATACTCGTTATCTGACGATTGCTATATTGTTAGTTCAGGCCCCTTCTTATTTGCTCAATCTTAAAATGCAGGCTGGCCCTTCCTTAAATGCTTCATTAGATTGGACTCTGTTTATGGTTACCTCTACCATTATTTTGGCAGCAGGTAGTATGTTTATTTTGTGGCTTGGTGAAAGAATAACTGATAAAGGTATTGGTAACGGTATTTCATTTATCATCCTGATCGGTATTATCGCTCGTTTCCCTGATGCTTTGATACAAGAAGTTGTATCCAGAGTAGCAAATAAGAGTGGTGGTCTGATTATGTTTATAATTGAAGTCGTATTCTTATTGTTAGTAATTGGTGCTGCAATCCTGTTGGTACAAGGTACAAGAAAGATTCCTGTACAATATGCTAAAAGAATTGTAGGTAATAAACAATATGGTGGTGCAAGACAGTATATTCCTTTGAAGGTGAATGCTGCTGGTGTAATGCCTATTATCTTTGCTCAGGCAATCATGTTTATTCCAATTACATTTATCGGTTTTTCCAATAATGTAAATAACGCAGGTGGTTTCTTGCATGCGTTTACAGATCATACAAGTTTCTGGTATAATTTTGTTTTTGCGGTAATGATTATATTATTTACATATTTCTATACTGCAATTACAATCAATCCGACTCAGATGGCTGAGGATATGAAGAGAAATAATGGTTTCATCCCTGGTATCAAACCGGGAAAGAAAACAGCAGAGTATATTGATGATATCATGTCTCGTATTACTTTACCGGGTTCTTTCTTCTTGGCATTGGTTGCTATTATGCCTGCTTTTGCTGGTATATTTGGGGTTCAAGCTGGATTTGCTCAATTCTTCGGCGGTACATCTTTGTTAATTCTTGTAGGTGTTGTTCTTGATACACTGCAACAGGTTGAAAGTCATTTGTTGATGAGACATTATGATGGTCTGTTGAAATCAGGTCGTATTAAGGGACGCGCTGGTGTAGCGGCATATTAATTCTTTAGAATAGAAATGATATTTCTTAAGACAGAAGATGAAATAGAATTGCTCCGTCAGAGTAACCTGCTTGTCGGTAGAACTCTAGCTGAGGTTGCTAAAGTGGTGAAGCCTGGTGTAACTACACGTGAGTTGGATAAAGTTGCTGAAGAATTCATTAGAGATAATGGGGCAACTCCAACTTTTAAAGGATTCCCGAATCAATATGGAGACCCGTTTCCTGCATCCATCTGTACTTCTGTAAATGACCAGGTAGTACATGGAATTCCGGGGGATATTGTTTTGAAAGACGGCGATATCGTATCTGTGGATTGCGGAACTTATATGAATGGTTTTTGTGGAGATTCTGCTTATACTTTTTGTGTAGGAGAGGTAGACGAAGAAATTCGTAACTTGTTGAAGGTAACTAAAGAAGCGTTATATATCGGTATTCAGAATGCAGTACATGGAAAAAGAATCGGAGATATCGGATATGCTATTCAGCAATATTGTGAGTCTCATTCTTATGGTGTAGTGCGTGAGTTTGTCGGTCACGGCATCGGTAAGGAAATGCACGAAGATCCCCAGGTACCTAATTATGGTAAAAGAGGATATGGTCCTTTGATGAAAAGAGGTCTTTGCATTGCAATTGAGCCGATGATAACGTTGGGAGACAGACAAGTGATTATGGAAGGTGACGGATGGACTGTGAGGACCAGAGATCGTAAATGTGCTGCGCACTTTGAACATACGGTAGCTGTTGGAGTTGGTGAGGCTGATATTTTGTCTTCATTCAAATTCATAGAAGAAGTTTTAGGAGATAAAGCAATATAATATGGCAAAGCAATCTGCAATAGAACAAGATGGAGTTATAGTTGAAGCATTGTCTAATGCAATGTTTCGTGTTGAATTAGAAAACGGACATGAGATTACTGCACATATTTCAGGTAAGATGCGTATGCATTACATTAAGATTTTGCCGGGAGATAAAGTGAGAGTCGAAATGTCTCCTTACGACTTATCGAAAGGAAGAATTGTGTTTAGATATAAATAAAATTAAGATATGAAAGTAAGAGCATCATTAAAGAAACGCACGCCAGAATGTAAGATCGTTAGACGTAATGGCCGTTTGTATGTTATTAACAAGAAAAATCCTAAGTATAAACAACGTCAAGGATAATTTGTTATTTTTACAAAAAAAATAATTTAGTATATGGCTATAAGAATAGTTGGTGTAGATTTACCTCAGAATAAAAGAGGTGAAATTGCGTTGACCTATGTATATGGAATAGGTCGCAGTAGTTCAGCAAAAATTTTAGATAAAGCTGGTGTAGATAAAGATCTGAAGGTTAAAGACTGGACAGATGATCAAGCTGCTAAGATTCGTGAGATTATCGGTGCAGAGTATAAAGTAGAAGGTGATCTTCGTTCTGAAATCCAATTGAACATTAAGCGATTAATGGATATTGGTTGTTACCGTGGTGTACGTCATCGTATTGGTCTGCCGGTTAGAGGTCAGAGCACTAAGAACAATGCGCGTACTCGTAAGGGTAGAAAGAAAACCGTTGCTAATAAGAAAAAAGCTACTAAATAATAATTGTTGATATGGCAAAAAAAACAGTTGCAGCTAAGAAGAGAAATGTGAAAGTAGACGCTAATGGACAGTTACACGTTCATTCATCTTTCAACAATATTATTGTTTCTCTTGCAAACAGTGAAGGGCAGATAATCTCTTGGTCATCTGCAGGAAAGATGGGATTTAGAGGTTCAAAAAAGAATACTCCTTATGCAGCTCAGATGGCTGCCCAGGATTGTGCAAAAATTGCATTTGATCTTGGCCTGAGAAAGGTAAAAGCATATGTGAAGGGTCCAGGTAACGGACGTGAGTCTGCTATTAGAACTATCCACGGAGCTGGTATTGAGGTTACAGAGATCATCGACGTAACTCCACTTCCACACAATGGTTGTCGTCCTCCGAAAAGACGTAGAGTTTAATTTACCTTTAACTTAAAATGATCTTGATTTTGTTTTTGGATTGCAATAATTTCTTCTCTGCAATCGCGGCTGCAACAAATTGAGTTCATGAATAAACAATTAAATATTTAAAAGAAATGGCTAGATATACTGGACCAAAATCAAGAATAGCCCGTAAATTCGGTGAAGGCATCTTTGGAGCTGATAAAGTTTTGTCAAAGAAGAACTATCCTCCCGGACAACACGGAAATTCAAGAAAAAGAAAAACTTCTGAATATGGTGTGCAACTTCGTGAAAAGCAGAAAGCGAAATACACTTATGGAGTTTTAGAAAAACAATTCCGCAATTTGTTTGAAAAAGCCGCTACCGCTAAAGGTATTACCGGTGAGGTGCTTCTTCAATTGCTGGAAGGCCGCCTTGACAACGTAGTATTCCGTTTGGGTATTGCTCCTACACGTGCTGCTGCTCGTCAGTTGGTTAGTCACAAGCATATTACTGTAGATGGTGAAGTGGTAAACATTCCTTCGTTCGCAGTAAAACCAGGACAATTGATTGGTGTTCGTGAAAGATCTAAATCTTTGGAAGTAATTGCTAACTCTCTTGCAGGTTTCAATCACAGCAAATACGCTTGGTTGGAGTGGGATGAAACTTCTAAGGTTGGTAAAATGTTGCATATACCTGAAAGAGCAGACATTCCTGAGAACATTAAAGAACATTTGATCGTTGAATTGTATTCTAAATAATAATTAATTTCATGGCGATATTAGCATTTCAAAAACCTGATAAAGTATTAATGTTGGAGGCGGACTCCAGATTCGGTAAATTCGAATTTCGTCCGTTGGAACCGGGGTTTGGTATTACCGTAGGTAATGCATTACGCCGTATCCTGCTCTCTTCATTAGAGGGTTTTGCTATCACTACTATCAGAATAGATGGTGTGGAGCATGAATTTTCTAGTGTACCTGGAGTAAAAGAGGATGTTACCAACATTATCTTGAATCTGAAACAAGTGAGATTCAAGCAAGTAGTTGAAGAATTCGAGAGTGAGAAAGTAAGTATTACAGTCGAGAATTCAAGTGAATTTAAAGCAGGTGACATAGGTAAGTATTTGACTGGATTTGAAGTGTTAAATCCGGAATTAGTTATTTGTCATTTAGATTCTAAGGCAACTATGCAGATTGATATTACTATTAACAAGGGTCGTGGATATGTTCCTGCTGATGAAAATCGCGAATATTGCACGGATGTTAATGTAATTCCAATCGACTCTATTTATACACCGATACGTAATGTCAAGTATGCTGTAGAAAACTTCCGTGTAGAACAGAAGACAGACTACGAAAAGCTAGTGCTTGAGATTAGTACCGACGGTTCTATACACCCGAAGGAAGCGCTGAAAGAAGCTGCAAAAATTCTGATTTATCACTTCATGTTGTTCTCTGACGAGAAGATCACGCTTGAAAGTAACGATACTGATGGCAATGAAGAGTTTGATGAAGAAGTATTGCATATGCGTCAGCTGTTGAAGACTAAGCTTGTTGATATGGACTTGTCAGTTCGCGCCCTCAATTGTTTGAAGGCTGCTGACGTAGAAACTCTCGGCGACTTGGTACAATTCAACAAAACTGACCTGCTAAAATTCAGAAACTTCGGAAAGAAATCGCTTACCGAGCTTGATGATTTGCTGGAAAGTCTGAATCTGTCGTTTGGAACCGACATTTCTAAATATAAATTAGATAAAGAATAAAAAATGAGACATAATAAAAAATTCAATCATTTAGGTCGTACTGCTTCTCATAGAAGCGCTATGTTATCTAACATGGCTTGCTCCTTGATCAAGCACAAAAGAATCACTACGACTGTGGCAAAGGCTAAAGCTTTGAAGAAGTTTGTTGAGCCTTTGATTACAAAGTCTAAAGAAGATACTACGAATTCTCGTCGTGTTGTATTTAGCAACCTGCAAGATAAGATTGCAGTAACAGAATTGTTCAAAGAAATCTCGGTTAAGATTGCTGACCGTCCGGGTGGTTATACTCGTATCATCAAGACTGGTAACCGTTTAGGTGACAATGCAGAAATGTGTTTCATTGAGTTGGTTGACTACAATGAAAACATGGCTAAAGAAAAAGTTGCTAAGAAAGCTACTCGTACTCGTCGTTCTAAGAAGAGTGCTGCTCCTGCTGCTGTTGAAGCTCCTGCAACTGAAGAACCAAAAGCTGAATCAGCTGAATAATTTTACAGTTATTCTTATACATATAAAAAAGGCTACTCATACGGGTAGCCTTTTTTGTATCCTTATATTTTAGTTATACTAAGATACATTAAAAGATTTACCGAATGAACTTTTCGTAAGAATTATCTGTTATATTTGCAGGAGAATATGGCAAAATTTGTAAAGGTAATATTGTTTCTGTTGCTGGCAGTTGCCCTTCATGGGGTCGCAGGCAATGTTTTCACTGAAAAACAGGTGGAACAACCAGAGCATGCTGTTACATATTCTATGAAACCGCAGGGGCAGATTAATGCTCCAGAATCTCCTTATCTTCCTGTGGCTGAATTAACTAATTTGCAAAGCCATCAGATATCGGTGACACGCATCCAACGTGTGCAAATCGGTGAATACTTCTCTTCTCTGAGAAATGTACTGCAATGTTGTGCAGACCGTGATAACTCACTGTCACAGCATTGGGGAAGGATTTATAATACTACAACTTCCTATTATTGCCAGCCTGCAAGTGAATATTATGTATTTACTTTAAGGCATATTATTATTTAGACGTTTATTTATTGGTATTATTTTACGGATTGCTGGCGTTAATTATATAGTGCCGGTCAGTCTTTATTATCTTCATATTTTTACTAATAATTTAAACTTCAATATTATGGCAACTCAAGCTATTGATGCTACTATATTTGCATCTTCACATCCCGATATCGCTAAACGTACGAGTATCTCCGGTCTTTTAATTTCTTGTGTAATGTTACTGATTGGTATTTTATCTTTTGCTTCTACTTTCGAACTGGAAGATAAATCGTCTACTGTCAGTATGGCTCTGATGGTCTTTGGAACAGGATTGTTCCTTTTAGGTATATTCCGGCTTTTCTGGAAGTCAAAAGAAGTGGTCTATGTTCCGACAGGAAGCATAACGAAAGAGCGTAGTGTTTTCTTTGATCTGAAGCATATGGACAAGTTGACTGACCTTGTTAATTCCGGTTCATTTTCTGCGGATTCAAAGATTAAGAGTGAGGCAAGTGGTAATATACGTATGGACGTGATACTATCTGCTGATAATAAATTTGCAGCTGTACAGCTATTCCAGTTTGTACCTTATACATATCAGCCGGTGACTGCTGTGCATTATTTTACCAATGATGCAGCTGCAGCTGTTGCTGCGTTTCTGACTAAAAGTCAATTGAATTAAAGTGCTTAATGCCAAATGGTGTTCATGTTGATGGCGAATTGTCATTCATCAGAAGATCATTTCTAAGATAGTCAAGTGCAGGGATGCAGGGATAAATGGATAATGGATTGATAATTACTGAATATCGCACTTCTATGTCTTAATAGCTTAGATACAAGCAGGCTTTAAGGAATAATTTGACATGTGGGGATTAACCGTCGATGACGGCAATCCCCATTTTTTTCATTAAGAAGCACGCATTCATGTTCTGTGCGACTCCGCTTCTCATCTGGTATGAAAATGTCAGTTCGTTGTTGGTAATGTCCGCTTCGAAACAATAATTCCGGATATTTTGTGGAAAAGCATCTATTAGTGTGCCTAGCAGTAGGTCATGAGTAGCGATAATACCATTGGCATCCATGCTCATGAACTGTTTGATTAAGGCAAAAGAACCTTTCTGTTTATCCATAGAGTTAGTTCCTTTCAGAATTTCATCAAGGATGATAAATAATTCTTCTCCGGCTTTGAGTTTATCAATGATTAGTTTCAGTCGTTTGAGTTCGGCGAAGAAGTAAGATTCGTTGTCGGTGAGTGAATCACTTGTCCGGAGGCTGGTGACAAGACGAGCGGGAAATATTTCCATTTTCGCAGCCCATACAGGAGCACCAATGCAAGCCAATAGATAGTTGACACCTACGGTGCGCAGGTAAGTACTTTTGCCTGCCATGTTGGCGCCGGTAATAATGATAAAGAACGGGCGTTTCTCCATATCGATTCCATTGCGGACACATTTATTGCGGTCCATGAGCGGATGCCCTAAGGCTTCGGCTTGCAGATGGAAAGACTGAGAAGTTATTTGAGGATAGATGTAATCCGGATGGTTGTATGAGAATGTTGCAAGAGAACAATAAGCATCAATTGCTCCGATAGCTTCGATCCAGCGGGGGAGATCTGCGGAGTGTACTTCTTTCCATTTCTCGATTTGCATGACTTGGCGGAGTTCCCAAAATAGGAGGCCGTTCAAGATGGTGCTTATTAGCAGATTACCTCGTTGGTCGAGTGCATTCATGAGTTTAGCAAGGCGATGTACGGACTGGGAAGCTGTTTGATTTTGGCTTGTAAGTTCGGCTTTCAGTTGTTGCAGTGCAGGGCTGTGCATCTCTTTTTTCTCGGTGATGAGAATCTGGTCGGCGTAAGTAGACAGAATTTGTAGTTTTTCGCCATACGTCGCTTGTATTTTGGTTATTCCTTTTGAGAAGATAAAACTGAATACGACAAAGCATGCAAATACTATCCCGCTGATGCTTGCAGGGAGAAATCCCAGAATCGTTGCGCCGATACATAGGAGGTTTATAATACCTACTGCTGTCGGGAGGATACGGAGGAAAGCGTGTTTCCGATAGTCGCTCGGACTGTTTACCCATTCTTTAATTTCAGAGGTGTCGGATGGCTTGCCTTTATAAAGTAATCCGAGCAGGCGGAATTGTTGCCGAAACTCAAGTTCTGAAGATAGTTCCCGAATCGCTTCCTGACGTTGTTCGATAGCTTCTTTTTCTTCCAGATGCGCATTGAACCAGTTGGCAAGACGCTGTTTGCCGATGGGGGTCGAAGTACGATTGATATACTGGAATAGTGAGTGCTCGCCAAATATGTCCAAGTCGAAAGTATAGAGGTGAGACGGATCGATGTATTCTTTTCCGTTGTCGAAGTCGGAAAAGTCATATTGCAGTGCTCGTAGTTCCTGCTGATTGATTTCTATTTTCTTTTTGAGATAATCTTTCCAGTAAAACCATCGGTTGTGGCTTTGCACCAGCCAAATGAAAGCGATGATGGGAATTACGGTAAAGACGATGAGCTTTAACCATCCATCAGACCAAAAAATAATGGCGGAGGCTACTGCTTCTACGAATAAGATCAGTCTCAGAAGGCTGATATAGCGAATGCGTTTCTGCGCTTTTTGTAGTTGTTGTTCTGTTTCCTGAATGATTTGTTGATAGGTTGCTATAATATTTTCTTGTTTTTCCATACGATTATATTGCTTTTCGGACAAAGGTAATATAATTCGTAAAAAGCAGAATGGGAGCGTGTTTTTGTAAAGAGCAGATTTACTCTTTATTAACGGTCATTCAGTAATCGGTGATGAAGCAAGTTGTGATGGTTTAGAGCAAAGTTACATAGGAAATAAACACACTTTGTTATTGTCACTTGTCACCTTTGTGTGATAAGTGTCTTATAATTAGTCAAGTAATGGTGATAATAACCGGTGATAATAAGGTGATAATAGATGTTTTTCTGCTTTCTATTATCACCTGTTTTTAATAGATAATACGGTTAATTTGTTGATTATCAGTAGAAAGTGTACTCTTTTAAAGCCTTTGCCTATTTGTGTTAAGAATTCCCTTTTAGGCATGAATGTACGTTGTTTATGCCATATATTACTTCCTGTATGCCGCCTATATTAAGACAAGACTCGGCAACCTTAACCTGTAAACAAGGTTTGACTAATATATTTTGTTCGTTTCATATTTTCGTTTCACGTCCGTGATCTGTTCGGTTCACGTATGTGAGCTCAATGGTTTACGTACGTGGACTGATGGGAGCATGTACGTGAAACGATTTGTTGTTACTGACGGAATATATTAATCATGCCTGCATAATAGCATAATGAATCGTTCATTTGCTGTTGTTCCCGGGTGCTTATCCTTTCTTTGTCCGGATAAACATTGTCGCAAACTTAAACGGATATGAATGGAGTCTGTTTCCATGTAAATTGTCACAACTTATTCTTTATGATTACTTATGTATGCTACATCAGTATGGGGCACAGTATAAGTCATAATATCGGTCATAACAGGTATTAATGCTTGATATACCAGATAAAACACCTGATATTCAGGATGGAAAAAGACAAGATAAGATTATAAAAAGAACCATAAACCGTATCTCATGAGTAAACAAACTTCGGGGGCGATTGACTTGCTTCCGGGATAATTGCGTGTAAGAGGTGCTGTGCCAAGAAGGCGAAAGAGGCTTCTTGGCTTCTTTTTTCAACATTTCTTTTTCCATTCTTGCATTTATGCGCTAAAATTTATAACTTTCCACTCGAAAAGGCGTTGAATGAAGAAAGGAGGATGGCTTATGAAGAAAGGATATGTTTTGTGGTTGCTGATAAGCGTGATTAGCCTTCCGGTAGTTGCGCAGAATATCATTTATTCGAACTTGAAAGAGTTGATGGCTCAAGATGGCGATACCCTTGCGGTGTTGCGAGTAGAGAAGCGTTCCAGAAGCCAGATTCTATTGACAGGCGGGGCTGACTACCGGATAACGGCAGGCAATGATGAATCTATGTGCCGCCAGTTGAAGAAGCGTTGTTTTGCGGTGCGTACTTCTGAAGGAGACTTATTTATCAACTGTCGTAAGTTGCGTTATAAAAAGATGCGTTTCGGGGCGTGGTATGCTCCGGCTGTTCAGTTGGGCAAAAATATCTATTTCTGTGCGATGCCATTAGGGTCGGTAATCGGTGGGACATTTGCAGAAGAAGATGATGTGAAACTGGGTGGAAATGTGGGAGATGCTCTTGCTGCTTCAAGTCTGGTTACTAAACGGGTCTGCTATGAGCTGAACGGTGAGACCGGAAAGATTGATTTTGTAGGAAAAGAAAAGATGGCGCAACTGCTGGAAAAACATCCGGAATGGAAAAAAGCCTACCTTACAAAAGACAGTCAGGAAGCGAAGCATACCTTCAAGTATCTGCAAATGCTGTGTGGTGAGCAGCAGAAAGAATAAATAATACCTTTCTGATAATAAATCTACCAAAACCTTTGTCTTTTCTCTTCTTTTTTTCTATATTGCGAAGAGTTATAGAACTGTATTGCTTACAGTTTGTAATCCTTAATTCTGCTTATTATGAAGATAACTCTTGGCAACACGTTACCTCCCTACCCAGCTTTCATAGAAGGTATCCGGAGGGCCCCCGACCGTAGTTATACGCTTACGTCGGCGCAGACAGCTACGGCATTGAAGAATGCATTGCGCTATATCCCCTTGGAATTGCATGAGCAACTGGCACCTGAATTTATGGAAGAATTGCGTACCCGTGGGCGAATTTACGGATACCGCTTCCGCCCCGCAGGCGATCTGAAAGCCAGACCGATTGATGAATATCGTGGCAAATGTGTGGAAGGCAAAGCCTTTCAAGTAATGATTGACAACAATCTCTGTTTTGATATCGCGTTGTATCCCTATGAACTTGTTACTTATGGTGAAACCGGCCAAGTTTGTCAGAACTGGATGCAATACCTCCTGATCAAGCAATATCTCGAAGAACTTACTCCTGAGCAAACACTGGTCATTGAGTCCGGACATCCGTTGGGACTGTTTCGTTCCCGTCCCGATGCTCCCCGCGTTATTATTACCAACTCTATGATGATAGGCCAGTTCGACAATCAGCACGATTGGCACATTGCCGCACAAATGGGAGTTGCCAACTATGGGCAGATGACGGCGGGCGGCTGGATGTATATCGGTCCGCAGGGTATTGTTCATGGCACTTTCAACACATTACTCAACGCCGGGCGATTGAAACTCGGCATTCCGCAGGACAAAGATTTGCGTGGCCACCTCTTCGTATCTTCCGGTTTGGGAGGAATGAGCGGGGCACAGCCAAAGGCAGCCGAAATAGCCGGAGCAGCCTCTATTATAGCCGAAGTCGATAGCTCCCGTATCGAAACACGTTATCGGCAGGGATGGGTAGGTCATGTCACACAAGACTTGTCGGAGGCTTTCCGTCTGGCAAAAGAAGCGATGGAACGTCGGGAACCTTGCTCGGTAGCCTATCATGGCAACGTCGTCGATTTGCTGGAATATGCGGAACGTGAGCAGATTCATATTGAACTTTTGTCCGATCAGACCTCTTGCCATGCCGTTTACGAAGGAGGTTACTGTCCCGCAGGCTTGACTTTCGAAGAGCGGACCCGCCTTCTTCATGAATCCCCTGATCAGTTCCGTCGTCTGGCAGACGCTTCCTTGCGCCGCCATTTTGAGGTAATCCGGAAACTGGTGGCACGCGGCACTTACTTCTTCGATTATGGCAACTCCTTTATGAAAGCGGTTTATGATGCCGGAGTGAAAGAGATTTCCCGCAATGGCGTTGATGAGAAAGACGGATTTATATGGCCGAGTTATGTAGAAGATATCATGGGACCCCAACTCTTTGATTATGGTTATGGCCCCTTCCGATGGGTATGTCTGAGCGGTAGGCACGAAGATCTGATAAAAACGGACCGTGCCGCAATGGAGTGCATTGATGTCAATCGACGGGGACAGGATCTGGATAATTATAACTGGATACGCGACGCCGAAAAGAACAGGCTGGTAGTAGGTACTCAGGCACGTATTCTCTATCAGGATGCCGTGGGAAGAATGAATATCGCCCTCCGTTTCAATGAAATGGTACGGCGGGGAGAAGTAGGACCGATCATGTTGGGCCGTGATCATCATGATGTGAGTGGAACCGATTCGCCTTTTCGTGAGACATCGAATATCAAAGATGGAAGTAATGTCATGGCTGATATGGCCGTGCAGTGTTTTGCCGGAAACTGCGCCCGTGGCATGAGCTTGGTAGCCCTGCATAATGGCGGCGGAGTCGGCATCGGAAAAGCGATTAATGGCGGCTTCGGCATGGTATGTGACGGCAGTGAACGGGTGGACGAGATACTTCGTTCGGCTATGCTTTGGGATGTGATGGGCGGAGTGGCCCGCCGTTCGTGGGCTCGCAATCCGCATGCAATGGAAACTAGTGAGGCTTTCAATGAATCACATTCGGAAGGGTATCATATAACGATGCCTTATCTGGTTGATGACGAGCTGATTAAAAAGACAATAAAAGAAGTATTGTAATAGAAAGTAACGAAATAGAGAAATAAATATGAATTGGAGTAAGATCATCGAATGTGTCCCCAACTTTAGCGAGGGACGTGATTTGGAGAAAATAGACAAGATAGTAGCCCCTTTTCGTGGCAAATCCGGCGTGAAGCTGCTCGACTATAGCAATGATGAAGATCATAACCGTCTGGTAGTCACTTTGGTTGGCGAACCGGAAGCCTTGCGCGATGCAGTCATTGAAGCTATCGGCATTGCTGTCCGTCTGATAGACCTTAACCATCATAGCGGACAGCATCCCCGCATGGGAGCGGTGGACGTGGTTCCTTTCATTCCGATCAAGAATACGACGATGGAAGAAGCCGTCGCCCTGTCGAAAGAAGTGGCTTCCCGGGTGGCGGAACTATATAATCTCCCTGTCTTTCTGTATGAAAAGTCCGCCACAGCTCCGCATCGGGAAAATCTGGCCTCCGTCCGTAAGGGAGAATTTGAAGGAATGGCGGAGAAAATCAGACTTCCCGAATGGCAGCCCGACTTCGGTCCTGCCGAGCGTCATCCCACTGCCGGAACGGTAGCTATCGGTGCCCGAATGCCGCTGGTTGCTTATAACATCAATCTGAGTACCAATAATCTTGAAATAGCCACGAAGATAGCAAAGAATATCCGGCATATCAACGGCGGTCTCCGCTACGTCAAAGCAATGGGGGTGGAACTGAAAGAGCGGAATATCACCCAAGTATCCATTAATATGACCGATTACACCCGCACCGCCCTTTACCGTGCTTTCGAATTGGTGCGTATTGAGGCCCGCCGCTATGGAGTGACGATTGTTGGAAGTGAGATCATCGGTCTGGTGCCGATGGAAGCGCTGATAGATACGGCCTCCTATTATTTAGGACTGGAGAATTTCTCCATGCAGCAGGTGCTGGAAGCGCGTATCATGGAATAGCGCCCGGAGTATTCAAATAATGTGTGTCCGATATAAAGCTGCTGAAACTTATATCGACTTATGATTGAAATAGTAAGAACCGAATAATAAAAGATCAATGAGTGAAAACCTGATTATATTCAATGCCCGTATTGTCACCCCGACAGGAACCTCCGCCCGTAAAGGTGCGGAAATGGGACAACTCCGTATCATAGAAAACGGAACGGTAGAAGTGACCAAAGGCATCATCACTTACGTCGGTGAGAGCCGTGGCGAAGATCGTGACGGCTACTACCAGCATTACTGGCATTACAACGCCCGGGGACATTGCCTGCTTCCGGGCTTTGTCGATTCGCATACCCATTTTGTTTTTGGCGGAGAACGTTCCGAAGAATTTTCATGGCGGCTGAAAGGCGAAAGCTATATGTCCATCATGGAACATGGCGGAGGGATAGCCAGTACCGTAAAAGCTACCCGGCAAATGAATTTCCTGAAACTTCGCTCGGCAGCCGAAGGTTTTCTGAAGAAGATGAGTGCTATGGGAGTCACCACGGTAGAAGGCAAAAGCGGCTATGGACTCGATCGGGAAACAGAATTGCTGCAACTGAAAATAATGCGCAGCCTGAACAATGACGAACACAAACGTATCGACATTGTATCCACTTTCTTAGGAGCCCACGCCCTTCCCGAAGAGTATAAAGGAAGAGGAGACGAATACATCGACTTTCTGATTCGTGAAATGCTCCCCGTTATCCGCGAGAACGAACTTGCCGAATGTTGTGATGTCTTTTGCGAACAAGGAGTTTTCTCTGTCGAACAGTCCCGCCGTCTCCTTCGGGAAGCCAAAGAACAAGGCTTCCTGTTAAAGCTCCATGCCGATGAAATCGTTTCCTTTGGTGGCGCTGAGCTGGCTGCCGAACTGGGCGCTTTGTCTGCCGATCATCTGCTTCAGGCTTCCGATGCCGGAATCCGTGCAATGGCCGATGCAGGAGTAGTAGCTACCCTGCTGCCTCTGACGGCTTTCGCGCTGAAAGAACCTTATGCACGCGGTCGTGAAATGATTGATGCCGGCTGTGCCGTAGCACTTGCCACAGACTTGAATCCGGGAAGCTGTTTCTCCGGTTCCATCCCGTTGACCATTGCTTTGGCGTGTATTTACATGAAACTTAGCATCGAAGAAACCATCACTGCCCTTACACTGAACGGAGCTGCTGCCCTTCATCGGGCAGACCGGATCGGAAGTATCGAAGTAGGCAAGCAAGGTGACTTTGTCATACTGAATTCGGACAATTATCACATTCTGCCATACTACGTAGGCATGAACTGTGTCATCATGACTATTAAAGGCGGTATGTTATACCCCGTCAATTGATAACTAAAAGCATAAAATACCATGTTAGCAGATTTAACCGTAAAAGATTTTTTAGATAAGGTAGCCGGCAATGATCCGGTACCCGGCGGTGGCAGTATTGCTGCTTTAGGCGGAGCGCTGGCTTCTGCTTTGGCCACGATGGTGACGAGACTCACCATCGGAAAGAAAGGATATGAAGCCAGCGAAGAAGTAATGCAGCACGCACAGACGCTTACCACCCGATTCCAAAAAGAATTCGTCGCCTTGATTGATAAAGACTCCGAAGCCTATGATGAAGTTTTTGCCTGTTTTAAACTTCCCAAAGCTACCGATGAAGAAAAAGCTGCCCGCAGCGCTGCCATTCAGGAAGCCACCAGGCATGCCGCCCTCATTCCGATGGAAGTTGCCCGGAAAGCACTTGAAGTGATGCCCGTCATAGCAGACATCGCCCGTCTGGGAAACCGGAACGCTATTACAGACGCCTGTGTAGCCATGATGGCGGCACGATCCGCCGTATTGGGGGCATTGCTGAATGTCCGCATTAATCTGGGGGTACTCAAAGACAAAGAATTTGTCCAGGGCTTGCAAGCCGAAGCGGACCGGATAGAGCAAACCGCCTGCCGGAAAGAGAAAGAATTACTGGATGCCGTCAACCAAGATTTACGCGTATGAGCAAGAATGTGTATCAAATAGGTTCCGGAGAACTGACCTTCGAAATCATCGAACGGATCATCAACGAGAATCTGAAGCTGGAACTGGCTCCCGAAGCCAAGCTCCGCATTCAGAAATGCCGTGATTATCTCGACCATAAAATAGCTGCTTCCGAAGAACCTTTATATGGCATTACTACAGGCTTTGGTTCTTTATGTACTAAAAATATATCTCCCGACGAATTGGGAACCTTACAGGAAAACCTCATCAAGAGCCATGCTTGCAGTGTAGGAGAAGAAATTCGTCCTGTCATTATCAAACTGATGATGCTGCTCAAAGCCCATGCTCTCTCGTTGGGGCACAGTGGCGTACAACTTATTACCGTACAGCGTATTCTCGATTTTTTCAATAACGACGTACTGCCCATTGTCTACGATCGTGGTTCTTTGGGTGCTTCCGGCGATCTTGCCCCATTAGCAAATCTGTTTCTTCCTCTGATTGGTGTAGGCGACGTTAACTATAAAGGAAAGAAATGCGAAGCAATCAGCGTACTCGACGAATTTGGCTGGGAGCCCGTCCGGCTCATGAGCAAGGAAGGGCTTGCGTTGCTCAATGGTACACAGTTCATGAGTGCCAATGGTGTGTTTGCTATTCTCAAAGCCTTCCGTCTCTCTAAAAAGGCCGATTTGATAGCTGCCCTTTCTCTTGAGGCTTTTGACGGGCGCATTGACCCGTTTATGGATTGTATCCAACAGATACGCCCTCATCCCGGACAGATAGAAACAGGAGAGGCCTTTCGTAAGCTGCTGGCTGGCAGTGAACTGATCGAGCGTCCTAAGGCGCACGTGCAAGATCCTTACTCTTTTCGCTGTATCCCGCAAGTGCATGGCGCAACGAAAGATGCTATCCGCTATGTTTCTTCCGTGTTGCTGACTGAAATTAATTCCGTTACAGACAATCCCACGATCTTTCCTGATGAAGACAGAATCATCTCCGGTGGAAATTTTCACGGCCAGCCACTTGCCATTTCCTATGACTTTCTCGCCATTGCTTTGGCAGAACTGGGAAATATTTCCGAACGTCGTGTTTCCCAATTGATCATGGGGCTCCGTGAACTTCCGGAGTTTCTGGTAGCCAATCCGGGACTAAATTCCGGTTTCATGATTCCACAATATGCCGCTGCATCTATGGTCAGCCAGAACAAAATGTACTGTTATGCCGCGTCAAGCGATTCCATTGTCTCGTCTAATGGACAGGAAGACCACGTAAGTATGGGCGCCAATGCCGCGACTAAACTTTATAAAGTGATGGATAATCTGGAGCATATCCTTGCTATCGAACTGATGAATGCCGCACAGGGTATCGATTTCCGCCGTCCGTTGAAAACCTCTCCGCTTTTGGAGAGTTTCCTGAATGCTTATCGGAAAGAAGTGCCTTTTGTGAAAGATGACATCGTGATGTACAAAGAGATACATAAAACAGTTGCTTTTTTAAAAAGGACTAAGTTAGAGTACTAAACCTCCTTTTGTTTATCGTTAATAATGGGTGACTGTTACTGCCGGATAACATATCGATTCTTATCGGTATTTATCCGGCATTTACCGGTTATTTCCCTCTTCATAACGATAAAACTTTACTTCATATACCGCTATTCCTTACTTTTGCTCTGTATTTCCTATTAACACTTGTTTTCATATACCTCTAGTGAATGATAATATTTATCAAATGGGCTATAAATAAAAGGAAACTTGATTTGTTAATTGAGTTTTCTATATATCTTTGTTCCGTTTTTCCCCTAAAGTGGTGAATTTATAGTAAACTGAGTCTAACAAAATCTAAAAAAGAGTGATGATGGAGCATGGAAGAGACGCGTCCCAAAAGGCAGAGTTGAGAGAACGGATCATAATGACCGCGACAGAAGCTTTTACTTTGAAAGGTATTAAGTGTATTACGATGGATGACATTGCGGCAGCATTGGGAATTTCCAAACGTACGCTCTATGAGGTTTTTGCAGATAAGGAATCATTATTGAAGGAGTGTATTCTGCATAAACAGGCTGAAAGAGACAAATACTTACAGGCAATATACGAACAATCTAATAATGTGCTGGAGGTTATACTTGCTGTTTTTCAGAAGAGTATTGAGATCTTTCACCAGACAAATAAACGCTTTTTTGAGGATATCAAGAAATATCCGAAGGTGTATGCAATGATGAAAGACCGTAGTGAAAGTGACTCGGAAAAGACGATGTCTTTTTTTAAGTCGGGTGTGGAGCAAGGTATTTTTCGTTCGGATGTCAACTTTGAGATAGTCAACCTGTTGGTACGCGAACAGTTCGATGTGTTGTTGAATACGGATATTTGCAACGAATATCCTTTTATAGAAGTATACGAATCCATCATGTTTACTTATATACGTGGTATTTCCACGGAAAAAGGAGCCAGAGTTTTAGAAGAATTTATATCAGAATATCGTAAAAACCGGGTCGAACAACAATAGGAGTAAGATTCGGATGACAAACAATTAAGGATCAAATAGAAACGAGTTTATGAACAGATTGAAAAGATTGACAGGCAAGAAAATGCTTCTGACAGCAATGGCGCTCTGTGCGTTTGGCTTTGCAAAGGCTCAGACAGAACAGACAGCGCAGAATACGCTGACGCTGACGCTGGATAAAGCCCTGGAAATAGCGTTGGATGAGAATCCTACGATAAAGGTGGCAGCAGAAGAAATTGCCTTGAAGAAAGTTGCAAGTAAGGAAGCGTGGCAGAGTCTGCTACCTGAAGCAAGCCTAAACGGATCACTGGATCACACGATCAAAGCGGCTGAAATGAAACTGAACGACATGTCGTTCAAGATGGGGCAAGACGGTACGAATACCGCTAATGCCGGACTGAGCATTAACCTACCTTTGTTTGCACCGGCAGTTTACCGGGCTATGTCAATGACAAAGACGGATATCGAACTGGCGGTAGAGAAGTCACGTGCTTCCGAACTGGATCTGATCAATCAGGTAACTAAAGCTTATTATCAGCTGATGCTTGCTCAGGATAGTTATGAAGTACTTCAGGGCAGTTATAAGTTGGCAGAAGATAATTTCAACGTTGTGAACGCTAAATATCAACAAGGAGCAGTCAGCGAATTTGATAAGATCAGTGCAGAGGTGCAGATGCGTAGCATCAAACCAAATGTAATTTCTGCCGCTAATGCTGTGACGCTGGCGAAACTCCAGTTGAAAGTGCTGATGGGAATTACGGCAGATGTAGATATTAAGACTGACGATAATCTGACAAACTACGAATCAATGCTGTTTGCCAATCAGTTGAAAGAAGAAGATATGAGTTTGGATAATAATACGACGATGAAGCAGTTTGAGTTGAATATGAAGTTGCTCGAAAAGAACGTGAAGTCGTTGAGAACGAACTTTATACCTACTTTGTCGATGAGTTTCTCTTATCAGTATCAGTCTTTGTATAATCCGAATATCAATTTCTTTGATTATACATGGAGCAACAGTTCATCTTTGATGTTCAATCTGAGTATTCCTTTGTATAGAGCGAGCAACTTTACGAAAGTAAAATCAGCCCGCATCCAGATGCGCCAGCTCGACTGGAACCGCATTGATACGGAGAGAAAGCTGAATATGCAAGTAGTAAGCTACCGTAACAATATGACTGCCAGTTCAGAACAGGTTGTCAGCAACAAGGAAAACGTGATGCAAGCTGAAAAAGCGGTGCAGATTGCCGGAAAACGTTACGAAGTAGGTAAGGGAACCGTACTCGAACTTAATAGTTCGCAAGTATCCCTGACACAGGCACAACTTACTTATAATCAATCAATCTACGATTACCTGACAGCGAAGGCTGACCTTGATCAGGTTTTGGGAAAACAATAAAGAAGATAGACAACTAAAATTACAACTAAGGAATATGAAAAAAGGTATCCAATTAGTGGCTCTGCTATTGACAGTAGTTATGACCTCATGTACGGGTGGAAAAGATAAGGCTGCTTTGAAACAGGAAGACGAGAAGCCTAGAGTAAAAGTGGCTGATGTAACGGCCCGTCCCGTAGATCAGATACAGGATTACACAGCGACGGTGGAAGCTGAAGTAAAGAACAACATTGCTCCTTCGTCACCTGTCCGCATCGACCGGATTCTGGTAGAAGTGGGCGACCGTGTATCCAAAGGTCAGAAGTTGGTACAGATGGATGCAGCCAATCTGACACAAACGAAACTGCAACTGGACAATCAGAAAATAGAATTTAATCGTATTGACGAGCTATATAAAGTAGGTGGTGCTTCTAAATCAGAGTGGGATGCTTCGAAGATGCAGCTCGATGTGAAGCAGACTGCCTATGATAATCTGGTGGAGAATACTTTCCTGTTGAGCCCGATCAATGGAGTAATCACTGCCCGTAATTATGATAATGGTGATATGTATAGCGGAGGCAGTCCGGTATTGGTAGTCGAGCAGATTACTCCGGTCAAGCTGATGATCAACGTTTCTGAAACCTATTTCACGAAAGTGAAGAAAGGTGAACCGGTAGATGTGAAGCTGGATGTATATGGTGACGAACTGTTCAAGGGAACTATCAGCCTGATCTATCCGACTATCGACGCAACTACCCGTACTTTCCAGATCGAGATCAAGTTGGACAACAAAGATCAGCGTGTACGTCCGGGAATGTTTGCCCGTGCTACTCTGAACTTCGGTACGGCGGATAATGTCGTAGTGCCCGACTTGGCTATTGTGAAACAGGCAGGTTCCGGTGATCGCTATGTGTACGTTTATAAAGATGGCAAGGTGTCTTACAACAAAGTAGAGTTAGGCAGACGTATGGGCTCGGAGTATGAGCTGAAATCCGGTGTGCCCGATAACTCACAGGTGGTAGTGGCCGGACAGGCACGTCTGATAAACGGTACAGAAGTAGAGATCGAGAAGTAAAATCACTATTAAACTAATCACGATAAAGAAATGAGTTTATACGAAGGTGCGGTTAAGAAACCGATTATGACCTCCCTCTGCTTTCTGGCAGTGGTGATTTTTGGTCTTTTCTCTTTGTCTAAGTTACCTATCGACTTGTATCCGGATATTGATACAAATACGATCATGGTAATGACCGCATATCCTGGCGCAAGTGCTTCGGATATAGAAAATAACGTTACCCGACCGCTGGAGAATACCTTGAATGCGGTGAGTAACCTGAAACATATTACCTCTCGTTCTTCCGAGAACATGTCATTGATTACGCTGGAATTTGAGTTTGGTAATGATATTGACGTGCTGACGAATGATGTGCGTGACAAACTTGACATGGTAAGTTCTCAGCTTCCGGATGATGTCGAGAATCCGATCATCTTCAAGTTCAGTACGGACATGATTCCTATTGTATTGCTTTCGGTACAGGCTAATGAGAGCCAGGCTGCGCTTTACAAAATATTGGATGACCGTGTGGTTAACCCTCTGGCACGTATCCCCGGTGTGGGTACGGTGTCCATCAGTGGTGCACCGCAGCGTGAGATTCAGGTATACTGCGACCCCAATAAGCTGGAAGCGTATAATCTGAGCATTGAGACAATCAGCTCTATTATCGGAGCCGAAAACAAGAATATTCCGGGTGGTAACTTCGATATCGGTAGTGAGACGTATGCACTCCGTGTGGAAGGAGAATTTGACGATTCCCGGCAGTTGGCGGATATCGTAGTCGGTACGCACAATGGAGCCAATGTATTTCTGCGTGATGTGGCACGAATTGTTGACACAGTAGAAGAACGTGCGCAGGAGACTTACAATAATGGTGTGCAGGGGGCAATGATTGTAGTTCAGAAGCAGTCGGGAGCCAATTCTGTAGAAATCTCCCGTAAAGTAGAAGAAGCCCTTCCGCGCTTGCAGAAGAATCTGCCGAGTGACGTGAAGCTGGGAGTGATTGTAGATACTTCCGATAACATCCTGAACACGATTGACAGTTTGGCAGAAACTGTAATGTACGCTCTGTTGTTCGTTGTGATTGTCGTGTTCCTTTTCTTAGGACGCTGGCGCGCGACGTTGATTATCTGTATCACGATTCCGCTTTCATTGATTGCCTCTTTCATATATCTGGCAATTACCGGAAATACGATTAATATTATTTCGCTTTCGTCTCTGTCTATTGCCATCGGTATGGTGGTGGATGATGCGATTGTGGTACTTGAGAATGTGACGACGCATATTGAGCGTGGCTCGGACCCGAAACAGGCTGCAGTGCATGGAACGAATGAGGTGGCGATTTCCGTAATCGCTTCTACACTGACCATGATTGCCGTGTTCTTCCCGTTGACAATGGTAAGCGGTATGTCCGGTGTACTTTTCAAGCAGTTGGGCTGGATGATGTGTGCCATCATGTTTGTGTCTACTGTGGCGGCATTGTCACTGACCCCGATGCTCTGTTCGCAATTACTCCGCCTGCAAAAGAGACCGTCGAAAATGTTCAAGCTCTTCTTTACTCCGATTGAGAAGGCGTTAGACGGACTCGATACCGGGTATGCGAAGATGCTGAACTGGGCAGTTCGTCATCGTCCGATTGTGATTGTGAGCTGTATCGCTTTCTTTGTTGTCAGTTTGCTTTGTGCAAAAGGCATTGGTACGGAGTTCTTCCCTGCACAGGATAATGCCCGTATCGCTGTTCAGCTTGAGTTGCCGATCGGTACACGAAAGGAAATAGCGCAGGAACTTTCAGAGAAACTGACTAATCAGTGGCTGACGAAGTATAAGGACATCATGAAGGTATGTAACTATACTGTAGGTCAGGCAGATTCCGATAATACTTGGGCTTCTATGCAGGACAACGGTTCGCATATCATTTCCTTCAACATCAGTCTGGTGGACCCGGGCGACCGTGATATTTCGCTGGAAACAGTCTGCGATGAGATGCGTCAGGACTTGAAAGCTTATCCGGAGTTCAGTAAAGCACAGGTTATTCTGGGAGGTAGCAATACCGGTATGTCTGCTCAGGCAAGTGCCGATTTTGAGATATACGGATATGATATGACGACGACCGATAGCGTGGCCGCCCGTTTGAAACGTGAATTGCTGAACGTGAAAGGTGTAACTGAGGTTAACATCAGCCGTAGCGATTACCAGCCTGAATATCAGGTTGATTTCGACCGCGAGAAACTGGCGATGCACGGACTGAACCTGGCTACTGCAGGTAATTATTTGCGTAATCGTATCAATGGTGCCGTTGCTTCCAAATATCGTGAGGATGGAGATGAGTATGATATCAAAGTGCGTTATGCACCCGAATATCGTACCAGTCTGGAAAGCCTCGAGAATATCCTTATTTATAATGCAAAAGGAGAATCAGTACGCGTGAAGGATGTCGGAAAGGTAGTAGAACGTTTCGCGCCCCCTACCATCGAACGTAAAGACCGTGAACGTATCGTTACTGTGTCCGCCGTTATTTCGGGAGCTCCGTTGGGTGACGTAGTAGCAGCCGGAAATAAGATTATCGATAAGATGGAACTTCCGGGGGAAGTGACCATTCAGATTTCCGGTTCGTTCGAGGACCAGCAGGATTCGTTCCGTGATTTGGGAACACTGGGTATTCTGATTGTCATTCTTGTGTTCATCGTAATGGCAGCACAGTTTGAGTCACTGACTTATCCGTTCATTATCATGTTCTCTCTGCCGTTTGCATTTAGTGGAGTCTTGATGGCATTGTTCTTCACAGGCAGTACGTTGAGTGTAATGAGTTTGCTGGGAGGTATCATGTTGATTGGTATTGTGGTGAAGAATGGTATTGTGCTCATTGACTATATCACCCTCTGTCGAGAGCGGGGTATGGCAGTCATCAACTCTGTGGTGACATCCGGCAAGAGCCGTCTGCGTCCGGTATTGATGACGACAGCCACTACGGTTTTGGGTATGATCCCGATGGCTATCGGTGGCGGACAAGGTTCTGAAATGTGGAGTCCGATGGCGATTGCCGTTATCGGTGGTCTGACAATATCGACTATTCTTACTTTGATTCTGATTCCTACCTTGTACTGTGTATTTGCCGGAACCGGTATCAAGAACCGACGTCGTAAACTTCATCGTCAGCGCGAGTTGGATGTTTACTTCCAGGAACATAAAGACGAAATTATTAAGAAATAACAGAAAAGAAATATGAAATCAGTATTGATAACATTCGACCAGGCTTATTACGAACGGATTATGGCATTGCTCGACCGTCTGAACTGCCGTGGCTTTACATATTTGGAAAAGGTGCAGGGACGTGGTTCAAAGACAGGTGATCCGCACTTCGGCAGCCATGCCTGGCCTAGCATGTGTTCTGCTATCCTTACGGTAGTTGATGACAATAAAGTTGACCCGTTGCTGGATACACTGCACAAGATGGACTTGCAGACCGAACAGTTGGGCTTGCGTGCATTTGTATGGAACATTGAACGGACGATCTAGCGCTCGTACTGTGAATAAATAATCAGAAGGGAGAATCTATAAATAATGTAGATTCTCCCTTCTTTATTCTCTCTTTTGTCTATCTTTGTAGCCCGAAAACGTTTGGCACCGATGAACTTGTGCTCCGGCACCGATGAAGACCTCCTCCGGCACCGATGAAGGGGTGGTTCGGCACCGGGTAAAAAACAAGAACGAAAAGGAGAGCCTATATCTATTTATAAGATGAAGATTATCAAAAACTACCTGAAATATTCGTTATGGTTTGTACTGACAGTGTTTGCAGCGCTGCTCGGACTTTATTGGCTTCCGGCTATAACAATCGACGGACACACGATGAGGCGTGTCGATATTTTAAGTGATCTTCGCTATCCGAAGCAAGAAGTGGCGGCAGCCGATTCTGACAGTATACCTTTACCTCCGGTTGTAAAGCCGGCTTTTGTTGATACATGTCGTGCAGGCATGACTTGTATTGAAGATTACGGTGACTCCACCCGTTGTGGTATGGCTTCTTTTTATGAAGCACTCGATCGTACTTCTTCTTCGAATCCGGAGGATGACGGACTGGTGCGTATAGCCGTTTTCGGTGATTCTTTCATAGAGGCGGATATATTCACGGCTGATTTGCGCGAAATGCTTCAGAAACGTTTTGGAGGTTGTGGTGTGGGATTTGTCACGATTACTTCGATGACGAGTGGCTATCGTCCTACTGTGCGCCATACCTTCGGGGGATGGTCCAGCCATGCGGTGACGGACAGTGTCTATTTCGATAAAAAGAAGCAAGGTATTTCCGGACATTACTTTATTCCCCGTGAAGGGGCATACGTCGAGTTGAGAGGGCAAAGCAAATATGCTTCGCTTCTTGACACTTGCCAGCGAGCTTCGATTTTCTTCTACAATAAAGATTCCGTTTATCTTACTGCACGTGTGAACCGGGGAGAGAATAAGAACTACTCTTTAGCACCTTCCGGTGATTTGCAAAAGATTTCTGTAGAGGGGCGTATCGGCTCTGTACGGTGGACGGTAGATCGTGCCGACTCCACCCTTTTCTACGGATTGGCCATGGATGGAAAGAAAGGAATCATTCTCGATAACTTTTCTTTGCGCGGTAGTTCCGGCTTGTCATTGCGTGGTATTCCGCAACAAATGCTCCGTCAGTTTAACGAGCAACGTCCTTATGACCTGATTATTCTTGAATACGGATTGAACGTGGCTACCGAGCGTGGACGCAATTATGATAACTATCAGAAAGGGCTGCTTACTTCTATCGAGCATCTGAAGAACTGTTTTCCACAGGCGAGTATTTTGCTGTTAAGTGTCGGTGACCGTGATTATAAGACTGAAGACGGTGAACTTCGTACTATGCCGGGAGTCAAGAACCTGATTCGCTATCAGCAGAACATTGCTGCCGAGAGCGGCATTGCTTTTTGGAATATGTTCGAAGCGATGGGCGGCGAGGGCAGTATGGCGAATTTGGTACATGCCAAACCTTCGATGGCGAACTATGATTATACGCATATCAACTTTCGCGGAGGCAAGCATCTGGCCGGATTGCTTTATGAAACATTGATATACGGTAAGGAACAATATGACAGGAGGCGTGCTTATGAACAAAAGTAGCCTGTTGCGTATCTTTATCTTAGTCTTTTCCGGAGTTTTCTCTTTTCTTCCGGAGGGAATGGCGCAAGACCGTATCCCTGCTTGTCCTTCATTGGGGAAGACCTTGAAGCACATAAAGCCTTTGCGGGAAATGAACTGGGCAAATGACACGATCCCGGTGCAGACATCTTTTCCCTCCGCTTTCCGCGAAACCGGTAGGAATGAGATTATCGACAGCATTGCTTTGTTGACACCCGTATTTGAACGGCTTCGTCAGGTGCGTGCCGGCCTTTCCGAAGATACGGTGCGTATTCTTCATATTGGTGACAGCCATATTCGGGGGCATATCTATCCGCAAACTACGGGAACGCTGCTGAAAGAAACGTTTGGGGCTGTCTCTTATACGGATATGGGAGTGAACGGAGCCACTTGTCTGACGTTTACCCATCCGGGACGTATTGCGGATATTGTAGCCTTGAAGCCCGAATTGCTGATTCTCTCTTTTGGAACAAACGAGAGTCACAATCGCCGGTATAATGTCAATCTGCATTATAACCAGATGGACGAGTTTATCAAACTGTTGCGTGACAGCCTTCCCAATACCCCCATTCTCCTGACCACTCCTCCGGGTTCTTACGAAAGTTTCCGGCAGAGACGGCGGAAACGGACATACGCCATCAATCCCCGCACAGTTACAGCGGCAGAAACGATTCGTCGCTACGCTAAAGACCACCGCCTGCTCGTTTGGGATATGTACGATGTAGTAGGGGGCAAGCGACGTGCCTGCACCAACTGGACGGAAGCGAAACTGATGCGTCCCGATCATGTACATTATTTACCCGAAGGATACATCCTGCAGGGAAATTTATTATACCAGGCCTTTATCCAAGCTTATAACGATTATGTTTCCCATTGATATTGACTTCAGCCGTTTAAAAGATGTGCTTGCCTACGATCCGCAGGCACCGATGATATTCAGTAGTGGTATCTTCCTCTGGCTGTTTGCTGCCTTTATGGTAGTATATGCACTGTTGCAGCGTAAGTATACAGCCCGTATCCTGTTTGTAACGCTTTTCTCTTATTATTTCTATTATAAGAGTAGTGGTACATACTTTTTTCTGTTGGCTTTGGTCACGGTTTGCGACTTTCTGCTGGCGCAATGGATGGACCGTACCGAAGGGCGTTGGAAGCGTAAGGGGCTGGTAACGTTGAGTCTGGGAGTCAATCTGGGACTTCTTGCTTATTTTAAATACACTAATTTCCTGGGAGGGGTGATTGCCTCGCTGATGGGAGGAGAGTTTACCGCACTCGATATATTCTTGCCTGTGGGTATCTCATTCTTCACTTTCCAGTCATTGAGCTATACTATCGATGTTTACCGGAAAGACATCAAGCCTTTGACAAACATACTGGATTATGCGTTTTATGTATCTTTCTTCCCGCAGTTGGTGGCAGGGCCTATCGTACGCGCCCGTGACTTTATCCCGCAAATCAGGAAACCGCTTTTCGTCTCTCAGGAAATGTTCGGGCGAGGAATCTTCCTCATTCTTTCCGGCTTGTTCAAGAAAGCTATTATTTCCGATTATATCAGTGTCAATTTTGTAGAGCGTATCTTTGACAATCCCACCCTTTATTCCGGTGTTGAGAATCTGATGGGAGTATATGGTTATGCTTTGCAGATTTACTGTGACTTCTCCGGATATAGTGATATGGCTATCGGTATTGCTCTATTACTGGGCTTTCATTTCAATCTCAACTTTAATTCTCCTTATAAGTCTGCTTCTATCACCGAATTCTGGCGGCGGTGGCATATTTCATTGTCCAGCTGGTTGCGCGATTACCTGTACATCTCCTTGGGAGGAAACCGGAAAGGCAAGTTTCGCCAATATCTGAATCTGATTATTACCATGTTTTTGGGTGGACTGTGGCACGGTGCTTCCTGGAACTTTGTGCTTTGGGGGACCTTTCACGGCATCGCTTTGGCGTTGCATAAAATGTGGATGTCCATCACCGGTCGTAAGAAAGGAGAGCAAAGTCATGGCTGGCGTCGTGTATTCGGAGTCATTATCACTTTCCACTTTGTCTGTCTCTGCTGGATTTTCTTCCGTAATGCCGATTTTCAGAACTCGATGGACATGCTGAGGCAGATATTCACCACCTTCCGTCCGCAACTTTTCCCACAGTTGATTGAGGGTTACTGGCGTGTGTTTGCTTTGATGCTACTCGGCTTTTTACTCCATTTCACCCCGGATAGTTGGGAAAATGCTGCTTGTCGTGGAGTCATTCGTCTGTCGTTTTTAGGGAAAGCCCTGCTGATGGTAGCTTTGATCTATCTGGTTATCCAGATGAAGAGTTCGGAGATTCAGCCGTTTATTTATTTCCAGTTTTAAATGAATGAAGAATGATGAATGAAGAATTACTTTGCAGCGTGATAGCGCAGCCAATTCTTCATTCTTCATTCATCATTCTTCATTTCTATGCTTTCTGAACAAATCTCTATGCAATCTGTATTTTAGTCTATGGACAGGTGTGGTATTTTGCGCTAGCTTTGCCACGAACAGATAAATAGACATACTATGAGACATAGAATCCTCTTTTTCTTTTTGGCTTTTATTGGAATAAGCCAGTTCGTGACATCGTCCGATGTCCGTAATAAATATAATTTCAATTCAGACTGGTTGCTTTATGTGGGTGATACTCCGGAAGCAAAGCAAATACGTTTTTCTGATTCGGACTGGAAGAAAGTGACTTTGCCGCATGCTTTCAATGAAGATGAGGCTTTTCGCTTAAGTATTGATGAACTGACCGATACGATTATGTGGTATCGGAAGCATTTTCGTCTGCCGGGCGATAGTAAAAACAAGAAGGTCTTTGTAGAGTTCGAAGGAGTTCGTCAAGGGGCGGATTTTTATATCAATGGTCATCATATCGGTCTGCACGAAAATGGCGTGATGGCTGTCGGCTTCGACCTGACTCCTTACATTAAGTATGGACAGGAAAATGTAATAGCACTTCGCATCGACAATGACTGGAATTATAAAGAACGGGCAACAGGTACGAAATATCAGTGGAGCAATAAGAATTTTAATGCCAATTATGGAGGCATTCCGAAAAATGTATGGTTGCATGTCACCGACCGTCTGTATCAGACCTTACCTTTATATAGTAATCTCAAAACGACCGGAGTCTACGTCTATGCTGAAGATATTCGTGTGAAATCACAGAAAGCTGTCATTCATGCGGAGTCGGAAATCAAGAACGAATATAATCGTGATAAGCAAGTATCTTATCAAGTGGAACTGATAGACCGTGACGGGACATCCGTCAAGACATTCGGAGGAACACAAGCGGTGGTGAAACCGGGTGAAACAATCACACTGAAAGCGGCATCTGAGGTAGACAACCTGCATTTCTGGAGTTGGGGATACGGTTATCTGTATACGGTAAAGACAAGTCTGTGGGTAGATGGCAGGAAAGTAGACGAAGTCGCTACCCGTACCGGATTCCGTAAAACGCGTTTCGGTAAAGGAATGATCTGGCTGAATGATCGCGTTATTCAGATGAAGGGCTTTGCACAGCGGACGAGCAATGAATGGCCGGGAGTCGGGATGAGCGTGCCTGCCTGGTTGAGCGATTATAGCAATCATCTGATGGTAGAGGGCAATGCGAATCTTGTGCGCTGGATGCATGTCACTCCGTGGAAACAGGATATCGAGTCGTGTGACCGTGTAGGATTGATTCAGGCTATGCAGGCCGGTGATGCCGAGAAAGATTGTGAAGGACGTCAGTGGGAACAGCGTACGGAATTGATGCGTGACGCTATCATTTATAACCGCAATAATCCGAGTATCCTGTTTTATGAATGTGGCAATGAGTCTATCAGTCGTGAGCACATGATAGAAATGAAAGGAATCCGTGATCTGTATGATCCTCATGGCGGCCGTGCAATCGGTTCCCGCGAAATGCTGGATATCCGTGAAGCGGAATATGGCGGCGAAATGCTTTATATCAATAAAAGTGCGCATCATCCGATGTGGGCTATGGAGTATTGCCGTGACGAGGGGTTACGTAAATATTGGGATGACTATTCTTATCCTTATCACAAGGATGGAGAGGGCAGTAGTTCTTATAAATCTACTGTCACCAATAAGGTACAGAAGAAGGTGGATGCGCGTGTCTACAACCGTAATCAGGATTCCTTTACTGTCGAGAATATCATTCGCTGGTTCGATTATTGGCGGGAACGTCCGGGAACGGGAGATCGTGTCAGTTCGGGTGGTGTGAAGATTATCTTTTCCGATACCAATACGCATTATCGTGGAGTCGAAAATTATCGTCGTAGCGGGGTGACTGATGCCATGCGTATCCCTAAAGATCCTTTCTTTGCACATCAGGTGATGTGGGACGGCTGGGTAGATACGGAATGTCCCCGTATTTATATTGTCGGCCATTGGAACTATGATGATACGGTAGTGAAACCTGTATATGTCGTATCGAGTGCCGATAAGGTAGAGTTGTTCCTGAATGGGAAATCGTTGGGGAATGGCGAACGGGGCTACCATTTTCTGTATACTTTCAGAGATATCGCTTTTGTGCCGGGCAAGTTGGAAGCTGTGGGATATGACGAAAACGGAAAAGAATGCTGCCGCACTCAATTGCAGACGGCAGGTAAGCCGGAACAAATCCGGTTGAGCCTGATTCAGAGTCCTGAAGGATGGAAAGCGGATGGTGCGGATATGGTATTGCTTCAGGTGGAAGTGATGGATAAAGAAGGGAACCGTTGTCCGCTGGCAAATGACTTGATCCACTTTGAGGTGGAAGGGCCTGCCGAATGGCGAGGCGGTATCGCACAAGGAGAAAATAATTATATTCTTTCAAAAGATTTGCCGGTAGAGTGTGGCATCAATCGTGCGTTGATCCGTTCGCTCACCACTGCCGGAACAGTTCGTATCACGGCGAAGGCTACCGGATTGAAACCGGCAGAAATTAGCTTCGCTTCTATGCCTGTTGAAGTAAAGAACGGTTTGAGCGATTATATCCCCGGTGATGAGCTGGAAGGCAGGCTGACTCGTGGGGAGACTCCGCAAACTCCTTCATACAAGGTGTCAAAGGTCGATGTCGGCATTGTCTCTGCCATAGCAGGTGCCAATAGCGAGTGTGCGGTTAACAGCTTTGATGATAATGAACTGAGTGAATGGCGGAATGACGGGAAAGCGGGTACTGCATGGATAACCTATCAGTTGGAACGTGCCGCACGTGTGGATGAAGTCTGTCTGAAGTTGACCGGATGGCGTATGCGCAGCTATCCGCTGGAAATTTATGCGGGTAAAGAATTGATTTGGAGCGGAGATACAGACAAGAGTCTGGGATATGTCCACTTAGATGTGAAGCCTGTGTTGACGAATGAAATCACTATCCGGCTCAAGGGTACAAGTAAGGAAGGAGATGCTTTCGGGCAAATAGTAGAAGTAGCTGTCCCTGTTGCTAATGAACTGGATTTGTTTAAAGCAAAGGATGGCGATAAAACCGGGCACGAATTACGCATTGTAGAAATAGAATTCAAAGAGAATTTGTTGGAGTAAGTTTCTTTAGGGGTTGTTTCTTGAACTGTTGGAGGATGTATCTCTGTGTGAGACATACATTCTCCAATATTTTACGGTTATCTTGAAGAATGAAATTTAGAGTGAATAGAATAATCGTTATTGAAATATTTTCTTTTTCTTTGTAGAAAGAAAAATCATTGACTCTTATGGACAATTATCAACCGGCTACTGGTCGTTATGATCAGATGAAATATAAGTATTGTGGTAAAAGCGGATTGCAACTGCCTCTTATTTCTTTAGGATTATGGCACAACTTCGGTAGTGTTGATGACTTTGCCGTGGCAACGGATATGATTAAGTATGCCTTTGATCATGGGATCACCCATTTTGATCTGGCAAACAACTACGGTCCTGTTCCGGGGAGTGCCGAAGCAAACTTCGGGCGAATTCTGAAGGAGAATTTTCACGGTTACCGGGATGAAATGATAATTTCCTCCAAGGCCGGACATGATATGTGGGCGGGGCCTTATGGCGGAAACAGTTCCCGTAAGAACCTGATGGCAAGTATCGATCAGAGCCTCCGTCGTACGGGGCTGGAGTATTTTGATATTTTCTATAGCCATCGCTATGACGGAGTCACTCCGGTAGAAGAAACGATTCAGACCTTGATCGATATTGTCAGACAAGGAAAAGCACTGTATATCGGAATCTCTAAATATCCTCCTCAGCAGGCACGGTTTGCTTATGAAATGATGGCAAAAGCGGGTGTTCCCTGTCTTATCAGCCAGTATCGTTATAGTATGTTCGACCGTGCAGTTGAGGCTGAAAATCTTCCGCTGGCTGCCGAATATGGTTCCGGCTTTATAGCCTTTTCTCCTTTGGCACAAGGATTACTCACGGATAGGTATTTGAATGGTGTCCCCGAAGGTTCGCGTGCGGCACGTTCTTCTACTTTTCTCCAACGTTCGCAGGTGACACCTGAAAAAGTGGAGGTCGCCCGGCAATTGAATGAAATCGCCCGTCGTCGTGGGCAAACACTGGCAGAGATGGCATTGGCATGGGTGTTGAGAGACGAACGGATGACATCGGTGATTGTAGGAGCTAGTTCAGTAAATCAGCTGGCTGATAATTTGCAAGCTTTAAACCATCTGGAGTTTACTGCTGAAGAATTAAATGAGATAGAGCAAATACTTTCATCGTACAAATCTTACATAAAATAATATGTTCTGACATTCTTGAAGAGAAAAACAATAAATAGGGAAATATTTATCAATGCTCTCCGGTTTTGCGCTTAAAAAATATGCATAATAAACATCTTTTTAAATAGAATGATCATCCCTTTTAGCCGTTTAATCATAAACAGATATTTTGCGTAAAAACGCCAATAATAATTTTATATATATTTGTGACCTATATCTTAATAGATAAGAATATTAACTAAAATTATTGTGTATGAAAAAGTTTATAATGAGGTCCAGTTTTGCGCTGGTCATGTGTTGTCTGCTTTTTGCAGCGTGCAGTAAGGATGATAATACGGATGTAAACACCGCATCCGTCACTGGATATTGGGTTTGTTATTATCAGTGTTGGAGTGAGGATGGCGAAACATGGGAGAGTAACTATAATGGTGATGACTATTACATTAACTTCAGTAGTCACTTGGCAGATGGTAAGTATGAGGGGGATATAGACAGTGGTAGCGACCAACTTTTGGAACTGATGGGACATTACTCTTTTGCCTGGACTATATCTGGTAACAAAATCAAAGTTGCATTGAGTGATAGTTGGACTGAAGAATGGCAGGTCAAATCTCTCAAAGGTGATGAGATGACACTTCAATGGAAAGACGAAGAAGTTGACTATACAATTATTGCTAAATTTAAAAAACAACCTGAGTAGTTAATATGAATTTGGTTAATAATGGGAAGAAATAGAAAAAATAGAGAAAGTATGATTGCATCGGTGTTCTTGCCATTCGTGCAAAGAGCATAAGACCAGATAGTTATTTGTTCTTGAGATGTGTATAGATAAAAATAGTATGATTCATGCAGGACGACTTATTGAACGCACACTTCACGACCAAGGGCGTACGGTCACTTGGTTCGCTGAACAATTGTGTTGTACACGTCCAAATGTCTATAAAATATTTCAGAAAGAAAATATTGACATTCATCTCCTTTGGCGTATCTCCTGTATTCTCGAACATGATTTTTTTCGTGACCTCTCTGATAGCATTGATGTTCGGGTTTCTTTGAGTGTCTCCAAATAGGACACAGTTTTGTATCGCTCTTGGAACTATGTTTTTCTCTACAAGTATACTCCTTTAGCATATCTTTGCGCTGTATTAACATATAATCACAAAAGAAAATGAAAAAGCTATTTCTAATTATCATGCTGGCTTTTGGTTGTGCAATCGGGACATATGCACAAAAGACTGTCTTCAAATTTCGTGATGCACAGGCACGTGCAGGAGATGCAGTGACTGAGGTTTGTGTGAAACCCACAGTTGTTGAGGTGAAAATACTCGAAGAAAAAGGGCGTATAAAGGATGAATGGACACTGAGCAAAGAAGAAGTGGAAGTTGCCATGAAAGGGGAACTTGATAATATCCGTGCATGGGGAACTTATTTGTCCACTATCAAGAATGACTGTGATGTGATCATGGGAGCTACTTTTAAGATAGAAGACGATGAAAAATCGGGAGGATATACGGTTACGGTCGTAGGTTATCCGGGAGTGTTCACAAACTGGCATACTGCTACGACAGAAGACTACGAATGGATACGCATTCAAAAACTTTCGGGTGCTGATGATAGAACGAAAATAGCCCCCGTTATAAAGAATAAGAATTAATAACTAAAAACATAGACAATAATGAAAAAAGTATTATCAATTGTTGCTGCGCTTTTGTTGTGCGTAGGAACACAGGCACAGATTGTATCATCCAGAAGCACAATCGTTAAGACTCAAAAGCAAGCTAGTAATACACAATGGTTCTTGCGTGCAGGCGTGAACATGATGAACCTTAGTGGTGACGGAATTGATGGAACAGATTCAAACATCGGTTATAATGCGACATTAGGCTATCAGAAGTCATTGGGTGGTGCAGGAGCTTATTGGGGAATGGAGTTCGCTCTTGGTTCTCGTGGATTTAAAGTTGACGACATGAAATGTATCGCACACAATGTTCAATATTCACCGTTTACTTTCGGATGGAAAATCGGAGTAGCAGATAATATTAGTATTGATCCGCACTTAGGAGTTTTTGCAAGTTATGACTATACCAGCAAAATGAAAGAAGATGGAGAAAGCATTAGCTGGGGAGATTTTGCTGATGCTCTTGAAGTAGATTATAATCATTTCGATGCAGGTATGAATATTGGTGTAGGCGTATGGTACGACCGTTTCAATCTGGATCTTACTTATCAGCGTGGATTCATTGATGTATTTACCGATGCTGATGGCATTAAGACTAGCAACTTTATGATTCGTCTGGGTATCGCTTTTTAATTGAAACAACCTTTTTAAGCATATAAATTTCAGCATTCACGTCTTTTCTATAAAAAGAAAAGAAAGTGAATGCTGTTTTCTTAAAATAACAGAATATGATAACAAGACTGAGACTTTTGGCAATTGTATTTTTATTGGGTGGGATATTACCCTCTTTGATTGCACAAACTTTTACAGAACAAAAGAAAACTTATCCGGTCAGTGCAGATGGTAGTAAATATGTAGTCAATGGATTCATTCCTTTCAGTCCGATGAGTGATGAAAATATTTATGCCAATGCTCTGTTATGGACTATCAAAAACGTCTGTTCCGTACAGCGTGAGGGAATAACGGAAGTAAGCGTTCCTGCCAAGAGTTTTAGTTGCAACCTGGTGCTTACTTCTCAAGCGGATGCAAAACAAAAGAATACATATTATTGTACAGCTCAGTTTCAGGTAAAAGACGGAAAATTGGTTTACTATCTTTCCAATATTCAGATAGAATCATTGGTTGTTGTAATGAAGAAATTGACTCCGATGGAAAAACTACAGCCGGAGAAGAGGACTTCTCATAAGGAAACAATGGATGATTTTGTGCATATAGAATCGCAAATGCTGAATAAGATGTTTGACTTTGTTAGTACTAACCAACTTTCTCCTATCAGCCACTGGAATGAGATAAGCATCGGAAAACCGGTAAAGGGCATGACAGAAGATGAATGTTTGCTGGCTTTTGGTAAACCACAGACAGTTTCAGAATCAAATGGAGAGGTGCAGTGGATGTATTCTAGTTCTTTTTATCTTTTTTTCAAGAATGGACATGTAGAAACAATCATAAAGTAAAATTGATACTCCTTTCCGGCTCTCGCATTCTTTTGTTTGTAAAGAGGGGGGAAGGAGTTTCTTTTAGAATTGTGATTTTTACTCTGTGAAATCTCACTTTTGTTTATTCCGTAATAATTCGAAATAGCTACATAGACCCGTTATCTGGAATTAGATATATACCTAATTCTTTTGGACTGTCTCATTTATAACTTGAATTCAGCGAAAGATGAGTTTTTTCATCTTCTTCTCTCTAAAATTATATTTCTACACGATATTCTCAATCAACTGTCTCATTTATGACTTGAACTTAGGATTTCTCTCCAAGTGAATTAAACATAGATTTTGCTCCCATGCTCTCACTTTTTGCTTGTATCGGTTTATTCATCGTTGTTACAGCTGTGATAGCAGCTGTGGTAGCAAGTGTGGTAGCAGGCATTTGCTCTCACTCTATATTCATGCTTTAATACACATTTTTCTTGATGTTATAGTTTTATATTCAGTATGTTAACCTCTTATCTGTCAACTATTAATAATTGACGTTCCATCTGTTAATAATTGATATATCAGGTATTAAGATCTGATACTCCCTCTATTATTGTGTGATAAATGCTTTTTTCGCTTATGTCCATACTCCTGTTCTTCCTAAGAGAACAGGTTAATCGGGACATTGTTATGGTCGGGTTGGTTGAATCGTGCGGTACTTTTACTCCACTCGTGCGTTCATTTCACTCCAATCATGCGTTCCTCCTTATCCACTCATGCGGTCCTCTGCTCCCGTCTCCGGTTGTTTCCTGAAGTTTCTTGCCTCTTGAAACTCCAGTTCCAGATGGTTTGAAACTTTAGTTTCCCCTGCTTGAAACAACAGTTTCCTCCGCTTGAAACAAAGTATTTTTAAAAGATGCGCAAAGATAACGCAACTATGCTAAAAATCAAATAGTTATAAAACATTATTTTTAGCAAGGTGGTAAAAGGAAAGCAAAGGAAAGCACATTTAGAGGTGAGTTACGTTACCAAATCGTAACTCACCCCCAATAGCAGCAATATATGGTTTAATAGTTTAATTTTCAACCTATTGCCTATTTCTGCATAACCTCAAATAACTCAAGAGTAATTAAATTTGTAACTAAAAAAATTGAGTTATGAGAAGTACATTCAAGGTGTTATTCTACACCAAAAACCAGTCAGTAAAAAATGGTAAGGCACCGATTATGGGCCGTATCACCATTAATGGAACCCAAGCAGGTTTCAGTTGTAAGAAAGAAGTGTCCCTTACTTTGTGGGATGTCAAAGCCAACCGGGTAAAAGGTAAATCCGAAGAAGCCCGCACGTTGAATCAGGAGCTTGATAATATCAAGGCACAAATTACCAAGCACTATCAGTATATTTGCGACCATGACAGTTTTGTTACCGCTAAGAAAGTCTATAACCGCTATGTCGGTTTCGGAGATGATTATCACACTCTGATGGGCCTGTTCAGAGAACAGCTTGAATCCTACAAGGAAAAGATAGGAAAAGGAAAGGCGGAAAGTACTTATCGCGGACTGGTTGCCGATTACAAAAGTCTGTTGTTGTTCATGAAGAGCATGAAGAATATAGAAGATATTGTCATAGACGAACTTGAAAAGTCGTTTATTGAAGATTATTACACTTGGATGATCGGCACATGCGGTTCGGCAAACGCTACGGCTTTCGGCCGTGTCAATACCCTGAAATGGCTGATGTACATCGCGCAGGAAAAGGGCTGGTTGAGAATCCATCCTTTCACATCTTTCGAGTGTAAGCCGGAATACAAGAAAAGGTCTTTTCTTACCGAAGAGGAGTTGCAGCGGCTCATTCATGTGGAACTGAAATACAAGCGCCAGCGTGCCATGCGCGATATGTTTCTCTTCATGTGCTTCACCGGACTTGCCTACGCAGACCTCAGGGCCATTACTTATGACAATATCCATACCGATTCCGACGGAGGCACATGGCTGATGGGCAACCGTATAAAAACCGGAGTAGCCTATGTCGTGAAGTTATTGCCCATAGCCATCGAACTGATTGAAAAGTACAGAGATGCGGACGAGAAGAAAGACTCCCCCGATTGTGTTTTTCCGGTAGGCGAATACAACACGATGTTTCTCAGCCTCAGAATTATCGGCAAAAAGTGCGATTGCCATACCGAAGTCACCCCGCATATCGGACGCCACACATTCGCCGTTCTGGCCATCCTCAAAGGGATGCCACTGGAAACCCTGCAAAAAGTGTTGGGGCACAAATCCATCCTTTCAACACAGGTATATGCCGAACTTATCAATCCGAAAGTAGGCGAAGATACAGACAAGATATGCGAGAAGATAGGCCATGTTTACAAACTTGCCATCTAACATGACATGAAAAGAAACGTCCTCTAAGCTAAGCCATAGCTCAGAGGACGTTTCTTTTCCTTTTCTTCTCTTTCTTTATTTCCTGAACCGCCTGAAATCCCTATAATTCTTTTTCAGCACTTCATACAGTCCGCTTTCCGGATAGAGCAGTTTTCCGCCGATGGTGGTATAGGGCACCGCCTTCTCATCCCTTAATGTTTGCAGCGTGCGCCGTGAAATGTGCAGCATGGCACATACGTCATCCCCGGTCAGGTAATGTTCGTCGGCAATCGTCGGACGTATCCGTGCCGTCGCATCCTCTACCACTTTTCCTGTTCTCCTGATCCATCCGGTCAGTTCTTTGAACTCTTCCGAATCCCTTGTGATAATCTCCGCCATATCCTTATTTTCTTCTGATTGATCCGTTTTCCAGAATCTCCTGAATATCCGTTTCCCGGTAAAAGAATTTTCCTCCGACATTCGAGTAAGGGATAATTCCATTGTCCCGATAGTTTTGCAGGCATCTTTTCGATATGCCCAGAGCGAGGCACACGTCCTGCGCATCCATTCATTTGTCCAATGCGGGCGGGGCAATCTTTTTCTGAAAATCACCCATTTGCACGGCCAGCGTACTGACCAGCCTTCTCAACTCCTGATACGCGCTTGTTTCAATAATCGTCAGTTCCATACTAAAATCATTTTTAAGTTTCTGAATATGCGCAAAGTAAAGCATATCTTCCGTCCCTTCCAAACCACTGAAATCAAAGTCACCCATTGGCGTGCATTGGCCTGATAAGACAAAGGCCCATCCCTGCATCCACGCAGCAACGGGCCTTCACCTCTTTTTACCAGTTTTTTTTGTTATCCTACATCTTTCTGCCTTTACTCTTTTTCGGTATTTCCTTTTCCACCTGCCGCATATTGGGGAAATGCTCCTTCAGCAAACTTTCCGCCAGTTTCTTCGCCTTCTCCTGCATCTCGTCATAAACGTCCCATCTATCCTTGCCCAGCAGCTTGTTTTCAATCCTCTCAAACTTCTCATGGAAACTGAAATTGTCCGGGTACTCATCTATCAACCCGTTTCCGGGATAACCCTTGTCCATAATATACAGCAATGTCATCCGGTCGTAATTATCCACACTCCGGGCCAATCCAAGTCCTTTTTCATTATCCGTCAGCCGGGCATAATTCTCTCATGTAGGCGAAAGATCATATACCTCTTTATCCGTAATACTCTTCAAAACCTCTTTATCCAGATAGGCATCTGCCGGAATCTTCTCCAATGGCAACAAACTGTCATAATCATCATAACAGCGGTTTATCTTCCCTGCCATCAGTGAAGGCCATCCCTGAAGCTCATATACCGTCAGCGACTTGCCTTCAAAATCCGGTTCAAAGAAACGCCTCTCGATATTTGCTTCCATAAAGGCCCCGTATTGGTGGTTCCCTTCATAGTTCCGGCTGAAAAGCAATACCCCCTTGTCCGTTTCAACACCCGTATAAAACTTATTCCCATGCTTCAAGTCATCCAGCATATCCGCCACTCCCACAGGTGATGCCTTTATTTCCGACCACATTTTCGGCGTAAGCCAGCGAGTATAAGTCTCATCCCTCGAAAACGGGTCTGTCTCATTTCACAGACAATACACCACTTCCGACAGTCGCTGGTATCTCTGCAACTTTATCCCATGCTCGTCCATCGCCTTTTCCAGCCTTTGCAGATAATCTTCATTGTCACCTTCCTGTAAGGGCGGCACAATGCCCATATCGGACACATTATAATACATCAGGCCCATAGTCGGCATTTCCTCGCATTTCAGAGCCTTTTCCACGTCTTCCTGCATAAACTCCTGAAAACCTTCCTCACCCGTACCTTTCATGCTGATATGTACCGGATTGAAAAATTTGTCCACCGTTATATATACGCTACCCTTTATCGTTCCACTCTGTTCCTTTTCCATCCATCCAAAAATTAAATGTTTATACTCTGTCCCTTCTTTTTAAACGGTACCCTCGTCTTCATTTCCACGTCCGGGAACCGTACATTATCCGGCCGTGTCACCAGCAGCGAAACAATCCGTTCCTGCTCCTTTGTCAATGGCGCACGCATCAGTTGCAGGTTTCTAAGTCGGTTGAAGTTTCTCAGTGTCGATGCCATGTCGCAGCGTTTCGTGCAAATCCCGTATCGCAATATATCCGGTGAGGCGGTTTTGCAGTCTCCGATTTCCATCCGGTACTTCGCATCCAATGGTGCCACCTCATGAAATCTCAGTTCCTCCGGTTTTCGTTTTCCATCGAAAAAGTGCCCGGTCAAATCGTTCAGAAACTCTTCCAGAACCTTGTCCCCTTTATCGCTTTTTCCAAAAAGTAATACTTTCTGTCCGTATTCCACCGCCGTACACGTAGGAAACGCTGCCAGTCCGTTCCTTATCACATCGCCATCCATTCCGAAACGGTGTCCCAGCCGTATGTAATCCTCATTCTCCGTCAGAGCCGTATGCGCTGCCGATGCAGACAGTTGAACGATGCCCCTTTCCTCGTAAAAAGCCGCGTCCCGCAGCCTCACCACTCCCGACGGGTGAATCTTCTCCCGTTCCAGTACCGGACACAGCCATTCAAGGTAATCCGCATTGTCTGTTCCAAGTATGGGGGGAATCATGGACTTGTCCCTAAAGTCGAAACGGAACATTCAATGGTCGGGAACAAACTCCCTGCCTGCGGCATGAAACCCCACATTGTTACCGATATAACGGGCGAACCCATCTTCGCCCTCTCCCCGCATACTCAGATACACGGGCCGGTAGAAAGCGTCCAGTGTCATGTACAGACTGCCGCTTTCCATTCCGTCTGCATTCATCTTCTTTTCCATAAATTATGTCTATATGATCAGTTGTTTCTTTTCTTTCTTCTGTGGAGTGACTGGGGGCACATGTTTGGCGGTCTGCCTTCCTTTGCGTTCCTCTTTTTCCGGCTTTCCGTCCGGCAAGTTGTCTTCCGAGTGGCGATGGGGTGTCAGCTCCGGTATCTCCACTTTTTCAGTGATCCGGTTTATCCGTCCGCCCAGCCTGAATTGTCCGTCCGTGATATGGAACTCCGATTGCAGGATGTCATGTGCCATCGCCTTCGCTTCCGTCTGCAAGGCCGCATAGCCGAAGTCGTGTGCCGAGAGCGGTGCTTCCCGTCTCACCTTGATGCAGTCTCCCAACTTTTCCGCCAGTTCCCTGAACTCATGCTGATAGCTGAACGGATGGAAATAGTCCGCTTCCATAAGGCCGGCATATCCGTTCTCCGAGATATACAGCAGTGCCGCCACGTCATAATTGCGGGGAGAGATGCCCAGATTGAAGTCCTTTGTCAGGCGATCAAAGTTATTGAAGTCGGGACGTAAGTCGTATTTGTCGGTGCATACGCCACCTACCAGCATCTCCTTTCCCGCCATCTTTTCGGGCGTGAAGCTGCATGCCGATTTTCTCAACTGCGCGTCATCCCTGCGCAGATCCGCTTTCGAGAGCTTGTCAATGCAGTTGTCCGCCAGTTCTGCCATTGGGCGCATGGGAATCTCTATCTCGTACAGTTTCAATGTTTCCGCTTTTTTGCTGAAGTTGAAGAAGCCATCCGCCAGATATTGCAGGTAGGTGTTGCGTGCTTTAATCCCCTTCGGGCTGTCCGAGAAGAACAGCACCCCTTCGTCCGTTGCCGCAGCATACATCCGCTTCTTTTCATCGTCCGCTGTGACGGACACGCCCGCCTGTTCTGTCGTCCCACGTCCCGGCAGGAGAGATAGCCAGCGATCCGCCCAATCTTTCAATAGTCCCATAACTTGATTTATTTACATGGATTCATGGTTGCAAAGAAAATGCTTTGTCCGCCAATCCGCAACATCGCATATATGCAAGTCGTCCGTTGGCGTACATTGGCGTGCAGCGTTTACGCCAATCTCTTGTCCAGCATCCGGTTATAACTCACACGCAGGGAGTCGATAAACGGGGTGGTATCCGTACAACGGTCAAACACCTTTCCCCGTTTGGTGTACAGCGCGTTTATTTTCAGATGGAACATTTCCTCGAACACCCGCACAACATCCGCCACCGTCAGTTTCCTGCCTTCCGCTGAAGTCACGGCACCGGCAGCCATCAATGCCGCCACCAGCTCTATCAGGTCGCTGTCCGTACCGTTCCACGTCAGCGTTACAGAGCCCTTCTTCCCGTTCCTGCATATCGCCTCTTCCTTCAATTCCGTTGCTGCCGTTCCGCCATGCCGGAGCATCTCTTTCATCATCTGTTCTTCCGCATCCAGCAATGCGAGTGTCTTACTGATGTAAACATCGAACAGAACGTATCTTTCCGTTTCATTCATAGAAACGGTGTCCTGAATCCCTTTCAATTCTATTTTCGTGTAGAACAGTCGGCGTAGCTGCGCGCAAATGTTTGTCCCATCTGTCGGGAGTGTAGCCAGCAACATGGCAAAATCATCATAGGCGGCAGACAGCTTCTCCGCACCGTTACGGACTCCGTCCGCATAAGAGGCGAACAATCCGAACAAGAGAGTATCTTTCAAGATTTTCATGGCAGTAATTGTATCTGTTTCATTTATATGCCATAGAAAGGCAAAAAAGATACCATCGTACGGAATTGGTTGGTAGTATTAGAAGTAAATCACTGTATTACAATCACTTGTGCGTTTTATAAAAGAACATGTATATATCAATGTGTCGTGTAAAAGCCGGACACGTGTACGGAGGTCGGACACGCGGTTATTGAAGGCCGTACTTCCGCAATTTCTCGTAAAGCGTGCTCCTTGATATTCCCAGCAGCTTTGCCGCTTCCTTACGGTTGCTCCCGGTCTGTTCCAGTGCCCGCATGATGCATTCCTTCTCTTTTTGCGCATCATTCAGCGCAAGCATCCTTGCCGCACCCGTCCCGTCCGCTTCCCGGACGGAAAAAGCCAGACTTCCGGCGGCTACCCGTTTTCCATCAGGCGTAAGCAGTACGGCACACCTTACCGTATTCTTCATTTCCCTTATATTTCCCGGCCACTGATAGGCCTCCAGTCTGCTCCGGGCCTCCCTGTCGAAACCTTCCGCCCTTTTGCCCAGTTCGGCATTGGCCTCTTCAAGAAAGAAGTCCGCAAGCGGGAGTATGTCCTCCCTGCATTCCGCCAGCAACGGCAGGCGTATGGTAAATTCATTCAGGCGGTGGAATAAATCCTCCCTGAAACGTCCCTCCGCAATGGCCTTTTCAAGATTTTCATTCGTGGCGGCCACCAGTCGTATGTCAAACGGGTATTCCCTCGTATCCCCCAACGGCCTGTACCGTTTTTCCTGCAACGCCCTCAGCAATATGACTTGTGTCCGGTACGAGAGATTCCCTATCTCGTCCAGAAACAACGTACCCCCGTCAGCCGTGCGGAACAGTCCCGCCTTGTCGCTCTCCGCACCCGTAAACGCCCCCTTCAGATGTCCGAAGAACTCCGATGCCGCCAGGTCTTCCGGGACCGTCCCGCAATCGACGGGAACATACGGCTTATTCCGTCTGTGGCTCCGTTCATGTATTTCGTGTGCCACATGTTCCTTTCCCGTACCCGACGCGCCCCGCAGCAATACCGAAATGTCGGCGCACGCTATCAGTTCTATCTGTCTGTACATCTCCTGCGCCTTCGCGCTTTCACCACGGTAGAAAGATGTCTTGCCGCTGTCCCCTTCCTTTATTCCGATAATAAGTTCCAGCAGGATGTCGGGCTGCACGGGCTTGCGCAGATAGTCCGCGGCCCCCAGCTTGATAGCCCTCACCGCATTTTCCACTTCCCCGTAGTTGGTCATGATAATGACCGGGACCATGCACCGCTTTTCCCTCATCCATTCCAGCAGGGACAGGCTGTTGTCATCCGGCAGACGCATGTCGGCCAGTATCAGGCTGAACGCCCTACCGGCAATCGCCCTGCGTGCGTCCGTTATGGTCGTCACGCACTGTGTCTTCATGCCCTGCTTCACCAGCCAGTTGCTTATGGTACGGCTGAAAACGATGTCATCCTCTATAATCAGTATGGTCTTCATCTGTTTTCTCCCTGATTTTTCTTGCCGACTCCGTCAGTCTTTCCGCTGCATGGATTATTTCCCCGATTTCCAGATATTGCTCTTCCTCCCACACAGCCGCCGTGTGTGTCACCAGGTAGCGCAGGCGGGCCATCGGGAAGTCCATCCGCACCGTTTCCCATAACGGAAGGTTCTTATGCAGCACCTTCCGTATCGCATCCCTGTCACGCCTGCAAAGCGCATTCTCTAATGTATGGATGCTATCTTCCGTTTCCCGGATAAAAATATCCAGCATCCCTCCCTTGTTCTCTTCCCCCGAAAGGATGAACGAGAAATCGGGTTCTTTCTTCCCCGTTTTTACCGCCAGACGGCTTACGGCACTTATCAGTTCGTCCATCGGGAACGGCTTTCGCAGGCTACCCGCAAACCCGCAGGAAATATAATATTCTTCATCGTCGGCGCAGGCCGTGACCGCCAGTACGGGTATCATGCGCGCGTTCTCCATGTTGGAGGAACGCAGCAGGTCAAGAATCTTGTAACCGTCCATGTCCGGCATCTGTATGTCCGACAGAAGCAGGTCGTATTTTCTTTCCCTCAGTGCCGCCATCAGTTCCTGCACCGTCCTGCAACATCCGCACCGCACCTTGTACCTCATAAGCATCCTGCGGGTTACATCCAGCTGTATCCGGTCGTCATCTATAACCAGCACATGTATGCCTTCCAGTCCGTAGTCCTCCGTATGTCCGGTTTCTCCGTCATCCTCATGTTCCGCCACTTCCGGCAGGGGAAGGGCCACCCTGAACAGACTGCCCGTCCCGGAACGGCTCTCCACCGTGACGTGCCCGTCCAGCAGTTCCGTCAAACGGGAGACGACAGCGAGTCCGAGGCCGAAGCCGGGCAGATGCCTTGCATTGTCCAGACGCTCGAAGGCCCTGAATATCCTTTTCTGTTCATCCTCCGTCATGCCCGGTCCGGTGTCTTGCACGCTGAAGCACAATTCTCCCTGCCCGTATGCCGCCTGCAGGCTGATTTTCCCCTTCCGGGTGAATTTTATAGCGTTGGAAAGCAAGTTGTTGGCTATCTGCATGATGCGCGGACGGTCTCCTTCCACCACAGTGTCAAGTCCCTCGAAATCCGTACAGAGCGCAAGCCCTTCCTTTCTTACCGACGGCGTATGCAACTTCACTATCTCATCGAAAAGCGACAGCGGACGGAAAACCGTCACATTCATTTTCCCCTTGCCCGCATCCAGCAGATAAAATTCAACTAATGAGTTCACGAGTCCTATCATGTAGTCGGACGAACGGACGATATGCACCGCATACTCATCCGTCCGCTTTCCATCCGCTTCTCCGGGCAACAGCTCGGCATACCCTCTGATAGCTGCCAATGGTGCACGCAGGTCGTGCGCAATGGTCAACATCATGTTTTTTCTGGATTGCAGCAGTTCCTTGTTTTTCAGGTCGGAAGCTTCCAGTTCCCTGCGGTACCGGAGGCGTCTGTTTACGTCGCGGTGCAGGATGGCATACAATACGATGGCAAGCAGGAATACGAAAAGGGCAAGCATCTCCGCCACGTTGTAGGACGCTTCCCGATCTGTCACGATGGCATTATATCTCGTTTCTAACCGTTCACCGGCCGCCTTGTCGAAATCACCGACCAGCCCGTTCAGCCTCTTGTTCAGTGCCTGGCTGCTAAAATGCAGGCTGTCCATCTGGGCCGACAGTTTTTTCCGCTGTTCCTTCTGCTTTTCGCTCACCTCGCGGTTTAGCGAATGCAGTAGATGGACTGTGACGGCGTTCCCGCTGTTTTGAGTCGTGGGTAGCGGTATTTTTTTCTCTGCCGCCCGTTGCTGCTCCCGTTGTTGCCTATAAGCGGATTTTTTCTCTTTTCCGCTGAAAACCCTCTTCAGAAAACTTTTCTTCTTCTCCGGCGACTCTTCCCCGGTAACTTCTTTCCCTGCATGAACTTCCTTCACGGCAGCGGTGGGGATATTCCTTGCCGGTTGCCTGCGCACCTGCCTGACGATAGCCGGAACTTTTTCGCCCACCGTCTCGCCGATGCTCTCCTGTTCGTCAAACGTGCTCATGGCTGCCGACAGGAGCATCTCTTTCTGTTCAAGCAGCAGACACACCGAATCGATGCGCTCCTGCTGTTCCGGCATATGTACAAACTGCCGCAGTTCTTTCAGGACATCACACGTCTTTTCTCTTTTTTTACGGTATAGTTGTAAGTCGCTTTCACTCCAGATGCTTGCCACTTCGCCTTGCGACGACAGTTCCAGCAGGCAGCCGTAAGCCTTGCGTGTAAGCTCGCGCATCATGCCCAGTTCCTTCATTTCGCGTTTCAGCTCATCCCGCTTCACGCGTTCCCCCCGGAACAGATAAATAACAAACCCCAACAGAAGTATCAGCATGGCATATCCTATGAATATTTTAAACTTCAATCCCATTTTCCCAATTGCTTTGTTCTATTCCTCGTCCTCATTCGCTTTTCTGCCCTGCGCACTGCCTCCTATGCATACAAGGGTAACGAAAGCGCTCAAGAAAACACAGACGGAAAACACGACTATGACCACCTGCCAACTCATAAGTCCTCGTCGTTTTCACTTGTCCCGATAAGATGTCTCACCAGCACGTTCCCCTCATCATGGATAGTAAAGAAGATGCACCAGGTGATATGCTGCACGGATTGCATCTTGAACCGGGTCCAGAAGGTATCTTTTCCGCAATACCGTTCGAAAACCCTTGGGGTTGCCGCCTTTGCCCGCGGCACGGGGGTCAGGGCACGGGCTATACGATGCAGCAGCAAGTCCGGAAACTCTTTCTTGATCACACCCGCCGGTTGGGTATGCGGATTTGCGAACAGCCGGTCTATTTCGGTCTGTATCTGTTTTTTCACTTCCGGCAGATAGCGCACATGCGATTGCGCTTTTCCGCTCGCTCCATAGGTTGAAGAGATGTCTTCCCCCGTCACCGAACGAGCCATCTCGTTCTGTTCCAGCGAGGCAAGCCCGTGGGCACGCATGAACGAATCCATTTCCGTGCCGTGCACCCGCAGGTCGATGTTTACTTGCAGCGGGGTTCCGTTCTCGTCCCGCAGCAGGGTTATTCCGTTATATTGAATCATTTGGTATTAAATGTATATGATTTTGTTTCCTCCCGGGATTGCTACCACACTATATTTTACAATTCATGGTTTTCTTGTCGTGCCTCATCCAACCTTTTTTCTTTTTATTTTTTAATCCACTCCTTCATGGTCCAGTCCCCGTCCTTGCCTGTGTCCGGGGGCACCGAGCCGCAATAGCCCGTCCGTTCAAAGAAAACGTCCCATTGGTAGTCGTCCGGCTTCACGTCATGTTCCGGTCCTACTGTATTCACCTGCATGTAGTCCGTTCCCGGCATACCTCTCAGTTCACCGCGATAAAAGCGTACCGTCACTTCATCCGTTACTCCCGTTTCATTCGTATCGCTGTTGACAAGCGTCAGCAGACTGTAGGCCGAGACGGTCAGCGGATAACACTGTCCATGCACCTTCGTGCTGTGCGCTGTCGATAGGTTGGCTATCACCGGGTGTGTATAGGGCATCAGGTTCTCCGTCCGCTCCATCCCGTTGCAACTGACCACGCTCCACACGCTTCGCGGAGTGGGGGCCGTAGCTTTCACATATTGCAGTTTTCCCGTATATCCTTCGTTGAAGCACAACCCGTTTTCCTCCGCACCCGTGGCTATGAGATACCGTGCATTGGCTGTGCCGCCGTTGAACACGAAACCGTTGTACGCGCTCCGGTAACTCTGGCAATGGTCAATCACCGTCCCCCGGCCCGTGGCGTCGAAGGTGAATGCGCCTCCTCCGGCTCCCGCATATTCCACCCGGACATACCGCAGGATGCCCGAATTGTCGTTTTCTTCCGTTCCGCCGTAAGAGATGTCCGTCCCGGCATCATCACCGTACAGTGTCGCTCCCTGATAGCTCACGGGAGCCTTTCCCAACAGCGTAAGTCCGTCCCAGCTTCCGGCCTGCTTGACGGATGCCGTCATTACAATAGGGTTTTCTTCCGTCCCTTCGGCCATGATCCGGCATCCTTTGGTGATGACGAGTGCGGCTTTTCCGTAACCCACCGCCGGAAGAGCTTTCAGCAAGGCTCCCGGCTGTATGGTCAGCGTGGCCCCATTGGTCACGAATACGGGCTTACCCAGCAGATACTCCGTATCGGCATACAATGTCTTGTCCGCACTGATTACCGCAGGCAGTGTTTCCACCGATTCACGCTCAAACATCCCGTCCTCCTGCGAACACGAGGTAAAAATGCTCAGACACATGGCGGCCACCAAGAAAAGGAAGGCGGCAAGTGCCTTCCAGCAGAGAATTGTTTCTTCCTTTGTCATGACATGTCCTATTTTAATCCCAATCAGAATTTTACCGGCACAACATCCGGCTACTTGTCAAACGCCAATGGTCCCAGTCTTATTTCAGCTTCTTCCCGTTGTAGGTAATCTGCCCCAGCACCTGCCGGGCATACTCCACGGCCTTCTGCGGCAGCGGCGAATACAGCACCTGCGTGGTGATAGCCTGCGCCTGCGGGCCTACCAGCCAGTCCAGCAGCTTTACCGTTTCTTCCGATTCCTTCTGTGTGCGTCCCCCGTAGTTCTGTTCCTGATAAAGCACCACCCAAGTGAAGCAGCTGATAGGATAGGCGTCCGCTACCGGAGAATTGGTAATCATCCCCGTAGCGTCCCCGGCACTTGCGGCGGCGGTGATGCTCTGTCCCGACGGCTGCACGAAGTTTCCGGCTGCGTTCTTCACCCACGCGCTCTGCGTGCCGAAGCTGACGGCATATTCCGTTGCCACATAACCGATACCTCCGGGGATTTTACCCACCAGTCCGGCCACGCCCTGATTTCCGGCAGCAGCCACGCCACGCGGAAAGGTCAGCAGCTTGCTTGTTCCCATTGCCGCCTTCCAGTCCGCACTTGTCTTTGTCAGGTAGTCGCTGAAGACGTAAGTCGTTCCGCTGCCGTCCAGACGGAAAACCGGATAGATTTCCTTGTCGGGCAGCTGCTTGCCGGGGTTTACTGCGACAATCCTTGCATCGTTCCATTTCACGATTTTGCCCAGATAGATGTCCGCTATCAGTTCTCCCGTCAGGTGCAGGTTATCCACGCCTTCCAAGTTGTAGGCAATGGTGATGGCTCCCATGCAGGTGGGCACCAGCACCGTCTTGCCGGGCAGGCTGTCCAGTTCCTCCTTTGTGGGCGGCACGTCAATGCCCGCAAAGTCAATCTGTTCGTTTTTCAGGCTCTTGAAACCCTTTTCTGTGCCGATGCCCGCATAGGTGACTGGAATATCCTTCTGTTCCCAGTACTTCTTGAACGCCTCGTTATAAAAAGGCAGCGGCAATGTGGCACCTGCGGCGGTGATGACCGGCTTGCGCCCGGCAGCGGTATTCTCCGAAAGTTCTTCCACCAGCTTTCCGCTGGTAAACAAGGTAGCTATCGCCACCAGTCCCGTTACGAATGACAGGCCTATGATGCCTGCCTTGAAAAATCTCTTGTTCTTCATACTTGTTCTATTTTATATGATTGATTAATAGAATTTCCCCAGTTCAATGAAACCTTGTTCCGCAAGAAAACGCTCTCTTTCACGTGATATCGGTCCCGCACCTTTGGCCATTTCCTTGCGCTTTTCCGATTCGGCAATGGCATTTTCACACTCCGCTATCAAGCCATCCAGCCCTTTCGGAATATTATACGGATTATCTACATAGCGGTCAAGTTTGCAGAGCTTTTCCGCATAATCCATCCATTCCAGCAGTTCCCCGTGCAATGCGGCATAGTCCGTGCGCTCCAAGTCGGGTACCGAAGAGTAGGGCATCCGCTTCAAGCCCTCGATATGGCAGAACAGGTTGCTGTCGTCCGTCAGCAGAAACTGCACGAAATCGTCCAGCACTTCCAGCCTTTCACGGAACCGTTCCCTGACCTGCCCGATGCCAATCATTTTGTCAAAACTTTCACCACCCTCCGGATCATACAGTTCATGGCCTTCCACCCGGTATGCCACCGACTCTTCCACATAGTCCGCTATCCGGCGGAACTCTTGAGCCAGCAGTTTCAAGGTTCCGGCAGGTTTTTCATAAACCCACTCGTTCCATAGCTGTTCGCATCTCTTTTCCAGTTCCCGGCATATCTCTTTCTCGCCGTCCAGCCCGCCTTCAATGGCATTCTTCGGCACGAAACGGTCAAAAAGCGCGATGTCGCACCATTTCAGCAGCCGTCCGCAGGCTATTCCGTAAGGAGAAGGGATGTATATACGGTCTTCACAGATGCAAAGTCCTTGCGGAAAACACGCGTTCCCGAAATAATATTCGGCGCTCTCCATTCCGCCCGAAGGGTTATCGTCCAGTTTTTCCTCCACTATGTCCGTAAAATCCCGGAAGAAAGCCGGTCTGAAAATGGTCGCCTGCCGTTTCCCGTCCGGCAGCGTGAGCACCGTATATACCCGCACGTTTTCCGGAGTGATGATGCGAACTTCATCCGTCCCCGTCCCGAAGTCAAGATTTTCATTCACAATCAGGGGCAGGACAAATCCCTTTTTTTCATCCCATTCATTGCGGTTCTTGTATCGCACGGCCAGTGCCGCTATTCCTTCCTCGGCAGACGGTACGTATGTCCTTTCCATGAAAGCGAACGGAAAGCGTACGTCACCCACCCTCTCATATATGTTCCGGATGCTTTGCAGGCTCTCCTTGAACTCGTCTTTAATCTCATCGAAGATTTCCAGAATCTTCTTTCCGGTAATATCAGTCGTTTTCATCACCTTTCTGTGTTAACACTACTATATTCATTTTCATCCATTCGGGATAGCGTTCCTGATACAGTTTATCGTTATACCGTTCTTGCAGTATGGTAATGGGCGGCATCCCCGTTCCGGCATTCTCCGGGCGCGGCTGTGTGTACCAGCCCTTGCCTTCCATCGGTTCCTCCACCGTTCCCAAATCGTAAGACAGTCCGCGTATTTCTTCCGCATATTCCAGCCATCCTTCCGGTGTGGAAGGGATGCGGGCCTGCCAATCGGGGAAGTGGCGTGTCATTTCCGGATGTACCTTAAGGCATAACTCCAGACATTCCGTCATGTACTCCGTGCGGACCTTCACTTCCTCGTTCCAGACCGCTTCCTTGCGCAGCAGAAGAATCACGTCCGTGGCCAGTACGGCAAGCGGATTGGACGGAAGTCCCCAGCGATACCGTTCACTGATGCCCGTCATCACGATAAGGTATGCCTTCTTGTCCGTAAACATCTTGTAAGGCTGGTCATTGAACTTGAAATACCGGTCAAACACCACTATATTGCCTTTTTTCTCCCGGCCTATGGCAAACGACCATCTGTCGGCCATCACCTGATGCTTGCCGATGCCCAGCACCCTTTCGGACGAATGGCATAGAAACTCGTCGTCCGTCACGCCTTTTCCGTAAAAGATGCCCGCCGTTTTCTCGTTGTGGGGAATCGGCAAGGGCATCATTACTGCCTCGCAGGGTTCCCTCCCGTTTTCCGGACAGTATTGGCAGTGCATGTATATCCGTGTTTCACGGTCACTGCATCCGGACTCGAAATCACTGCGGCTCTTGATGCGCAGTATCACGATAAATCGCCCGTTGTTTTTCGTACTGACGTCAAAGCGCCTGAATACGGGAAATTCGGAACGAAGCTCATACAGCCCGTCTCTCATTTCTTCCTTCACGCGTTTCACGTGAGCGGCGATTTCGTCTGCCGCGTCAAGATAGCGTTCGAGCAGGGAAACGCCTTTTACCTCTGTCATTCCATGAATTTTTCCCATGATTCTTTTTTGGTTTATTTGTTTTAAACAGGACATAAGACTGATGCCGTCCGGCAGGGCCGCGTGCTTCCGTCTCACGTCTGATTCTTTCCAGTCTGCGCTGTTCCCGTTCCTCCGCCTGCAGGGCATACATCTTGTCGAAGTGTGCCAGCAGGAATTGCAGCATGTTTTCGCTGAACATCATTTTCCATTTGTCACTTGCCTGTGCTGTGGCCGTTTCCGGCAACCTCTTCAGCAGTCCCTCGGAAAACTCCTTCAGCTCGCTACCCGGAATTTGTCCGGCTCCGCCGGAGAGTTGGCTCAGCAGCGTTTTCCTCTCTTTCTCTATGCCTTGCATGGCCGCCCTCAGTAGGCCGTTCTCGCTGAAAGCCTTCCAAGCAGGTTTGGCATCCTCGTAGGTCACTTGGTGCGGAACCACCGCCTCCGGCTGGAACCGGTAAGGATGCATCCCTTGGGGCAGCGCGAGGTTGCACAGCAGATGGCAGGCGTCCAGATACGGTTGTATGTCCTTGCTCCGGTAGCTGCACATCCGGCATTTCGCAACGGGATGCTTTTCTTCATACAGTTTTCTGTAGGGGCATTGTTCGTACTCGTCCAGCACGTTGACGGCATATTCCAGACTGCGGTTCAGTTTGAGCGCCAGCTTGCACATCTCTCTCAGGATACGGTAGTCCCCTTTGGGCGAATACCCTCCCATAGAGAGCAGCAGCCGCTTGCACATCAGTTCGCCGTGCAGGAATTTCAGCTCTTGATCCTTGAACGCCTGTTCGTGCGAGACGAACGAGCGTATCAGCGCCACTTCGTCGCACTCCACCCACGCCAGTCCCACGCCGTCCACCGTTATCAGGTAGATGCGCTCCCCGGCATGGGCGATGCTCCCCGGTTCCGGCTTGTCCTGCGCGTCGATGAAGTAAGTATAATTGCGTGAGAAAAACGACTTTATCTGCTTGATGCCCCAGAACGGCATTTCCTCTACCACCCGTTCCTCTGATCTCCCCGTGAAATGGGGCTTGAACATGAACACTTTCTTTTCTCCCCATTCCAGCGGCATGAACAGTATCGGGTAAGTTCCCCCGTCATCCCCCTTGTGCAGACAGACGTAGAAGAAATGCTCCTTGTCGGCCTTCCGGTAATCCCGGTGCTGGTTGGCGCGGAAAATCACCAGCCATGTGTTTCCGCCTTCCACCGTGTGCTCCACACAGCGGATGAGGGGAAAAACCACGGCGTGCATGGCCTCCCGGCGGAACTCCTTTTCCTTGGTGGCGGCAAACGCTCGTACCTTGTCGTGCTGCCTGTTCACTTCGCTGAACAGTTCCTTGCCGTCCATCGTGTCCGTTGTCATTCCTTGCCTCCCTTCTTCTTTTCACCGAGTGGTATATATAATAGTGCCGAAGCTTTTCCGGTAGAGGTTTTCCATGTTTCAGCCAGCCATTCCTTCCGTTCCAGCAGTCTCTTGCAGACTTCTGCGGGAGCGTCAATGCCCGGTCTCATCGTTTCATAACGGATTTGTTGTTCAAAGCGGTAAACGGGCAGTCCGTATTTCTTGTTGTCCCCGTAGTATTCTCCTTTCAGGAAAATGTCCGACATCGGGACATACACTTCCTTGCCGTTTTCCATTACCCCGTTCATATCCATATCGGCAAGGACGCCCAGTGTCACTTTCATGGAGTCGTCCGTCCTTTCCAACATTTCCGCAAATCCGTTTATGCTTCCCAGATAGAACGCGAAAACGGCGTATTCATCCCGCACCGGCAGGTGATAAACATGAATCGCGAACGCTTTCCAGTTCTTCTTCGTGTCTATGCGCAGCACGAAGAGAAAAAACGTAGTGTCAGAATCATTCTTCTCCCATGCTTCTCGGTCACGGTATTCCATAATCATTCCCCATGTGCATCCGGGACGGGGGGTACATTTTATTCCCACCCGAATCGGGAAGGGATCATCGCTCATGACTATCTGCTGTTCTATCATCTTCCGCAATTGCGGAACCATTGACTCCAGCGCATCCAAGTCATCGTCAAAATACAAATAGTTGTTTGCAATCCACCAGTTTTTTTCTTCCATAATGTTTATTCGGTTTAATGATTTTACTTGTCCGGAGGCTCTTTGCGGCTCCCGGAAACGACATGTAACTTTCATGTTGATAAAAAATGGCAAGAATCTTTTGATGCCATTTCGGAGTTTTACATTTGTTCTCGTTCATAATATTTATATTATTATTCATAAAAAAACACGTCATCAAGTAACATTATACCTCTCAACTGTCCGGTGTGATACCGGATATGGAATAATGTTTTCTGAAAAAAGGAAGCAGTGTGTTTCGCAACATGGCTGCTTTCCTTGTTTTACGCTCTGCATGTGTCTGAAATTGTTTATCTTAATATCACAGTTTCACAGCCAGCGGTTGCTTTGCTTTTTTCAGTCACATGTTAAACGAGCGATGTTGCTTCATATAAATTTGCTACGTTCGGCAGGCTTGTCCTTGTCGAACGGGTGACAGCTTCTCGGTATGGCGTTTCTCGGAACAACCGGAGTTGCCGAGTTTTCATCCCGTTCTTTTCGGACTGATTTTCCAAACGTTTTAATGTCGGTTAGAGATAAACTTCACCCGTCCATGTTGTATTAGTAATAATAGAATCGTTTACAATAGTTACGATACACGTATTCGCCTCTATAGGTACAGTCGTTATACATCCCTCTCGTAAGAAGTCATAAACAGAGGTTCTGTTACATAGCACGTTAGATATGCATCGTAAGATTTTCATCTTATCACTGAACTATATTATTACCAAGGAATTTGACTTATTGGTTTGCATAAAACCATGTTGCCACCTTGATGATTCTCAGAAGAATCCTCAAGCCGAAATGTTAGAAATTTGTAGTCTGAGTTTCCAATAAAAATACCAGTATCTAGATCACTCATACTATCAACTATATAATTCCCATTTTCATCAATCAAATCATATACTCCATTTACCCCATCTTCACTAAAGGTTTTATTATCTATTTGGATAAATTCCGACATCTGCCCTGCTTTCAACTTGATTGTTATTGGGTCTGTAAATTGGTTAAAGCCTAAATCTGACAGATAAACTAACAATTCTAATTTGTTATGTCCGGGAAAAGCATCAGCAGTATAGATAAAACGAATTTTAGTATATTGACTTGATTCAGGATCAGATTCTCCACCACTGGTAGACAGATTTACAAAACTCTCTTCTCCCAACTCGGTTATATTAATGGTGCTTTCCGGCACAATGGTCATGTTTTCTTCATAAAGGATTGAGCCATCGGAATTGCGAATGATTTTTAATGTGCCTTCTAAAGCATCATTTGCAATCTTATTTTCATTACGCAAGTTTAACTTCTCATCGTTAAAAGTGACGGTATATTTGTCGAAACCATTAGAAAAAGTAATATAGGGAGTGAATGTTGTATATTCATCCTCACTAACAGAAGATGCAAATGCAATGCTCCGACCTAATATTTTTAACAGTTCAATCTTCTTTCCGTCTGTCAAGGTTATTTCTTCTGATATTTCAGGAGTATCTTTCCCTGTTTTATATACTTCCAACTTTCCGGTACTATTTTCCTTACCATATATAACAAGAGCGGTCTTTTTCCCGTTATATCTAACTTCATAACCATCTGATGATCCTATAAATACTACGGTCGCTTTTATATAGGTTGTATCTATGTATTCATCATCCGTGTCACAACTTGCAAAACCAAATAAAACAACAAAAGATATAAAATAATATAGAATTTTATTCATCTTATTTCCAATAAAATAGCCAAATAGAGAAGGGGATAAATCCCCCTCTCATTTGGCTATAGATTTAATACTATTTTATTGCTTTACCCATGACTGAGTAGCCCAATTAGAACGTCCACCAATAGCACCTCTATAAGTAGTAGTAGTGAACCAACTATCCAAACCACTGAAGGAAGCACCGGAAATGGCTATAGAACCACTTCCAGGCATCAAGCCGTTATTTCCTCCCCATACAGAACCTAAGCCAATATGTGTTGCGTTATCAACAAATGAATTATTTGCTTGAGTTCCGGCAGTACCATCAATAATTTCATTACCTGCGGGTACAGAACTAATAATATTGTTAGAAAGTACGCTCGCACCTAATTGCGGAGCATCAGTGAAATAAATCCCCTTCGGGAATCCACACATGATACTGTTCACTAAAGTAAATTCAGCACCTCTACGGAAATTGGCAGCAGACTTCAAAGCAGAAGCGGCAGAACCCGTAGAAGTTCCTACAATAGTCAAGTTGCTCAATACCGGATGAGTGTAAGGAGTATGACTTGCATTAAAAGGCTTCTCATTATCACATTCAATTCCGTTAGGATCGGAAGAGTAAGTCTTGGATGCATCGATTGTAGCTACAGCAAACTGAATCTTACCAGTATAGCCGAAGTCAAAATCAAAGGCATCGTCATCAGAAGCTGTCGATACCAAATATTTAGCATTTACACAACCACCGAAGAATTCAAAACCGTCATCTTCGCCATGATAAGCTTGGCAATATTCAACAGTTGTTCCACGACCTACACCGCCGAAAGTGAAAGCGTTCAATTCATTGGCATCACCAATCGTAGCACCGGCATATTCAATACGGACATATTTCAAAATACCCGAATTATCATTGTCATCCGTACCACCATAAGAGGTATCTACTCCGGGGAAACTTCCGACTGCAATTCCTTCGATATACTGAGTCGTCGGCTGATTGATTCTTGCCTTACCCAAAATAACCAAACCACCCCAACCCAATGAAGGGGTTTCTGCAGTCATTACAATAGGATTAGATGCTGTACCTTCGGCTTTAATTTTTGCACCTTTGGTAATAACGATAGCAGTGGCATCCAAGTTATCAGTCTCATTTTCAGGAACCGATTTACCTACAATCTTAGTTCCCGGCAGAATAGTAAGTGTAGCATTGTTTGTTACAGCTACTTTTTCTTCCAAGAAGATTTCACCTGACCATTGGGTATCAGTGGTAATAAGACCGGAAACTCTCGTAACAGCACGTGTTTCACCACCGGGAGCCACTACCTGATCTTCATTGCTACAAGAGGTCATTCCAATAATGGAACCGCCTAAAACTGCGCATACTAATGCGACTTTTTTCAAAAAATGTTTCATAATGTAATTCTTTTTGAAATTAAAAATCTAAAAACCTTGTTCTCTCCCTATTTTACTGATGATAGGGTTGACATCTTTTGTTTGGACCAATCTTCTTTTTAAATTTCTCGACTGTCATAAGAAGTTTTCTTCACGTACACAATTGTAATAAAAGGTAGTCCACCCCTCTTAAATACTTACTCCTCAGTCATTACTTCCAATACATTTCTATATCAATTAAAATCTATAGCTTACCGAAAATGAATAGCTCGTACCTCGCTTATATTTGTTCAGCACCCAATCTCCTTCATTATAATTCATATCATCAGTTAAGTCTTCAAACTTTCGATTAGTATTACGGTATCTAATGAAAGGTTGATTCAGTAAATCACTGGCATTGAACTTAACCTCCAATTTTTCTTTCAAGAAACGTGCGCTTACCTGTATATCAAGCATATCACGGGAATTTTCAAATTCATCGAGTTTTTCATACGTACCGGCCATGAATAGCTTTCGCCCGTTACGGCTATAATTAATATTAGCTCCCAAAACATCTCCTTGATACATTAAACCTACGTTCACTAAATAAGGTGCCAGACCTTGTAAAGGACGTTTCCGGTCGAATGAATTGTCGGCAGGTACATAATCATCCCCAAATGCGAGTTTATTAATTTCGTCTTCCGGATTATATTCTACATTTCCCTTGATAATGCTGGCATTTGCAGTCAGATAAATATCTTTGAGAATACTGCCCGGTGCAAGGAAATCGAAAGATTTACGCAGGTTGAATTCCATACCCATAATGGAAGCCTTTTCAAGATTCACAGAAAACATTTCGTATGCGCCACCTCCCGGTCTTAAGTTTGAAATCATTTCTACCGGATCATTAAATCTTTTATAAAATCCGCTGATGGAAACCACTTCTCCCGCTTGGGGATACCATTCGAAACGTAAATCGACATTGTGGGTATAAGATTGTCTCAATGCACCCAAAGAACGGACGAAGATACGGTCATCTACATTATAATAAGTACCTACACTTAACTCACGGAAATCAGGTCTTGCCATCGTTTTGCTATAAGCGGCACGAACATTCAAATTATCCGTAATATTGTATACCGCAGTTGTGGCAGGTAGCCAGTCCGTATATTTGCGTGTGATAGTGGAATCTACGGGAACAGTAAATTCACCCTCTTTTTTCTTTTCGGTAGAAGTAAATACGCTCATATCCGTTTTCTCCATACGTACACCTGCCGTCAGATGAAGTTTCTTGAAAAATGAAAATTCTCCCATAATATAAGCAGCGTGTATGTCCTGCTTTCCATTGTAATAATCCTTATTCCCATTCAGTCCTCCGATTCCATAGCGCAGTTCACCGTTGGCAAACCGGTCAGGTGAAAATCTATCATCCACGGCAAGGCCTTCTTCGGTAACTATACCGTCACTATCAAGCATAGTCAAATACAATTGTTTGAAGTCTGCCCGTCTGAAAGAGCCTAAGTAACCTACTTTCATCTTTTGTTTGTTTCCTTCAACAATAAACGGATATTCAAGATTGGTTCCGATATTTGTTTTCTTTTCTTCCAAACCTGAATAATAAATATGCCCGTCATTGATACTTTGTGCAGAACGAGGAATCAGCCAGTCCACTAAATAATTATCATTGGGAGAAGGAACTTCTGATTTAATCAGACCTACTGTATAACGGTCGTCCGGAGCGGTACGATTCATTTTACTGAAATCCCCCATCCATGTAAATACCATATCCAGCGGCAATCTATGTTCGCCTTCCAATTGGGTTTGCCACAGACGGTTAATGAGGGGCTTACTGTATTGTTCCAATTGATAACAGTTATAACTATCGGCATCGTATCTGATACGTTCCAAATTATTGTGCGTAAACCGATTATTGAACAAGTTTCTCCATGTCACTTTATGCCCCGGACGTTCCCAACCAATATTGGCTACAGCTCCGGTTGACGTAACAAATCGGTATTGCTTCCCAGTATATAATGTATCACTTCCTGAATAGTCTATAGCAGCTAATAAATCATCCGTATTTTCTTCATGCCGATAAGTCAAGGAAGCAATGATTCCCAATCTGTTGTCATTTCCTAAATCAAAAGGCATACCTACTGTAATGGCATAGTTCTGAGTAGGCGAAGCTTTCTTCTTACCTAATCCCCAGTGGTTAGGGATGCGGGCATTCAAATTATGAATTAACTTCTTGCCTTCGTCGGTTAAAAAATTGTAATCGGCATATTGGGTATTATTATTATTCATGATTTCAAAGAAACGATCAGGATTCCAATCATTGCCATACCAGTCACGGCTATTTCCAAACAAGTAGTCACTCTTAAATCGTGTATTGCTCTTAAATTCCTTCCCCGTACTGATAGAGTTGAATCCCGTACCGATACTTACAGATACCAAAGGCTTTTCCGGTACGGAAAGCGTGTTCACCTGCACCAGTCCCCCTGTAAACTCGCCTGGCATATCGGGCGTAAAGGTCTTGGCAATCGTTACGTTGTCTATCAATGCGGTGGGTATGATGTCGAAGGAGAAATTTCGTCGGTTGGGTTCGGTGCTCGGCAGGGTGCTTCCATTTAGCTGCACGTTGTTATATCGCTCGCTCATACCGCGTACGGTCACGTATTTGCCGTTGTCAATTGTCACGCCCGACACGCGTTTCAGCACTTGTGCCACGTTGTTGTCGGCAGTTCTCTTTATCAGGTCGGAACTCACACCGTCGCTCATTGCCACCATCGCTTTCTGTTTGGCATAAAGCCCGTTGGCACTGGCTCTGTTATAGGTGGCGGTTACCACCACTTCATTCAGCATTTCCGTTTCGTCCTGAAGGATGACATCCAGCGGGGTAGTCTTTCCACCGTAAACCTTTACATCCGAAATCAGCATTTTCCGGTAGGAGATGCAGCTTATTTCTACCTTCACGTCCCGTGCCGGTATGTCTTTCAGCGTGAATTGCCCCTTGATGTCCGTAGCCGTCCCTTTCTCTTTCATCCCTTCTACAAAAAGGGTGGCGCCGGGAATGGGGAAGCCGTTGCTGTCGAGCACCGTACCACTTATCGTACCTCTGCCGCTTCTGCCTTTCGACTTGTTGTTGTCCTGATAAACGGTATAGAATCCTTTCTCGGCGTTCTTTTTATAGGAGAACTGCGTATTTTTCAAGCTTTCCGACAAGTCGTGTTCCACAGATTTCTTTTCAACGGCAGGCACCTCTACCCGGGATGTCAGCGCATTGTCATAAACCACATCCACTTGATAGGCGGATATGATGCGCTGAATGCGCTGATCCAGCTTTTCTGCGCTGTACATGCCTTTGGGCGCATTACCCTGCTTTTCGTTATCTGTCAGTGGAGTTTCAGCATAAGCGACTGTTCCACAGACTAAAGCACCGACTATGGCCAAGAATACGGCCATTGTTCTGATATTCATTGTTTTCCTCCTTTGTTTCATTTTTTAATGTTCAAAAAATTAAGTTCTATTTATGCTGCAAAACTGTGATTCGAAAGCTCTAATTTCCCTTCCCTCGCGGACATGACTCTGGCTGTTCTCCCTTTTCAGGAGAATACATTCCTCGTGCATAGGGAGTTTTCTTACCGTCCCTGCGCCATCATACTTTGTCCGATTTTAAGGGGTGTACACGTAGTCTTTCTATGGTGTACTTCGTATATCAATTCACCGGCTTATGACAATCCGGTTACCTTCTTCCTTGTATTCCGTTCCTGGATATAGCGTGCAAATCCTTTCTACCACGTCGAGGGCGGTAATTCCGTCTCTTTCGCTCGTCAAAGGTGCAGTTATCCGGCATTCCTCTGGGAATATCCCGTCTTCCACCTCCAATATCGCCCCGTACTGCTTCCTCATTTCCATCTTCAACTCCAGAAGCGACATATTGCTGAGCCTGATAGGCAAATCCCTGCCTTTCGTCCAAGCGCTTGCCCGGTCCGTATCCACCCTTTTAAAGCTGCATTCATAAGTCTTTGTGTCGAAAGTAATCTGTTGACCCACGTGTAAGGTGGCCAATAGCGTGTCTTTTCTCTGCGCACCACTCTTATTAATCATGCTTCTTACCTCAACCACACCTTCCAGTACGGTCAGTTGTCGTACATCTACGTCGGGATAGGCGCACATATCGTAAACCGTTCCTTTCACATGGGCGCTGATGCCCACACCCTCACTGATGAACGGAACCGGCTGTCCCTTCTTTACATCGAAACGTGCGCGGCCCGTCAGTTCCACACGCCGCTCATCCTTGTTATAATTTTCCGCCTGCTTCAAACAGCTTCCTTTTTCAAGTAATCCTGTGCTGCCGTCCGGAAGGCTGAACCCTTCGTTCTGCACCATTGCCACCAGTTCGGTATGGATATTGCCGCCGTCCGTCTGTTCTTCCGGGCTGTTCTGGAAATAAGAAAAGGCAAAACCCACCATGGCAGATGCCAGCATGGCGGCAACACCGCCCTTCGCGACACGTTTCAGACTATTTTTCCTTTTTTCTACCGCCATACATTTATCGTATAGGGGCGAAAGCTTTTCCAGCTCCCTGACCTGCCACTCCTGCAACGGAGCCTCTTTGTCGGACTCCATGTCGGGATTATCCAATATAATCCGGGTTATGTCCTCTGCCATCCGTTTTTCTTTCTCCGAAACGGCATCTTCTTCCAGAGACCTTTTCAAAAGCTTGCTCATATTCCGCAATGCACTTTGGTACATTTTCGGAGTGAAATCGCTTTCTTTTTTCATATTCCATCTACAGAATCCCATACGACATCTATTTTTTTATATTATTCAATTCTAAATCCTATTTCAATCTCTCGTTTCCAATCTCGCTTTGTCAACCTCACTTTATCATGCCCCTCTACTAATATTATCGTAAAAAGCGGGAGGAATCTCACGTTAATTAACGTTAATCAAGAAGTAATCTTTCAATCAATAGTGTATTAACCTATTGTAATTCAATGAAATATTATCGAAAAACTTTTTTTCGGCATCTTTCGTATTTGAACTTTTGAGCATCAAAATAAAATGCTCCCGTTCCATTTTCCCTCATCTGCCGATTTTCCGACTTTATCATTTCTCCAGTACCGTTTCTTCAATGCCACTTCTTCAACCTCACTTTATCAATCCCCCTTTATTAGTATTATCGTAAAAAGCGGGAGAAATCTCACGTTAATTAACCTTAAACAGAAAGAAGGCGTTCAAGTGCACTTCAATCACAAAATCAGTGCGTATCTTTTACGGACATACTCACGCCATCTGTTATATATTTGTAACACAACTACATATAAATCAATAAAAATAAAGCTTTTTTCTGATATGGGCGATTATTTAATAGCAATGACATATCTGTTTATAAGAGGTCTGTTATTTTTGCCGACAACAATAAATATCGTCATGATGAGACAGAGCAAGAATAATGACAAATGTATAAGCCTGACAGAAAATATGTCTGATGAGGAGCTATTACAGCGGTGGGTTAATGATGACAAGCAGGCATTCAACCTATTCTATATGCGTCATTCAATGTGGATAAGAAAAATTGTCCTCAAAAAGATTTCATGGTTTCAAGAGGAGAAAACGGAAACGGAAACGGACGACTGGACACAGGACATCTGGTTGAAAATCTGTTTGGATAGAGCTAAAATCAAGGTTGATGAGCAGGGTTCTGCCCGTCCCTTTTTGGCTACCTATATTGCACGTAAAATAATAAATTGCTATCGGGATGTATTGGCGAAAAGCCTTGATTTCGTTCCTTTAGAAAATAATTACGAAGCGGACAGGGCAGAGTCAAAAGATGCAAAAGTGGAAAGCATCATCGCCAAGAAAGAAATATTGAAAGTGATTCATAATATACTCGACAAATATCCCGATTTGGTGCAGCAATCTTTTATTGAGAGAAAGTTCAAGGGATTGTCGGCAAAAGAGGTCGGAAGAATTTTAAATCTGTCGCCCCGCACCATCGACAACAATATATCAATGGTGCTTGCCGAACTCAGATTGCAGTTGGGGGATGCGGTGATAGGCGCATTGATTGGTCTGTATGGTAGCAACTGGCTGGAACATCTGATGAATGGCCTATGAACTGTCGAACTGTCGAATCTGCATGAAACATTTTTATGTTTATAATATCGGCTGATAATTGCCCGTTTTCAAATAAAAGAAGTATCTTTGCAGTGGAAACAACTTATAAAACCAACAGCCATGGCCCGACCTATTAAAGAAACCCCGGTTCTGACCGGAAAAGACGCAAAACGCTTTGCGGAAAAAATGGCTAACCCGCGTCCTGTGACGAAAGAGGAAGTGGAAGCCGCCAAGAAGGTTTACGAGAAGTTCAAAGCCATTGCCTCATTTACATTATAGGAATGGCTCTGCAAGATTTTGATTTGCTGCCTTTAAGGGCAGATACAGCGATAAAACCGTTTAAGTGCAAGGATAGCGACTTAAACGGTTTTCTTTTGGAAGATGCCCAAAAGTACCTCGAAAACTTAATGGCGGTGACGTATCTTTTGGAAGACAATGCAAATGGTAAAACAGTGGCATACTATAGTCTTTTGAATGACAAGATTACATTCGATCCGGAGCAACGCTCCATTTGGAACCGGCTAAGCCGCAAAATACCCAATGCCAAAAGACGCAAGCACTATCCGGCTGTCAAAATCGGACGTCTTGCCATTTCCGAAAGTTATTCGGGGCAGGGACTTGGCAGGGACATTTTACGCCTTATCAAATATACATTCACGCATGGAAACAGAACCGGTTGCCGCTTTATCACGGTAGATGCCTACCGTGACGCTGTAGGTTTCTATGAAAATTGCGGGTTTGAGTTTATATCCGAAAAAGACCGTGACGATGCCACCCGGTTGATGTATTTTGATTTAAAACCGTTTCTGGATGCAGGAAAGCAATGATTCAGTACCGTTATTCTCCGTATAGGCGCGACCATTCCAATGATTCAAAATAGTATCTGTATTCATTGTGCGTTTTCCACTTGTCCAGTGGAATATAAATGCTCAATCCGCTGTATTTGCTTTGGTCAATGGTTACATCCTTGAATTTGGCGGTAGCTGCCTTAAAGAGCACCGTCCTCTGCAACTGCATCTCAAGCTGCGCGTCTTCCGTTGATTTGAAGTGATTCACCATGTCCCGCAAATCGAAGAACACCTGCGGCACGTCTTTCGTATGGTACACCTGCAAGCCGCTTGTATCCATGCTTCCCACTTCTGCCAAGTGACCTCCCAATATTCCATGCACTACATCATACAGCCCGTCCAGCTCGCCTGCATCCACCAAAGCAATAGTCGCTGAACGCAGCACATCATATTTCATCCCGTTATAGTGGTTATAATATGTCCGGCAAGCCTGCTTCAACTCTTCCGCACCGCCGAACATATACGGTAGCACCTTTGCATACGGAATGCCCGATGCGTCATAGTCCCCTTCCGCCAGCACCTCCGTAGGCGAGGCTATCAGGTAATCGCACTTGTTCCGCACCGCATACAGCCCTTCCACGCACCCCATCAGACAGACATCGAACCAGATGTATTCGGCTGCATGATCAGACAGGCTCTCGGCCAGTTCATCCATATCTATCATGTTGTCGGAAGTAGGGACATCGCCCGGATGAAAATCCGGCCCGATATACCGTGTATGCGGAAATTCCTGCTCCGCCTTGCTACGTGTCATGCGCAAGTCGGAAGAATACCCGTTCGGAAGCCATCCCATCGAATGTGACCAGAGCACCAGCCCGAACCTTTCCGACGGAACCAGTTCCTTCGTTTCTCCAATCACCCGTACCAATGTCTCCACACTGGCGGAGTTTTCTTCCCCATAGCTTTTCAGTGGCACCTCTTCACCCACTTGTGTGATTTTAAAAAGACGCGGTGTTTCGTTCATCCGGTCCACATACACCACCGCTGTTCCTGCACTACGCTTTGCCCCGGCTTTAAGCTGGCTGATACTATAGTCCACGTCGGAATCCATCGAGTTGTCGGCCATCATATATATCAGCGTGGTATAAGAAATGGGAGCAGGCGGTAGCTCATCCTCATCATCGTCCGAGCAACCGGTGAATATACACAGCAACAAACTCATACCGCTTAAAAAGAACATGAAATAACCGTGAATAAATTTTCTGAATGCAGTCATCTTTAATCTGAATTTTGAGTTTGCCAAATATACGCAAATCATGCTATGCATTTAACTGGTTGGCAAAGAAAGCTCGCCTTCACACAGCATTTTTCTTCATCCGGTCCATACTTTGTAACAGCAGTGTAGCATCAGCAGACTGAAACCGTTAAGGAACAATAAACAACAGAATACCATACGTTACCCGTTTCTTTATGTCAAATACGATTTCTACATTTGTTCCGGCTTAATTTTGTAATAGTTATATATTGCCTGTTCGTGAGAACGAATACATTTATTATTTAGAGTTTAGGCTGATTATACAGAACTTCTATAAATTCAATAGGTATAGATATAAAATCAGCAAATCCGTGAGGACTTATTATTTGAAGACACACAACTAAAGAAGTGCACTATCCCCAAAGATAGAGGCACTTTTTTTATGGATATAAATATCCGGCTCTTTTTCCCCGATATAGAATCCGATTATAATCATATAAATAATCCGGTTGGCACAGCCTTCCGAATCTTGCCGTATTTCCGTTCTCTTTTTCCCATATAGCCATTTCCCCATTTTTATCACCCTGTCAGTAGCTTCACCTTGCGTGGTTCAGGGTGCGAAGCTACGGACGGGACCCCTAAAAATCTGCAAGCCCGCTTCGCGCCCTACGGGTTTTGGCGAAAATTTTTCAATCCGTCCAGCGGGGCGGTTGAAAATTTTTCACCAAAAGCCTTGCATATTTTCTCCCCGTCCGTATCTGCCCCCTGAAACGAGCAAGGTGAGGCCACCGACAAGGCATAAAAAAAAAGTCAATGTTATGAAAAAGAGAACTGAAATACAGCAAGATTTGAAACGAGGCTTCGGCTCCGCTCCAACTGGCATAAAAATTTTGGCAAAGTGGTCGTTGGTCGGCTTCGTGGTGTACGTGACGGTGCGTTTCGTGTGTGCCTTTGTCTGTGGTGTGGCGGTTGGTTTGGGCGGTGTGCTGCCCATGTTGGCCGTTTTGGCGGTGGTGGTTTTCCTTATCCGTGCCGTGTGGCGCATTCTTTCCGCTTTCCTTTCTCTTTTCGTGCTTGCCCTTTTCATCATCCTTTTATGCGTGATACTCTGAAACGAAATATTAATCATCTAAAAAACAATCCATTATGAACAAGTTACATTTATTGGGAGCAAACAAGAGTTACGACAGAGACGAACAGACCGTTTCAGTCAATCAAGTGGTAGTGTTGGAAGGTTACAGCTACGACAGCTATGTAGTGTATGAAGTGAGCCGCAGCAAGTGGGGAATAACCTATCATCTTATCAACTTGCGGACATACGAATTTCATACATCCGACCTTATCCGACCCTTGTCGGAAAAATTCGGGATAGGCATCTATTACGATGATGCGAACCCCAAGCTTTTAGATCCGTTGGAAACAGCCGCCCTGCTCACAAAGGCAACGGAGAAGAAAACGGAGGATGACAGAAAAGCGGAGGAAGAACGGCAGAAAAACGAACGCACCGCAAAAATCGGAGCGGAACGCTTGCGTCCCCTTATCCCGTCGGATGCAAAAGCCGTTATTATCGGTGAACTACGGGTGAGCGAGTGCGAAAGTTATACGGACTACTACGACTACCGTATAGAAAGAACCGTGATTTTAGGCTTTTCCACCCATACACGCAACCTCTTTTCCGAGATGCGCAAGTATGCCGCCAATTTTGAGGGAACGGCTTATTTGGCAGAGAACAACAAGGAATACGAACACCGTGAAAATTACAGTATGGGGGACGGCATGTATTTGGGCAGGAACAAGTACAGCGGTTGGACGATTTCAAAAGAGCCGATTTACAGCCTTGAAAAGTTTATCGAACAATACGCCCACACCGCAGGAGACGAAGCCAACATTTGTCTGAAAGCACCGCAGAGGGAAGCCGGAGCGCAGCAGCCGACAACATCCGCAGACCTTTCCCCGCTCAATCTTGAAATCGTGGAGTACAGCGAAAAGGCGATAGCCGTATTCGGGGACACCAAGCCGATAAAGGACATTTTGAAAGGTCTGAACGGCCTGTTCCGTGTGAACCTCACCTACAACGGTGAAAGGCGTGCAGGATGGATATACAGCCGGAAGCAGGAGCAGAAAGTACGTGAGACACTCGCAACGTGCATCCACGCATGACTATATTCAAAGTGTGGTGGAGTAATCCGCCACACTATCAAAGGACTTTTAAGCATGTAATGATATGAGAACAGAAACAAGAACATATACCCTTTATCAGATAACCGAGTTATCCGGTGAAGCCAAAGAAAAGGCGTATGATGAATGGTTATACAGCCGATACTATTACGGCTGGACGGACGAGAACCGTCAAACGCTCAATACCTTTTGCGAACGCTTCGGCATTGTGTGCGGTAATTGGAGGTATGACGCATCCCATTATAGCTATGACTATCGGAGCAGACAGGAAGACTGCATAGACAAGTTAAGCGGTTGGAGGCTGGCAACCTATCTGACAAACAACCATTGGAGCGACCTATATACGCCCAGATTCTATTGGAACGGAAGGAAAGGCAGAAAAAGCAGAATACTTGTAGATACTTGTTGCCCCCTTACGGGCTATTACATAGATGACTGCATTCTCGATCCGATTTATAAGTTTTTGGAATCCCCCACCGAAACAGTCACGTTTGACAACCTTATGAACGATTGTCTCGACAGCTTTTTCCGTGCTTGTCGGGATGATATGGAGAGTACCCAAACTTTGAAATTCTTCACGGAAGAAAGTAACGCCAACGATTGGGAATACCTTTCAGACGGAAAACTATTCAATTAACTATCAACATTAAAAAAATTACAATTATGAAGACGAACAAAAAAGTACAGAAAATGAACAACGTACAGAAATCAGAGAAAGAAACAGCAGTGAAAGTAACCGCTTTGGCAATCATTCCCAAACCGATGATATTACTTTCACCGCAGAATGTGCCCACCACTGCCGGAGTAACGGAAGCACCCGAAACGGTAACCGTTCCCACCGTTGTGGAAGGAGCACCGCAGCAAGCCACGCTTAAAGCACCGCTTGCAACGGCCACAGCCGAAACAGACCTTGACATTACCACCATACACCCAAGCGCGGACAATCATCGCAAGACGTTCAATGACACATCTTTGCAGGAACTTGCCGACAGCATTCGGGAAGTGGGCGTTTTGCAGGCTATCGCAGTACGCCCACGCACAGAAGGCGGTTACGAAATCATCTACGGCGAACGCCGTTACCGTGCTTCCTTGCTTGCAGGAGCAAAGACGATAAAGGCAAACATATATAATAATGTAACAGACGATGAAGCGGAAGATATGTCATTAAGTGAAAATTTGCAGCGTGAGCAGGTACGCCCCACCGAAGAAGCGAAAGCCTTCAAACGCCTGCTTGAAAAGGGCAGGTATGATATGTATTCACTTGTCAGCCGTTTCGGACGGAGCGAGAAATATATCTATACCCGTTTGAAACTGAACGAACTGTATGCGCCTATCGGTGAACTGCTGGATAATGAGACAATCACCGTCAGCGTAGCCGAGGAGATAAGCACCTATGAACCCAACATCCAAAAGGACGTGTACGAGAAACACCTCAAGGAAGACAGCGGAGATAATTGGACGGGATACACATTGAACCTTTTTAGAAAGCATTTTGAAAAATGCTATACCACCGACCTTGAACAATACAAGTTCGACAAGACGGAATGCAAGGCGTGTGTACACAACGCAGCGAATTATAACCTTTTTGCCGAGCATAACGGGTGCGGACATTGCACCAACCGCAAGTGTTTGGAAACCAAGAACGCAGCGCATGTGGCAAAGGAGACGGAGAAACTGTTGAAATCCGACCCTAAATTAGTGATAGCCCGACCTTATTACGGAAGCCGTAACGATACGGCACTCCAAAAATTGGACAAGAAAGGGCACGAAATCAAAGACTTCGATTATAACGTATCGGCAAGGGAATTTCCGAAAGCACCCGAAGCACCGCAAAAGGAACAGTTCACCGAACCGACAGAGTATGAACAAGCGGTACAGACCTTTGAACAAAGAAACGAGGAATACGCCCGAAAAGTGGAAGAACTGAACCGCAAAAAGGAAGAAGGCAGGATAAAGACGTATGTTAAGGTGGGACAGACCGAACCCGAACTTTGCTACGTGGAGATAAACAAGAAGGAAACCGCCCCCGTCACTATCGAGACATTGCAGGAACGGGACAAGCGTTTCAAACAACTTTCCGTTGAAAAGATTGTAGCCGACACAAAAAAAGTAGTCCGTGAAAACGACTATCCCGAAAGCCCGTTTACGCAGTACGAGGACGGAATGCTTTATTTCATCATGCTTACCAAACTGCAAAGAAAGCATTATCCGCTTTGCGGCATCAAAGACCAGCCCATCCGATTGGATGAAAAACAGCGGATGAAGATTGTAGCCAAGCTGACGGACGCACAAAAGACGGTCATCAAACGGGACTTCATCAACCATTTTCTTTGTGAGGACGCTTACGGAGACAACAGCGCATCCAAACTGTTAAGGGACTTCGCAAACATGCACTTCCCCGACCAGTACGGACTTGCCAAAGCCACCCACGAGGAAGAATATCAGAAACGGCACGAACGCTTGGAAGAGCGGATAAACGAAATAAAGAAAACGGAAAAGGCGGCAGCGAAGAAAACCGAAGCTATGCCGACACCGACAGCCGGAAAGCAGGAAGAACCACTCACCGAAGCGAAAAAAGGAAAAGCCGGAAATGACAAGGCGGCCTAAAAATGAACATGAAGCCATGCCGGAAATAAAATCCGGTATGGCTTTTCTTTCCAAGACCGGCAAGGCGGGCAGGGCCGGATGACCCCACCCACACCGCCACCGTAATTATCATCCCAACCATCCATATATGAACTATATCAGAATCTCCCCGAATGTGGAATATTCCACCGATACGGACTTCTTCCTTAAAAACCAGATACTCTGTATCGTGGACAAGGAGGGCACGAAGTTTTACAGCCTGATTGAAAACCGACTGTTCATGCGTGAAATCCACGAGGACATCTGCCGCCTGTACTATGGCGGCGAACCCGTGGACTGACCTGCCACACCCCACACCTGAACAGCTTCCCTCAAAAAAGTCGGGCAATCCTTACGTGATTGCCCGGCTTTTTTCTACTTTTGCGTAGTTGAATATAAAATCAAGAAAGTTATAAGATTAGAAAAAAGTTGAATGATAACATATTAGAATAGCTTTTAGCTGTTTATTCTTACTCTCGAAACGACCAAATTCATTGCAGGAGGATAAACGGGCGAAGTCCTTGTCATACGCTTATGGCACGGTGCTTACTCGTTTCCTGCATGGGTGCTTGGTCGTACCTGAGAGTAAAACTTGTAAAGTACCGTGCTTTTTTCTTTCCGGCACATAGCAAGAAATTACGGACAAGGCATTAATTAAAAACTATAGCAAGATGTACAACAAGAGCGTTGCCATAACAGGCAGTACCATTGAAAAGACAACAAAATACGACCAATTCAGGGAAGACAAGATCCGAATGGAACTCTATCGTATCATCCTCTCACTTTATGATGAAGGTTGCCGCACATTCACCTGCAATCTCCATTCCTTTATCGGATTATTAGGCGCAGACACGATAGTCATGTTGCGTGAAGCGGACAAATGCCCGGAGATTATATTTTCGGCGGTCATACCCGCAACACCGTATCCGGCAGATGCCGATAAGCTGTATCACGCCCTATCTGATGATTTGATGAAGCAGGCGGACAATAAAGAAGTTCCTTCGGAAAAAGACAGCACCGGAAAGGCATTTGCCGACTATCATCACATCGTCTGTTTTTATGACGACTTTTCCGAAGAAATCGGGCAGGTGCGTACATCCGGCGTTTCCTATACCAATATCTGCAAAATGATATAAGTACATATTTCCGGCTATATGTTACAGCTGTTTTTCCAGCCGTGCAATCCGTTTTTCGGTTGACGGATGCGTACTCATGATATATTCGGTAAAAGTCGGACGTTCACAGTAAACGTCTTCCGTTCTTTTCAACCGGCGGAGGAAAGAAAGCAGTCCTTCACCGCAGCCATAACGCACGGCATACGTGTCGCAACGGTACTCGGCATATTTATTGATATTCACGTCAGCTATCCGGCTGATACCGTAAATAATCCGATGAAGCAATTTATAAACGGCCCACCATATCTTCGCTATAAGCTCACCCACAAAACCCAATGCCGGAACTAATGCAGACACCATGCTGCCGATTATCCCGAATATCAAAGCCGGAATAAGAAATATACCGTAAAGGCAGCGGTAACCGAACGACTCCATCGAGAATAAAAGCACCTGATAGACAAAGTCGTAATGGGAGATATGTCCCACTTCATGACTGATGATACCCTTCAGTTCCTCATCCGAAGCGGTGGCGAGTACTCCGCCCGTCAATCCTATCGTGTTGAAACCGAATGCGGCGGCATTTACCCGCGCGTCATTGTTACGATAAAGTTTCAGTTTCCGGTTCATGCCCATTTCCGAAAGCAACCGTTCCAGCCTCATGCGGTCGGAACTGTTCAAAGGACGGTATCCTTCTTTTCTGCGTAGCATCCACACGTTAAGCGGAGAAATGGAATAAAGGATGAATGACAGTAAAAGATAGTACGGCAACGTATTGACTAAATAGGGAATCAGCCCTTCATCAAACAGACCCGGCATGTACGCCGGCCATATATGACGTAAGATTGAAAGCAGCAATGCGTAAAACACCGTAATAAAGACAAAATTCACTATCGTGACATAGGCCAGCAGCAACAACTTGCTGATAATGCGGAATATTCTGAGTGTTGTTTTCATGCATATATGATTGATTTACTAACTTCCGGCTAAATATAGAAACAAATTTTGTGCAATCCGGAACAATTACTTATTCATTTGTTTTCATTAAGCAAATTTCATAAAATAGGAGACGGCGGGATGCCCCGCCGTCCTTCCTGACAGATACTGATAGCGACTATTCTTCTGCCGTACCGCTTTCCACGTCAAATGTCACCGTCAGCTCCTTTTCCCTGCCGAAATTATCCCGGACAAAGAATTTCAATTCCGAGCGTTTGGCACTTGTCGAGCGGTAAAAGAGAGTGAATACCTGCCTCACCGGATTTTCGGTATCCAGTTCCGGCACTTCCGCCAGCGGCCTTACTTCCCGGTTGACGAGTTTCACACCTTCGCAGTCCGTCACCTCTCCCTTGCCTTCCATCTGAATGTAGCCTATTTCATACTCCGCCTTTTCATAGTCCCCTTCACGGTCGAGATAAAAGCGTATCTCCACCGTTTCACCCGTTGCAATCTGCTTTTGCAGATACCATGACGAGAGACTGAAATCATAATCCTGCCGGATGTCTATCTCATCGTTGCATGAACCAAATGCCAGCACCGCAAAGAGTGCGGCTATACATATATAAATTACGTTTTTCATTTTTATATTTCTCCTTTCTCTTTTCGTTAGTTGATAATAATGCGAATGCCCAATCCTATCTGTGTATGGAAATTCCCTGTGTCCGTTCCGAACAACGCCCTTTCCTTGACTTGCAGCAGGAAGACGATCCGGTCTGTCAGATAGACATCAAAGGCCGCCGTGAGTCCTCCGCCATAAATAAAACAGTCTCCGTTGGTCACTGCCGCCCCGTCAGGGAGCAGGCAGGTTCCCCAATTGACTGTCTCGAAGCCGCCCAGAGCGGAAAGTCCGATACGGAAACAGACGTTCCGTCCCTTGTCCGACAATACGGGGATAAAGTAGCCGAGTTCTCCGGTGAACTGCGCTTTCGGTATCGCCTTGTTCTCATAAGTATATTCCTTTATCTGATAGTCCAGACCGTACAGCCAATAGCTGCGGTTGCGGTTGGTACGGGTAAAGGCCAGCGAGGTGAAGTAGTGACGCTCGCCGCCGCTCTTCCATGAAAGGAAATGATCCACTCCACCGCTGGTGAGCTGTATGCCGGTCTGCCCCGGCAGGTCACGCTGCGCGTATGCCTTGTCCACTCCTAAGAGCAACGTCACGGCAACCGTCAATATGAATAGTATTCTTTGCATATACATTATATTATATAGGGGTTACTATTTCAGATGCAGTTCACTGATCGGCTTTGCCGCCACAAGGTCGGTATTCTCTATACGGAAGGACTGGTGACGGGCACCGCTCTTTTCGTAAATCTCCACAACGAGCAGTTTGTCATCCGGCAGGGTGAGCTTGGGCAGCACGAATATATTGCGTACCGTGGCTTTCCCGTCTACCGTTGTCAGGCGGTTGTATGTCCTTACCGGTTCGATGAAGTTCTCCTGTATGGCGGTGCGTTTGGCTACTTTTTTATCCACCACCTTGAAACGGATATAGTCAATATCGAACGATATATCCGAACTGTTGCGTAGGGAAGTATGCAGGTACAGCAGGTCATTGTTGATATAAAGCCCTTTGAGCAGTGTTTGTATGCCGTACTTTTTGCAGCCTATATGCCTGATGTCCCTTTTGTTCTTCTTATACAGCGTGTACATGATGCGGCTCACCACCAGCGGTGTTTCCCCGCCCAGTTCCTTCAGTTTCACGAACATGCGGTCACCGGCAATGCCGCCTTCGGGATTGTCCCGGAGCCAGTCCTCCATTTCGATGGAGAGCTGTGCCGGTTCGTCCTTGTAAACCACATTAAAGGAATAGAAACAACCGTCGGCAGTGATGACGGAGAAGTTCGTTTCCCCTTCAAAGCCTTTTACCGCCGCCTTGATGCGTACCACGTTTTCCGCTCCCGTCGCCTTGTCGGCGATGATGTCAAACGAACCCAAATCCACATATTTCACTTCGGAAGGGAAAAGGATATGCACGGTCTTCTGGAAAGTCACCTCAATCTGATGCGGTGCGATAATCTGGTTGGTGGGAAATATCTTTGTTTCCACTGCCTCCTGCGCTTTTGCCCCCAGCAGGGAGAAAAGCATGACTATTGATAAAATAAATCTTGTCTTCATCTGATTACTGTTTTTGGGATATGAATAAAAGTTGATAATTCGCTTTCACGGCCACCTTCACCTCACGCATCTTTGTAGCGAGGTATTGTGATCCGCCACTAAGCACGCCCCTTGTCACGTCCATGACAAGCTGTTGCGAGGCGCTACGTGCAAACGAGATGCTTGTCCCGAAACTGCCCCCGATATTGGCGGCGGCTTCCTTCATGGCGGTACGCTCTGCGGTATTCGGGACGAAAAGCCCGGCCTGCCCGTCCATGTCGTATGCCGCCAATTCTACCGGCAGGATATTGCCGCCGCTCTCTATGGAGTTTACCGTGACCGCCATCCGCTGCCCCTCGATACGCACTATGCCGTATATCGGGGTATTGGACGGCACAAGCACGCCGCCCACTTGCAGCGGTTCCAGCAGCCTGAATTTCAGTCATGCCCCGGTAGTCACCGTCTGGTCTTCAGCCACGCAGGCACGTATCGTATTGGCTCCGGCAAGCTGTCCGCCACCTACGGCAGTGGCAAAACCGTAATTGCGGGGTATCGTGTCGGGGGCCGGAGGTGCGGCCAGTGACGAAACCACATTCTCTGTGGCACGTCCGGCGGCTATGGCGGCAGGATTGCCGGATGAACTGCCCGCAGGCTGTATATTCTTCACCTGTCCGCCCGTCTGTCCGGGGAAATAGCGTGCCGCCATCTCATACGACTTCTCCATCAGTTCCAGCGGGTCTTCTCCCTTGCGCTCGCGTTCCAGTTTTTCGTTAAGCTCTTTCACCTGCCGTTCCAGTTCGTCCACCCTCGGACTCTCCTTCGGTTCCTGATAGAACGAGGTGATCTGCCTTGAAATCTGCCGTTGCTTTTCCCTGGACTTCCGGATAGCATCCGCTTTCGGTGTGTCTTCTTCCGGCTTCAGCCCGTCCGGCGTGTCCGGTGTCAAATCGCCAGCCATGTCCTGCAAGGTTCTTACCTTCTCCTGCCTGCGTTTCTTCATCTCTTCCAGTTCGTAAGCCTTCTGTTTGTCGGCCATCGTTTCGGGCGCGATAGCGTCGGGTATCGTGGTGTTGATGCCCGCTGTCCCTTCCACCGTGGCGGCCGCATCCGGTTTGAAAAGGAACCAGATAAATCCGGCACACAGCAGGGAGAGGAATGCCACCACGCCATAAAATTTCAGTTTCCCGGCGGTCTTGCCGCTTAACTTTTTCTCCTTGGAGGATGCAGGCTCCGCTTTCTGCGTTGCCGTCCCCCTTTCTTGCTCTTCTTTCTTATCGGATTGTGTCATTGGATACATTGTTTTTGAATGGTTGGATACTGTCCGTCCGGGGAAGCGCCACCCTTTGGAGATGCCGCACCTCAATCGGAAATTTGTCTGTCCCACAGAAACCACCCACGATGTAGGCAAGGTCGATGGCGGCGAAGAGTCCGAGCAGGCAAAGGATGATAATCCTCTGCTGCCGGTAGTTCAACCGCTGCCAGCGTCTGCGGAGTTTTGCTAATTGGCGGTCTTTCCCCGTTCTGAACGAGTGGAAGACCTTTTTTATCCCGTTATCTTTCATACTGTCCGATGTCCCTGTTTTCGATGATGGTAAAACCCTCTATCAGGAAACCCTGCGGATTGTTGTCGCTCCGGGTCACATTCCTCAGGCGGCAGGTGGTGACAAGCGACCTTTCGGTAACGCTGCTCGAACGGATGATGTGCTGCCGGCAATAGGTCTTCATCTCGTATGGATAGCTGTTGAAGTCTCCCCGTATGCTGTCCACCGTCAGGGTCTGCGAGATATTACCCGCTATCATCCGGTTGAAATACCCTTTCTCCTGCAAGTTCCGGTAATAACCGATGGCGCTTTCATCCGAGAGGTAAAGGGCACGCTGCACATTACTTTCAATGGCGCTCTTGTCGGGGGACAAGGTGAAGAACAGTTCGTGGAAACGCCTGATATGCTCCCTCGCTTCGACGGGGCGGTTCTGCTGCACGTCCTGTGAGAGGGCCAGCATCAGCGATTTCCCGCTGTCCAGTACATAGATTTTCTGCCGCTGCGCTTCCGCAAAGTCGTATGCCTTTCAGGTGGCGAAGACCGTTACCAGTGCGCATACTCCCAGGAATACCATTCCGAACAGCCGCAGCTGCCGGAACGATGTCTCGATGTTTTTTAATGATTTAAATTCCATGTCTTTTTTCTGTCAATTAATTATCCGTTAAAACATTTTCTTGATGCGTCCGGCCACTGATCCGCCGACCGCGCCGCCGACTGCCGCCGCACCGTTTCCGGCCATCTTACCGGCGCCGTTGGCCTTCTGCCCGTAAGCTCCCGCACCGCCTGCCTGTATAATCCACGAGGACACTGTGGGCACACAGAAGTAACCGATGATACCTATAATCATGAATATACAATATACGCTGTTCGACGCGTCCGGTATGAATGTCGGATCTTGCATCTGCTTGATGTCCTGCTGCAACATCAGTATCTGTATGCGTGAGAGGATAGCCCCGAACAGGTCGCCCACGGGTAGCCATAAGTAAATACAGATGTAGCGTGAGAGCCATGTGGTGAGCGTACTCTGGAATCCGTCATAGACGGCCAGCGCAAAGGAGATAGGCCCCAAAATCGACAATACAATCAGGAAGAAAGTCCTCAGCGTGTCTATCAGCAGCGAGGCCGCCTGGAAGAACAGTTCCAGCAGTTCCCGGAACCATTGCCGCACTTTCTCTCCCATGTCATACACCGCTTTCTGCCCGTACATGTTTATCATCGTGTCCATGTCACCCAATGACCAGCCGAGTTCGTCTATCTTCTTGTCAAACTCCTCGTCACTTACCAAAAAGGCCTTTGCAGGGTCACGCAACATCGCCTCCCGTTCCAGTTCGTCCTTCTCTTCCTGATACCTCTTCATGTCGAAAGTCTGCTGTTCGACCAGCGAGGAAGTCGCACTGCATACGGGGGAAAGTATCCCGTTGATCGTACCCAATACAATGGTGGGGAAGAACATGATGCAGAGTCCCAGCACGAACGGTCTGAAAAGCGGGAACACGTCTATCTCCTCCGCCCTTGCAAGGGACTGCCACACCCGGTAGGCCACATAAAACAGGGCGCCGATACCCGCCACTCCCTTCGCCACGCTTGCCATGTCCTCGCACAGCGGCATCATTTCATCGTAAAGCGAACGCAGCAACTCATGCAGGTTCGTCCAGTCTATTGATAGTAATACCATAGTTTATCCGTTTCTTTAATGATGAATGATTACCAGTAACGCTGGTCGTGTGTCCCGTACAGGGCGAGTACCCTTTGGGAATCCCCCTTCTTCTTGCTGCGCAGGTACGATATTCCGATATTCTTTCGGGTATAGTACCATGTCAGGTTCTTGTATTCCAGCACTTCGCCATATATCCGGTTGATGATGTCCAGCCGTTCCTTGTCGGTCATCGAGAGTCCGGTAGCCGTGGTCACTTCCTTCAAGTCCAGCAGCAGGTTGCTGCTTTCTTCAAGCAACCGGTTATACCCGAAAGCAATGGCCGAGAGTTCTTCCACGGTAAAATTCGGGTCGCCCATCATCGTATTGAAATTGGTCACGTAAATATCGCTGATGTCACCAACCAGTAAGATGGTCTGTTGGACTTTACGGGCGCCTTTTACAAGGTCGTGTACGGATTTCAAAGCGTCGTAGTAGGCCTTTCCCTGCTGGTAAATCTTTACGGTTTCCTGAAAGTTACTCCACATGTTCTGTGCCGTTGTGGAAGTTTGCACAATTTCATTGGCCGAATTTACGATGCCTTGGGCAAGGTTTGTGGGGTCTATCACCGCCCATTGCGCTTTGCTTGTCACCGGAAGGGAGAGCAATGCCATGAACAGAATCATTATTCTCTTTTTCATACGTCTATCTCCTTTCTTTGGTAAGTAAATACCGGCTGTCGTCATCACGGGCAAACAGCCCGTAACTGCCGAACAACATTACCTCACTTCCGCTGAAATACCCGATACATCCGGCATCCCTGTTCCCGTGCAGGAAAAGGCCGTCACCACCACGAAGCGGGATATTGATTTCGGTATAACTCGTTTCTCCGGCGAACAGTGTGGCCTTGTATCCCTTGAATCCGTCCGTCACATGGTTGGATTTACGGATAGTCAGCGTAGAACCGCCTTCCTTGTTCATTCAGTGGCCGCAGATGCGGTCATGTCCCAGTTCCTTCTTCATTTCCCCAATCAGGTTCAACAAATCCAGATTGGTCAGGGTCGCGTCTCCGAGCGCTTCCCTGCATTGGCTTAATAAATCTTTCTTGCTCATTGTCTTTATGGATTAAAATGGTTACTTTTTTTCCTGCCGCTTGCTTTCGGCAAGTTGTTTGATAGCTAACTCTATGTTTCCCCCCAACTTTTCAGTAAGCCGGGTAAGTTCCAGTTTCTCAGTCTCTTCGGTGGTATAGCAGTAGGCTAAGCACCCAGCGCCTTGTCATATTTCTATGATAGGTTTCCGAGTACTC